>Ga0081535_100114_pt1 | contig 75075 bp, 59 predicted proteins | sample HotLakmasection3_FD_71020 | JGI IMG/M metagenome (GOLD analysis project Ga0081535, IMG submission 71020) | Hypersaline microbial mat communities from Hot Lake, Washington, USA - Section #3 (SPADES assembly) (version 2) | ecosystem: Environmental > Aquatic > Non-marine Saline and Alkaline >... | reverse complement strand
AACTGCCGCTATCATAGCTCATCTATTCCCTAACAATTGACGGGAGCCCCGATCCAATCACCCTTAGGGACGGCTTGAAATAAAAGTACCGACCCACCCACCCATCCACTGCCGTCAACCGAGATGTTATTTTCCCGCCAATCCTTTAGGCCTCACCAATAATCAACGGCGCTTCGATTCAACATACTTCCCAAGCTTATTTAACTTTTCATAAATGTCGAGAAACATTCGGCGGGCACGGGCATCCTCTTGAACAAGAGGCGACTGGCTCAGTTCTTGCATCCTCATGATGGACTGCTCGTAAATTGAAACTGGATTTTGGGCAAAAGCGTTTTCAAGCTCAACCTCCTTGGCGCTGTTCTCCTTTGTGAGTGTTGTAATGAGCGCTTGCAAGTCTTTTTTACTAAGGCGACTGCCTTCCTTCAGCAAGCGATCGTGAACGCGACTATCGACCTTATTGATCAAGAGGGCATTAGTGGGGCTGATGGTTCCGACTTCTAGTGCCTTGCGGATTTTTGGAGCTAGGTCTAGAAATTTCAGTCGATTATTAACCATTGTCCCCAACGTGACCCCAATTGAGTTGAGGACACCGTGGGCTATCTGAGCCTTTTGGGGATAGGTCTCATCACGATCATCAGCATTTGTTTTGCCGATCGCATCATTTTGCATGGCAAACAGGAGACTCTTAACCTCAGCTTCATTAAGATGCAATTTGAGGCGCAGCAAATCAACGACTGATATTGCCTGCTCTAACGGACTGATCTTCTCCTTTAACGCATCTGTCGTTAGGGCATACGCTAGAGCTTCCTCATCAGATATATTCAGCCTGATATAAGCTTTGATTTTAGATGATCCCGCGATTTTATGGGCTTCATGCCGCCTAGCCCCATCCATCATTTCGTAGCCTTCTGGGGTATCTCGCACAACAATTGGCTCTTTTAACCCATCCTCTTTAATGGACTCAGCCAATTCTTGCAGGGCTACTGGGTCAAAGTATTTGCGCGGTTGCTGTACTGATTGATTCCCGGAACGAATAGATAGAGGTTTAATGGCATTAATTGGAATCTCGACCCATCCATCGCCGCCTCCGTGACTATTTGCCCCCCCTGCAAGTTGAGTCTTCAATGCCTCAATTTCGGCATCTTTTTCCTGCAAGAGAGTGTGTGTTTGAGAGCCGACAGCTCCAGCCGCCAAAGCGGAAATCTTCCTTTTTTCTCGCACCATCTTAATCTTCTCCTGAAAGGTTGCTAGCAATCTCTTGTGCAATGGACTCAAAAACTCTGTTTATCCCTTCTCCTGGGCGATAGATGCCTAGTGGCAGGCCATAATCCGCAGCATTCCCGAGCAGTCTGGTTTCTCGGATGGGCTCAAATAATTTAAGCGGGTCAGGCAGACCTTGCAAAATACTAGGCAAGGTTTCTGACTCGTCGGCAACACCTTCGCCCATGTGGTTCCGGTGCATCGCAGCATCCTTCTGATAGGCATTAGGGACGATGCCCAAAATCTGAGGCGGTGGCTGTAATCTAAGCTTGCTGCGATATTGATACACCCAATCAATCAACTTAAATCCGGCATTGATCGCTTTGGTATTGGGGTGTAGAACAATTAAAACATGAGTGCAGGCTGCCAAAGCTAATTCATGATATCGCTCAATGGTTCCTGGACAGTCGAAAATCAGAACATCCTGTTTGAGGGGATAATCTTCGAGCGCATCCGACAAAAGATAGACTCCTCTTGGCTCCTGATCGATACGCTTAACCGCTTCGTACAGCGGTAATCCTCCCAGACACGCCGAAACTCCAGAAATCTTATCCTCCCAAATAGAAAACAAGGGCCAATCTCCTTTGAAGTTTGATGGAGACAGGACATGAGCTAAGGTTTTTTCGGTCGGAGGATCTTCCAATCCCGTGAATAACGCCAGGGAGCCATTCGGATCACAGTCTACGAGCGCCGTCGCCTTTCCCATTCGCGCCAATTGATAGGCCGTATTTACTGCTACAGTGCTCTTTCCCGTGCCGCCAGCACTGCTCATGATCGCAACTCTAAGTTGTTTCTGCTTCATTCTGGCTCACCTGGCGTATAAATCTAGATTTTTACGATAGAAATCACCCTGGACTCATGAAGTATAAATCCAGATTCATTCAGAATTATAGGCTCACTTGTGGCGTATAAATCCAGATTTATACAGACCCATGAAACTGCTTTCGCTTCATTTCTGGAATTCCCTGGAGATGCACTATGGCAACTCGAATTCCTCGCCTAACCCTTGGTCTGGACGCGGTGCGAGGGATTGAGGTGGATGTTGCCCTCGCCACAGGCAGCAAGCGCCAAGAACCCCTATTCCTGTGGAGCGACCATTTGCAAGCGTCTCAACAATTTGCAGGCACAGGGCGGCGATCGCACTGCTTCCCTAACTGGCAATCGGCTGAAACTTTCCCAGTCAAGGACAGTCAATCCGTCATCCTCAGCTACGGCTTAGGCGCGGGCTCAACCGTACCGCTACTGAAATGCTGCTTGAGAACCATTGCGATCTTCTTGAGAAAGCTAGAGCGCAGTTTAAATCGACTGTCTACTTTTTTGGGTCAAGCTCACATATTTGCCCATGGGTTTATGGGGAATGTCGGAGTGAAAGAATTTGGAATCGACGGTTTTGAGCAAAGCCATGATTTTCTCTTAATACAAGTTGTGGTTAGGGGCTGGCCGATAAATCATATCCCCGCAGACCGAGTTTCGACTCCGTAATCTACCGCCATGCCGACAATAATGGGCATTTTGAGATTTTGTCAGGAGTCTCGAAAGCTGAGAGAGCGAGGATTCTGTAGTGTCATCCTGGCTTCAGACGCTTAATCAAAAATGGCCTCGATCGCCCGGATGCCATTGCGACTCCGGCGTAACGTATCTCCTAATCGATCGAGGTCCTGCCAGGTATCACAGAAGTCAGCACTGCGGTTTTCTTCATCGCGATTTTCTTCGTCGCGATTTTCCTCGGCGCGTCGCCGACAAACATCACGCCGAACGCTATCGACAACGCTGTCCCGAATTTCACCACGGAGGGTGTCGCCAATGACATTACCCAGGCTTTCATCAGCTTGAGCCGCAGGGCTGATGAAGCACAGCGGGAAAAGGGTTAAAGCGAGTGCAGCAGTGAGTTTCATGGTCAGATCTTGATTAAGGAATGGAAGTTCAATCAGTTGGGATGGCCGTCTCGCCTGTCCCTGGTCCAGTCAGGTCTATGCTTTGCGGAAATTGGCTGTTAAATGATCCTCATCCCTAAGGGATAGGGGTAAAGGAGGTGAAGAAGTGTTCGAAGCTAGCCAAATCATCATCAATGGCCAGGAGCAGATACAGGCGATCGCCGGTCATGCTGAGGGTCATGACGACGTATTGCCCTGCCCCTGCCCCTGTCAGCAATCGGGCTGGCATTCCCCAGTAAGCAATCGCCTCGATTTCCAGGGTGTCGCTCAGTTGGGCATCCTGAATGTCACTCGCGATGGTGGCGATCGCCGCATCTAACAACGCTTTTGGGGAGTACTCGTAGCGCAAACTCCGGGGGATATCGATATACGCCACCAGATAGTACTCAAACCGGTCGGCGGCATCGATGGCTGGCAAGGTGACGGCGTTCATGTGCCAGGACAGTTCCTGATCCAGCAGCATGCTGGTGCTGGTCTGTGCCTCCGGGATGCCTGGTAAGTCCACAATGTAGCGACCGGAGGTGGAAGAGAAGAGCTGCCAGGGTAATGACGAGCTCGCAGCCGCCTTTTCGGTTTGAGCCAGGGTGGCTGATTCGGCTTTGACCGGCAGGGGCGACATTGTGCTGCCCCCCATGAGCAGTAGGGTTAACAGGATTAATCTCAAGTTCATCGATCACAGTCTCCGGAGAATTCAGTAGGGATTAGAAAAACATAAACAGCGAGAGTTGCAGCGTCACCCAGGGACCAGCGGAACCGTCTACCGCCTCGCGAATGACACTGCCGGGCAAGGCGATCGCCCCCACCCCCTGCAGCATGAAATTCTGAGACAGAAAATAGCGGGTCGTCAGCAAAAATTCCTGGCCGATATAGCGAGAGTTCAGAGACGAAAGGGCTGGGTTGCTGCCCAGATTGTTCAGCTCATCGGCAAAGCGGTAGTAATAATCCAGCGAGACCGATAGGTTCTGGCTGGGCTGGGCACCGAGGGTAACCCGATGGGAAAAGCTGTTGGAGTTGTTGTAAACCTTGCCCAGGCTGATCCCCTGCAACCAGTCCGATAGCCCCCCGGCCTGGAGTGGGTCGAAGCGTTCGTAGGTGCCGGTATTGGGGTCGTCGCCACTAAAGCCAGCAAAGCGATAGCTGATACTCGGCTGCCAGGAAACCTCTTCAGCGGTGTAGCCCAGCCAGATGTAGCCCCCCTGGGCTGCCATACGACGCTGGGTGCTGAACTCGTAGGCGTATTCGGCCTCGGCCCACAACCCTGGGACTCCAAATAAGGTCGATTGACGCACTCGGGGGTTGATCACCTGCAGCCCTTCGCGGGTGAACCGTTCCCCATTGGGGAGCAGGTAAGCCCGGTTCGACTGGGGCACGGTGATGTAGGACAGAGCTGCCTCCAACCCCTCGTTGTTGTTGTAGGTCAGGCTGGTGCCCAGGTACTGGGTGCCGGTATCGGCCAAGGGCAGTTCGTCGGGTTCCAGAAAGAACCCCTGCAGCCGAAAGTCGCCCCAGCGCAGATTGGCCAGCACCGTCATGTCATAGGCAGTACGGGGGTTGGAGTAGCTAGCACCCCGATTCAGCGCATTGGCCGACCCGCTGAATTGGGAAAACAAAAATCCCTGGTTGAGCTGAAAGATCTGCCGCCCTGCCGACAGGTTAAAGGCCAGGGGGCTACCGGGTGCCGCCACCAGGACCCCGCCGTAGAGGTCTTCCACTGCGCCATAAAATCGGTCATCGGTGCGAAAAATGTCGGGCTGCACGGTTCCAGACAGGGTATAAGAACCTGCGCCGTAGACATAGAGGGGCCAGTCTCCCAGCCGGGTAATGCCCGCCAGCCCCGGTTCCAGGTAAAACTCGCCCCAGGTGACGGTTCCCGTAGGTTGGTAGGAGCCCGAGACAAAATCGTCGGCATTGCCAAACCAGGGATTAGTGTCGCTGAACATGCCCAGGCCGCCGTTGAGGGTGATCTTCACCAGGCTGCGATCGCTCTGATACAGGGTCGGAAAATCCGCCAAGCGACCGCTCACCGCCATGCCCGTCGGGGGTTGGGCCGGGGGCGTGGTCTCAGGCTGCTCCGGTTGGAGCGTCACCAGCAGCGCCAGAATCACTGTGCCGGGACGATTCGACTCGTACAGGCGATATTCCGCAGAGTCCACGAATGGCAACCGCTGCACCTGGTTCAACCCCTGATCGGCAAACAGGGGACTGAAGTTGCCGCCCGCCCGCATGCCAAAGGTATCGGCAATCTGTTGCTGCAAGGCTTCATCCTGAGCCGGGTCGCCCGTCAGGGTGCGGAGGTAGACAAACACCTGCTCAATGGGCAACCCTTCCCCAAAAGCCGGTGGAATCCGCAACCCGGCATTCGGGTCTTCCGAGGGAGGTGAAACTGAATCATTTTCGGCTCTCAAGGGGGCAGTTGCTGGCTCTGCATCAGTGGGTTTGACGGCAGCATTTTCAGCCGCCGTTCCCGCTTCTGCAATGACTCTCCAGTCAGTCCCGGCAAACTGCCCAAACTTTTGATCTACAGTCAGGTGGGCAGTGTCCGCCAATCCTGGCTCGGGGCTATTCACTGACTGTGGAGGAAATTCCAACTCCAGAAATCCCAAATCCTGAGCGTTGGTAGATAACGGCTGAATTGCATCTAACGATGCCGCGGTTTGCGGCGCACCGGTCACGGCCTTCTGTGCCCAACCTGGGGATACCATCCCCAAAAGAGCCAGTATTGAGGTTGCCAGACAACTTGGCCAGGGGCGATAGAGGGCTTTAAGACATCGAAGGACCTCGTTAAGCTCCCTCCGGCTCACCTGACTAAGGGGAAGGCAGGATAAAGCTTTCACCGCAAGAGGTTGGGGGGATCTATTGATAGAAACCTTGTACTGATTTGCCATACTTCGCCTACAGCCTTGACCGAAATTCTTGACTAGCTTCTAAGATTCCGGCATTGGAAACCGTACTAATGAGAAACACGTCGAACGGTTGATCGCGGCTCAGATAATCGGTGTATGCCGCCTGTAGATAGGGTTGGTAGCTTTCCTGCTGTGCTAGCTCCACGGCAAAAAAGGCCACCGTTAGGGCATCGATGTAGTCCTCCAGCAGGGTCGGCGGCGGCAGGGTCAGCGAGGTCAGCGAGGTGAAGAATTGGGTGAATCCGGCATCCAGATTGGAAAAATCCACATGGGCTTGCCCCTGCAATACCGCCAGATACTTGTCCGGCGTAGTCAGCATGGTGAAGGAGCGCACCTGTTCAAAGACGGCAGGGGTAGCCGGGTCGTAGGTGCCCGCCGCTAACAGCAGGGGAATCTGAATTTCGCCTAACCCCTGAGGGCCAAAAATACTGTTGTTGACCGGGTTAATGGCAAACACGGCAGCGACCCGAGGATCCCGAAAGTTGTCGGGTTCGCGGGGAAGGGCCAGGGCGCGACACTGCAAGAACAGCGAGATCGCCAGGTATTCCAGGTCGTTGTCGCAGGTCTTCTGCAGGTGCTCAAAGTCGATGGATGCACCCGCCAGGGCGATCGCGGTATAGCCCCCAAAGGAATGTCCCATCACGCCGACGGCGGCGAGATTGAGCCGACCGGAAAACTCGGCGGCATTCCGTCGCTCCAATTCGTCCAGGACGTAGCTCACATCCAACGGGCGATCGACAAACTCCTGGAGGGCAAAGATCTCGGCATGTAACCCCTGCAGCATCTCCTGGACATAGACCTGATCGCTGCTAGGGTGCTGGGGAACCGCGACCACATAGCCATAGGACGCTAGATGCTGTGCCCGCTCGGCAAAAGCCTCGGGCTGCGAACCCAGCCCATGGGAAATCACGATGACGGGCGTGGTTGCCGCCGGTAGCGGTTGGGGCTGATAGAGATCGACGTAAAAGTGGCGATCGCGACCGGCATCATGTAATTGCCAGCGCTGCTGCTGGACCTCATAGGCCCCCGGTTGGGTCAAGTCGGCCAGGGCCGCAAAGTCTGGCGTGCCTTCGGCGGCGGCTTCCTGCTGCGAGAGTTGGGCCAGGGCCGTACTAAAAAACTCGGTAACATCCACCACAATGCCCAGGGATTGGGCGAGCTTCAGGGTGGCCTCCACATCAATGCGGAGGTCGGTAGGATATTGTTGCAGCACTGCCAGCAGGCTCAAGCCCTCGGGGTCAGACGCCGCCGCCAACAGCGCTGCCCGCATGGCCCGCTGTCCGTTCTGACGGGCACCCGTCTGGATGTAGCTGCCAAACTGGTATAGAAACCGCTCTCCCAGATCGGTGTAGAGTAGCTGCCCCAAATCACTAACGGCGAACTCCCGCCGGAGGGTGAGAGCCTGCCGAAACTGCTCCTGGGTCTCGGGGGTCGCTTTTAGTAGGGTGAAGTAGGACTCCAGTTCCGGGCTGATGTCCCCCGTTTGGGCGAAGCTTTCCAGGGCACTGACGGGCAGCGATCGCGATAGATAGCCATAGTCAAAATAGAGGGTTTCCGCTGCAGCAACCGGGAGCGCTGCCCCTAGCGCCGCCCCCAGTCCGACAGCCAGTAGTGAGTAATTAGTGATGGGGATCATTTAACAGCCAATTTCCGCGAAGAATAGACCTGACCGGACCAGGGACAGCCGAGACGGCTAGCCCAACTGATTGAATTTCCATTCCTTAGTCATCGCTGGTGGGCATCTTGCTTTTGAAGGAACCACCGCCATCGACCCGCAGTTCAATGCCGGTGACCCAACTAGCCGCAGGGGAAATCAGGTAGTTAAAGGCATGGGCAATGTCGCGGGGCACGCCTCGGCGCTTCATCACAAAGGCATCGGCCAGGCGCTTCAGCATGGCTTCGTCATAGCCCGCATCCAGGGTGGCGACCCCGTTATCCACCGAACCGATGACGATAGTGTTGCAGCGCACTTCCGGCCCACTCATGGCGGCGATACTGCGCACCATGTTGACCAGGGCGGCCTTGGCATTGCTGTAGGAGATGAATTCCGGTGAAGGCGTCACCCCAACCATTGAGCCGGAGAAGGTGACGGAGGCGTTGGGCTCTTTTTTGAGATGGGGCATGCACAGCTTGGTCAGGTTGTAGCTGCTGACGGTGTTGAGCATGTAGGACTTCACCATGTAGTCGGTGCTGACGCCCCAGAGGGGAGTATATTCGCCCCAACCGACGTTGTTGACCAGTGCCGTGATTTTGCCGAATTTGTTGAGCGTGGCATCGACCAATTCCTGTAGCTGTGATTCGTCAGTGACATCAGTTTTGAGGGCCAGGGTGGCCTGCTTGGTAGCTTGGGTGATTTCGTCGGCTTTGGCCTGGGCCGCGTCGAAGTTCAGGTCCGAGAGCACCACATTGGCCCCGGCTTCTGCCAGTACTTCAGCGGTAGCACCGCCGATGGCTCCACCCGCTCCAGTGATAATCACAACGTAGTCTTTGAGGGAAAAAATATCGAGTGCCATGGTTGGTTTTCCTTGTAATTGCTAAAAGGTGTAGTTGTAGGGGCCACCGCCCACCACAAACTGTTGCTGGTAAAAGCACCAGCGAATTATGCCTGTCAATGCGAGGTGAGAATGGTGGGCGAGCTAATGAAAGGTAAGATGCCTAATCCAGCTCTTGCACGCCGCCGCCGCTGACGGTGAGCACCTGCCCACTCACCCAACTGGAGGCCGGAGAGCAGAGGAACAGGGCCGCATAGGCAATGTCGCTGGGTGCCCCTAACCGGGCTAAGGGAGTGTGCTTCAGCATGGCTGTTTCGATGTCGGGGGTGAGCACCGTGGCCAGGGCATCGGTTTTGATAGCACCGGGGGCGATCGCATTCACCCGAATCCCTTTCGGTCCCAAATCAAAGGCAATATTGCGAGTCAGATGGCTCTCTGCTGCCTTCGAGGAACTGTAGGAGGCCATATTTTTGTTCTTGTTGTCTCCCGCCATGGAAGAGATGTTCAAAATTGCCCCGCCCCCGGCAGATTCCATGTGGGGAGCGCAGAGTTGGCACAGGTGAAACACCGAAAACACATTGAGTTTGTAGGCCCAAATGAAGGTGTCCATCGGCATATCAAACGGCTTTGGCCCCCCGCCCCCGGCATTGTTAATCAAAATAGTGATTTGGCCGAAGGTGGAGATGGCAACATCAATCAGATTTTTGAGGTCATCATCGTTCGTGACATCGCAGGCTACCGCCACCGCTTTGCCGCCATTGGCATTGATGCTATCGGCCACCGCCGCCGCGGTGGCTTTCTTCAAGTCGCTGACCACAACTGCCGCTCCAGCCTGAGCAAACATTTCCGCAATGCCGCGACCAATACCAGCCCCACCGCCGGTCACGATGGCCACCTGGCCATCCAGCTTAAAGGCATCTAAAACAGTCATTATTGATTTCTCCCTAAGAATGAAATGCAAAATTCTGAAGTTGTCCAGGCGCAGATTGATGGGTGCATCCCGACTTTTCAATTCCACGTGATCGGCCCTCATCCCCCAACCCCTTCTCCCAACATTGGGAGAAGGGGGGCAAACCTTTCCAAGTCCCTCGCCCTTCGGGAGAGGGATTTAGGGTGAGGGCTGCAAAACTGGGATGCACCCCAGATTGATCGATATGTCTAGAGCGCTTTCGTCGTGTTATTTACTCTGGACGCAGCATGGCTTTCATTACGGCGGCATTAATAAACCAGGCAGCCAGACCGGCGATCATGCCTAATAAAATGGCTCCAACCCCAGGCGTCACCAGAATCGTTCCGGCAAACTTTTGCAAGAAAAGCGCAACTAAGGCTGCCGCACCAAACGCAAACAGGGAATAGAACAAAATCGTTCTCATCCCAAAGAAAAAGAAGGGACGATCTAATAGCTCTGGAGATGCCAGTTGCAGGCTACGGGCTTTCTTACCAAAGGTGAAAAATGCAATAACACCCAAAATAACCGACAGAATAAACGCCGTCATTACCCCAGTTGAAAAGACCGTCTTTTCATGGGCTGATATGGTGTCTACCGTGAGGGGCAAGGTGGCCTTTTCCCGAAACATCAGCCAGCCAATCAAACCGTTAATCACGGCATTTGCTAGGCCACTAATTAAGGCATCTTTCTTAATGAGATCATGGGCGTGGTGTGAGACAAAAACCATTAATTTTTCTTCCCATTGAGTCGTTTAATAACTCTGTGGAAATCATCATGGCAACAAAAGGTGAAAAGTTCGTGTAATCTTGAGGCATATTCTCAACAATCTTCTTAACCTCAACTCCTGAATTATGAAAGTCTTGTTAGTTTCTTCTGACCACGGCTTAAGAAATCAGCTGTATCAGGAGTTATCTCGCCAAAGTTTGATAGTAGATGTCGCGGTTGACGGGGAAGAAGCTTGGGGATTATTGCAAGCTTTCATGTACGATGTCGTCCTGCTAGAAGCGCTGTTGCCGCAGCTGGATGGACTGACCTTGTGCCGTCGCCTGCGGGAGTTGGGTAACCCGGTCCTGGTGTTGCTGATGCTGGAGCCAGATGATGCGGCAACGTGCATTCAAGGCCTGGAGATGGGGGCCGATGCCTGCCTGGTCAAACCCATTCAAGCGTCCAACCTGCTGGCCCACCTGCAGGCGCTGGCCCGGCGGGGCATGCGTCGCGCCAGTCCCCAACTTTCCTGGGGGGCGTTGCTGCTTGACCCCACGGCCCGCCGAGTCACCTGCCAGGGCCAAGAAGTCAAACTCAATCGCAAAGAGTATCAAGTGCTGGAGCTACTGCTGGGCCATCCCCGGCAGATGTTTTCCCGCAGCGAAATGGGCGATCGCTTGTGGACCTTAGATGACGAAATACCCAGCGACGCTACGATCAAAAGCCATATCCGCAGCCTGCGCCGCAAGCTAGAACAAGCCGGTGGGGCTGGCGATTTAATTCAGACTCACTATGGCCAGGGATATCGCTTAAATCCCGCTTATGACCCCGGCACCAAACCGCCAAAAGGTGCCCCCCCTATGCCAGAGCTGATGATGGACAGCATTACGGCTAATATCTGGCAAGAGCTGATGACGGCCAATGCTCGCCTCCATCAGGAAATTGAGCAACGCAAGCAAGTTGAAGCCCAGCTTCGACGGTCTGAATTAATGCTACGCACGGCTCAGCATGTGGCTCACATTGGCTGTTGGGAGGTTGATGTGCACACGCGGCAAATCTACTGGACTGAGGAATTATTCCTGATCCATGGTTTGCCGCCCCATGGGGCAGTACCCAGTTACGAAGAATCTTTGGCCTTGATTCATCCGGATGACCGGCAACTACATGAGGAAGCCATTCGTGGCCCAGCCATGCGAGGGGAATCCTTTGAAACTAACTTACGAATTATTCGGGCTAATGATGGAGAAGTGCGGTACATCAATGCTCGAGGCGGTCCCCTGTTTGATGCTGATGGCAAAATGATTAAGTTAACTGGCACAACGTTCGACATCACCCAATGGATTCAGATTGGTGCTTTCCCAAACCCCCATTCCGCTGGCGGCAAAATTAAACCGTTTGAGGACGGAATCAGCCTGCGACCCGCGTCTATTCAAACGGGACTCCAACTATCGAAGTCCGATTGATCCAGGTAAGGGATCGGCGGCTAAATCACGTACCCAATCCATCTGGTTTTCTCCTACAAGGGGCGTTGCTGAATAGCGGTATGATTTTGCCCTTCTGCCCCCCCAATTCTGGGGAGGAATCGATCTCTGAAATCCCCCAATTCTGGGGGGTTTAGGGGGCTGGCAGAATCTATCGGCTGCACTGATTCATTCCTGGATTCAGCAACGCCCGATCGGTGGTTAAACACATTGTCGGTGTTGCCCGCAGCGATGAATTTAACCCACCAAGCTATTCCACGGGGGACAATACGAACTCTGGGAACAGGTCGGTGGTGCAGCGCGTATCGGGGGTGCGATCGGGGTTATTCACAAAGGCCACACCGATGTCTTTAGCGCACTGGGAGGCGACGATCGCCCCGTGACCCGTGCTGGAAAGCTCCACAAAGGTGCCGTTGCGCAAGCCTTCCATCACCTGAATGCCCATCTCGCTATTGGTTTGCACGTCATAGCGACCTTGGAGTACCAGGGTGGGAATCGTACTATTCACAGGTCGATGTTCGCTGGCGGGGGCGGGCTCCACCGGCCAGAAGGAGCAGATATCGTAGGCCTGTTGGGCTGCCAACAAACGACCCTGCCCCAGTTGGGGGATGAGCATGGCGTCGTAGAGGGCCTGGGTTTGGCCGGGGTTGCTAACGGACACCATTTCGCGGCAGTCTACGCTGCGGAACATGCCTATGGTGATGTCTCGGTCGAGGGGCAAGACGGAATCGGTGAGGGCAGACACCACATCGTACACATGGCGCACCTCCACCTCGGACATGGCGGTAACGGCGGCGGTGAGGGTGGCGACGGTGTCGCCCTCAAATTCTTCTGCCACAAAGGCGAGTAGGGTCTCCCGGTTGCGGGGGGTATCTAAGTAACCAACCCCATATAAGTTGGCCAGCAGCAGGGTTTTCTCGTCTTCAGGCAGGGTGTCGGCCACGGCCTGCACCTGTTGCACCCACCGGCTGGCGGGGCGGCTGGTTTCGGCGGCGGTGGCCTGGGCGCGCAGAATATTCTCGGCCTGGGCCTCAAAATCGCGGGCTTGCAGACGATAGAACTCTGGCGATGGCTCTAGGGTGGGCGGAGTGGGCTGGTTAGCAAACAGCGCCCCAGTGATGCCCCCAGCTATGGTCGTTGTGATGCCTTGCTCTAGTTCATGGACAATCAGCGGCAGGTAGGGGGCAATCTGGCGGGGTCGCCCGTTCATCGACTGGATCAGGTTGGCAAAATCTGCTGAGGTGATGCGGTCGATGGGAGTGGGTTTCCCCTGGGGGGTGATGGGTTCGGCCAGGGGAATCGGGGCTTGATCCAGCTTGTCCAGCAGGGCTTGGGTGCGCTCCGTCAGGTTGGGGTAGGCGGCGGCACAGGCGGCATCGGCTTCGCAGTCTTCGACCAGGTTGAGGAAGCTGATCTCAAAATCTCGGATGATCAGCTCATACTTGTTGGCCTGGAGGGGCACCGTTGAGTCGAGCACCACGCTGCGCACCCGGTCGGGGTGATTGGCCATAATCCGCTGGGCCAGGTAGGTGCCGTAGGAAATGCCGTAGAGGTTGATCGGGCCGTAGCCCAGGGCGGCGGTCAGGTTCACCACATCCTGGGCGCTGTTGGGGGAGTTGTAGTGGCTCAGGTCGTTGCCGTGGTTTTCGAGCACCCGAGCACAGAGGTCGTAGAAGGCATATTGCTGAATGGCGTCGTCGTTGGCATTGGGAAAGCGTGAACGCATCTGCGTGAGTAAGGGCTCCAGCGTACCTGCGTAGGGGCTGTCAGGCTCCATCAACACGCCAAAGGCGAACAGCCCCACCGGAGCACAGCCCAACCGATTGGAAAATTGCGTGCCCCGCTGATCCAACACGATGATGTCGCGGGTTTGGCGCAGAGATTCATAGATGATGGCGCGGGTCTCTAGGGATCCTGCCTGTAGGGTGCTGCCCCCTGGCCCGCCGCGCAGATCCATAATCGGGTCGGGCGCAGGGGATAGGCTGTGGCTGTGCAGCACGGCGTAGGTCAGTTCAATCTGGCGACCGTTGGGCTCGGCGTAGTTTTCCGGCACGGTGAACACGCCACAGGTGACGGTTTCGCCCTCGATTTCGTTGGGGGGCAGCACCGTGGGGCAGGGGATGACGGTGAGCGGGTTACGGGGAGCCTGGGCCTGGGCGGGAATTTGGGTGGCGAGGGCAGCGGCGAGGGTGAGGAGGGGAAGGGTGATGGATCGCATGGTTAGATGGATGGATAAGTGGGTGGAAGAAAAATAGGCCAGAATAACAGAATCCAATTTGATTCTGCTCATGATCGAAGCTACCGAAGAGGCTTTAAAAAGTAGCCTCCAAAACATACTCTCTTATGCTTTTATTGGCATTCAAGCTCTCTGGACTGCATTATCAACTCCTGAGAATATTCCTGTATTTGTCGGAAGTTTGATCAAATTTTCATTAGGTCCTACACTAGCCTTTCTACTTAGTCAGTGGAGCTTTAGGCGCGAAGAGGGAAGGAAGAAACATATAGAAGAAAAAGATCGAAGTGAACGCAAAAAATCGATTCGATTAGTGATTTGCCTGGAGATTACCCACAATATAAAAACACTTGAAGCCGTCAAAAAAAGCTTTGAAGACGAAATAAAGCAGATGGAAATTGCCGACGTGGATAGCGGCATAGGAATTGCTTCTTTTTTTAGAGCACTCGATTCATTCTTCATTTTTAGAGACCGTTTTCTGTTTATGGACTCTCTTGTGATATCCGAGTCTTTCTCGATTGAAGAAATCAGCTCATTAAATGATCTGTATTCAAATCTTGAAGGGATTAAGACTGGACTGCTAGAGATTCGTCGTCTTGACCTGGAAATTCGAGAAGAAGTTGGCATGGAGTTTTCAGGTGTAGATCACCTTAGGACTGTGTCCTTAATCTTGCAGAGAGGTATTGATAAGGGTCGTAGTGTCATTACAGTTCTCTCAGCAGATGAAACATAGGCAAGGATCGTGTCCGGCATTATGAGAAAAACAGAATTTTCACCAATGATGGAGTAGCTTTAGGTAATGTCCTGGATGATCTTTGTGTAGATTATTTTGAGTGGATGGGTTAAGAATGGGAGGGAATTATTGGGGGCTGGGGATGGCGTGGTGGAGAGTGGTGAAGGTGGCCAGGGTCTTATCCAAATCGGGGGCTTGACGAGCCTGGGTGGCTTGCTCGATCGCATAGCCCACGGCCAGTAGATCGGGTTCGCTGAGGGCTTTGCCGATCAGGGTTGCGCCGAGGGGTTCGCCTGTCTCGACGTAGCCGATGGGCACGGTGAGGGCGGGATAGCCAGCGGCGGCGTAGGCCTGGGTGTCGGCGATCAGCACATCAATGCCCGCATCAGCAAAGACTTGATCGAGGTCATTGCGGGCGGTGGTTTGGTGGGTGTCGCGCAGGGTGGTGTAGGCGGCAGAGGGGCTGTCGCTTCGCTGGGCGTTGCTGAGGTGGTCTTGCCCGTAGGGGATGCGGTTGGCGGGGTCGGCGTAGTTAAAAGACACCACATCGATCAGGGCGGCGACGGGCGGGTTGGGCAGGGTAGGCAAAAAGGCATTCAGAGAGGCTTTGAAGCCGGGGGGCAGGGCGGCGTTGGCATCCGGTGCTTCGGGTACGGTGGCGGCATCCAGTTCAACGACGGTAATGCCCTGCTGGGTGAGGGCGGCCATGGCGGCGTTGGCGGATTGACTGGCCCTTTTGTATTGGCCCAGGAGGAGTGGTAAGGCCGCCTGAACGTCTGGTGTCATGTCTGCGGGTGGGTTGGCCACCAGGGCTTCAATTTCGGTGATCGCTGCCTCTGGGATGACCACTACGCCGACCCGCCGTTGCTGGGCCTGATCCAAATTCAAAAACCGGGTAAAGTCTTCGCTTTGCAGCCTCGCCACATCGGGATCAGGGCTTTCTTCGGCTCCTTCGTCGGTGTGGGTGAGGGCACCGAGCAGCGTCGCCACATCGGTCACGGTGCGGCCCATCGGCCCCGGCACGTCCATCCAGTCCACCAGGGGGATCACGTAGTCGCCGCTGACCAGGCCGTGGGTGGGTTTCATCCCCACGATGTCGTTGGTGGCCGCTGGTCTGAGGATAGAACCCTGGGTTTCGCTGCCAACGCTAACGGCAGTGAGGCTCGCCGCCACCGATACGGCAGAGCCAGAGCTAGAGCCCAGTGGGTCAAAGGGGCCGTAGGGATGGCGGGTTTGCCCACCCAAAGCGCTAAAGCCACTGGGCATGGCGGAATCGACATAGTTCGCCCATTCCGATAGGTTGGCCTTGCCGAGAATCACGGCTCCTGAGTTTCGCAGGTTTTTCACCAGTTGGGCATCGCGATCGCCCCGCCAGTCCTTCAACACGTAGGCTCCGGCGGTGGTGTGCATCTGGTCGCCCGTGGTGATGTTGTCTTTAAGCAACACCGGAATGCCGTGCATGGGCCCCCACAGGTTGCCCTCGGCCCGTTCGGCATCCTGGTTGCGGGCAATAGTCAACGCATCTGGGTTCAGCTCCATCACCGAGTTGAGCTGGTTGACGTCGTAGCGCTGGATGCGATCCAGGTAATAGATCACCAATTCCTCGGCGGTGACTAACCCCCGCGCCATGTACTGCTGAAGCTCAGGCACCGTAGCCTCTGGCAACCGCAGCCGATCGTTGAGGTAGCGCCGCCGCCCGGAGGGCCATCCCTCTAGCGCCTCGGCAAAGGGGCTGAAATCGCGCAGACGCTTACTGGTGTAGTCGGGTTCGGAGAGAGGGAATTCGGTGGGATAGGTACGAGGAGGGCCTTCGGGGGGCGGGGGAATGGCAACGGTATGGGTGGCGAGGGTGAGGGCCAGGGCAACGGCGGCCAGGGCCAGCGGTAAAATGCGACGAAGAAGTTTCATAGGGGCTGACTACAAGAAAGGGTAAGAGGGAGAGCGTTAGCTAGCGGGGGCAAACTAAGTCACGGGATGCCAACGGAGTAGTGCTGGTGAAACTCAGGAATGTTGTTAGTCGCCTGTCGATTGACCCACGCAAGTTGACGGACTATGCCCTCAATCCCGCCAGCCCGAAGGGGGCCGATAAGGCCGTCATGTTTAGGCGGCACTTGGGATTTACCCAAGACAACTTTCAACTGCTCTTGGCACAAATTGAGGCTCAAGCGCTCGATGCTGAGGCTGTCCCAGGATTTGAGGATCGGCATGGTCAGCGCTTTCAGGTGGACTTGGCGATAATGGGGATAGAACCATGCCAGCAAGAGATGGTTCGCACAGGCTGGATAGTGGGACCCGGTGAAGACCTGGCCAGACTGGCAACGTTGTATGTTCGGAGGCGCGGATGAAACCCGAATTGCTAGATGTGGTGGAGCTTTTGGTTGACCTACCTGAGTCGGCCCTTCAGGCGGGCGAATTGGGCACCATCGTCGAGACCTATGGCACCCGTGCCTACGAAGTCGAATTTGCGGATGCTGAGGGAGCCACCCTGGCCCTGCAAGCCCTAGAGCCTGACCAGTTTGTGGTGGTGTGGAAAAATTCCACCCAGGCTTGGGTACCCCTAGTCGACCGCATTGCGGCACTACTGCAAACCCTGCCGGAAGATCGTCAGCAGCAGGTTTTGAACTTTGCGCGATCGCTCCACCAAACCCCGGCCTAACGGGCAGCTTGAACCACGACCGCCAAGACTTGGGCTGGCTGGTGGTTGGATCGGTTGACCGACTGGGGGGCACTTGGGCTGTGGTTTCAGTCATGGTGGCGGCTGGATGAGAGGGTGAGCGTAGGGCGCGTCACGCCGGGACATAAATCAGGCATTAGGAGCCCTCTATAATTGCTGGCAGCGGCTCGTCAGGCAGTACAAACACTGGGCGAAACTGCTCTACACAGGTGGTCTCCAGGGCGGCGTTGGGATAGAGAAAAAAGGTGTGGGCGATGTCCTTGGCGCATTGGGAATAGCGGGTGCTGCCGTGTTCGGTGAGCGGAACGGTGACCATCCGGGCGTTGGACAGCCCAGCCATGGCGTACCCGCCCCACTCCGCTGCGGTGGCGTGATCGATGCCGCCATTCATCACCAGGGTGGGCAGATCGCTGACTGCGGCAGGGGGAATGGCGTAGGTCACTTCCGGTAGCCCAAACATGCGGCAGCGGGCCTGGTAGCTGGCGACCAAGTCCAGCTCTCGGATCAGCTGTGGGGCTGCGTAGGCACGGTAGATCGCAAAGGCTTGCTCGGCGTTGAAGGTGGCGTTGCGGTCATTGCATTTCACGGCAAAATTGGTCAAACCCTCGAAATAATTCAGGGGTTGCAGGGCCGTGTCGTCGGTTAAGGCGCGCCAGATGTTACGCACCTCGGCGGCACTCATCAAATTGGCGATCGCCCCCAGTTCTTCGCCCACGGTGCCCCCCAGCTCTGCCGACAGTTCCACCAGCCCGGCCTGGGTTTGCCGGTCGGGATAGCCGACGTAGGTGTCGGTGACGATGCTGCCAAAACCGCCCCGTACCTCCGGCCCCGCATCGATCAGGTAACGGTTGAGCACATTTAGATACAGCTCTGGCAGCGACTCGGCTTCGTCAATGGCGGCAGCCAGCGCCTCGGTGCTCTGCCCCAGGTTGTCCAGCCGGTCGGCGATCGCCCGTAGGTCTGCTGCAACGGCCTCGGTCTCCAGGGTAATCGGGTCGAGCAGTCCCGGAGTGGTACTGGGGGCCGGAGATGGGATGATCTGACCACTGAGAATCGCCTGGGCGACGTCATAGGTGGCGGTCTCGCCCTGAGACAGTTCATCCACCAGGCGGGGCAGGTAGGGCACTAACGCCACCTGATTGGGGCGAACGGCGGCATAGAACAGTTTGATCACATCCTCCAGGGCGACGGTGGTTCCCGCTTGGACAGGGGTTGTCTCTAGCTGGGCCAGCAGGTCAAGGGTGCGCTGGCGAATGCCGGGATAGGCTCGGCCACAGGCGGCATCGGCCTCACAGTCGGCAAACACGCGCAGGATGTTGTAGGGGCCGACCAGGGCTTCCTCGGCGGCGGCCATATTGATGGGAAACACGCCATCGATCACGGCGCTCCGCAGGGGGGGCAGGTCAGCGGTGGGATGGGTGGTGTAATAGTCCATAATCGCCAGGACGACTTGGGTGCCGTAGGAAATGCCAAACAGGTTGTAGGACGGGTAGCCCAGGTGATCCATTAGGGCGATCGCATCCTGCACCGTATTCGCCGTGTTGTACTGAGACAGATCGCGCCCCTGGCCCACCAGGTAATCGGCACAGCGTTCCGTCCCCGCCATCACATCGAGCTGCCTGACCCAATCCAACACCCTTTGAGGGTCACTCTGGAGGGTAAAGTTGGGTTCCTCCAACGCCGCCTGGGCTGTCTCTGCGGCGGCCCGATCCGGTATCCGCACCGCTTCGGGGCAGAGCAGGTCAGCGCTGTAGCGGTTGCCCCGCTGATCCCACACAATCACGTCGCGGGTCTGGCGCAGGTAGGTGAAATCAAAGCCCTGGGAGCCTTGGGAGGCCAGGACCGAACCACCGGGGCCACCGGCAAAAAAGATGATGGGGTCAGCAATGGGCGACTGGTTTCTGGAGAGCTGCCGCATGTAGGTCAGGGTGATCTGGGGGCTAGCGGGGTCGCTCCAGTTTTCTGGCACCTGAATTTGCCCACAGATCACCGTTTCCCCCTCAATCTCGCCGGGAGCCAGGGGCATGGAGCATTCGATCACACCGCCGCTGATGGCCTGGGGGCGGCTCTGGGCTAGGGCCGGAGTGACTAGTAGCGGGGTCAAGAGACCGCTAAGGGTCAGTAATAGGGAGGCTTTCATGGCAATTCGTGATTGACGGACTGGGATCTGACTTCGATAGAATGGAATCTACGGCCTTGCGTGAGCGGAGTACTGTACCGATGAGCCCAGCCCTCTCGACGGAAAACCAGCTTTTGACCTTTGAGGACTATCTGCGCCACGACGATGGCACGGATACTCGCTACGAATTGGTGAACGGAGTGTTGGTGGAAATGCCCCCCGAAAGTGATGAAAACATCAGCATCGCCAGAAAACTGCTCCTGGAATTGATCAAACACATCCCGGCGGATTGGGTGGTTTGGGGAACGGAAATCGAGGTCACTGGACGCCGCGCTACAGGGCGAATTCCCGATTTGCTGGTGCATACCGAAGCCTCGAAAGCTGCTGTGGCGGGGGCGACCCGTGCCACGATCACCCGCGATATGCCGCCCCCAGCCCTGGTGGTAGAGGTGGTCAGCCCTGGGCAGGTGAATCGGGAACGCGACTACCGCTACAAGCACACCGAATATGCGGCACGCGGCATTGCGGAATACTGGATTGTCGATCCTGAAAGTCGGCAGGTGACGCTGTGCCTGTGGGTGAATGGGCAGTACGAAGACCGAGTCTATAGTGAGACAGAGGCCATTCAATCTACTGTGGTGCCAGGGTTTGGGCTGACGGTAGCGGAGATTTTTGGGTGAACAGGGGGGCTGTGTAGCGGTAGATCCCAGAGTTCTTCGGTCGGTTAACCACAGGTGTGGGCCGCCCCCCCAGAAGAACTCTGAGATCTGGTCTTCGATAGAATAGGGTTTACAGCCTTGTGTGAGCGGAGCACTGTACCGATGAGCCCAGCCCTCTCGACTGAACCCCAGCTTTTGACTTTTGAGGACTATCTGCGCCATGACCCTGGTACCGATAGCCGCTACGAATTGGTGAACGGAGTGCTGGTGGAAATGCCCCCAGAATCGGAAGAAAACAACGACATTGCCCGCAAGCTGTTGTTTGAATTCGCGAAGCACCTGCCCGTCGCGCTCTTGGCCCACAAAGATACGGAAATCGAGGTCACCGGACGGCGCGCTACGGCTCGCATTCCCGATTTGCTGGTGCATACTGAGGCGTCGAAGGCGTCTGTGGCGGGGGCGAGCCGGGCCACGATCACCCGCGATATGCCGCCCCCAGCCTTGGTGGTAGAGGTGGTCAGCCCTGGGCAGGTGAATCGGGAACGTGACTATCGCTACAAGCACACCGAATATGCGGCGCGGGGCATTGTGGAATACTGGATTGTCGATCCCGAAACCCAGCAGGTGACCTTGTGTTTGTGGGTGAACGGGCAGTACGAAGACCGGGTCTACAGTGGGACAGAGGCCATTCAATCTACTGTGATACCAGGGTTTGGGCTGACGATAGCGGAGATTTTTGCTTGAGTTGGGCCGAGTACCGGGGCAGGGAAACATCGGAATGGCTCCTTTAAGGGATCTAACCAGGTGCTTTCGAGGGGGGGCCATGATGGTGATTTTTCTAACTGACTGCGAGAGATTCTGAGCCCCGTAGCCGGATCAATTGCTCTCGCCAAGAGAGCACCAGCGGGTCGGTCTCGATCGCTTGCCCCAGCTGTTTCACCCGCCATTTGCGAAACGCCAACTCATTCTGGGCTTTGACGATGGCGGCAGAGTCCCGACGGCTGTAACCAGGAATGTGGCGCGTTTTGAAGCTGCGATCGCGCTTAATCGCCTCGTACTCTTCGGGCGTTACCAGCGGGCCAATCTCGTCGGCCAACTCGCTCTGAATCACCTGGCGCTCCCAAATGCCACTGCGCCACAGCATGATCAGGACGATCGCCATGATGGGCAGCAGCGGAATGTTCTTAAACCATCCATACACCAGCCAGGCCAGGAAAAAATTCACATCCTCCGTCGGGAGCGCCACCGGGGTGCCGCCGCTGCTTAAGGCCGAGAGCAACCCCTGCACGTTATAGAGAAAGTGCGCCGTGTAGCCCAACAGCCAGCCGATAATGGGAGCCGTATAGTGCAGCCAGGGGCGGGTGGTCTGGCGAGACAACCCCAAAAATAGGCCAAAGATGCCGGTAAACAGGGCATGGCCACCAAAGCCAAACATGCTGTGGCGGAGGCCCAACTGCGCCCCCCAGGGCACAAAGCCCCACGTCATTGAAGATTGGGCCACATACAGAGCCGACTCAAACAGGTTAAAGCCAATGCCTACCAGCGCTCCGTAAATGAAGCCATCGCGCACGTTATCAAACTCTGACTTGAGCAGCCAGAAGAGGAGCAACACCCCCAACCCTTTGGTGATTTCTTCGTCGAGCGGCCCTGCGATCGGCGCACCCAGGGTCAACATGGCATTTTCACCCAGGGCAGCCTGCAGATCGGGATGCACTTGAAGATAGGCATCCACTAGATTAAAGATCCCCAGGTTGAGCGGCAGGGCAAGTCCGGTGGCCATCAGACCGCCCCACAGGATGGCAATGGCATACAACCAGGGTGATTCCGGCTCCCGGCGATCGAGAAACCACAAAATGGCTAACGGAATGATCGACAGTAGCATCGCCCACAGCAGGGCTTCAAAGAAAATCCGGGTGGCATCAGCATCCAATTTGGCCAAAATAGGCAAGATTTGAAAAACGCTGATGATCAATAAAACGGCTAAAACGAGAATGGTCACCTTAGCCACGCGAGGCTGCTTTAGGGGCGAACCGTAGAGGATGCTGGCTGTTTTGCTTAACAAAATGGGGCCTCACTTTCGGCAGTACGTTTGTTGATTCAACGAGCGGTCTGAGCGCGACTGGTCTCGGGGCTATGTCGCGAAAGGTTGGCTACTGCTGTAACCAGGGATGGGGGTCGGCATGGCTGCTATGACCGTCGGACTGAGGGCGATCGCCCAACTTCAGCGCCCCGTCCAGGGAGTAGTACTGGGGAATACCGATCTCGATGCCGTGCTCTGCCATAGCTCGCCGCACCCGCAGGCGAAATTCCCGGCCTACGGCCCACTGTTCTGCCGGTTTGGTCTGAATCCAAACGGTAATGGTCAGGCCGCTGTGGGAAACGCTGTCGATGCCCAGTACTGTGGGCTCGGCCACGATTTTGTCGTGCCAGGCGGGGTCGTTGTAGAGGGTTTGGGCCACCTCGTTCAAGACAGCCAGGGCGTTTTCGGGGTCAGTGTGGTAGGCCACATCAATGGTGAAATTCACCCGCGACCAGTTGCGGGTCAGGTTTTTCACCTGGGTGATGCTGCTGTTGGGCACGGTCACCAGTTCGCCGCTGGCGCTGCGCAGCTGGGTCACCCGCATGGTGAGATTTTCCACCAGCCCTGTGACCGAGCCCAGCTCAATCACATCGCCGATCGCATACTGGTCTTCGGCCAAAATAAAGAAACCATTCACCAGGTCTTTGATCAGGTTCTGCGAGCCAAAGGTAATCGCCAGACCCGCCAAACTGCCGATCGCCACTACCGACGCGGTGGGTAGCCCCAGGGCATTCAACGCCGAGAGCAGGCCAAACAGGGCGATCGCAATCGTCACCAACCCCTTAGCCGCCCCAGCAATCGTTGAGCTGCGCAGCTGGCGGCGCTGGGCATCGCCGAAGTCGAGAAAATCGACGTGATCAAAGGGTTTCCACCGATGAATGACGATGTCGATCAGGCGACGGCTGAGGCGAATGGTCAACCCGGTAAAAAACCAGATCAGCAACAGCCGCAGCGGCACATTCAAAAAACCAAACTGATTGCGAATCAGATAGGACGAAACGACCGCGACCCAGCCAAAGCCGATGTACCAGGCCGAAATCATTAGCCAAAACAACAGCCACTGGAGAAAGTCCAGGGCCGCCAGCTGGCGATCGAGGGTGAAGATTTGCGGGAGCCGCTGCAAAAAGGCAATCCGCGCCTGGGTTACGGGTTCATCGGGAGGATCAGCTAGTTCTACCGGCACAGCCTCAGCGATCGCCGCCGACCGCAGCGCTTTCTTTTGCTGCCGCAGTTGCGTTTGCCGTCGCCATACCCCGTACTTGAGCGCCACCAGCCCAGCGGTCAGCACCAACAGCCCCAGCAGAATGTGGTTCACCCGCCGCCGATCGTCGGGCAGTTTGGCTAAACCGTTACGGAGTTCGTCTTCCAGAATGTCGCGCCACTGGTCAGCCAAGGCGTCAATGGGCTGGCCGTTGAAGTCGGCGTCGAACTCCGTCACCGACAGCAGCACCAGGGGGCGGGGAAACTGGTCATCCCGGACATCAATGATGGCCACATTGTTGAGCTGCGATACCTCAATCACCAGGCTTTCAGCGTCCATAGGCCGCTTCAGCAGCAGCAGCAGCTTAGCCTGAATTTCTTCGGCTCGCTGTTCGACGGTCTGGCGATCGTCCACGGCATCCGGTGATCGGTTGTATACCGTGGGCGAGGCAATGGTGAAGAGGGTGGCAGCACTGAGGGGCGATTCAACCGCGATCGCCTCCACATTGCCGTAGCGGGTCACATTCTGCGGTGGCCCCACCGGCCCCTTGCCCCCAAAGCCCTCGGGCAGCGCAAACTGAGCCTGACTGGGCTGGGCGATCGCCAGACTCAGGCCCAGGGCCAATAAAAAGGGCAGAGCAAACGTAAAAAGTCGTTTCAACGGCGGCGGCATGCGAGTCGGCATAGGTTGAACGTCTGCTGTCTAGGGCAACAGGTTAGCGATAGGTGAGGTACCCTCAAATGCACTCCAGACTCATGTGCCCGTCTGTTTGGTCGGGGAGTACAGGGGCTAACCCGGCGTGGTCAGCCTGGCAGCTCACGCTGACATATTCCATGTCTTGCAGTTGCAAGGCCCCGTCGGTGATGACCGGGGCCACCGTGCTGGTAGCGGCGGCATCGAACTGGTCAGCGCTCTGCACACAGCCCACCACCTGGGTTTCTCCCGGCTGGGCGGCGGGGGAAATGGCGAGGACGCCACCGCCGCCGCTGCAATAGGCCTCTAGAGTGCTGCCGCCCTCCATCACCAGCGCTTGACCATCGGCGCTGAGACTCAGACCGGTGGGTAGGGCGGCGGCGGGCTCCGTCATTGGCGGGTTGGTCGCACCCTCAGGGGTCACCTCAGAGGTGGAGGGCTGGCTTTGGCAGGCGCTTAGGCTCAGCAGGGCGATCGCGGCCCAGCCGCTAAAGCATCGATTTTTCACGGGGTCATTTCCTTACTAGAGAATTGTTCATAACACTGGTCATAGAGCCACACAGAGGTACCCCGACTGACTCGCACTAGCACCGGTCAATCCACCCCGGTGACGATGGTGGCGTCGAGCTGAAAGAACTCGGCATCATTCACCGAAACCAGGTACTGCCCATCCACCATCTGCACCAGCACCTGATCGCTGGGGTTAACAGAGTAGAGCGTTTGGCCGTAGGAATAGAGATGGAGCACATTGCCCGTTGGCCCCACCACGGTTAGCGTTGAGTTACCGGGGTCACCGTAGAGGGCCGCCGCCCGGCACCTGAAATTGTAAGAAGGCTCATCTGCTGAACAGGGCACATTCCCCTCACCCCGACGCGGCTCGCTGGAAATCGTGCTGGCATCCCAGTAGACATAGATCGAGACATCCGCCAGGCGATAGATCACGCCATCCGTGCCCAACTCGTCTTCGCGGGTAGCAGGGCGATCGTTTTGGTCGGTATAGGTGGCGGCCTCGGTGGGCGATGGGGTCAGTTCATAGGTGGTGCCATCCGCTAGGGTGATAGTGACATAGCCCTGCCGCTGGGAAAAGGAGCACTTGCCGTAAGAGACGGCCCGATCTTCGCCGCGTGGATAAACATCGCAGCGGGCAGTGGTGGTGTCGGCTTGGGCGGGGGCCAGGGCGACAAGGGCTGTGAGGGCAGCTCCCGCAACCAGAAAAAATAGCCGTTTTTTCATCGTTATTTCTCAAAAATGTGATCCGTCAAATCCCCTCCCAGAGGGGCTATCCACTACACATAAGTTGCTGTGTCACTTGTCTACCAAAAGTTTGGAAGATCGGTTGTGGTTCCTTTAGGGGCTGCAGAACCTCACCTAACCTCTCCTTGGTAAGGAGAGGGATCGGAGGCTCGGCTCCATTTGAGTCAAATCGTTGAGCCGACTGTGACTAAACCTCTCCTTGCCAAGGAGAGGTGCCGCAGGCGGTGAGGTTTGCCCGCCTAAACGGAGTCCAGAATCCTTTGCTGACAAGGTTTTGACCAACTTTTGCATAAGGGATAGCAGAGGGGAGGGGGGCTGGGTTTTCCTAGTAGTGGATCCCTACCGCTACAAAGCGCCTTCATTGGCCATGCTGTAGGTGTAGTTGTAGAACTCCGTGCCCGTGACCACGTTGATGATCACCATACGCCCCGTACCCTTGTCATACATCACCCGCACGCGGCCATCTTCGCCCACAAAGGCATTGCCCGAGGTGCGATAGAGGATGCCGTCAAAGGAGAACTCACCCTCGGTGATGTAGGCAGCAATTTCGTTGTCGGCAATCTGCGACAGGTTGGTGCGGGGCGTTGCTGAGGGGGCAGCGGCAGTCCGCGCTGGGGTGCTGGGCGTCCGGCCCGCTTCGGTGAAGGTGTAGTTGTAAAACTCGGTGCCTGTCATTGAGTTCACCACCAGCACATTGCCTGTGTCGCGGTTGTAGGTGATCTGCACGCCGCTGGTGATCAGGACATAGTAGTTGCCGTAGCTGCGCTGCATGATGCCGTAGACCCGAAATTCGGCGTCGGTGATGTCTACGGCAATTTGATTGGGGTCGCGCTGGGGAGTCATGTAGGTGCGTTGGGGCGCTCTGGACTGGGCCAGCAGCAGGGGCGCGGCTGGGGTCTGGTTGGCGGCAGCGGGTAGGCCAATCCCGGTTGCGCCCAGGAGCAAAGCGGTTGCAAGAACGAGAGTTTGAGGTTTCATGGTCAATTTCACAAGGAAAGGAATGTCGAAATAAAGGGTGTAGGGTGGCAGGCCGATGCATTAACGGTGGCGGTGCCCACCCTACGAACAATCGAGGCTTTTGGGTCGCCTACAGCGCCCCATCGCTGGGGAAGATGATGAAGTCGCTGCGGATCCAGCCGTTCGCGCCCGACTCTACAAATTGCACATTGCACCAGTTCAGGTCGCTACCTGGGGTATCGGTGTCTGGTTGGCACAGATAAATTTGCACCCGATCGCCCGCCAGCCCGTAGCCTAGAGCCCGCGATCGCACCGTGGGCTGGCTGCGCAGGTTGATCTGAGAGCCGCGACTGTGGGCCATCAGCGTGGCGACGCGAGGACTACTGCCAATGCCCTGGGTGACGGGGCTAAAGGTGCTTTCATCCCAATAGACCCAGAGATGAGAGCCATCCACAAACTCAAAAATTGTGCCTGCACTGCCCAGGCCACTCTGGCGGTAGACGGCCTGGCCGTGTTGGTCGATAAAGTTGCCTGAGGCAGCGTTAGCCATGGGGGCAAACTCGTAGCTCACCCCGTTGGATTGCAGTTGAATGCTGATATAGCCCTGCCGCTGCGAAAAGGTGCAGTTGCTCGATAGATAGGAGTAGTCTTCGCCGGGGGCATAGAGATCGCAGTGGGCTGGCACCGTGTCGGCTTTAGCCGCCAGCCCCAAACCCAGGGCCGCCAACGAGGTAACAGCAGACAATAGAACAGGTTGAATTCTCATGGTTCAGATGTTGTAGAAAAGACTTGAATGATTGTTAGGTCGGGTGGGCATTGCCCAACAGCAGAGTAGGAAAACCTAAAGCCCCCGCCTGAGTTGACACCCTGGTCAGTGCACCAGGCCATCAAAATGAGCGCGCCATTGATGGTCTCGGCTGCGGCACCCAGGCTTTATTGCCGCCATCAAGCGCGACCTCAATGAACGATCTCCCCCTGCACCCCGGTGGCGGGTGGATGGGGGATGGCGGAGACCACGTCGCCTGCGGCCAAGCGATCGCCCGTGGCCACACTGTTAGCAGGCCCCAAAAACATGCTCAGAATGTCCTGAACCGCGAAACAGTAGGGTGCAGCCACTCGGTTTTGGGCCACCGCGACAGGGATTGCCAGACTCAGCCAAGCACCACTACTAAGCAACCCAGCAAACCCCTTAAAAGATGCCAAAGGAAAGATCATGAACAGTATAAATATCCTTTTTTTGACGATGATGCCATTCAATAATGGATGGCAACGAGGAGGATTTGGTGATCTCTTGAAATCTTCAAAATCAAGCTAGCGTGAAGTATATCAGCCTTTCTATTGTGGCTACAACACATTTCAAGAATGGCTTAATGTCTAGCCTTAGCTAAATTATCTGACTGAATTCAAAGTTTGAAATTAGTCAAATTTGCAAGCAAAATCTTTGATACATAAGGGGTTTAAGGTAATCTGCGTATGGCAATTTCGGCAATTTGATACTTTTTGTGAGGCAAAAAATGTTAATTGAAATAATATCTTGGCTTATCTGACTAAGATTCGAAAATAATTAGTTAAAGCCCGTCTACAGTCAGTTAAGTCTGGGGATTGTTGTTATTTTTTAATCGGCGCGTAGAGGGCTACGGGGGGTGTAAAGTACACAGTATGAACTCTGACGAACGGCCAATTACAAGGCGCAGGCGAGGGGTGGTGTTGACCAGCCTGGGGTTAGAGCGCCTGCAGAGGGCTACCGCCCAGCACGCCGCCCAGCAAAACAACGGCATCCCCTACAGTGCCGAAGAGTTGAGTCCCCTCATTGGGGTTTCGCCCTCCACCATCCGGCGGCTGCGGGCGGCCAAGTCAGGCATTGACCAGCGCAGCTTGCAGCAAGTCTTTAGCGCCCTCGACCTGGTGCTGGCCGAGGACGACTTTCAATGGGTCGATCGCACCGCCGCCGAAATCGCCGCTGAAGAATTGGCCAAGGTTCCCCAATCCGCCACCGCCCTCCGTTACCCCAGTGGTCCGCTCCCCCTGGATTCGCCACTCTACATGGGGCGATCGCCCATCGAAGATCTGGCCTTTCAAGAAATCACCCAGGTCGGCTGCGTGGTGCGGATCAAAGCCCCGCCCCAGTTTGGCAAAAGCTCGCTGTTGCTACGCATGCTCCATCAGGCTGAGCAGATGGGCTACGCCACGGCAGTGATCGATCTGCAACAGGTCAGTGCCGATCTGCTCAGCGACTGCGATCGCGTGTTGCAATGGTTTAGCGCCACCCTGGCCCTCAAACTGGGGGTTGATGCCGACCCCGCCCCTGGCTGGAACCAGCTCGTCGGCAGTCAACTCAGTGCCACCCTGTTTGTGCGAGAGCAGATTCTGCGTAGCGTGAACCGTCCCGTTTTACTGGCCATCAACGACCTTGGTCGCCTGTTTGAGCACCCCGCTACCGCCCAGGGGTTTCTGCCGCTGCTGCGATCGTGGTACGAAGAAGCGGGCCACGACGACCTCTGGCAACACCTGCGCCTGGTGGTCACCTACTCCACCGACAGCTACCTGCCGCTGGATATCAACTATTCGCCCTTTAATATTGGCTTGCCGCTGGCCCTGCCCGAGTTTACGGCGGCCCAGGTGCTGGAGCTAACCCGTGTGTATGGTCTGAATTGGGGCGATTCCCAAGGGGATTGCTGCGCAAATCGTGAAGTCGAGCAACTCATCGCCCTGGTGGGTGGGCATCCTTGGCTGGTGCATATGGCGATCTACCACCTCAGCCGTGATCTACTGACCTTCGACGACCTCTTGCAAACCGCCAGCACTCCCCAGGGCATTTACCAGGGGCATTTGCAAAAGCTGCTGGCCACTATCAATCAACCCCAACTGGTGAAACCGCTGCGGGCACTGGTCATGGGTGAAGGCGCGATCGCCCTGGACCCGATGCTAGCCTATCAGCTCGAAGGCGCTGGGCTGGTCAAGGGGGCCGCCGAGGGCTGGCAGATTAGCTGCGAGCTCTACCGCCAATATTTTCGGCACAAGCTGTTTGCAAAGTGAAACGCCCAGACATTGCCTGAAGGCAGGGACTAGCCTCTAGAATTGATAGGTGTCGTCCTTGTCCCCTATGCCCGCTAAAGATTTCTTTCACGACATCGTGCGAACAGCTCTAGAAAAAGATGGGTGGCTTATCACCGCAGATCCACTGGTTTTGACCATTGGTTTGCGATCAGTGTTTATCGACCTGGGGGCAGAAAAGCTGATTGCCGCCGAACGTGGTTCCGAGAAAATAGCTGTGGAAGTCAAAAGCTTCCTTAGTCCATCCCCCATTAGTGATTTAGAAACAGCTTGGGGACAATTCTTTCTTTACGCCAGAGCACTGCAAAAACAAGAGCCAGATCGCAGGCTCTATCTAGCCGTGAATGAAACGGTCTTTCAAACGCTTTTTGCTGAAGAAGCTGGCCAGCTTTTGCTAGAAGAACCAGGTTTTCACCTAATTGTCTTTAACCCAACCACTACGGAGATTGTTCTATGGCAGTAATCGATCAATGGCGTGAAACCTTGGAGGAAACGCTGCAATACTATGCAGACTTACCCTATCCTTACGACCATGTAAAAACCTATGTGGTAGTCAGCCGAGATGGCAATCATTTTTTCTTAATGCACGAAGGTTGGCAAGGCCACAAACGCATCCACGGCATGGTTGTTCACGCAGAAATTCGAGACGGTAAAATCTGGATGCACTACGACGGCATAGAAGGCAGCATCACAGAGGAACTTGTAAGGGCAGGGGTGCCTAAAGAAAATATTGTACTGGCATTTCATCCCCCCTACGTTCGAGAGCATACAGGCTATGCAGTGGCCTAGCCAGGGCTTGGGGCGCTGCCAGTTAGCGTGAGCTAAAAGCCAACTAAATGACTTAACTCATTGCATAATGGAGCGATTCCCCTTTGGGATCGCACCCTAATTTCCCCGCCTGTGATCACCCCCTCCGTCTATAAAGTTGGCGGCTGCCTCCAGGCCGAGGCCAGCACCTACGTGGTGCGCCAGGCCGATGTGGATCTGCTGGCGGCTTTGCAGGCCAGGGAATTTTGCTACGTCTTTAGTGCCCGGCAGATGGGCAAATCATCCCTGCTGGTGCGAGCCAAGGCTCAACTACAAAACGCCGGGGGCCGCTGCGCCTACCTGGATATGACCCGCCTGGGCAGCAATGGCCTGACCCAGGCCCAGTGGTATACCGGCGTGGGGGTGAGCCTGCTGCAAAGCCTGAATTTGCTCAGCCAGACGGATTTTCTGTCCTGGTGGCAAGCCCGCGAAAGCCTGCCCCTGGTGCAGCGTCTCAACCAGCTGATGGACGAGGTGGTGCTGCCCGCCACCGGGGATGCCCCGATCTATATATTTATTGATGAAATTGACGGGCTGCTCAGCCTCGACTTTTCCACCGACGACTTCTTTGCCTGGATGCGATCGGGCTACAACCTGCGCGCCCACGACCCGCGCTATCGCCGCCTCACCTTTGCCTTGTTTGGGGTCGCCACCCCCGCCGACCTGATTGCCGACAAGCAGCGTACCCCCTTCAATGTGGGGCAGGCGATTGCCCTGGAAGGTTTTACCCTGGCCGAGAGTGCGCCGTTGCAACGGGGGCTAGAGGGCTTGGTAGATTGCCCCCAGGCGGTGCTCAAAGCCATTCTCGCCTGGACGGGCGGACAGCCGTTTTTGACCCAAAAGCTCTGCCAGATTGCGGCCACCAACGCCCAGCCGTCGGAGACGATCCCTCTCCCCCTCTCCCCCGGTATGGCCGACTTTTGGATAGAAGGGCTGGTGAAAACCACCCTGCTAGATCACTGGGAAGCCCAGGATGAACCCATTCACCTGCGCACCATTCGCGATCATTTGTTCTGGCACCAAAACCGCACGGCGAGAATTCTGGGCCTTTACCAGCAGCTGTTGCAGGGCGAAACGGTGCCCTCCGACGACAGCCGGGAGCAGAGTGATCTGTTGCTGTCGGGGCTGGTGGTGCGCCGGGAAAATAACCTGGCGATTAAAAACCGCATTTACCGGGCGGTATTTACCCTCGACTGGGTGACTCGCCAACTGCGGCGGCTGCGCCCCTATGCGGCGGCACTGGAGGGGTGGTTGGCCGGCGATCGCACCGACTCCAGCTACCTGCTCCAGGGCCAGAATCTGCTGGAGGCCGAAGGCTGGGCGCGGGACAAAAGCCTCAGCGATGTCGATTACCAGTTTCTCGCCGCCAGCCAAGACGCCGAACGCCAGCGCATTCAGCAGCAGCTCAGCGCCAAGGCCGAGAGCGAACGGTTCTTTCGGCAACTGGCGGAGGCGGTACCGCAGATCGTGTGGATTGTGGAACCCGACGGCAGCCTGTCCTACACCAACCACCAGGGAAGCGACTTTTCAGGGATTGCCCAGGACGGCTTTCAGTGGCTCCAGCGCCTGGAGGTGATCCATCCAGAGGATCGGCAAACCAGCCTGATGGCCTGGGAACAGGCTTTTGCCACGGGCAACCCCTACGAAGTTGAGCTGCGTCTGCAGGATGCCGAAGGGAACTACCGCTGGTTTTTGAACCGGGCGGTGCCGATTCGCGACGGGACAGGGCAGGTGGTGAAGTGGTTTGGCACCAGCACCGACCTGGATGACGTCAAACGCAGCGAAGCGGCCAAGCGCCTCAAAGAGCGGTTTCGGCTCCAGCGGTGGCTGTTGGGAGCGGTGAGTGCGGGATTTGCGATCGCCACCAGCCTCGGCCTTTACGCCTTTGCCCAGCGGCACCAGGCCACCCTGCGGGAAATTGAGGCGATCGCCAGCCTCTCCGAGGCCCAGTTTGCCTCCGGCAATCGGCTCGATGCCCTCGTCACCGCGATTCAAGCCCAGACCCGGCTCGACCAGCTGCGATGGGTGCCTGAGGAACTGGCAATCTTGAGCGATCGCGAGCTGCGCCGCGCCACCTTTCAAGCGCTGGAATGGAACCGCTTCGATGGCCACCTGGGCCGAGTCCGTGGCCTGGCCGTTAGCCCCGATGGTGACCTGATCGCCGCCACCTACCAAAAAGACGCCACCCTGATCTGGGGCATGGATGGCACCCTGGTGGCCCGTCTCCCAGGTACTGCCGTCGGTGCCGCCTTTAGCCCCGTTTGTCCTCCGGACAGGCTATGCCAACGCGGAGCGTCTCCAGGGGAGAACGGGCAAACCCTGGCCACTGCTGGGGATGACAGCACCGTGCGACTGTGGAGCCGCGACGGCACCCCTTTGGCTACGCTGAAGGGCCACCAAAAAGCCCTGAAGGCCGTCGTCTTTAGCCCAGATGGGCAACAGATTGCCTCCGCTGGCAGCGATCATTTGATCAAACTCTGGAGCCATGACGGTCAGCTCATCCGTACCCTGACCGGGCATCGCGGCACCATTTGGGACCTGGCCTTTAGCCCCGACGGGGAGCAACTCGCCTCCGCCAGCAACGACAACACCGTCAGGGTGTGGAATCGAGATGGTACCCTAATTCGCACATTGCAGAACCCGGTCCCTTCCACCGAGGGCGAAAACCACCTGCATGGTGTAGCCTATAGCCCCGACGGCCAAATCCTGGTGGCGGGCGATTCCTACGGCAACATCCTCTGGTGGAACGCCGATGGCACGCTGCAAAACACCACCTCCGAGCATCGCAGGACGGTAGGTCGCCTCGCCTTTAGCCCCGACGGGCAAACCCTGGCCTCCGGCAGTTGGGATGACACGATTAAGCTCTGGAACCGGGATGGTACCGTCATCCGCACCATTAAGGCTCACCCCAGCGGTACCCTGGCCCTGGCCTTTAGCCCCGTTCGCGGAGCGTCTCCAGAGGAGAACGGGCAGCGGCTTATTTCGGGGGGGGAAGACGATCTGGTGCGAATCTGGCAGCTCTCTTCCCCCGTGTTAACCACCCTGCGCGGCCATCGCGCCTCGGTGTGGGGTGTGGCGATCGCCCCAAACGGCGAGTCGATTGTTTCCTCCAGTTCCGACGGCACGGTTAAACTATGGAGCCGGGAGGGGCAACTTCAGCGCACCCTGCCCCTTGATCAGGGCGAAATCTGGTCGGTAGATATCAGCCCCGACCGGCAAAAGTTAGCCGCCGTCAGCAACGCTGGAGTCCTCACCCTGTGGGGGATGGACGGCACCCTGCTGCATACCATCAAAGCCCATGACGATACCGCCTTTGATGTGGCCTTTAGCCCTGACGGTCGCGAAATCGCCACCGTCGGTTGGGATGGCCAGGTAAAGCTGTGGCGACCCGATGGCACCTTGATTCAGTCATTGCAAAGACGCCCAGATACCCATGGGTTGCCAGATCCCAGTTCTCCTCAAAATGCCCTCAGAAACCGCCTCAATGCTGTGGCCTTTAGCCCCAATGGCCAGTGGCTGGCGGTGGCTGGTCTGGACGAGAAGATCCACCTCTGGCAGCGCCAAGAAACGAGTACGTTTACCCCTCAACCCCAGCATGTGCTTACTGGCCACAGCGACACCATCTGGGATGTGGCCTTTAGCCCAGACGGCACCATGCTTGCCAGCGCCAGCGAAGACACCACCCTCAAACTCTGGTCACTGGATGGCACCCTGATTCGCACGTTGGAGGGGCATCGCGAGCGCGTTAACGCCGTCACCTTCATTGCCCCCAACTCCGGACTGCCCGATGCCTGGGGCACCGTCATCGCCTCCGCCAGTTGGGACCACACCGTCAAACTCTGGTCGCTGGATGGCACCCTGCGCCTCACCCTCGAAGGCCATGAAGAACGCACCCTGGATGTAGCGTTTCTTCCTGCTACCGACCCCGAAGGCCCCCATCTGGCCTCCGCTGGCCTCGACAATGTGGTCATTCTCTGGCCCCTCGATCGCATTTTAGAGCGGGATCAAATTCTCAACTACGGCTGCCAGTGGGTGCATGGGTATCTGCAAACCAATCCACAGCCCCAATCCAAAGCGCTATGTCATCCTGCCTTTGAGGTCAAAAAAGGGGGCGCTGCGCCATAGCGGATAGATTGGGATACTCTTTTGCTCTCGGTACCCAATGCGACGCCCCGATCAGGGCTTCGCGGAAAGGCCATGCAGTACGCCAAGATTTCGGCAAAATTTTGGACGGCACCCAGACGCTCTGGAGGAATCGCTTGGTGACCCACCCAATAATGCCGCCATACGGGCATATCGAGATACACCAGTGCCCACCGGCCTTAATTCAGTGACATTCCATCCTGGCCGGTTTATAGTTACTCACTGGAGCCGCATCCCTCGCGTGGAGAGGCGTTGGAGTGGGATGGCGGGTGGTTTGAGAGGGTGGATATGGACAGAAATCAGGCCGATCGCGGCAAGGGTCGCCGGGACAAGCTGAAAGCTCTGGTTCGGGTCAATCAAATTCATATCCCTGGTTCACCCAGTAATGCCAGTCTGCGATCGCCTGCTGAGTGCCTTCGTCCCCGTCTTGAGCTTCGAGCTGAATCGGCGGCACCGCCAGAGCATCGCCATCCCAGGCGATTTCTACAAACATTTCCCGCCCACATTCTGATTCCGGGGCCATGCGTAATCCTTCAACCGTCGCTCCTGTTTGCAGAGGAGAAATGCGGCGCTTGCTGATGCAGATGGCGTTAAAGGGAAACTGCCGGTTGTCCTCCAGGTATAGTACCAGCCCATGGCCTGTTCTTCAGGACCATAGGCGTCTACCACGATTTCCAGGGTGATGCGCTCTTCGCGATCGTCATCTTGAGTTGACTTGGGCATCGGTCAATCTGCTATTCCAAAAGCAACGGGTCGTCTCCCAAGCCCTCCATGGCCGCCACATAATGGAAGTTATCGGGGCCGACAGTGGCTGTTAGGGTTTTGATGATTTTCTTGGCATTATCGTAGGGACCGCTGAAGTACAAGGGTTTTCCATCCTTGCCAAATTCAATCGGAATCAACGTTTCTGGTTTTGGCCCCAGATGCATTTGTGCTTTTGGGTCAAAATCGCGGGACGGTTCGAGGCCCAAGCTGCGGGCATAGTCTACTGCGCCGTAAATAATTGATTGGGCTTGTGCCAGAGAAATGTCGATAAACGATTCATTGAAACGTTCTGTGCAGAGCTTTTTGAACCGTTCGTATCCACTCTTGCCGTTGCTATCGGGGGGAATCACGTCTTTGACCCCCAAACACCAGTAATCGACCAGGTATGCCGCTGAAACAATGCGGTTATGCTCTTGCCGGGCCACAATCACCTCAGCAAACCCCCCGACGCCTGTGTTCTCATCGAGTTCTATGCCCTCTAAAAGGCGCTCGGCAGCACTTTGGTTGACCAGGCATTCGTAAACGGGATCTAGGGTGCCCGCTTGGGCTTTCTGGAGGTACAACTCTTCTGCACTCTGCTGAATGCAGGTTTTGACCTCTGCGGGCCGCAGTCCCAGTTTGCGAGCAATTTGCTTGGGGGCAACTTTGGCCTCTCGGAGACGCATAACTTCGGTGGCTTGTTCGGGGGTCATTGTAGTCAAATCAAGCTACAGGCTACTTGATGTACAGGCTAAAGCGATCGCTCTTTCCAGTTTATCGGTCAGCAACGAATCTTCACCTTCACTTAGGAATGAGAATTGAATAAGTTGGGATCGCCGTCTCGGCTGTCCCCAGGCAGGCAAGATGCCTGCCCTAAACAATTGGGATGTTATTGGATCCTCATTCCTTAGGGCGTTACTTGAAAATAGGGTCCCCGCTGGTAGGGGTTTGGTAGGCCAAAGGACTTGTTTAGCGTGCCGCTTTAGTCCCGGCTTGAATCCCCTCCCAGGAGCTATCCCTCATACAAAAGTCGCTGGATTACTCACCCAAAGAGGGGTTCAAGGAGCGATCGCGGTCGTTTTACGGGCTGTAGAACCTCACCTCACCTCTCCTTGGTAAGGAGAGGAACTGGAAGCCTTACCAGATTTGGGACAAATGGTTCACCAAAGTGTGAATAAACCTCTCCTTGTGTGGGCAAAGCCTGCCCGAAGGGCTTAAGAGAGGTGCCGCAGGCGGTGAGGTTTTGCCTCCCAAGCGTAGGCCGAAATCACTGTCCAGTATAGCTTTGGTCGACTTGTGCCTAAAGGATAGCTCCCAGGAGTCACCAAATTTAACTGGCGATCGCCAGATCCCGCAGCAAACGGCGATCGGGTTGGATGAGCTGACCGGATTTCACGACCCAGGCGGGGTGAAACTTTTGCGGGGCCACTAGTTGTTCGCCTTTGGCATCGCGGCAAACCCAGGGGGACTCGCTGATGTCTAAAACCGTGATGTCGGCTGGTGTGCCCACTTTGAGGGTGCCGAGGGTGGTTTCGGCTTGTAAGACGGTGGCGGGGTGCAGGGTGACGGCGGCGATCGCCGCCGTCAAATCCATTCCCAGGGCGACCAGCTTTGAGAGGGCTCCACACAAGCTGTAGTCGAGGGTGGCGTCGTTGTGGGGCTGAGTGAAATCGCCATGCACGTCGCTGCTGATGGTGTAGGGCCAGAGGCCGTGACCCATCATGCGTCGCGCAATTGCAAAGCTAAAGTTGATGCCGTGGCCCAAGTCGAGGCGAATGCCGTTCTGGATGGCTTGGGTCAGGGCGGGGGAGGGCGCGGGGCGATCGCCCATCAGGCCATCGGGGCGACTGCTATAACAGTGGGCCAACAGATCCCCCGGTTTGAGATGGGGCAGCACGTAATCGATCACCTGGTCGGGATGGGGGCGATTCTCTTCAACGACCGCAAACAGTTCGCCCGTATGGACATAGAGCGGTAGTTGAGCCGCATCCGCTGCTTGCCTCGCCAGTGCCAGGACTTGCGTGCCCCACCGCGATAACGCGCCGGATTCACCATGCACCTTAAATCCCCGCACAATGTCGCTATGTCCCTGAGCCAGTTCTGACAGGGCTTCGAGGTCTACCATGTCAGGACTGTGGAGGACGGGTGCGCCCATGCCGCCTTTCAGCGCCCCGGCCAGGTTGACGGAGGGGAAACAGCGCACATCCGTTTGGGCTGGGCTGACGATATTGGCCTTGAACCCCAAAAACGTGAGGGGGCCACAGCTGCCCTGATCGACGATGGTGGTCACCCCGGCATGGATCCCCACATCATCGGCCCAGAGGCCGAAGTCGGTCACCCACTCATACACATGGACGTGGAGATCGATGAAGCCGGGGCAGATTAATTGGCCGTTCACCGCCTGGGTCATTTTGGCCGTGTGGGGGGGAAGCTGGGCGGCGACGGCAGCGATTTTGCCATCGCGAACGGCTACGTCATAAGGGCCGTCTAGCGCTTGGCTGGGGTCGATAACGCGGCCCCCGGTGAGCACTAAGTCGTAGTGTTCGATCGTCATGGTTCTGGCTGGAGAGGATTACGGTAAGGAGGTAGAGGTCAATAAACCGTGTTGTAGGGTGCCGTTAGGCGTAGCCGTAACGCACCGTTCCTTAAGGATTTGATGCGTTACTCAAGAGGGTTTAGGGAAAAATCACTCGTTATGAAAGTGACAGGCAGCCCAGTGACCGGGGGTGACTTCTTCTAACGGTGGCATGGCTTGGCGACACTGATCCTCCCCTTTGGGACAGCGACCATACAAGCGACAGACGTTGGGGTCGGGGTTGATGGGGCTGCGGGGTTCGCCCGTCAGCGGGATGGGATGGGGTTTGGCTTCAAAACTGGGAATGGCGGAGATCAGGGCTTCGGTGTAGGGATGGCGCGGGTGGTTAAAGACCTGATCGACCGGCCCCGACTCGATGATCTTGCCCAGGTACATGACCAGGACGCGATCGCACAGCAGCCTGACCACGTTCAAATCATGCGATACGAAAAGGTAGCTCATTCCCAGCCGTTCTTTGAGGTCGGCCAGGAGGTGCAAGATCACGGCTTGCACCGACACATCCAGGGCGGACGTGGGTTCATCCAAAACGAGCAGTTGAGGATTGAGGGCAATGGCGCGAGCAATGCCCACGCGAGCTTTTTGACCGCCAGACAATTGATGGGGGAAACGACTCAGCAGTTCTTGCGGTAAGCCCACCAGATCCGCCAGCTCATCGGCCCGGTGCCGCAATTGGGCTTGGTCGCGTAGCCCGGTCAGCCGGGTCAGCGGTTCGGTAATGGTGTCATAGGCTGTAAAGCGCGGGTTTAAGCTATCGGTGGGATCTTGAAAAACGAGCTGAATGTCTTTGCGATGGGGGCTTTGAGGAAATTGTCGCACCGCGACCGTACTCAAAATCGTGTTTTCAAATTTGATCGTGCCGGAAGTGACATCGAGTAAGCGAGTGATGAGCCGAATCAGGGTTGACTTGCCACAGCCGGATTCGCCCACCAGGCCGACGCTTTCCCCAGGATAAATATCGAAAGACACGCGATCGACCGCCTGTAGGTTGGCGTTCTTGCTGATCGCAAAGGACTTGCAGAGGTCCCGGACTTGCAGCAACGCCGTGGCGTTAGGAGGCGGTTGGATGAGGTTACTTACAATCGCTGTCATCGGTTAGCTGGGGGTAAAGGAACGGCAATCACAGATAAAAAACGGCTTAGAGTTGTCCTGAACGAAGCTATTTACAAGGGTTTCCAGCAAGCGACCTGGTGTTCAGGGGTGACGGACTGGCGGACTAGAGGCGTTTGGGTGCAAAGGGCGGGGTCGTAGCGATCGCATCGCTGGCTAAACCGACAAGGCGGCAGGTCAGCCCCTTTGAGATCGGGGAGGTTGCCCATAATCGGGATCAGGTCACGAAAGGCTTTGTGGGCTTCTGGGGTGGCGGCAATCAGTTTGGCGGTGTAGGGATGCCGGGGGGCTTGAAACAGGCTGTGGGTCGGGGCCGATTCCACAACATGGCCCGCGTGCATGACAATAATGCGATCGCAATATTCCGAGGCCATCGCCAGATCGTGGGTAATCAGCAGCGTGGCCATTTGCCGCTGGGTCGCCAGGTCTTTGATCAGGTTCATCACCGTCGCTTGAGTGGTGACATCCAGTCCCGTTGTGGGTTCGTCGGCGATCAGCAGCTTGGGCGAACAGGCGAGGGCCAGGGCAATCATGATCCGCTGGCAAAGGCCGCCCGAAAGCTCGTAGGGATAGGCGTCAAACCGCTGGTCGGGGTCGGGAATGCGGACGCTTGCCAACATTTCGATCGCCCGCGTCCGCAAGTCCTCTCCAGCCAGATCGGTGTGGCAGCGCAACACGTCGGTAATTTGCTTGCCTACTTTGCGAATGGGATTGAGGGCGGTGCGCGGATTCTGAAAAATCATCGACAGTTCTTTACCTCGTAACTGCCGCAGGGACGATTCGGGTTCCTTCAGCAGATCAACGGCCACGCGATCGCTCTGGAAAATGGCCTTACCGCTGGTGACTTGACCCGCCCGGTCTAAAACCCCCATGAGGGTGAAGGCGGTGACGGATTTTCCCGAACCGCTTTCCCCCACGATGCCAATCGTTTTGCCGGGTTGAATGTCGAAACTTACGGCTTCTAAGGCTCTGACTACGCCAGTACGGGTGCGAAACTCCACACTGAGCTGGTCCACAGACAGCAGATGCGGAGTCACGGCGAGGGTGGAAGCAGCGGGGACAGCAGACGATTGATCAAGCGTCATGGTTAAAGTCCGGTGAGAAATTCTTCAAGCAACGGAACTGAATGGGTTATGGGCTTTGAGTTGTAGGTTGGGTTGAGCTTGGCGAAACCCAACTGGTAGGAGATGTTGGGTTTCATTCTTCAACCCAATCTACAAAGGTTCTTTGGGCCGCAATCATAGGCACTGAAAACTCATGCCTTACGTGCGCATCCTGGGATCAATCAAATCGCGCAAGCCGTCGCCCAAGAGGTTGAAGCAAAAGACCGCCAGCATCAGCACCGCACCGGGAAACAGGGCTAACCACCATTCCCCCGAAACGATGTAGGTAGCGCCTTCGGCGACCATGATGCCCCATTCCGGTGTGGGCGGTTGGACTCCCAGCCCAATGAACGACAGACCCGCCGCATTCAGAATGGCCCAGCCCATATTGAGGGAAACATGCACCATCATCACGGGCAAAACGTTGGGGAAGAGGTGCCGCGCCATAATGCGCCACTCGCTGTTGCCCGTTAAGCGGGCCGCCTCGACAAAGCCCGCCTCCCGACGCACTAACACCTCGGAGCGAATGACACGGGTGTAGAGGGGCAAGTTGATAATGGCAGTGGCGTAAATAATATTGGTCACCGTGTTGCCCAGGGCCGCCACTAACCCCATCGCCAGCACAAACAGCGGAAACGCCATGAGCGTATCGATGCACCGGGAAATGATGCGATCGCTCCAGCCGCCAAAGTAGCCCGCGCAGGTGCCCAGCAAGCTGCCGACGATAAACGAGAGCGCCACGGCGAGTACGGCAATGCCCAAATCGAGTTGGGTGGCGACGATGACGCGACTGAGCACATCACGCCCGAGCTGATCGGTGCCAAACCAGTGGGCGGCGGAAGGCGGTTGCAGCGCGACCGCCGCATTACTCGCCAGCGGATCGTAGGGGGCGATCGCCTCCCCAAAAATGGCGAATAGCACGAATATCAGAAATAGCGCAAAGGCCCCAAAAGTGACCAGATTTTCGCTAATGACGTAGCGGGTATGTCGCAGCGTAGCGGTCATGCCTCAACTCCTGCCCGTGGGTCAATCACAACGTAGAGCAAATCAATCAGCAAGTTCAGCACCACATACAGCAGCGCCATCGTCAAAATGAACCCTTGAATCGGCGCATAGTCTGAAGCCACCAGCGCTTCGACGGCATAGGAACCAATCCCCGGCCAGGCAAACACCTTCTCGACCAGAATATTGGCCCCCAGCAGAAACGAGAAGACAATCCCCAGGGTAGTGATCACGGGCAGCATGGCGTTGCGAAAGGCATAGCCAAACAGCACCTGCCGAGGTGGTAAGCCGCTGGCTCGCGCAGTGCGGATAAAGTCGCTCGACAGCATGCCCAGCATCGAGGCACGGGTGACTCGCGCCAGAGGGGCCAGGGCAAACAACCCTAGCGTCACGGCGGGTAAGAAAAGCTGGGAAGCGCTGGCCCAAAACAGCTCTAGATCCCCGGCTAAGAGACTGTCGATCAGATATAACCCCGTGATGTGGGGCGGCGGACTATAGAGAATATCGAGGCGACCCAACGGCGCAGGCACCACGCCCAGCAGATAGTACAGGATATAAATCAAGAACAGTCCGGTAAAGAAGGTGGGTAGCGAGACCCCTGCGGTTGCTAAGAGCCGCACCCCATGATCGATCCAGGAGTTGGGTTTAGTGGCAGCCAGAATGCCTAAGGGCAGGGCCAGGGCGATCGCGAAAACCAGTCCCGCCAGGGTCAACTCCAGCGAGGCGGGTAATCGCGTCATCAAGTCGTAGACCACCGTTTGCCCCGTCGTCAGCGAGGTGCCCAAATCACCCCGAACCAAGTCGCCGATATAGAGAAAGAACTGTTCGGGCAAAGTCTTGTCGAGGCCCAGGCTGACTCGGACCTCTTCAATGGCCTCGGCAGTCGCCGCTGGTCCCGCAAAAAAGGCCGCCGGATCCCCTGGCAACGCCCGCGTCAGCACAAATGTGACGATCACCACCCCAATCACGCTAGGAATCGCCCCCAGCAGCCGTTGTCCAATAATTTTTCCCGTGGAATGAGCCATAAGTCGGTACTTAAAGTGTGCTGAATCGCGGATTTGAGAAAAGTTTCAAAGACCGATTGCGATCGTTTTCCAGGCTATGGAACCTCACCTAGCCTCTCCTTGCCAAGGAGAGGAACCGGAGTGTATACAAACCTCTCCTTACCAAGGAGAGGAACCGGAGTGTATATAAACCTCTCCTTACCAAGGAGAGGTGCCGCAGGCGGTGAGGTTTTTTCCCAAAAAACGGAGCCCAGAATCCTTTTCCGGGCTGTAGAGGACCTCACCTAACCTCTCCTTACCAAGGAGAGGGACCGGAGTGTATATAAACCTCTCCTTGGCAAGGAGAGGTGCCGCAGGCGGTGAGGTTTTTTCCCAAACGGAGCCCAGAATCCTTTTCCGGGCTGTAAGGGACCTCACCTAACCTCTCCTTCGTAAGGAGAGGGACCGGAGTGTATATAAACCTCTCCTTACCAAGGAGAGGTGCCGCAGGCGGTGAGGTTTTTTCCCAAACGGAGCCCAGAATCCTTTTCCGGGCTGTAGAGGACCTCACCTAACCTCTCCTTCGTAAGGAGAGGGACCGGAGGCTCCGCTCCATTCGAGTCAAATCGTCAAACAGAGCGTGTATAAACCTCTCCTTGGCAAGGAGAGGTGCCGCAGGCGGTGAGGTTTTTCCCCAAAAAACAGAGCCCAGAATCCTTTTCCGGGCTGTAGAGGACCTCACCTAACCTCTCCTTCGTAAGGAGAGGGACCGGAGTGTATATAAACCTCTCCTTGGCAAGGAGATGTGCCGCAGGCGGTGAGGTTCACGCACCCAAACAATGCAACGCCCCGTGCCCTTACTACGCCTTCTGGAGCTGGCGGAAATCCAACTGCCGATGGAACCAGTACTGATATCCGGTGACGCTAGGCTGCATCGCGATGCCCAACTTCGGTTGCACCAGCGGCACGCGAGGCACTTCCTGCCAGGCCATTTCAATAAAGCCCTTGACGTTCTCGTCGTACTCCTTATTACCCGGTTCTGATGCCAGTGCCGCCTCGATTTTCTGGTCCATCTCAGGATTTTTGTAAGAGCTCCCGTTAAAGGTGGCATCTTGACCGTGATAGGCATAGAAGAAGAAGTAGTCAGGATAGTTGAGCCAGCCCCCAAAGTTATTGATAATCATCGGACGGCTCTTTTCGACCAGTACGGAACGGAAGTTGGCGCTCGGCACTTTCTCGATGTTGACCTTGATGCCCAGCTCCGCCAACGCTTCCTGAATCAACACAACACTGGGCTCGCCCCATTCTTTCGTACCCATGTCGAAGGCCAACGTGGTTTCAAAGCCATCGGGATAGGTGGATTCAGCCATGAGCGCTTTGGCTTTTTCCATATCGGTTGTGTAAGGACTGGGTTGCGGCCAGGTCGTCGAATCGGGCTTGCCGCTCTTGCCCCCAAACATGGGGACGGCCTGACTGTAGAGGGCAGTCTCGGCGATCGCGTCATAGGGCACAGCATGGGCCACCGCTTGCCGTACTTTGACATCTGCAAAGGGGTTTTCTGCACCCTGAAGCTGCGGATTGGTATGCATGTCGACCGAGTACAGACAGTTCTCAATCGGCGTCGAGACGATGGTGAAATTATCGATAGCGGCCAGCTCTTGTTGGTCCTTTTCGGAGAGATCGAAGTTGACGTCAATGTCGCCTTTTTCCAGCAATGCCCGACGATTACCCGCCTCTGGGACATTGAGCACGATGACTTCTTTGATTTGGGGCAGCGGCCCCGATTGCCAATTTTCAAACCGTTCCAAAACGATGCGCTCGTTGGGTTTGTACTCTTTGATGGTGTAAGCCCCACTGCCCGCATCATTGTTGTTCAGCCATTCAGCCCCCCAGGGATCAGCTTCGGTCAGATGCGGTTCGACCAGTTTGGCATTAATGATGACGGGAATCGGCACCGCCATATCCATCATCGTCAGCTTGTCAGGGCGCAAAAACTTAACGCGGAAGGTCTGGTCATCCACCACTTCAAACTGCTCGGGCTTCTCCAGTGCCCCGGCTTTCATCTGAAAGGTGGGGAACCCGCCGATGGAAACAGCGCGATCGAAGGACCATTTCACATCATTCGCCGTCACGGGGGTGCCATCGTGGAAGGTCGCATCCGGGCGCAGGGTGAACGTGACGGACAGGCCATCGGCGGCCATTTCCCAGCTCTCGGCCAACTCGGGTTCGAGGACTGTGTAGTCGTAGGAAATCGAGCCATCCTCTAAGGTCTTTTTGCCAAAGGTCATCAGGCGATCGTAGATGGCCCAAGAAATGCCATAGGCTGGACGATTAGTGCCCACCCGGTGCAAATCTAGGCTGTTTGGAAATCCTCCTCCTTGTACCACCGTCAGGGTGGCATCGGTAGTCTCCGCGCCGCCCGCTGTCGATGCCGCAGGAGCTGAGGATGAAGGCGATGAAGAACTACTGCTACAGGCTTTCAAGCCGCTGGCAAGGGTGAGGCCAGCAGCAAATCCCATACTGGTTTGAATTAAGCGTCGGCGTCTCATGGCAGTCCTATAACATTGATTGGCGGGCATGTTGACGGGCAATGCCGATGAACAAACTCCGGGTCGATCGCGCCATCATTTCTAAAGAAGTGATTCTCAAAAATGGTAAAAAGCGCTACGATTTTGAAGAAATCAGGCTTGCCGTTTAGTGTTAGCTGTCAACTTAAGGTTGGGCACAGCAATTTTTCGAGAAGAAATCGGGAAGAAATCGGGAAGATAGTTTCCTGTGCATGATTTTTCATATTTCTGAGCCCTGAAAAAAGGGGCGATCGCTGCACATTTTTTCTGTAAGTAGGGCTTAATTATTTGTAGGATGTGTTAGCGCCAGCGTACCGCATCAAATCCCTGTGGCATGGTGCATTACGGCTTTGCCTAACAGCACCCTACAACATTGTTTGTTGATGTCCCCCTACTTACTTAGGGGCGAGGATTATCGAATCCTCCCCTTTTTACGGGACACATATCTTGCCTACCCGTAGATAGCCGAGACGGCTGTCCAAACCGATTGAATTTCCATGCCTTCGATCGCGATCGCCCTTCTCCGCCTTCACTGTGTTGACAAAACCAATTTCACTGGCTAATTTCCGGTAGAATCAGTCCCTTAAACATTATGTGCAGAATGGGCAATGCTCTCAGTTTTTCGCTATGTGCCGAGCGCTTTAATTTTGCTGCTGGGGTTAGGGGTAACGCTCACGACGACGGCTTGGGTAGAGCGTTGGGAGCGGCTATCGCGGCAAAGCGAATTCCAAAAACAAACGAACAATCTTACCACCGCCCTACAGCGAACCACTAACCGTTATACCGAACTATTGCTATCCATTAGTGACTTATATAGTGCCGTCAATAATGATGTCGATGCCGCCGCTTTTCGTCGCTTTGTGAATCGCGCCGTGAAGGATTATCCCGGCATACAAGCTTTAGAGTGGGCACCGCAAATCACTCAAAGTGAACGGATTAACTATGAACAATGGTTGAGCACCTTAACTAACCGCGATCGCGCATTTATTACCGAGCGGGATAAACAGACCGCTCAACTGCGGCCAGCAGCGGAGCGTAATTTCTACGTTCCGGTTACCTTTGTGGAGCCGCTGTCCAGCAACGAAGCGGCCCTAGGTTATGATCTGGCTTCTGATGAAACTCGCCGCATTGCGTTAGAAATCGCTAGAGATACGGGAGCAATTGCCGCGACTGGGCGCATTCAACTGGTTCAAGAGAAAACTGAAAATCAGTACAGTTTTTTGGTCTTTGTACCTGTCTATCGTCAACCCGTATCAACATTAGACTCTCGAAGAGAAGCCGTTTTGGGCTATGTTCTCGGCGTATTTCGAGTCGCTGACGTGATCGAAGAATCGTTACGAGATTTAGATTACGAAGTTGATTTTTATGTGCTTGACCAAACGGCTAGACCCCCTGAACAACTCCTGGGGGTGTACAGCTCTGAAACTCAAAAAGTAAGTGCTGAACGACAAGCGATGCAGGAGCTTCAAAAGCCCCATCCGCTGTGTACCAATTCTACAAATTGCATCCAAAACATCCAACTGGGCCAACGCGAGTGGCAAATCGTGTTTGTGCCCGCAGATGCTCGTTCTTTTCTGTGGGGCACCTTGGCGACCCTGATCATTGGTCTTCTGCTCACCGCAACGATGCTGGTCTATTTTTCGCGATGGCAAAACGAACTAAAACGCACCCGCGAATTAAGTGAGTTGAAGTTGCGGCTATTTTCGATGGCCTCCCATGAACTCCGCACGCCTTTAAGCATTATTTCGGTCTCAGCGCAATCGTTAGCAACCCATCAAAATGAGCTATCACCCGAAAAGAAAGCCAATAATATTAATCGCATTCGCATCGCCGCTCAACGCATGGGCAAGCTGGTCAACGATATGCTGACCTTAACCCGCGCTGAAGCTGGCAAGTTAGAATTTAGCCCTGAAATTGTTGACCTGGAACCCTTTTGCAAGCAACTATATGAACAACTTAATTTCAAGACAGGGCAGACGCTAGTTTTAGCAGGAAATGCAATTAAGGGACAAATTTATGCTGACAAAAGTTTATTAAATTCGATTCTGATTAACTTACTATCTAATGCTACGAAATACTCCCCTGAACATAGTTTAATTCGACTGGTGATGGATGAGGAAGCCACCCATATTTCTCTTCAAGTCATTGATCAGGGCATTGGTATTCTCGCTAAAGACAAAGCGGCTATTCTAGGCGCATTCTATCGAGGCCAGAACGTGGGTGCGATTTCAGGCACAGGGTTAGGATTGGCCGTGGTGAAAACCTGCATCGATCTTCACAAAGGGACGCTCACGATTACCAGCCATCCCGATCGCGGCACCTGCGTGACGGTCAAATTGCCCCAAATCGAATAGAGCGCTACACATCCATCAGTCGATACCCGAGGCCATGAACTGTTTCGACAAAGTTACGAGGGGCTCCCGCTTTTCGCAGTTTCTGCCGGAGGGACTTGAGATGGGCCTTGACGGTTTCTTCCCCAGGAGGATCATCCATTTGCCAAATCGATTCCAAGATGAAATGACGACTCAACACTCGCCGTCCATGTCGCATGAGCAGATCCAAAATGGCAAACTCTTTTGGGGTCAGCCGCAGCGGGTTTTCTTGAAAGGTGGCTTCGTAGGTGTTGGGATTAAGCCGCAAAGCGCCCCACCCTAAAGTGGTCGTGGCACTGGTTTGTCCCCGTCGCAATAAGGCCCGAATCTGGGCGGTGAGTTCTGCCAAATCGAAGGGCTTCACCATGTACGCATCCGCCCCAGCATCTAAACCCGCAATTTTGTCCTGACGGGTATCGCGAGCGGTCAGCATCAATACGGGAGAATCAATGCTGTGCGATCGCATCCGTTGGCATAATGTCAGCCCATCGATACGCGGTAGCGTGACATCCATTAACAACAAGTCATAGGGCAACAGTGCCAATTGCTGCCAAGCAGTTTCGCCATCACTCGCCACGTCTACGGTAAATCGCATCGCTTCCAAGGCTTCAGAAAGGGATGCAGATAGATGGCGATCGTCTTCTACCAGAAGGATACGCATGACCGAGTTACTCCTCCGACTTCAGACGGTTCTGGGTATCATGCGCTGCTTGAGAAGGGCTTGGTGTAAATCAAGTTACACAATCTGGAATGTGATGACATTTCACCCGAACTGCGTATTTGCAAAATCGCGCCAACTTCGGGCTCATGGCAACTTTGGGTGATCCAAATTTCCTAGCAGCCTGTCGAGGAAACCCAGCCAGCCTTGATGAGACGGTGTAACCGCTTTAGGTTGAAGGCAAGGCAGACCTGAGACCATTCCCCTTGAACGTTTTGCAAGCCTTGTAGCGAGAACAGACGAAATCTAATGATCTCTTTAGTGATGCCAATCATCGGTTCAACGGTACATTTTCGCAACCGATAGAGTGCCTAACCGTCATCCGTCTTGAGTTTATCGGCCATCTTAAGTTTCGGAGCAGTCTCTGGGGTAGGGGGCTCTCCCAATTCCTCCAACCAGGTCTGCCATTTAAGTAGGCAGTTGCAATTAAACGTAAGACGCCGTAGGTTGCGGTTGAGGAATGAAACCCAACACCCGCATGGGTTACGCTATCGCTTTAGCGTAGCCATGCCCAGAGGGCTTTACCCATCCTACAGTTGAATCAGCCCAGCTACTTAGGTGATGGGATTGGCGATCGGCGGCGATGTAGCACTCAATGATGTGCTTGAAGGTCTTGTGTGCTATGCCGCTTACGCTCACTCACCGATTTAAAGTGGCTTTTTGACGAGTCTGGCGTAGTGATTCATGCCGATTCTTAGTCTGGTGATTCACTTGTCCTCTTTGAGCGTGAGTAGTTGCTGTGAGGTGATTGCTTAGAAAATCTTCAATTCTCTCAATTTGATTTTCCTCAAGCTCTAATGCTTGCTTAATAGAGCGAATAAAGTGAATTGTTAAATGTTTTTGTGTGAGAGTTTGATAATGCTTGCATAGTTTACTTCTTAGCTCATTCGCCTGTTTTTCTCGACCCTCATCGCGTTCTTTTTGATACACTGACACTCCCATACGGATACTTAAGATAATCAAAACTAGTAATAAGCTACCGACAATAATGGGTGACGCCTTAAAGGCATTGATAACAGGCGACATGAGGTGGCGCATAATTTGTCGGCGTCCGGCAATGCCCAAAATACTGAAAAAGCTGAATAGGAAAATGAACTGCATCCATTGGGAACGGACTTTTTTGAGCAGATAGGCGATCGCGGAGGACTCTTTAATTACTGTTTGGTCGTTGATTTGAGTGAAGTTGTCATCAAATATTGTTGACGTATCGAGTTCCAAAGCTGCTGGACTGAGATTCTGGCACAAGCTATCACTATTTAACATTGAAGCCCCACTGAGGGTTTCAAGGATAGTACTATGTAGCGCTTGGAGACTGTTTTCGCCCAGGTTTTTGCCGACGTGTAACCAGACGTTGTGTGCCCACTGGGTCAATTCTTCCTGACAGAACTGCAGCATAGCGGTGTTCGCAGGCAAAGACTCAACTGGAGAAGATGATTCTGGTGGTTGAGAGGGATGAGGGATATTCTTTGAGGCCGTGTGATGCAGCAAAGGATATCTTAGCTGTAAAACTGTTTTGCCCTCTAGTTTAGAAATCTCAGGTTTAATCCGTTGGGCAAAGTCCTGTAGTTTACAGGGAAAGCTATCGGCATAAAAGTCGTCAAATAATCGCTTTTCAGCATTGGCAATATAGGCTTGAATAGCTTCAAACGTTCTTGCCCTATGTGTAGATAGGGTTTGGACAATCACATTGATTTCCTGCTTCATCTGCTGCTGGAATCGGGGATCTGCTTCAGGATGACATTCATCAGAATTGACCGCGATCGCTTGCTCATGCTTGAGCAAACATTCAGTCAAGTTTTCTAATGATCTAATTTGCGGCTCTAAACGTGAAGTCAAGAAAGCCTCACGGCGTTGCTCTATGCGCTGCCGCAATTTTTCCATCAAGGAGAGGTAATCTTTTTGAGACACTGAACCTGTTTTCTCCGGCTGCTCCTGAGCAGTGATTGAATCAGTAAAGACATGAGCGATATTAGAATTACTTAAATTGAGTTGAGCTTTCAAAGCTTGCTTAAAAGCTTTGAGATCTTTCTCCAAAGTCTTCTTATCAAAGTCCTGGTGATGCTTAACATCAATCAGGGCATATAAATCAGACTTGTTGATTTGGGCTTGAAAGGTGGCTAGTGTTTTCTGTTCCGTTGCATCTGGCAAGTTGCCATAGCTATATAGAAAGCAAGCCAGATCATAGGCCCGCCAAATTTCATCCAGATGAGTGGGCGCGATTTTCTCTAAAGGATGTTCAAAAATGAGCACCGGATTTTGAGGAGTGTCTTCAACGTCGCCTAGCAAGATGCGATCGCCGGTCTTTAATTGTCGTTTTTCTTCTCTATCCAGGCGTTTGCCATTCACAAAGGTGCCATTGCGGCTCGTGTCTTGAATTTCCCAAGCACTAGTCTCAGCGTTATAGGTAAATTGAGCATGATGTCCTGAGACAAAAAGACAATGATGGGGTAAGACCCATTCGCAGTCATCAGCCCGTCCGGCTTGATAAGTTTGTAAGGGTTTGAGCAGCCGAAATTTGGGAACTTGTCCCGACATCTGTAACCGTATCCCTGGCAAGAATAGGGAGCCGTCTATTTGATGGGTCTTAGGCTGCCGCGACACGACTACCTGGCAAAGGGAGGCCAGTGGGGAGCTTTGGGTGAGCGCGAGTAAAATTGTTTCGAATTGTCCCGGATGAGCACTGACAATTTGCAGAGTGAGTTTGCCAAGCTGAAGCGTCGTTTGAACTTCATTTAAGGCGCGATGCAGGGCTTGAAATCGTGGGTTAACTTCGCAGTAAGGGGCAATTTGAGTTTGCAGAGCTTGCACTTTTGCGAATAAGGTTGTGGCATCTTTACTCATGGTTATTGGTCTCCGAAATTTGCCAGAGATTGAGATGGCCTCGGGTGGTGCTGCTGACAACGTACTGACCGTCGGTGCTCTGGGCGATCGCGCTAATTGGACCTTGAAAGTTGTTCATTTTCTGCATCAGTTCACCGGAGTAGAGGTCCCAAAGTCGCAGGCTGCCGTCCTGGCTACCACTCACAACCCTTTGACTGTCGGGACTGAGGGCGATCGCCGTGACGGCCTCCAGATGCCCCGACAGTGTACTGACCAACTCTCCGGTTTGAAAATTCCAAATCTTGATGGACTTATCTTCACTGCCACTGACCACAATGGCCCCATTCGCGGTCATCGCTACATCTCGAATTGGGCCTGAGTGACCGGCGAGGGTGTTCACCAGTTGTCCGGTATGTAGATTCCAGACCTTGAGGGTGAAGTCTTCGCCGCCACCTATCAGGAACTGTCCATCGGGGCTGATGGTGGTAGCGTTGATGGGTTCCGCTAGTGCTCGCAGCTGATGACGAGGCTGTGAAGATTCGACATCCCAGATGATCACACTATTGTCCTGAGCGGTGCTCACCAGGGTTTTGCCATCGGGGCTAAATGCGAGAGACAAGATCGGCAGTTGATGATCGCGCCAGGTGTGTAGCGTTTGGCCCGTTTGCCGATCCCACAGCGTGATGTTGGCGTACTCATCCCCACTGGCTAACCGTCGGCCATCCTGACTGAGCGCTAAGGCCCAGACTGCGCCGAAATTTTTCGTCGTCTGAATGGGTTGCTGCGCTGCCAAATCCCACACAATGATTCTGCCTGACTCGTCGGCACTGAGGATTTGGGCACTGTTTGGGGCCAGGGCGAGATCATGAATGGGCGCTTCGCTCGATAGGGTGGTGAGCGCCACCTCCGTTGTGGCCACCTTGTTCGCTTCGGCAGGCGTTACCCGCCGAGGAGCGGTCGCAATTTTGAACACCCAAAAGGTCAACACGCTACTGCAGCCCAGCACCAAAGCGATGCAGAGCAAAAAAGCCATCAGTTCTTCAACGCGATAAATGTTGTGAGCCTTAAGCCAGCTTCGAGTGGGCTGATAGAGTTGGCCCCGCACTTGCTGGCCTCGGGGTAACCGATCCCAGAATTGCCGAGCCTCTGTAAAAGCCGTTGGGGACGCGGCATCGTCCACCGTAAACTGCCTGGGGGGAAGGGACTCAGGCTGGGGCGATCGCGGGGCGGCCACAATCGCCGTGGGGATGCGGATTTTTGCGATCGCGGGGGGCGGTTTGGGAGGGGCGATCGCTGTCGGCGTGTATCCAGTTGGCTGCCCTGCTGCCCTCAGTGGCCCATCGACGTTATCGGCTGCTATCGTCTCATTTGCCGGGTTGCCGTCCCCACCGGCCACCAGATCGGTCAACACCGAGGTCGCCGTTTGATAGCGCTCTTGCCAGTGAGGCCGGGTCATTTTTTCGAGAACGGCGGCGATGCCCGGATGGCCCACGACCTGATTCAACCAGGGAAGTCCCTGCTGCCGCAGTTCGGGTTTGAACTCGCCAGGGGCTTGCCCCGTCAGGCATTGCAGCCCCAAAATGCCCAGGGCGTAAAGATCGCTGCCGGGGCAGGGGTGGCCCTCTAACTGCTCCGCCGGGGTGTAACCTGCGCTGTAGATCGCCATCGTGCCCTGCCCTAGATCGAAGGACTCATCGCTGGTGGCCAGTTGCTTGACTGCGCCAAAGTCAATCAGCACCCAGCGGTTGTCAGCGGCTCGATGGAGGATATTCTCTGGCTTAATATCTCGATGGATCACGCCTGCGCTATGGACAAAGGTCAGGATTTCCAGGATTTCCACCAGCAGCGTCCTGACTCGATCCATCGACCACGGGGGCTGAGCGGTCAGGACTTGCTGCAGAGACGGCCCTACAATCAACTCTTGCACCAGATAGAACTCCCCTTCGGCTTCAAAGTGGGCCAGTAAGCGGGGAATCTGGTCATGGTGTCCCAGTTTTTCCAGAATGGTGGCCTCTTGGTCAAAGCGCTGCCGGGCGGCGGCCAGGGTGGCTGGCGTCGTGGCGTGGGCAGGCCGCAATTGCTTCACGACACATTCGGGATGGCCGGGACGGCGAGTATCTTGGGCAATCAAGGTTTCGCCAAAGCTGCCGCGACTCAGCTTACGAAGGAGCTGGTAGCGACCGTCGAGCAGAGGGCGATCGCCTGCTGGCTCCCTGAATTGAACGGGGGACGGTGGGGGCGAAAATTGGGCATGGGACATGGGGCACCTCTGGGGTAGGGGTGGATGGGTGGATGGGTGGATGGGTAGGTGAGTGGTGGGGTAAATGGATCGATGGAAACGGGACTCGACACACCCTCATACCCTTACACCGCTTCGAGGGCGTCTTTGGATTCAGTTAGCAGCTCGATCGCCTTTTCAAGACTTTCGTTGCTGAGTTCGATGCCTTCGACGAGGGCTGCGGTGGCGTCAACGACGCTGGTTTTGGCGGTTTCGACAGCGCTTTCGAGTTGCCCCATCTGTTCGTCGAGTTTGCCGGCGGTGCCTTCCAGTTGGGTGAAGAGGTCTCCTTGGGCGGTGCCGACTTCTTCCATCAGGCCGCGAATGGCCTCTTCCAGGTTGCCGGAGGTTTCCGCGATCGCGGTGTTAAAGTGCTCAACTAAGCCGTCAAAGTGTTCGCCGATTTGCTGGGCACCGCCTTCGATGCCGGGCACCACCTCGTCGTTGAGGGTACTTTCGAGACCATCGACCTGACCTTCGAGTCCAGACTCAAAGGCAGACAGTTCGCCGCTAAAGCCGTTGAGTTCTTCGATCACGGTGGTGGTGGATTCGTCCACTTCAGTGCCGATATCCTTATCCGCCAGGTCATTCAGGGCAGCTTCGGCTTCGGTAATGTCGCCTTCCAGGTCGAGTTCCGCGAGTCGGTCATCGATCGCCGCGATCGCGCTTTTGGTCGCTTCGAGTTCGCCCGTGAGTTCGGTTTGGGTGTTGTCGATGGTTTCTTTGAGTTGGGCGATCGCCTGGGTCACGCCATCGACTTCAGAGGCCAGTGCAGTTTTGCCGGTGTTCACCTGCTCGACCAGTCCCTGGGCGCGTTCTCCCAGGGTGGCCCAGGCTGCTTCCACCGCCTGACGAATGCGGGTCAGCTCACTTTTGACATCGGTCAGTTTGGCCTGCGTCGTTTCCGTCGCATCCGCCAGCGTCGAGAGCTTGGTCGTCGTTTCGCCCGCCAGGGTTTGTAAATCGCTCATGGGATATTTCTCCTGTGGATGGGGTGTGGAAAAGGGAGGGAAGATGGGGCAGAAAATTTTGAATTCTCAATTTTGAATTTTGAATTCTCTTTGTCCTAACTCCAGGGAATGCCGAGTTTGTCGGCGGCCTCTTGGGCACTGTCAACCCCTTGCTTCAGCGGTTCAATCAGCTCCCGCAGTTGGTCCACCAGGCCGGTGAGTTCGTCGCGCTCGGTGGAGATGTTGCCCTCGGTGCCCGAGAGGTCAGAGTCGGTATCTTGAATGGCCGTTACGACCTGCTCGATCGCCTCTTCAAGGTTGCCGCCGAGGGTCTCGACGGACTCGCGGGCGGTTTCTAGCAGGCCATCGATGTCGCTCTGGACGGGGTCGTTTTCCAGGTTGTCGAGGGCGGTGGTTAGTTCCTCAATGCCGGAAAACTCGTCCACTAGCTCTTGCACGTCGGTATCGATGTCGTTGTTGGCCTGATCAAGGGCTTCGGTGACTTGGCCGATGTCTTCCGCAATGGCGTTGGTGGCATTGTCCACGGCTTGTTTCGCCTCATCTACGGCTTCGTCGACTGCATCGACCACCTGATCGAGCTGTTGCTGGCTGCCCTGCAGTTTGCCTTGCGCTTCCCCCAGCATGGTGAGGGCACCGTCGCCAGCGGTGGAGAGAGTGTTTTGACCTTCTTCGAGGTCGGTGGTGAGTTCGGTGAGTTTGGTTTGGGCTTCGCCGAGTTCGCTTTCGAGTTCGGTGCGATCGCTCGCCACCTCGCTCTGCAAACTCTCCAGCTCGCTCTCCAAATCGCCGATGCTTTCCGTCAGTTCAGCTTTGTGTTCCGTAACCTCGGTTTGCAGCTCCTCTAAACTGCCTTCAATCTGCTCAATCAGTCCGCCCATTTCCTCCTGCATATTGCCGATACTTTCTTCAAAGCCGTCAATTTCTTCCTGTACGGCACCCATTTCTTCCATCATTTGCCGCAATTTCTCAGGCAAATCCGTCGCCAATTGTTCTAAAGAACTGGTTGCTTCACTCATGGTGATGGCCTCATTAATAACTTATGGAAGTCTCAAAGCGAATATACGGTTGTGTTTAACGCCATTTTTATGACGTAAGCGCAGAAAACTTATTGGGGGGTTGCTTCACCGTCTGGAACTTCCATTACGCCCTCTACGGGCTCCTCATTTTCTTTAATGCCGTGATCCCACCTCTCAACCTCGTTACTACGTGCAAGTTCCCCTTCACTGTTAACAACAACCATGTCCCCTCTCTCGACCGCCTGGAAAATTAAATCAGCTAATTCTTTACGGTTTGCATCGGGATTTTCCATGGCAATTTGCCGACCTACTTCATTGTTATATAAATCCATAGCTTCCATGCTAGGAGGATTTGGGGGGTCGGGAAAGGCTTCGTGAGCAGTCGTATATTGTTCAGTCCATTGTTCTCCAAACTCTTGAACTAATAAAGCATTCCAATAAGCATGGCGAAATGCATCTCGATGACCATTGTTGTTCACCCAATCATCGGGACTTACATTATCAGGTACATGATCAGGTTTCGTGAATACATTGAGTTTGGGATAGTACAACATTGCATCAAGATATGCTCCTGTGCTTGCATTCTGAACCTTTAGCCTATCCCAAGGATTAAGCTTATTGAGTAGCTTGTATTGTGTTTCAGTTATTGCTTCACCCCAAAATGTCTCAGGTGCTTTTCCATCTTCCTTGACTTGATATTCTCTGAGAATTTCAGAGGGATCTTGTCTCGTCTGCTCAGTTTCATCTCTAGCTTGCTGAAGCTGTTGCCTTGCCGTATCGATGCGACCAAATAAATCATCAACCCTCATTTGGATATCTCCTTTTCTACTATGTAATAAGAGCTTGACGAATCAAGTTGAGTAGTACCCACGCTGCCCTATGTGTGCACTTTATAAAAGTGTTAAGCAAAAGCCGACATAGATCTAACGAGATTGTCTCCACTGATAAAGGTTTTCAGTGCTGATATTTGTGCATTTGTTGTTGCAATCTCAGTTTTTTCATTATCACCGGCTAGAGCTGCATTCACACCTTGAAAAGTATTATTTGTCAATTCCATAGAGCCGGTTCCAAAATTCCAAAAATCCTTGAAACCTTCAAGCTCTGTATCAACACTCTTTCCAATTTGGACAAACTTATCTGAGTTATTTAAAAGCTTGCTGTTCTTCAAGAGATTGCCACCGGCTTTTGCTAAGCTTGCTCCTGCCTTCAATTCACCCAACCCTGGAACCATACTTGCAGCAGCCATAGCTGCTTGTGTTTCTTCGCCTTCTAACAGGTATAGACCTGCATTAATTCCATCAGCAGCTACACCTATGATTGGCCCTGCAACAGGAATAAAGTTTGATGCAACCCCCAGGAAACTCAGACCAGTGTGAATCGATTGCAGAACTTCACCATCTTTGTTTCTCTCCATCATGGCTTGGAAATTCTTTAAACTATCCCAAGTATCATCCACCAGATTTCCATCTTCATTTGTTGTTTCCTCAACATTTTCTGGTCTGCATTCTACCCATTGCCCATTCTTTCTGATTCCATAACTTTCAGTATTACGAACAGACGCTGTTAATTCTCTGGCATCTTCTATCATTTCTCTCGAAGTTTCAATACCTTCTTTTGCCCCATCAATGCGTTCGACTAAACTATCAACACTCATCAAACTATCTCCTTGAAGATTTGAGGATCTCAAATAAAAACTTGAACTAAACCATCATTTCTTCAACCATGGTGTTGGCGGCGACCATCACATTTCCGGCGGTGACGACATCCTCGGTGAGGGGGTCGATATCGTTCAGTACTGAGCGGGCGTCTTCCATTTCGGCTCGGGTCTCTTCGGCGCTGCCTTCAATGTCTTCGACGGCCCCGCTGATCAGGTCATCGACCACTTCACCGACGGCATTTTTGTGGGTGTTTTCACACTCCCCTGTCAGTTCAGATATCGTTTCTTTCACATCCTGCTCGTACTGATCCACCGCTTCACCCACGCCTTCGCTAAAGCCCTCCAAGGCTTCTTTGATATTGGTTTCGCAGTCGTTAGCAGCATTTTTAATTGCTTCCGAATGGGTGTTGGTCAACTCATTGATGAGTTCTTCAAAATCGTTTTCAAGTTCGTCGCGGTGGGCGTCTTGAATGTCGCTAACCAGCTCATCAATTTCCGTTTCCACTTCTGAAAAGGTATCGACCTGACCCTCCGCTTCCGTGAGGGTTTGATCTAGCGTTTCAAAGGCGTCTTTGGTGGTTTGGATGGCCTCGGTTAGGCCATCTTCGAGCTGAGTCACTGCGCCTTCAAAGGTGCCTAATGCCTGCTGGGCTTCCCCCATATCGGTTTGAAACTCCCCGATCGCCTCGGTCAGCCCTTCAAACTCACCCTGAATTTCCGCGATCGCGCCATTCGCTTCTTCCAGTTCTGTACTGATGTCCGCGATCGCGCTGTCCAGTTCATCCAGAGCCCCCGTGACGTCTGATTCTGCGGTTTCGAGCTGTTCCTCAGCGTCCGATAGGCTTTGCTCTAACGCCTCCAGTTGGCTGTCCAGTTCATCGCCCTGGCGCAGTTCTTCCGTATCGGCCTCCAGTTCCGAGGCAATCTCGCGCAAGTCGCCTGTCGCCTGTTCCAGGACTTCCAGCAGTCGTTGCAGACTGTCTGAGGTTTCTTCGACATTGGTGTTGAGTTCTACGGCTTCTGCCATGAAGGGGCCTCCGTTTATAAGTAAGTGGGCAATTTAGGCATAAGATCCCCCCAACCCCCCTTAGTAAGGGGGCATTGAGATTCAGTTTGGGGCTAGCCCCCTTGTGAAGGAGGCGGCGGCAGCGGGGGATCGAGCTGCTACTGAAAAGAAAAACGTTGCTGGACTTCGCTTTGGGGAGGCAACCTCACCGCCTGCGGCACCTCTCCTTGTCAAGGAGAGGTTTATGCACATTCGGTTCATTTGTTTATCCAAGTTTTAGTAGGGCTTCCAGTTCCTCTCCTTTTGAAGGAGAGGCTAGGTGAGGTTAAACGGAGCCTAAACCGCCGCAACCGAACTTTGTGCCTTTCTCTCCTTGAGCGATACTGGAAATCTCTTTAGCCAAGCGTTTCTTCGACGGTTTCGAGGACGGGCATCATCTCCTCCAGGATGGCGACGACATCGCCGCACTTATCGATGAGGCCGCCAAAGCGATCGTTCATGGCCTCGCAGTCATTCACCGCTTCCTCGCCCACATCTGCAACGGCCTCCGCCAGTTCCTTGGCAGACTCGGTGATTTCGCCGCCAATCTCGTTGAACTTGCCCTGAATGGCGGTGAAGGCAGTGTTGACCTCTGTTTCCAGGGCAGTGTCCAGTTCCGTCATTTCGGCGTTGCTGGTATCTACCAACTGCTGAAAGTCCTCCTGCAACGCCTCCAATTTGCTGCCAATCAGCTCCATCAGGCCGCTGAATTCTTCATTGAGCTTGGTCTGGCTTTGGGTAAACTCGCCTCGGGCCGATGCTACCGAATCTTTGATGCCATCAATCTCTCCGACGGCTTCGTCTTCCAGCGTGTCCACGTCCGAGCCAAACTCTTCCGCCTGACTCTGAATGCCGTCCAAATTTTGCTGAATCTCGGTCACCTTCGATTCAATTTCGCCCATCATGTCTTCCACACTGCTCTGCAAATCGCTGAGCTGACCACGAATGGCTTCGGCAAATTCGGTGAGTTGGGTTTCAATGCTCTGGGCGGTTTCTTGTAACGGACTCAAGCTATCTTTGGCCGTCTGAATTTCGGTTTCGAGCTGACCTTCCAGGGTTTCTAGTCGTTGGCTCAGCGTTTCAAAACTTTCAAGGGTTTCTTGTTCCTTGGCAGACAGATTTCCACTCAGTGAATCAATCAGTTCTTCGAGTTCATTGACTTCCTCGATCGCGCGATCGCCCTCTTGAGACAGCTCTCGCATTTTTGACATATTTTGATCAATTAAGTCGGTAATATCTGACATGGGACTTTCCTTTGATATCAATCACAATTTGGCTAACCTGTCTTTACGAGTAAGGCAATAATGATGCCTCCGGTTGACCGTCAGTAACGGATTTCTGCTCAACAGATTCTGCAATTTGGCTGCCGTGGGTAAAGTACGGCACGCCCCGATAGAACAGCAAATAAGTTGGCTGATAAATCGGGGTAATCAGACAGCGCGATCGCACTTCAGCACCGCGATATTTGCCAATAATTTTCCCTGGTGCTGTCTGAAACAGATGACCTTTGGGGAGGTACTGAACACCTCGATAGCAAAGCATAATGAATCGGGCCTCATAAACTGAGTAAATGGAATTGGGATCCTGAAATACTGAACAGATTGAATTGAGATTGACAACCTGCTTGCGTTTCTAAAGAGTCTTCAGGGCAATTTTGGTGGGTTTTCCGCAATCCTTAACAATGCTTTACAAAAGTCAAGCTGCGCCATGTTTTTCGGTCAGGGTTGCGCCAGGTACCCTCTGCCGAAGGAATTTAAACGAATTTTTCAAAGTGATCTTGGATGCAGTTTGTCTGATTGGACGTACGCTAGGGTGGCAGGCAAGATCGAACAAGCAGTCTAAGAGCGATCGCCTCAGGAGCCGCCGCAACTATGACTAAAATCAACCACCACGGGATTTTTCGTGTTGTTGTTTTAGGTGCAATCACCTGGGGACACATGGCCCTACCATTTGCAAAACAGGCGTTTTCCCAAAACACTCAAATTACGGGGGATCCGACGTTTAATACCCAAGTCACTGGTGCTGGACCAGCCATTACCATCGAAGGTGGAATACCAGAAGGGTTTAATCTCTTTCATCGATTTAGTGCATTTACCATTGAGGATGACGATGTCGTCACTTTTGTTAGCGATCCAGCAATAATCGAAAATATTTTCGCTCAAGTATTAGGACCTATCTCACTAATTAATGGTGAGATTCAAGCCCTCGACGCCCAGAACTTCTTCCTGATCAATCCAAATGGAATTGTTTTTGGACCTCAAGCTACTTTGAACGTTGGAGGCAATTTTATTGCCACAACTGCGGATACTGTCGTTTTTGAAAATGATGACCGTTTCGGTTCTACTTCCCAGGCAATCGATTTAGGCTTGCTTGTGAATGTTGATCCCGTCGCGTTGCAATTTGCTGCCGCCGCTCTTCAACCTGTGCCGATGAGTCCAGTTTCAATCTCTATTGAGGGAGGTCTTGACTTTTCTGGCGAGGTAAATGAAAGCTTATTTTTAATCGGAGGTGGTAATTTTTCTGATGGTATTCTATTGGATTCAGCAAATATAAACGCTCCGGACAAGCGGGTTGGCCTGTTTAGTTTTCAGGGGGCAGCTACCTTCAACTTAGATTTGCTGAATCCAGGTTCAATTTTAGATATTCCCGCCGAGAAAACCGCAATAGAAGTCCTAGTTGGCGGAGCACTTGCCGATATTTCTCTAATTAATGACGCTCAAGTAAATGTGACTGATACAGGCCGAGGAAGCATCATTGTATTTTCCAATAATTTACTGCTTGACGGTTCCAGCGATCTATTAGCAGGGTTTTCTGATGCAAGCTCCTCTGACCTTACGAGTTCTGAAGCTGGCGAGATTGACATCGTCTCGACAGGACTGATTCGTTTAACGGAGGGCAGCTCAATTGAGAATACAGTAAATTTTGTAGATGATGGGATTACTGGCGTATCCGGAGATATTAATATCCGAGGTGTTTCCTTCGAAGCGATTGGTACCAACGCTGCTAATGTCTCGAGTGGCCTCTACAATCGCATAGAACAAAATGCCACTGGTGTTTCAGGCTCGATAGACCTGCGATTTGCATCGTCTTTTATACTGCGTGATGGCGCTGTGGTAACGGCCAGTAGCAACGGGACTGGCAATCCTGGCAACATATCTTTGACGGCAGATGTTATTGAATTAATCGGGAAAAGTGACTTTATTCCTTTATCTGCAACGACAGGGTTTAGACAAAGTAGTGCGCTATTTAGTGCCATCACAGATATAGGAGCCAGTAACGCTTCCGGTCTGATTGAAGTTAGCGCCAGACAACTCCGGTTGACGGAGGGGGGTGCCCTGATCAGTGACACTCTGGGGCAGGGAAATGCCAGTGACATCACCGTTACAGTGACTGAGAAAATCACCCTGGATGGCGAAGGTCCTGATTCCGACTTCAGGGGTAGCGGTATTTATAGTCGCGTTAACGCGGGAGCAGTTGGCGATGGGGGGACAATCACCATTTCTGCCGGTGAACTGGAAGTGACCAATGGGGCTACCATCAATGCAGCCACTTCAGGGATAGGAAATGCTGGCAATATTAATGTTTTTAACACTGGCCAAACCACGGTTGATGGACAAGGCGAAATCGTTGATGAAACGGGTTTAGTTAGCCCTAGCAGCATCATTGCCGACACGACGGGTACAGATTCTGGTCGGGGAGGTAATCTGACTTTCCAAAATATCGGTCGACTATTTGTGCAAAACGGTGGGCAAGTATCAGCCTTAACTGAGGGGACAGGGCCAGCCGGAACGTTGACAATTTCTGGCGTGGCAGAGTTGATTCGAGTGAGTGGCATTGGCAGCGAAATTAGCTTTAGTAGCTTGAGCCGGGAAGAGGATGGAGGTGATGCGGGGAATTTGAGGATTAATCCGCCAAGGTTAGAGGTTTTGGCAGGGGGGCAAGTTGCCGCCAGGACTGTTGGGGAAGGGGCTGCAGGGAGAATAACTGTCAATGCCACTGACTCTGTCGTGGTTGATGGCTTAGGGAGTGGAATACTATTTGACACTTCTGGCAGTGGTGATGCTCAAGGTATTGAAATCAACACTCCAGAATTGCTGGTCAGAAATAACGGACGCATCACTGTTGAAGGTAGGCGCAGTGGCAGTCCTGGGAATATCGCGATTGCCGCCGATGTCATCTACATGAACAACCGGGGAGAAATTAGCGCTTCTACGCGGTCAGAGACTGGCGGCAACATTGCTCCATTGAGAATTGGTTCGTTGTTGTTTATGACCGATGGTAGCGAGATTTCGGCGTCAGCGTTAGCGGGCGGCAGTGGGGGTAACATTCGGATTATTGCGCCGAATGCTTCCATCATTTCGCGCAGCATTTTTGAAGATAACGACATTATTGCGATCGCCGCTGGAGTGGGTACAGGCGGTTCGGCGACGGCTGAAGCCGCTCTGGTTGAGGGCTTTGTGGAAACGCGAGGGGGCGATTCACCCTTCAGCGACTTTTCTGCCAGTTCGGCTCTGGGCACCGATGGCATTACTCGGATTGAGGCTGATTTTGAGGAATTTGAGGAACTGCCCCTGGCGTTCTCCGAGGCGAGGATTGCGCAGGTGTGTCGGCTGGAGCGGCGGGCGGAGCAGAGTGCGTTTGTGGTGACGGGGCGGGGCGGGGTGCCCGCGACACCGGGGGAAGTGCTGAATATCGGGGAGCCAGAGGTCGGGTTGGTGACGATTGAGGATGAAGCGGCGACTGTGGGTGCGGTGGCGGGGACCGGGACAGCGGGGACAGTGCCCCCAACGCCTGGTGAAATTGTGGAGCCGCAGGGATGGCGGTACAACGAGGCGGGGCAATTGGTATTAGTGGCGGCGGTGCCCCAGTCCGCAGAATTGCCGCCGATCGCCCTCCTTGACTGCCGTTCTTAACCCATCATTGCGAGGCCAAGCGGATGAAAAAACTGGGCATCTCGCTGGGGTTGGTGATTCTGTTCTTTTGCGCGGCCCTGTTGCCGCCGGTTTTGGCACAGGTGCACAGGATGCCTGCGGTTGACGGTGCGATCGCCTTAACTCCAGCCCAGGCCGATGGGGCGACCGCCGACCAGGCGGGCAGGCAACGATACGAGGCGGGGCAATATGCCGCCGCGATCGCCCAGTGGGAAGCGGCCCTGGCTGACTTTGTAGCGACTGGGCAAACGCTGCAGCAGGCGATGACCCTGAGCAATTTATCGCTGGCGCATCAGCAACTCGGGCAGTGGTCAGAGGCCGACAGCCAAATTCAGGCAGCGCTGGCGTTAGTCGAGAACTTGAGGGGAGATGTTGAAGCGATCGCGGCAGTGGCAGCGCAAGTTTTAGACGTATATGGCCGGTTGCAGTTGATGCAGGGGCAGGCGACGGCGGCTCTGGCGACCTGGGAGCGAGCGGCAGAACGGTATGCCGAGCCGTCTAACCGCTGGACGCAAAATCGGCTGAATCAGGCCCGCGCCTTGCAAACCCTGGGCCTGTATCCGCAAGCCCGGCTCCTTTTAGAAGACGTGAATCAAACCCTGGCGGAGCAGCCCGATACGCCTTTGAAACTGGCGGCGCTGCAAAGCTTGGGGCAGGTATTGCGGATCACGGCGGATCTCAAAACCGCTAGGGAAGTGATGGAGACGGCGCTGCGGTTGGCCGAGACCCAAGCGAACCCGGCAGCGATCGCGGCAATACAGCTCAGTTTGGGGGATGTGGCGCAAACGGCGGGGGATACGGCGACGGCCCTGGAATACTACGCTGTCGCCGCGTCCACCGCGATCGCCCCCCTCACCCAAACGACCGCGCAACTCCGGCAGTTGGCGCTATACATTGATGCTGGAGAGTTCGCGATCGCCCAATCGCTATGGCCCACGATTCTCAGCCAGTTGGAGACCCTGCCAGCTGGGCGTCCGGCGATCGCTGCTCGGGTGGAGCTGGGGCGTCACTTGATTGATTTGGTAGCGGCGGATCCGGCGATCGCGCCCCGCAGTGCGGAGTTGCTGGTCACCGCGATTCAACAGGCGCAGGCATTGGCTGACCCCCGTTGGGAGTCTTACGGGGTGGGCACCCTGGGCGAGTTGTACGCTCAAACTCAGCAATTTGCGGCAGCGGAAAAGTTGATGCGGCAGGCGTTGAGGATCGCGGAGGCGATCGCTGCCAGCGACATCAGCTATCGCTGGCAGTGGCAGTTGGGGCGGATACTGGCCGCCCAGGGCGATCGCGAGGGGGCGCTGAGTGCCTACCAATCCGCCGTCAATACGCTGGAAGGGCTGCGGCGCGATTTGGTGGCGATCAATCCGGATGTGCAATTTTCGTTTCGCGAAGATGTGGAGCCGGTCTATCGGGAGTTGGTGGATTTGCTGCTGCAAGCGGGGAGCACTCCTGAGAGTGCTGAAGTGCGGGCGGTTTTAGCCAGTCAGAGCGAGTTGCGGTTGGCCCGAGACACGATGGAAAAACTGCAGATCGCCGAGCTAGACAATTATTTTCGCGAAGCCTGTCTAGTGCCCACGCAGAATCTGGACTTCGTCGTTGACCAGATGGATCCCTCAACGGCATTTTTCTACACCATTTTGCTGCCGGATCGGCTGGAAGTCATTCTGAAAGTTGCCGATCGCCCGTTGATCCATCGCGCCACCCTGGTTTCCCAAAGGGAGGTGGAATCGACGATTCAGCGGTTTCAAGACCGTTTGCCGCTGGAGTTTGCTCAGCAAGAAACCCGGCAACTTGCTCAAACCCTAGAATCCTGGCTCATTCAGCCGGTGGCGGCGGAGTTGGCCGCGAGTGAGGTGAAAACGTTGGTATTTGTGCTGGATGGAGCGCTGCGCAATGTGCCCCTAGCGGCGTTGCACAATGGCGAGTCCTACCTGATTGAACGGTACGCGATCGCCCTCACCCCCGGTTTGCAACTCACCCATCCCCAGGCCATCGAAGACATTCAGATTGAGGCGCTAGCCGCCGGGTTAACGAACTTTCGTTCTGATGAATTTGTGCCGTTGCCCCATGTGGAACGGGAGTTGGCCGATGTTCAGTCAGTTTTTACCACCAACGTCCTATTAAACGAGCAGTTCACCGCCGATCGCCTCCAGCAGCAGGCGAATACCGCTGCCTTTACGGTGCTCCATCTCGCCACCCACGGTCAGTTCAGCTCTCAAGCCGAGGACACCTTCATCGTCGCCTGGGATCGCAAAATCGGGGTCAATGACCTGGATGACCTGCTGCGCGATCGCGATCAAACCCAGGCCGTGGCGCTGGAACTGCTGGTGCTCAGTGCGTGCCAAACCGCTGAGGGGGACGACCGAGCCGCCTTGGGACTGGCGGGCATGGCGGTGCGGGCGGGGGCGCGGAGTACCCTGGCCTCGCTTTGGACCATTCCCGACGAATCCACCGCCGTCTTAATGCGGGAGTTTTATCGCGCCCTGAAAACGCCTGGGGTGACTCGGGCCGAAGCTTTACGCCGGGCACAACTCGCTTTGCTACGGTCAGATGAGTTTCCGGTAGATTTTAAGGAACCCCGTCGCTGGGCAGCGTTTGTATTGTTGGGGAGTTGGTTGTAGCCCTCATCCAGGTTCAGAAGTGGCGTTTTGACATCTTGCCTGACCTCACCGTCTGCGGCACCTCTCCTTCTCAAGGCTACCGTGTACACACATCTCGGCCCTCACCCCCTCAGTCCCCCTCTCCCAAAATTGGGAGAGGGGGAGGCCAGACAAGGCTTTCCGGCCCCCCTTCTCCCGCCTTGGGAGAAGGGGTTGGGGGATGAGGGAAAAGCCCTGAAAACAAGGGTTTCAGGACTTATGTGTACACCGTAGCCTTCTCAAGGCGAGGCTTAATGACAGTCTGGTTCCTCTCCTTTTCAAGGAGAGGTTAGGTGAGGTTTTGACGTGCAAGCATAACTCCTGTTTTCAACTGGGACGTGGTTATAACCCCAGGGATAGGCTCGAAAGCAGCGTGCCCGCGCTTAGCGTGAATCTGTCTCACTTACCCACCACTCATGTACTCATCTACTCATCATCGCCAGGATCTGATGTTCCCGCTGCTCCCTCAACTGACGTGAGCTGGCAGCAATCTAACCGGGGCACCGCCGCCAGTTCACCCAGTCCCACCTCTTGGAGTAGCGTGGCCCAGGCGGGCGATCGCGGATTGGCGGCCTGGGTGAGGGCATCATGCCACAGTCCCTGGGCGGCATAGTTAGCAATCGGCTCGGCGGGGGGGCGGGCGGCGAGGTCCGGTGCCGCTCCACGAGCCAGCCAACCACTGAGGGCATAGGTCACTTCGTTGGCTTCACATCCCAGGACGACAAACCAGCGGCGGCGATCGCCCACCTCCCAGCTGGCTAATGTTTCGGGCCATTGCAGGCCCATCAGACCCGCGGCGGGAGTCGTAAAGGTGCCCTCGTAGAGCAGATTACCCTGCTCATCTTGCACCGCTAGCGTCCCCGACAAAGCCCCCGCCAGGGGGACATAGAGCCATAGGGTGGGCTGCGAGTCCGCCGTCAAACTAAATACCGTTTCTGTCGAAGGGGTTTGCGGTACCAGGGCTGTGACCTGTTCCGTCGGCGCGTCGGCAGCAAGGCGACCACAGCTACGGCTACCCGCATCCGCCCGTCGTCCTGGCTGGCCCAAATCATCGGGCACTGGCGGCGCGACAAACAGGGCGGTGTTCGGCAGGGTTTGACTGATGATGGGGCGGGGCGATATTGGGAACTCAGCGGGAGGCTGAGGGAAAAAATTCACCTCGGCGATCGCGGCCAGCAATCCGGCAGTTACGGCCATAAATGGCATCATCAGGCGTACCTCAGGGTTTCAGGACGTTGGAGCGGGACGAGTCGGAACGAGATTGCCGGATTGCGCCACTACTGCCCGTGAGTACCAGGGCGATCGCGGCAGGCACCCAGGGCACCCACCAGCCGAAGAGCAGCAGGCCATAGCAGAGTAGCGACAACAGCAGTAGAACTGCGATCGTCGCCAGCCCCCGCCCCCCCCAGGACTGGGCGACCAGCGGCAGGGCGCTTCCTACCATAGCCCAGCCCGCCAGCCAGAGGAGATCGGCCCAGCGAGGCCAAAATTGTAGCAGCGGGCGACCATCCTGCACGGCACTGAGCAACTGACTCACCATTTGCGCTTGCAGCAACACCCCCGGCATCACCAGGCGATCGCCGCTAGCTGTCCGGTAGGGAGTGGTGATGAAATCTTCCGCGCTGGGGGCGGTCACGCCAATCAAGACAATGCGATCGCGCACATCCTCAGCCTGCAATTCGCCTCGGAGCACTGCGGCCAAACTGACCACCGGGGCAATTTGGTCCGGCGACTGGTGAGAGCGGTAGTGGAGCAAAATCTGGTGCCCCCACAGGTCGGTGCGGGCATAGGGACCGGGACGCGATCGCAGAGGCGGCAGCAGCACCCCACCCACCTGCAACTCATTACTGTCCGTGTATTGGGCGGTGATGCCCTCCTGGGCCAGGTAGTGCAGCGCCAGTTGGGTGCTCAGGGCGTACGGGGTGGGGCAGGGCGAGCCGGGGGAGGGATTGAGGGCCAGCAGATGACGGCGCAGAATGGTATCGGTATCTTTGACCACATCACTAAATCCCTGACGTGGTAGCGACACCTCGGGCGGGGGGGCAATGCCGGGATAATCGAGGGCCGGGTCGCTGCCCTTGCAAATAGCGAAAAAGTTGTCGGTGTCGCGCAGTTGGGTCGCCAGTGGCCCAAGCGTCTCGACGGGAAAATCCCGATAAATGTCGAGGGCAATGAGGCGGGGTTCGAGGGGCAAAATTTCGTCAAAGATGGCCTGCAACGCCGCATCCGATAAAGACCCTTTGCGATCTCCCTGAACCGGGAGCTGAAAGTCGCTCTCCTCCACCGCAATCACCAGCAAGCGGGCATCTGACGGTTCCTCGGGGCGGAGTTGCATCAGATAATCAAAAGCTGGCAGTTCCAACGGTTGCAGCCAGCCCAGTCCTCGCAGGCCACTGACCAGGGCCGTCACCCCCAGGGCGATCGCCAGCCAGTCGGGAGGTCGCCGCGATCGCCCTGGAATCGTTGCCGGGAGGGGAACCGGGGATGGGGCAGTTCGCTCAGGGGAGAGGGCCGCCATGGGGGGAGCCGTCCAGTCTGCCCAGGTGCAGGACCGCTCCGCCGGATTTTGACAGATCATGGGCAACCACGACGCACAGGGAAAATCGGCCTCCAACGCCTGCAGTTGCTCGCGCCCCCGCCGCACCGCCGCATAGAGGGATTGCCCCGTGGTGAACGCGGCTAAAAAGGTTTTCAAAAACGCCTGGGCCACCGGATCGGGCACCGGCTCCCGCATGACAATCACTTGGGGAATCGACAATCCTGCCAGCGCCTCGGCCAGGGCTAACCCATCACAGGAGTTAAAAATGGCCAGTTGTAACCCCTGCTGAATCGCCCCCTTCAGGGCATAGCGCACCTGATCGATCGTCAGCGTGCGATCGCGGCTCAGATGCAGCACCCCAGTCTCTTCACTGGAGCTGTGCCCCGCAAAAAACAAGAGCTGGCAGCCGTTCCACAAATGGTGGTGCAGGGTTTCTAACGACGGTTCGACGAGCACCGTGACATCAGCGGACTGGGATAGATGGGTCAAATACTGCCGGTCGGCCTCCAAGTCGATGCCCGCTGAACATCCCAGCACCGCGAGAATCTTTACCCGATCGGCAGCCGGAGCGATGGGGAGCTGGGGCGATCGCTGATAGCTGGCGGTGCTCAGGGCAATTTCCGCGAGGGGAAAATCGTCCAGCAGTTGCCATTGGTGCCAGGGCAACCGGGCCAACAAGCGATCGCCCGTCTCAACGATGATGCGCACCGGCTCGGCGGGATTTAGCAGCGTCCGCAACCGCTGGTCAATGGGTCGAAAGTCCGGGGAGTGCAGCCAATCATTAAACTGGTGCGTCAGGTGCTGACAAACAGTCTGAAACTCCACTACCGAAACGTTCGTCACATCGGCCTCTGCCACTTTGATCCGCCCCGACCAGTCCAACCGCTGGTGCAGCGCCAGGTACAGCAGCTTCCAGGAGCGGTAGCCCGCCACCAGCTCCGGCGCGGCGGGCAGCGCCCCCACGGTCTTGACCGGCGGCGTCCCCGTGGCCTCCCACAGGCGCACGGTCACCGCCGGAAAGCCCCGACCGCAATCACCGCCTTCAAAGCTGAGAGTTACCAACTCGGTCATGGCTCGTCCGTCTAGACTGCAAACGCTTCCGTCACTTGCGTGTCACCATAGGCGATGACCACCTCAAAGGTTTCCTCGCGGCTCGCTTGAAATCGCTTGAGTTGAATATAGTTGTCTTGTGATCGCGAGCGCACGCTTTGCAACGGTTCCTGATCGGCAGTCCGTAGCGTCAGCGCCAGATTGGCGGGGAGGGTCGGTTCCCCCTGGGCGGGATGGAGCTGCACTAACAGCGTGAATTCCTCCGGGTGGTCACGGGCCGGGGCGATCGCCACCAGCAAGATCAGCCTTTGTTGCCCCAGTTCTAGCCCCAAATCGATCAGTTTGGCTCGCTGTAGGCTGGTGGCTTGCAATTCAGCCGGTCCCCGCAGCCCCAGAGCCAACGCGGGTTGGGGCGTGCCCAACAGTGCTTCTAAGGTTTGCCACCCTGGCCCAAACAGGTCTTGCCACCAGTCACTCAGCCGTTCGCGGGCGGGCGTTGCGTCAGTGGGCTGCCAGCGATCGAGATAGTCGGGTAAAGTCTCCAGCGATCGCAGTTCAGTGAGGGGGATTTCGCCGTTGGCGGGCACTGTGGCGACAAAGCCCAACACCTGCGCCTGGGTCAACTCCGGATTAAACTGGACAGCGACATAGCCGAGGCGATCATGCCTAACTTCCGGCGGCACTAATAGCGTAGTCGCGTGGGGCAGCACCGGGCGACATTCTAAGCGGCCCATCCGGGCGATCGCTAAATCGGCCACATCCATCACCGCTCGCAGGGCCGGATGGTTCAGTTGGCTCTGGTGAATGTCCGCCTCGAACCCCATACAGCGCAGGTAATGGGCCACCATCTGCACGGCGATCGCGTTCAGATAAATTTGGCGAATTTTAGCGGTATCCTGGTGCCCAACGCAGCGGGCTTGCGCCCACTGGCGAGTCGTGTGGCTAATGGGAAAGGTGAACACGGGCGATCCTGGTAGACGGTTTGTGGTGGTGTGCATAGTTTTCAACAGGGTGGCTAGAGGTGGGTGCAGTGCTCCCTTAGCTGCGGCGCAAATCGCAAGAGACAACGGTAAAAGAAACTGCTGAGGGTCGAGATGCCGATCTGGGCGTCCTGGGCGATCGCCTCCCAACTGTCTCCCCCCAGTCGCCGCTGCATCAGATACTGAAAGTTGATGTCAGGATGGCCGCGAATGCAGCTCTGGCGAAAGGTCTGGTCTGGATCAGCCTGAATGTAATCCGTCAGGTCTGCTAACGGCGACACCTCGGGCGGGGGCGGCACCAACCGATCCAGGTCGGGCAAGGCCCAATGACTGACCTGCGGCTTGTCCAAGATTTTAGGAATGGCTTCTTTAATAAACCGTTGCCGCAGCAGCATATTGAGCCAAACCAGTACGCTGCCCCGGCTGGGGTCGTACTTGTCAATTTTTTGGCACACGTACAGCAGCAAGTCCTGCAAGGCTTCCGCGTAAATGTCCTGATAGACGGCGGGGGCAAACTTGTCCGCCTGGGGGCGCTGCAAACCATTGGCCGCCATCAGGAGATTGACTAACCGCTGCAGGGCCAACCGGCGATCGCGGCTCTGGGGCGGGTGCGCCTGGGCCATCAGAGCCAAATGCTGGATTTGCGCTTCGAGGTCGGGGGCAGTCATGGCAGTGAGGGCCGACGAGAAAGGTTGATATAAACCTCGTCTAGATTCAGCAGTGGAGTTTTAACCTTTGCCCGAACCTCACCGCCTGCGGCACCTCTCCTTACTAAGGAGAGGTTTAAGGACAATCTGGTCCCTCTCCTTCGTAAGGAGAGGTTTAAGGACAATCTGGTCCCTCTCCTTACGAAGGAGAGGTTAGGTGAGGTTTTTTCGATCACGCAAAACTCCAGTTCTCAACTTAGGTGTGGTTTATCAACCGAGGAACTCTAAGGGGTTTTCGCTGGAAATCGGCAATTTTTCTGCAACTCCGACCCAATGTTCACAAAACTCAATGATTGTGGTTAGAGCCGCGATCGGTCTAAACGTCTCTGGGCTGACTGGAAGCTGCCCCCCTACCCACCACTGCACCTACTGACCGACCCATCACCACCGAGAGCTGATTGCCCTGTCCATCCCTTACAACTCCCCCATGATGGAGAACAGAATGCCGGATTCCTGGAGGGAATCGCCGCTAGGTCCTGGTTCCAGCAATGGCATCCCCCAATCCACACGTAGACTGGCGCGATCGCTGACTTGCCACAACAACCCCGCCCCCACGGAGAGCAGTTCGTCCGGGGCGCGTACCGAGCGGTCGCCCGCATTCCACGCGCGACCATAATCTACAAAGGGTGTCAGTTGCAGGGTGCTTTCCCACTCGGGGATGCGGGCAATGGGCACGCGGGCCTCCAACGAGGCGAAAAAGCCGTTATCGCTCAAGGTTTGATCTTGCACGTAGCCCCGGACGCTGCCCAAGCCACCCAGGCGAAACTGCTCCAGCGAGAGCAAATCCTGCGTCGTGAGCTGCCCCGCCACGCGCCCGATGAGCAGCGTTTCTGGGGCGACCCGCTGCACCCACTGGGCCTGCCCCTGCCAGCTCCAAAACTCACTGTCGGGAATCGGTTCCGGATTGATCGTCGCCCCAAACCAATCAGTTCCTAAATTGAACTGCGATCGCCCCCCCCAAAAATAATCCTGTCCCCGCTGATGCCACTCCTGCGAAAACCGGATCGCCGAAACTCGAGTTTCCCCATCCTGTGCCCCCAAGGAGGGAAAGCCAAACCGCCCAAACCCCGGCACTTGGAAGGTGCGATCGCTCCGCTCATGGGTGAAGCGCAATCCCAAAGCCAACTCTGCCGTCGGCGTTTGATAGAGCGGTTGCCGCAGCCCCAAACTCCATTCCTCCGATTGGGTGCGAATATCGAGAATCTCAAAATTTTCCTCAATGACCCGACTCTCGCCACGACTGTAAAGCAGTTCCAGCGTGCCGTTACGGGCATTAAAGGGGAACTGATAGCTGACATCAAGGGCATTACTGCCAGCGGTATTGCTGTAGACCACATCGACGGCATCCCCCTGTCCTGTCAAGTTGAGGTGATTGACGCTAAGCCCTCGGCGAAAACTGCCAATGGGGGGCGATTGACCGTTATCCATAAACAGGCGTACCGCCACCGGGTCGGCCTCAATCACCGTCAGATTGAGCCTGCTGGTGGCGACATTTGGCCCCGCTGCCAACTCCGCCGTCAACCGCTCAATGCGCGGATCTTGCTGGAGCAGTTGCAAAGCATCGAGCAAGCGATCGACATTCAGGGGCGGGTCGGTGGCGATCTCGACCCGGCTGCGCACATAATTGGGGTTCAACCGCGTCAACCCCTCAATATTGATATTCGCTAATCCCCCTTCAATGACCTGAATGGTGACGGTGCCGTCATCCACCACCTGTCCCACGGGAATGTACGCCCCCGAGGTGATGTAGCCCGCCGCTTGATAGAGCTGGGTGACGGCAGCCCGCACTTCAAACAATTCTGTAAAGGAGAGGGGACGATTGGTATAGGGCGCGGTGGCCGCCGCCAAGTCCTCGGCGTCGAAAACCGTGCTGCCCTCGACGATAAACGCCTCCACCACAATTTCCCCCGGAATGTCTGGCAGCGCCTCGTCATCCTCAAAGTCAGGGGGCTCTCTAGGCCGCAAAAGCTCCTCGGCAGGAGGCAGCGGCGGTATGGTCAACTCCTCGGGGGGCGGTGCGGGCAACAAATCGGGCAGTTCTGGGATGCTTTCTACTGTGGGCAAATCGGGATTTTGCGCGAATTGGGTCAATCCCTCTGCGGCAGCGATCTCCGAGGCCACTGCAAATTCCATATGAGCAAGCATTGGAAGCATGACATCACCCTCTGTTGCAGGACGCTTGCTAGAATTCAATTTTTGTACTTTGCAACAATCTTGCGCTTAAGTCATCTATCGCCAATTTCGGTTTAAGGGATGAGGATCATTTAACCTCCAATTTCCGCGAAGAATAGCCCTGACCGGACAAGGGACAGCCGAGACGGCTATCCCAACTGATTGAATTGCCATTCCTAAGGGTCAGGATTGGATACGCCAATGGCCTATGCCTTAATTTGGTACATCCCGTTGCCAACGTTTTGCCACTTGCCACTTTTTTTCCCTTTAGAGAGGACATTCGCTAAAGCGCCCTTGACCCGCCTCAAGTCCTCCCCGGATATATCCTCATACATCTCGCTGACTAACTGATCCAGATGTAGGGGGTCTGCCGCCTGAGTGAGTACCTGTGTCACTGCCTCGGTGAGGGATACATCAGCAAATTCTGAGCGGAGCAGGGCTCGCGACTTTGGCTGGGCCTGGGCTTTGCTCGCTTTGGGGCGAGACTGAGATTTGACGCTAGACTTTTTTTTCGTGGCCGCTTTATTCGTGGCCGCTTTAGCAGATGATGACTGCTGTGATTTGGCCTTGGTGGACGGCTCAGAAGCTGTTTGTTTAGACTGGGCAGCATCAAGAGGAACTGCTGCCTGAGCAGGGACTGCCTCGCTGGCCTCAGCGATCGCTTCAGCGTCATCAGCCCCTGAAGGTTCAGCCTGAGTCAGCGCGACGGCAGCAGCTGGTTCTGTTGTCGGCTCCGGCGTCGTTTGTGTATCCGAAGAAGTGGGGGCGGCTACCATGCCAGCATCAGTTTCGAGGTTTGCTAGCGTTGATGCTTCAGCTAAAAGGGTTTCAATCCCTTGCAACTGCATTGTTTTCTGCTGTACCTGTTGGTTCATCCACGCGAGTTCCTGCTGCAGGTGCGCCTGGACTTTTTGCAAGGAGGTGACGAAAGCACTCGCCTCTGTAGACGATAGAGTTTGTAGATAAGAAGTTGGAGTAGCCACGATGAATGACAGCTAAACGATACAGCTGTCATTGTATGCAGAGTAGGGATAAAGGCATCATCCACCTCTGTTTTAGGGAGGAATATGAAGCAGTGTGAAGTGCGGGTGCTGCTCGACTCATCCGTTTTGCCGTGGCTCCAGTCACCCAGATAGTGACTTTACCTTGAAAAAGTGGACATTTTCGAAGAGTCGATAACAGTCGATAACAGTCGATAACAAAGGAGAATGTTCAGATTTGAATCTGCGGAGGCAATCTGAAAACTCAAAAAACTCAAATGCTAAACCTCATCCAGATTCAGAAGTGGAGTTTTGGCATGTGGGAAACCTCACCGCCTGCGGCACCTCGAGAGTGTTCTGATTTTTGTGTAAACGAGTTTTGACTCAAAGTTTGAAGCGTTCTGGGAATAGGATAGCAAAATGTGAAAGGGCGGCTCTCCAATTTTTGATCGGTCTTGTCCATCGCTTAGCAATATTGTTCATGGCGAGATACATCAGTTTAAAAACGGAGTCTTCGTCGGGGAAGACGGCTTTGGTCTTGATGACCTTGCGCAGGGAGCGGTTGAGGGACTCAATGGCATTGGTGGTGTAGATCGCCTTACGGATATCCATGGGGTAGTCAAAGATAGGGATGATGTTGTCCCAGTGCCGTAGCCAGATTTGGCTGATGGCGGGATAGGTCTCATCCCACTTAGTGGCAAAGGTGTCTAGAGCCGCTTCCGCCTCCGCCAGGGTGGCGGCCTGATAGATGGGCTTGAGGTCAGCGACGACCGCCTTGCTGTCTTTCCAGGGCACATAGCGCAGACAGTTGCGAATTAGATGCACGATGCACAACTGCACCTGGGTGTCGGGATAGACGGATTCAATGGCCTGGGGAAAGCCCGTGAGTCCATCGACACAAGCAATCAAGATATCCTTCAAACCCCGGTTTTTAAGGTCGGTGAGTACCTTGAGCCAGAACTTAGCCCCTTCCGCTTCCGCCTCGCCAATCCACAGGCCCAGCAGCGTTTTGTTGCCCTCCACCGTAATGCCCAGCACGACGTAGACGGCCCGTTTGCTGACCCGACCTGAGACCTTGATATTGACGTAGAGAGCATCGAGATAGACGATGGGGTACACCTCATCAAGAGGCCGACACTGCCAGGCTTTGACGTCCTCGCTCACCGCATCGGTGACCTCACTGATGAGGGAGGGCGCAACTTTTGCCCCATAGAGCTCTTCCAGTTGGGCGCTGATGTCTCGGGTGCTGGTGCCTCGGGCATACATCGCCAAGATTTTCTCGTCAAGCCCCGACAGGCGGCGCTGATGTTTGGGCACCAATATCGGCTCAAAATCGCCGTTGCGGTCGCGCGGGATGGACAGTTCTAAATCGCCTTGGGTCGATTGCACCGTCTTTTTCGAGTAGCCGTTGCGGCTATTGCGACGCCCTGAGGCCGACTCAGGGCTCGTCTCCTCGTGAGTCAGGTGGTGCTTAAGTTCTCCCGCTAGCGCCCGCTCGACCAGTCGCTGGCTGAGCTGTTTGATCAAGCCAGACTCTCCCAGAATGTCCTCTGGCCCCTGGCAGTCGGCCAACAGGTCATCCAGCATGTCGTCGATGCGGTTCGGTTCTGTCTTCTTGCGTGCCATAGTGCGGTCTCCTCAAGTATCGGGATTCTAGACCGCTTACACAAAATTCTGATCAGTCTCGCACCTCTCCTTCTCAAGGAGAGGTTTGACAAGACTCTGGTTCCTCTCCTTTGAAAGGCTACCGTGTACACACATCTCGGCCCC
>Ga0081535_100112_pt1 | contig 75716 bp, 65 predicted proteins | sample HotLakmasection3_FD_71020 | JGI IMG/M metagenome (GOLD analysis project Ga0081535, IMG submission 71020) | Hypersaline microbial mat communities from Hot Lake, Washington, USA - Section #3 (SPADES assembly) (version 2) | ecosystem: Environmental > Aquatic > Non-marine Saline and Alkaline >... | reverse complement strand
ATCCGGCTGAACTTGCCGAAGAAGTCGTCGGCCATCTTCTTGGCCGTACCCTGGACCAGCCGCGAGCCGATCTGCGCCAGCTTGCCGCCGACCTCGGCCTTGGCATTGTAGGTCAGGATGGTGTCGCTGCCGTCCTCCTTCAGGTGCACGTCGGCCCCGCCCTTGGCGAAGCCCGCCGCACCTCCCTTGCCCTCGCCGACGATCGAATAGCTTTCCGGGGCGTTGATGTTCTCGAGGCGGACATTGCCGTTGAATTTCGCCTTGACCGGGCCGACCTTGGCCGTGACCTTGGCTTCGAGCTCGGTGTCGGAATGCTTGGTCAGCTCCTCGCAGCCGGGGATCGCCTGCTTCAGAACCGCCGGGTCGTTGAGGGCGGCCCAGACACGCTCACGCGGCGCCGGTATTCGGTATTCGCCTGACATGTCCATGGCTGCACTCCCTTTATGGGTCGGCCCGATGCGCCGACGCTGCTCCGTCGCGCCGCGATCGTTTACCGTCCTCGTTCGTCCTTGCAAGTGAGACCTAAGTCGCCGTCACTCGCTGCTGTTCTTCGGCCTTCGAACCGTTATGGCGATGTGCCGCGGCAACGACAAGGGTGACGGCCGACCCGTCGCCCGGTGGCGGTCGAGAACGGACGACGGCGGCCGGTGAGCGTCACGTCCTCGCCAGCAGCGCCGCAGCCGTCGCATCGACGATGGCGTCGGCGTCGATGGCGTGGCGGCGGTAGAGGTCGGGGATGTCGGCGGACTGGCCGAAGGCTTCCACGCCGAGGGCGACGACGCGTTGGCCCTGCACCGAACCCAGCCAGGAGAGCGTGAGTGGATGTCCGTCGAGGACGGTGATCAGCGGCGCATCGACCGGCAGGCCGGCGAGCAGGCGGGCGATGTGGCTCTGCTCACCGTGGGCCGACCAATCCTGGTGCAGGCGGTCGGCCGAGGTGACGGCGAGGATGCCCATGCCCCGCAGGTCGTCGGCCATCGCGGCGGCGGCCGCCAGGACGTCCGGGGCCACCGCACCGGCAAAGACGAGGGCGAGCTCGGCATCGGCTGCCGGATGCTGCAGCCAGTAGCCGCCCTCGATCACGCCTTCGGGTGCCGCAGCGCGCTTCGGCTGTGCAATCTGACGCGTGGTGAGGCGCAGATAGACGGCACTGCCGTCGGGTTCCTGCAGGTGTGCCAGGGCCCAGCGCATGATGACCGCGAGCTCGTCGGCGAAGGCCGGCTCGAACGCCACGAGACCCGGCTGGCTGATGCCGATCAAGGGCGTGCCGATCGACTGATGCGCCCCGCCTTCCGGGGCCAGGCTGATGCCGGACGGGGTCGCGACGAGCAGAAAGCGGGCCCCCTGGTAGCAGGCGTAGACCAGCGCATCGAGACCGCGATTGATGAACGGGTCGTAGAGGGTGCCGACGGGCAGCAGCCTGGCGCCGAAGAGGTCGTGGGCGAGGCCGAGGGACGCCAGGTTCAAGAAGAGATTGTTCTCGGCGATGCCGAGCTCCATGTGCTGCCCCTGCTGGCTCTCGCGCCAGACGGTGGGCGAGGCTACGGCTTCGGACTTGAAGACGTCCTCGTGCTCGCGGCGATTGAAGATCGCACGGCGCGTGACCCAGGCGCCGAGATTGGTCGAGACGGTGACGTCGGGCGAGGTGGTGACGATGCGCGACGCGAGCTCGGTGTCGCTGCGCGCGAGCTCGCCCATGATCCGGCCGAAGGCTTCCTGGGTCGAGGTCGTGGCGGCGCTCCGGCCGGTGGGGAGCGTGGCGGGCACCGGCACCGGGGCGGCGTCGTGGCGGCTGGTGCGCTGCCTGAAGGGGACGGCCGCAAGAAACCTGTTCAGCGCTTCGGGGTCGATGTCGAGCCCGGCGTGGCGGTCCCATTCGGCCCCGTCGGGGATGCGCATCTGCCGGCGGAAGGCCGCCATCTGCTCCGGGTTCATCAGCCCCGCGTGATTGTCCTTGTGGCCGGCGAACGGCAGGCCCCAGCCCTTGACGGTGTAGGCGATGAAGCAGTGCGGCCGGTCGTCCTCGACGCCGTGGAAGGCGTCGAGCACGGCCGCGATGTCGTGGCCGCCGAGATTGGTCAGCAGCGCTGCCAGGGCATCGTCGTCGTGGCTCGCGAGCAGCTTCCTGATGAACCGGTTCGCACCGAGGTCGCTCTCGAGATGGGCCCGCCACGCGGCCCCGCCCTTGAAGGTCAAGGCGGCGTAGAGGTCGTTGGGGCAATCGTCGATCCATTGACGGAGGACGGCACCACCCGGTTCGGCGAAGGCGGCTTCGAGCTTCTTGCCGTATTTGATGGTGACGACGTTCCAGCCGACGGCCCCGAAGAACTGCTCGATCTTGGCGAACAGCTGCTCGGGCACGACGCGATCCAGGCTCTGGCGGTTGTAGTCGATCACCCACCAGAGATTGCGGACGTCGTATTTCCAGCCTTCGAGCAGGGCCTCGAAGACGTTGCCCTCGTCGAGCTCGGCATCGCCGACGATGGCGATCATTCGGCCCTGCGGCCGGTCCTCGGGCAGCATACCGTGCAGGCGGACATAGTCCTGGGTCAGCGACGCGAAGAGGGTCATCGCAGCCCCCAGACCGACCGAGCCCGTCGAGAAGTCGACCGGTGCCGTGTCCTTGGTCCGCGACGGGTAGGACTGCGCCCCGCCGAGGGCTCGGAAGCGCTCCAGCGCTTCCCGGCGCTGCTCGCCCAGGAGGTAGTGGGCGGCGTGCATGATCGGGCTGGCGTGCGGCTTGACGGCGACCCGGTCGCCCGGACGGAGCACGTCGAAGTAGAGGGCCGTCACGAGCGTGGCGACCGAAGCGCACGAGGCCTGGTGGCCGCCGACCTTCAGCTTGTCGCGGCTGGGCCGCAGGTGATTGGCGTTGTGGATCGTCCAGGCCGCCAGCCAGAGCAGCTTCTTTTCGATCGCAGCCAGCATTGCCAGGCGCTCGGTGTCGGCCGATACAGGGGTGGCGCTCGCGGGCTTCAGGGCTTGCATGACGGTCTCGTTGCGGGGCTGCACAGCTGTGCAAAATGTCGCACTAACGGGGTGCGCCGACAAGCGCCGGCTGCTAAGCATGCCGCACTCGTGCGCGAACGGAGGAGCGATGGCGGATGAGGGAGGTGCCGCCCTGCCGGAGACGGCGAAGCGGCAGGTGACGGATGTCGTGCCGGAGCTGCCGTTCGAGGACGAGCCGGCGACCTTCGTGCTGGTGCTCCAGGCGCTCGCCGACGCGCACGCCCTGGACGACGAGGAATGAGCGCTGCGGCGCTTTTGCAGGGCGATCTCTTCGCCGCGGCCGAGGCGTTGCGGCGGCACGAGGTTACCGCCGTCGAGCTGACCACGGCGTCGCTCGCGGCGCTTCAGGAGCACGGGCCGGCGCTGAATGCCGTGGTCGAGCTCTGGGACGAGGATGCCCTGGCCCGGGCCGAGCGGATCGACGCCGAACGGCAGAGCGGGGCGGCGCTCGGGCCGCTGGCCGGTGTTCCCCTGGCGCACAAGGACATGTTCTACCGGCACGGCAAACGGTGTGCGTCGGGCAGCACGGTGCGCCGCGACCATGTGCCGAAGGTGACCGCCTCGGTGATCGAACGGCTGGACCGGGCGGGTGCGATCGATCTCGGCCGGCTCAACATGGTCGAGTTCGCGCTGGGGCTCACCGGGCACAACGACATTACCGGCCATCCGAAGAATCCCTGGGACACGGACCATATCACCGGCGGCTCGTCGAGTGGCCCGGCTGCCGCGATCGCGGCACGCCTGGTCTTCGCCGCCCTGGGCTCGGATACCGGCGGGTCGATCCGGGTGCCGGCGGCGTGCGTCGGCATCACCGGGCTCAAGCCGACCTATGGTCGGGTGAGTAGGGCCGGTGCCCTGCCGTTGTCGCACAGCCTCGATCACGTCGGGCCGCTGGCGCGGAGTGCCCGGGATCTGGCGCTCTTGCTGGAGGTGATCGCCGGTGCCGATCCGCGCGATCCGACCGCGGTCGACCGGCCGGTGCCGCCGTTCGTCCAACTCTTGCAGCGGCCGCTCGGCGGCATGCGGCTCGCCGTGGCCGAAGCACCCTTCGAGCTCCCGCTCTCGGCCGAGGTCGCCGGGCTCTTCGATCGAGCCGTCGAGCGATTGTCGGGGCTGGATGTCGAGACCACGCGTCTGACGCTGCCGCCGCTCGAGCCGTTGAATGCGCTGCGGCGGGTGATCATGCTCGCGGAAGTCGCGACCCGGCACGAGGATTTCGTGCGCGAGCAGCGCGCTGCCTACAACGCCTACACGCTCGCCCGGCTGGAGCCCGGCTTCGCGGTGGCGGCGACCGCCTATCTCCGGGCGGTGACCTGGCGCGCCGAGGCGCTGCGGCGGTTCTGTGACGAGGTGTTCACGGGCGCCGACGTGTTGGTGACGCCGGCACTGGCCGAGCCGATCCCCAGACTCGATGCGGCGGGGTCGGCGGACACCGCGGCCTATGTGAGGCTGGTCAACAGCATGGGGCATTTCATCTGCCCCTTCAATTATCTCGGGCTGCCGGCCTTGACCCTGCCGATCGGGCTCACCGAGAACGGCTTGCCGATGGCGATGCAGCTCGTCGGGCCGCCTTTTGCCGAAGCACGGCTCTTGCGGTTGGCGCACCGTCTCGAACGAGAGGCCGACTTCCGGCTCGGCCCGCCGCCGTTTCCTGCCGCGGACCACGCCTGATGGCGGGCGAAGAGAACATCGTTCTCTTGGTCGACCTCGAGATTGCACCCGGGTCGATGGCAGGGTTTCTGGCGCTCGCGGCCGAGCATGCGCGGATCACGCTCGCCGAGGAGCCGGGCTGTCTCGTTTTCGATGTCGTGCAGGAGGACGCGACCCGCGTCGTGCTCTACGAGGTCTATCGCGATCGGGCCGCGGTCGAGGCGCACGCCGCCCGGCCGCAGCTCGCCCGGTTCAAGGAGCAGACGGCCGCCATGGTGACCGGCCGGCGGCGGCGCGAGCTCCGGCGCAAGAGTGCCGGCCGGCCGGTCGGCAAGGGGCGCGTGCTCTGCGCCGTGCCGGTGCTCGAGCAGCGCCGGCATCTCCTGCAGCCGCTGATCGATGCCGGTTTCGAGGTCCACTTCAACGAGACCGGGCGGCGGTTCGATGCGGCCGGCTTGCGCGCGGCGCTGCCGGGTGCGGTCGCCACCATCGCCAGCATCGAGCCCTACACCACCGAGACCCTGAAGGCGGCAACGGATCTCAGGATCATCGCCCGGTTCGGCGTCGGCTACGATCAGGTCGATGTGCCGGCCTGCACCGCGGCCGGGGTCGCCGTCGCCATGACCTTCGGCACCAATCACGAGGCTGTCGCCGACCATACCCTGGCGCTGATGGCGGCCCTGGCCTCGCGGATCACCGCCTACGACCGGCGGGTGCGGGACGGCGGCTGGGGGAGCCTCTATCACGGCCGGCTGCACGGTGCGACGGTCGGGCTCCTGGGCTTCGGGCGCATCGGCCGGGCGGTGGCCAAGCGCTGTCAGGGCTTTGCGATGCGCGTTCTGGTCCACGACCCGCAGGTCGAGGCTGCGGCGATCGAGCATCTCGGTTGCGCGCCCGTGAGCTTCGCAGCGCTCCTGGAAGCCGCCGATTTCGTCTCGGTACACGCGCCGGCACTGCCCTCGACCCGGCATCTGGTGGACGAGGCGGCGCTGCGCCGGATGAAGCCGTCGGCCTGCATCGTCAATACGGCGCGCGGGCCGTTGATCGACGAGGCGGCGTTGGCCGAAGCGCTGCAGGCCGGGATCATCGCCGGCGCCGGTCTCGATGTCTTCGAGGTCGAGCCGTTGCCCGTGGACTCGCCGCTTCGGCGATTGGACAACGTGGTCCTCTCTCCCCATGTAGCAGGGTTGAGCGACGCCGCGGTCACCGCCATGGCCGAGAAGTGTGTCGACACTATCCTGGATTATCTCGCCGGCCGGCCGTTGGAGCCGGGCCTCGTTTTGAACCCCGAGGTGGCGGCGTGACGGCCGCTGCGTGACGATCGACGTGATGAAAGACGAGCGACAGACGCATATCGACAAGGCCGGCACCGGCCGGCCCGTGCCGATCCACGGGCCCGAGGATTTCCCCGGGATGCGCGCCGCCGGCCGATTGGCGGCGATGACCCTCGATCACATCACCCCGATGGTCGAGGTCGGGGTCGCCACGGGTGCCCTGGACCGTGCCATCGAGCAGTTCATGCGCGACCACGGCGGCGTGCCGGCCACACTCGGCTATCGCGGCTACAGCAAGAGCTCCTGCATTTCGGTCAACCACGTGGTCAATCACGGGATTCCTTCGGACGACAAGCGGCTGGCCGACGGCGACATCCTGAATATCGACGTCACGGTGATCCTCGGCGGCTATTACGGTGACACCAGCCGGATGTTCGCGGTGGGCGATCGGGTGCCGGTCAAGGGGCAGAAGCTGATCGAGGTCACCTACGCGGCGATGTGGGCCGGAATCGAGACCGTGCGCCCGGGGGCGACCCTGGGTGACGTGGGCCATGCGATCCAGGTGGTGGCGGAAGCGGCCCGGTTCTCGGTGGTCCGCGATTTCGTCGGCCACGGCATCGGCAAGGTCTTTCACGACGCACCCGAGGTCCGCCACTACGGCAAGCCGGGCGACGGTCTGGTGCTGGCGCCGGGCATGCTGTTTACCATCGAGCCGATGATCAATGCCGGCGGCCACAAGGTGAAGATCCTCAAGGACGGCTGGACGACGGTGACCCGCGACCGGTCGTTGTCGGCGCAGTTCGAGCACACGGTGGGCGTGACCGAGGACGGCTACGAGATCTTCACGGGCTCGCCGATGGGGTACGAGAAGCCGCCCTATGGGGTGGGGATGGGCTGAGCCGAGGCTTCGCCCGATCGCCGATCCGGGCCGCGAAATGCCGGTCGAGCTTGTCGAGGACGGCAAGGCCCGCCGCGGTATCGGCGCAGGCGGTGCCCAGGCGAAAGCGAATTGCGGCGTCGGTTGCGACGAGGGCGCGGGTCGCCAGTTCCGCGACGAGCCTGGTCAGGCTGATCGCGCGGCGGAACCGACTGCTTCAGCCGCTGGTGCCGATCGTCGGGACGGCGGCTGGTGAGCCTCGCCGTCGGCGGGGTGGCTGCGCCGCGGTTTCCGGCTTCGGTTCACGATCGCATCGCTGGTGGTGGTGTGCGAGCACTCGGCGCTGCGCCGCGGTGCCGCTGGCTCAACCGCCGACCAGCTCCGGGGGACTGGTGGTCGTGGCTTTGGCGACGCGGTTGCGGCCGCTTTCCTTGGTCAGGTAGAGGGCCTTGTCGGCGCGGTTGAGGACGTCGAGCGGTCGGTTGTCGTCCGGGGCGAGTTCGGTGACGCCGATGCTGACACTCAAGGCCACGGCGGCACCGTGCTCGTCGCGGAAATCGGCTTCGGCGGTGGCGGCGCGGATGCGCTCGGCCACCATGACGGCGGCATCGAGCTCGGTGGCGGGCAGGAGGGCCGCGAACTCCTCGCCGCCGAGCCGCGCGAAGTGGTCGCGATCGCGCAGCTCGCGCGTGGCGATCGCGGTGAAGTGCTTCAAGGCTTCGTCGCCGGTCAGGTGGCCGAAGCGATCGTTGATCTTCTTGAAGTAGTCGAGGTCGAGCATCAGCACGGCGAGGGTCTCGGGCTCGCCGCGCGGCCGCCGGGCGTCGCCTTCGAGCAGCTCGATGAAGCGGCGGCGGTTGATGGCACCGGTCAGGGGATCGGTGTTGGCCAACAGGCGTAGCCGTTCCTCCAGCACCTTGCGCTCGGCGATTTCGCGGGCGAGGGCGGCATTGGCCTGCTCGGCCTTGCGCAGCGCCTCGGTCGCCTCGGCCTTGGCGGTGGCGAGGTGGCGGGCGAAGACCTTGAGGTCCTCGCCTTCGCCGGCGAGCCGGTCGTGCAATTCGGTGAGCCAGACCTCGCGCCGCTTGAACTCGGTGACGTCGGTGAGTGTCAGGACGGCGCCGTGGTCGTAGGTCGAGCGCATCTCCAGCTTGACCCAGCGGTCGTCACGCAAGCGGATGTTGAGGCTCGGCGGGTCGAGCGCCGCGCGATCCTCGAGCCACCGCTCGATCTGTGCCGGCTCGGCCTCGAGATCGCCACGGCCGACGGCTGCGCGAAAGAGCTCCGGGACGTCGGCGCCGGGCCTGAGCTCGTCCCGCAAGGTCGGCAGAAAGCCGCGACACGCATTGTTGAGATGTTCCACCTTGTCGGTGGCATCGACGATCATGACGCCCGAGGGCAGGCGGTCGAGCGCGTGGATCAGCCGGTGCTCGGTCGGCCAGACCAAGCCACCCGCATGCACGGCCTCGTGGAGACCGAATGAAGGCATAACGAAGCTTGCACCTCGGCGGGGACCCGCATCGCTTTGGGGTCGGTTGTACAGGACGACGACCCCGTACCACAAGCCTACCCGAGGTTGAAGAAAAATGCCGCTCGACGCGTTCCGGGTGGCCAGAGCGACATCGCACCCGTTATCTGCCGCCGCCCTCACATGTTGGTGTAGACCGGCCCGCCGCCGCCTTCGGGCGTCACCCAGTTGATATTCTGCGTCGGGTCCTTGATGTCACAGGTTTTGCAGTGGACGCAATTCTGGGCGTTGATCTGCAACCTGGGGTTGGAGCCATCGTCGTCCCGCACGATCTCGTAGACGGCCGCCGGACAATAGCGTTGCTCGGGGGCGTCGTAATCCTCGAGGTTGATGCGCACCGGCACGGCGGGGTCCATCAACTGCAGATGACAGGGCTGGTCTTCTTCGTGGTTGGTGTTGGAGAGGAAGACCGAGCTCAGCTTGTCGAAGGTGATCACGCCGTCGGGTTTGGGGTAGCTGATCTTCGGCGCGTCCTTGGCCTTTTTCAGGCTGCGGTGATCCGGGCCGTGATGGGCGATCGTCCAGGGCGCCTTGCCGCGAAAGACATAAGTGTCGATGGCGTTGTAGGCGATCGCCGGCCACATGCCCCATTTGAACGCCGGCCGGGTGTTGCGCACCGCATAGAGCTCTTCCTTCAGCCAGCTCTGCTCGAACCGTTCGGGGTAGCTTTCGAGCGTGGGCCGCGCGGCCCCGGAGGAGAGTGCCTCGAAGGCGGCTTCGGCGGCGAGCATCCCGGATTTCATCGCGGTATGGCTGCCCTTGATCTTCGGCACGTTCAGGAAGCCCGCGGTGTCGCCGATCAGCGCCCCGCCCGGGAAGACCAGCTGCGGCAGCGACTGCAGGCCGCCTTCGGTCAGCGCCCTGGCGCCGTAGCCGACCCGCCGGCCGCCCTCCAGCAGCGGCTTGATCTTCGGGTGGGTCTTGAACCGCTGCATCTCGTCGAAGGGCGAGAGGTGCGGATTCTGGTAGTCGAGGCCGATGACGAAGCCGATCGAGATCTGGTTGTTCTCGAAGTGGTAGAGCCACGAGCCGCCATAGGTGCGCGTGTCGAGCGGCCAGCCGATGGTGTGGACGATCTTGCCTTCCTCGTGCTTGGCGGGCTCGATCTCCCAGAGCTCCTTGATGCCGATGGCGTAGGTCTGCGGCTGCGCATGGCGCCGGAGCTCGAAGCGCTCGAACAGGGTCTTGGTCAGCGAGCCGCGGCAGCCTTCGGCAAAGAGCGTGACGCGGCCCAAGAGCTCCATGCCGGGCTGGTGGTTGGGGCCGGGCTCGCCGTCGCGGCCGATGCCCATGTCACCGGTGGCCACCCCTTTGACCGCACCGTTGTCGTCGTAGAGCACCTCGGCTGCGGCGAAGCCCGGATAGATTTCGACGCCCAGGGCCTCGGCCTGCTCGGCCAGCCAGCGGCAGACATTGCCCAGGCTGATGATGAAGTTGCCGTGATTGTGCATCTGCGGCGGGGTCGGCAGCCGGAAGGACCGCTTCTCGGTCAAGAAGAGGAACTGGTCGTCCTTGGCCGGCACGTTCAGGGGGGCGCCCTTTTCCCGCCAGTCGGGGATCAGCTCGTCGAGGGCTCGGGGCTCGAAGACGGCCCCGGACAAGATGTGCGCGCCCACCTCGGCGCCCTTTTCGATGACGCAGATCGAGAGCTCTGCACCTTTTTCCCGACTCAGCTGGGCCAAGCGGATCGCCGCCGCCAGGCCACTCGGCCCGGCACCCACGATCACGCAATCGAACTCCATTGCCTCGCGTTCCAAGGCTTCCTCCGCTCGTCCTGAACCCCCGTCGTCCTACTTAAGCAGCGCTGCCGGCGCCCGCCACATGCTCAGCTCGGCGCTTGCGGCTGCGCTTGCGCCTGAGCCTGGGCTTCCTGCAGCTTGCGACGATAGAGGGTGACGAAGTCGATCGGGTCGATCATCAGCGGCGGAAAGCCGCCGTCCCGGGTCGCGTCCGCGACGATCCGCCGAGCGAACGGGAACAGCAGGCGCGGGCATTCGATCATGACGAGCGCCTGCAGGCTCTCCTTGGGTATGTTCTGCAGCTGGAACACGCCGGCATAGGTGAGCTCCATCAAGAAGATGGTCTCGCCCGCCGCCTTGGCGTCGACGTTGAGCTGCAGCGTCACCTCGTAGCGGTCCTCGCCCAAGGCATTGGCACCGACATCGACCTTGATCTGGATCTCCGGCCGCCCGTTGCTCTGCGGTGCCGGCTGCGGTGCCCGCGGATTCTCGAAGGACATGTCCTTGATGTATTGGGTGACAATGGACAGCCGCGGCTGCGGCGCCTGGGCCGCGTCGCCCGCGGCACCGGCAGTACCCACGGCGGCCGCTGCTGCGGCGCCGGCACCACCGTTCTGGCCGTCTTTCTGATCACTCATCGTTGTTCGATCCTCGGTTTGGGTCGTTCGATCCCCGGTTCGGCTGGCCCTGCGGCCGATCTGTGGCCGTCTCGTGGCCCGAAATCATCCAGCGGACGAACTCGGCATTGCCGAGTGCTCGGCCGGTCGACACGCGAATGAAACCCCAGTGCGACACCACCGCGACGCTCGGCCAGTCGGTGCGACGAGCCATGGCACCGGCGAAGGTCCGCGACCGCCTTTCGATCGACGCCTGGCTTTCGATCCGCCGGCCCCACCAGATCTCGTCGAGCCCGGAAAAATCGAGGTCCGGCCAGAGTCCGGCGAGCAGCGAAGCGGGGCTGCCCTGGTCGCAGGAGAACGCGCAGCGCTCTCGTACCAATGGTTCGACCTCGATGTCGAGCCCGAGCCGTTCGGCGATGATGACCGCGGTCTCCAGCGTGCGCCGGTAGGGGCTGGCGATCAGCCGGGTGATGCCGTGCTCGCGCAGCCGGTCGGCGGCGAGCCGGGCCTGCGCCCGGCCGGTCTCGGTCAGTGTCGGATCGGGGATCGCGGCGTCGATCCGGGCGTTGTGGAAATGCGTGTTCCACAACCCTTCGCCGTGGCGGACGAGGATCACGAGCGCTTGTCCCAGCCGCCCCGCGGTGGCGGCATTTTCCCTTTGGGCTCGTTCACCTCCTCGAACTCGCCCTCGATGACGCTCGGCCGTGGCGGCGGCCGGTGCCGGCTGCTCTTCGCCGCCTGCGCTTCGGCGATCACGGTCATCCGCGGCTCGATGACCCTGACGAACAGCCAACGGCGGAACGGCGGCAGCAGGAGCAGGAAGCCCGCGGCATCGGTGACGAAGCCCGGGACCAGGAGCAGGACACCGGCGACGAGCAGACACACCCCCGAGACCACCTCGAAGACCGGCGCCTCGCCGGCGTCGAGCTGTTGCCTCGCCCGGTTGATCAGGTTGAAGCCCTGGTAGCGGATGCACGCCGTGCCGATGGCAGCCGTCAGCAGGCAGAGTGCCAAGGTGAGCCAGAGACCCAGGATGCCCCCGACCTCGATGAACACGCCGACCTCGGCGAGCGGCACGAGAATGAAGAGCAGAAAAAGCACGAGAAAGGGGGACACGGCAACGAGCTCGGACGGTGGCAGGGGAGGGAGGCACCCGGCCGCGGCCACGCTGCAAAGCGCCGGCATCCGACCGGTTTGTTTTTCAGTGACCGATCTTATATAAGAGCGTGCACCCTTCAGCCACCGTGCAATCGTGATATCCGCACGGTTTCCGCCACTGCTCAGGCCCTGCGCGATCGAGGACCATGTCCGAAAGCTTCGCCTTCATCGATATCATTTTCTTCGCCATGGTCGCGGCGTTCATCGCCTTTCGCCTGCGCAGCGTGCTCGGTCGACGAACCGGCAACGAGCGGCGCCGGACCAATCCGTATTTGAGTTCGGAGAAAAAGCCGGAAGCGCAGTCGCCCGACAACGTGGTCAAGCTGCCGGAGCGGCATGTCGACCGCGGCGACGGTGAGCCGGTCTTCGCCGACATCAAGGACGAGAGCCTCAAGAAGGGGCTGACCGAGATCCGCCTGGCCGACCCGCATTTCGATCTGGAAGACTTTCTGGCGGGTGCGCGGGCCGCGTTCGGCATGGTGCTCGACGCCTTCGCCAACGGCGACAAGGCCGCGTTGCGCCCGCTCCTCGGCGATGCCGTCTATGCGAGCTTCGCGGCGGCGATCGACGAGCGCGAGGCGGCGGGCGAAAAGCTCACCACCGAGATCGTGACCATGCGGGCATCGGAGGTCGCCGAGGCCGGCATGGACGGTCCTTATGCCAAGCTCACGGTCAAGTTCGTGACCGAGCAGATCAACGCGACGCGGGACGCCGAGGGTAACGTGGTCGACGGCGATGCGTCGCAGATCGCCGAGATCGTCGATCTTTGGACTTTCGCGCGCGACACGCGGACCGACGATCCGAACTGGCAGCTCGTCGAGACCCGCGCCCCGGACTGAGGGGGGTGCCCGTGCGCCTGTCGTCCCTCGGTCTGGTCGCCGCAGTGGTGGTCCTCGCCGGCTGCGATGTGCCCAAGACCGAGCGGCCGCCTTTCGCGCTCGAGCCCGTCGCCTTCACCGACCTCGACGGCTGGCAAGACGATTCGGTCGGCGCGGCCACGACGGCACTGGCGCGATCCTGTGCACCGATCCTGCGTCGTGACCCGGCGGCGGCGTTCGCGAGCGAGCCGCGCGCCGGCAGCAATGCCGATTGGCAGGCGGCGTGTCGGGCACTGGCCGAGCTCGCGTCGGGCGGACGCGTCGACGACAGCGATGCCCGACAGTTTTTCGAGACCTGGTTTCAGCCCTACCGGGTCCTCGGCGAGACCGGGGCCGAGGGTCTGTTCACCGGTTACTACGAGCCGCTGCTCGACGGCTCGCTCGGGGCCATTGCCGGCGGCGTGCCGCTACGGGCAGCGCCGGGCGACATCATCACGGTCGAGCTCGGCCTGTTCTCCGTCGATTTCGACGGCGAGCGGGTCAGGGGGCGGCTGGTCGGCAACCGGCTCGAGCCGTATTTCAGTCGCGGCGAGATCGAGCGGGGGGCGTTGGACGGGCGCGATCTCGAGCTCGTCTGGGTCGACGACCCGATCGAGAAGTTCTTCCTGCAGATCCAGGGCTCGGGCCTCGTTCGGCTGGACGACGGCCGGCTCTTGCGGGTCGGCTATGCCGATCAGAACGGCCGGGTCTATCGGGCGATCGGCCGCGATCTGATCGAAATGGGCGAGCTGACGCGCGAGGAGGTGTCGCTGCAGAGCATCGCTGCCTGGCTGCGGGAGAATCCGGACCGGGCCGAGGAGGTCATGGACAAGAACCCGTCCTATGTCTTCTTTCAGCTGCTCGGCGAGGCGGACGCGCTCGAAGGCCCGCAGGGTGCCCAGGGCGTGTCGCTCCAGGCCGGCCGTTCGCTCGCCGTCGACCGGCGGTTCATCCCCTATGGCGCACCGCTCTGGCTGGAGACTACGGCACCGTTCCCGGACGGCGAGCAGCCGATCCGCCGCCTGATGATCGCCCAGGACACGGGTGGTGCCATTCGTGGCGGGGTGCGGGGCGATGTTTTCTGGGGTGCTGGGGACTTGGCCGAGTTCGTCGCAGGGCATATGAACAGTCGCGGCAGCTACTATCTGTTGCTGCCGAAGGCAGCGGTGCCGACGAGCTGAGCCCGCCGGCTGCCGCGGCTACAGGGAGTCGCCAGTCGCCGAGGGAACGCCATGTCCGCCGCCACCGCCGTCGCACCGCCCGAGACGACCGGTAGCGCTGCGGGACCGCAGGAGACCGGAGGCGGCGGCGCCGCTCGGCCGCGGGTCGCCCTCTTCGTCACCTGTCTCGTCGATCTCTTCCGCCCGGCCGTAGGCTTCGCCGCGATTCGCCTGCTCGAGGCCGCCGGCTGCGAGGTCGAGGTGCCCGAAGCGCAGACCTGTTGCGGCCAGCCGGCTTTCAACACGGGCGATCGGGCGACCACCGAGGCGATCGTCCGCACCATCCTCGACAGCTTCGAGGGCTACGACTACGTCGTGGTGCCGTCGGGCTCGTGTGCCGGCATGCTGGCGAAGCATTTGCCCGAGCTGTTCGAGCACGAGCCCGAGAACCGGATTCGCGCCGAGCGGCTGGCCGCCCGCTGCCACGAGCTCGTCAGCTTTCTCGTCGACGTGCGCGGGCTCCGCTCGGTCGAGAGCGATTTCGCGGGCAGGCTCACCTACCACGACAGCTGCTCCGGCTTGCGCGAGCTGAAGGTCAAGGATCAACCGCGGCAGTTGCTGTCGAGCATTCCGGGCGTCGATCTGGTCGAGCTCGCCGAGCCCGAGACCTGTTGCGGCTTCGGCGGGACGTTCTGCGTCAAGTATCCGGCGGTCTCGACCCGCATGGTCGAGAACAAGACGAAGGACATCGCGGCGACCGGTGCGGATACGCTGGCGGCGGGCGATCTCGGCTGTCTGATGAACATGGCCGGCAGGTTGAAGCGCGAGGGTACGCCTGTTCGGGCCTACCACATCGCCGAGATATTGGCCGGGACCGGGTCGACGCCGGCGATCGCCGAGCCCGGCAAGCGCTGAGAGCAGGGAGAAAGCCGATGCAGGCCACATCGCTCGCCTTCGAGACCGAGGCGAAAGCAGCCTTGGCCAATCCGGCGCTGCAGGAGGCTTTGGGCAAGATCAAGACCGGCTGGCAGGCGAACCGGACGAAGGCGGCGGCGGCGCTGCCGGAGTTCGAGGCGCTGCGCGACCGCGGCCGCGAGATCAAGAACCATACGCTGCAGCACCTCGATCTCTATCTCGAGATGTTCGAGGCGAAGGTGACCGAGCGCGGTGGGCACGTGCACTATGCCAGGGATGCGGCGGAGGCGCGGGCGATCGTGCTCGATCTCTGCCGCACCGCCGAGGCGCGGGCGGTGACCAAGTCGAAGTCGATGGTCGCCGAGGAGATCGGCATCAACGAGTATCTCGAGGCCAACGGCATCGAGCGGATCGAGACCGATCTCGGCGAGTACATCATTCAGCTCCGCAAGGAGCGGCCGAGCCACCTCGTCGGGCCCGCGGCACACCTGACCAAGGACCAGATCTCCGACACGTTTCACGAGCATCACCATTCACCGCGGCTCGAGGATCCGGCCGCATTGGTCGGCGAGGCGCGGCGGGTGCTGCGGCAGAAGTATTTCGCGGCGGATGTCGGGATCACCGGTGCCAATTTCCTCGTCGCCGAGACCGGCAGCTTCGTGACGGTGACCAACGAGGGCAATGCCGAGCTCACCCAGGGGCTGCCGCGCACGCATGTGGTGATCACCAGCCTCGAGAAGCTGGTCCCGACCATGGACGATGCGTTCACGCTGCTGCGTCTGCTCGCCCGCTCGGCGACGGGGCAGGAGTTCTCGTCCTATACCACGGTGATGACCGGCCCCCGGCGCGAGGGCGATCTCGACGGCCCGGAGAGCCTGCACATCGTGCTGGTCGACAACGGCCGGACGAAGATGCTGGGCACGGCCTTTCAGGAGATGCTGCGCTGCATTCGTTGCGGTGCCTGCATGAACCATTGCCCGGTCTATCTGGCAGCCGGCGGGCATGCCTATGGCTGGGTCTATGTCGGGCCCATGGGCTCCGTCCTGACCCCGCAATTCGCCGGGATCGAAGAAACCTACACCCTGCCCAATGCGTCGACCTTCTGCGGCAAATGCGAGGAGGTCTGCCCGGTGCGCATCCCCCTGCCGAAGCTGATGCGGCATTGGCGGGAGGTGCAGTTCGAGCGGAACCTGACCCCGCCCACGGCCCGCTACGGGCTCGCGCTCTGGGCTTTCTTCGCCACACGGCCGGCGCTCTATCGGTTCGGCACGCGGCTCGCCATGGGCCTGCTCGGTCTCTTGGGCAAGAAGGCCGGCAGGTTTCGGCACCTGCCGTTGGCCGGCGGCTGGACGGTGAGCCGGGACCTGCCGGCACCGTCGGGCACCACCTTCATGGCCGCCTACAAGAAAACCCGGGCGAAAGTCTCGTGAGCGGCAGCCGTGCGGCGGTGCTCGGCCGGGTCAAGGCCGCGCTTGGCCGTCAGCCCGAGGAGGAAGCGCGGGCGCGCGCCCGGGTCGCGGCCTGGGCGGCAACCGACCGCGGCGGCTTCGTGCCGGCGCGCGGGCAGCTGACCGCCGAGGATCGGATCGGGCTCTTTATCGAATACGCCAGGGCGGTCCAGACCGAGGTCGAACGGGTCAGCGGCCCGGCAGCCATTCCGGGTGTGGTCGCGCGCTACCTTCGCCGGCACAATTTGCCGCAAAAGCTGGTGATGGCGCCGGAGCCGGCCTTGGACGAGGCGAACTGGTCGAGCCAACCGCTGCTCAGGATCACCCGCGGCACGGCCGACGACAGCGACCAGACCGGGCTGACCCTGGCGACGGCCGGGGTGGCGGAGACCGGGACGGTGCTGATCGCCTCGGGGAGGGAACGGCCGACGCTGTTGGGCTATTTGCCCGAGACCTGCATCGTCGTCCTGCCGACCGATCGGGTCGTCGGCGCCTACGAGCAGGCGATTGCCCTGCATCTCGAGGAGACCGGCGACCTGCCGCGCTCCTTGAACTTCGTCACCGGCCCGTCGCGGACGGGTGACATCGCACAAAAGCTGGAACTGGGTGCGCACGGCCCGCGCCGGCTCTTCGTCGTGCTGGTCGATCCCGAGGGGGGCAGTTCGGATCCGAGCGCAGGCGGATGAGCCGGCGCGGCCGCGAGCGGCAGCCGTCGCCCGACGAACTGGCGCTCTGGCGGCACGCGATGCGCGATGCGCTGCCCCTCGACGGGCGTGCGGTCGAAGCACCGCCGGCGAGTGCCCCCGAGGTGCCGACGCCGGCGAGCCCGCCGCCGGAGCCGGGCCGGGCGGTGGTGCCCAGCCGGCCGCCATCCTCCCCGCCCGTGGCGGCGCCGCACGGCATCGATCGGCGCACCCTGCAGCGGCTCAAGCGCGGGCTGGTGAGCATCGACGCGCGGCTCGATCTGCACGGCATGACCCAGGAGGAGGCGCACCGCCACCTGACACTGTCCCTGGCGCACTACCAGCGGCAGGGGGCGCGCTGCATCCTCGTGATCACCGGGATCGGCGAGCGGACGACCGGCGGCACGCTGCGGCGGATGACGCCGCGCTGGCTCGCCGAGCCCCCCAATGCGGCGCGGATCATCGCCTACAGCCCGGCGCAGAAGCGGCACGGCGGCGAGGGGGCACTCTATGTGCTGCTGCGGCGGTTGCGCTAGGCTGCGGGGTCATCCGGCGGACGCTTCGGTCGGGCTTGTCGGTCGCCGCGAATCGGTGCAACAGTAAAAGTGTTGGTGGGCTCCGGCCCCCCATGCACCCCCTGATCGGTTGGTAGCACCATGACCATGTTCGATGCGTCACGGCAAGGTGGCGAGCTATCGGCGAGCTTCGCCGTCGTTTCGGTGGTCGAGGTCGCGTATCGCCGCGTGCCGGACGATACCCGGTCTCGGCGCAGGCGCGCCGAGCCGGCCGAGCCTTTCTCGGGCAAGCCTCGAGCAGGACTCGCGCCGGCCGGCAAGCGGACGGCAAAGTGACGCCCGAACTGCCGCACCGCAGGCGGCGGATGCTGCTGATCCTCGCGGCCTACGGCCTGATCATCGTAGGCGGCATTTGTGCTGCCCATCTCATGATCGAGCAGTTGAACGTCGACCTGCGCTCGACCGCGGCACCCCTGGTCGATCGCCTCGTGATGGCGAGCCTCGTCGTCTACGTGCTGCTGATGGCGCTGCCGTTCGTGCCGAGCGTGGAAATCGGGCTGGCGCTGATCCTCATGCTGGGTGCCGATATCGTCCCGATCGTCTACGCTTCGACCGTGCTCGCTCTGTCGATCGCGTTCGTGATCGGCCGGCTGGTGCCGGAGCAGCTGCTCGCGGCCGCGTTTGCGAGGCTCGGGCTGATGCGGGCCGCAGCTCTGGTCGAGCGCTTGCAGCCGCTGGATCAAGAGGCGCGGATCGCGTTTCTGGTCGAGCGCTTGCCGGGCCGGTTCTCGCCCTGGCTGATCCGTCATCGGCATTGGGCGATCGCGATCGTGCTCAATATTCCGGGCAACAATCTCGTCGGTGGTGGTGGTGGGATAGCTCTCGCCGCCGGCATGACGCGGCTCGTCTCGCTGCCGGCTTTCGCCCTTGCCGTGGCGTTGGGGACATCCCCTCTGCCGGTCGCCATCCTCGTGCTGGCGGCCTGACGGCGCGCCGTCGCTCTGCCCCTATCGAGATTCGCGGCGATCGGTTAGGTTCGGACGTTGTCCGAGGGAAGCGATCGATGAGTGAAGCCATACCCGAAGCTCTGTCCGCGGCACGGTTGCGGCGGGTGGTCGATGTCGATGCCGTGGCGGAGGCGCTGGAACGGGTGGCAGACGCGGCGACCACGCCCTTCGGCCACGCGCGGGCCCGAGATGCGATCGAGCTCGCGCTGGCGCTGCCGATGGCGGGCGGGCATCTCTACGTCATGGGCAGCCGCGGGGTCGGCCGACGGGCGGTGCTGGAAGCGGCGCTCGAGGCGGCGGCGCGGCAAAGGGCCCCCGGCGGCGATCTCTGCTATGTGAGCGATTTTCAGGATTCGCGCTGCCCCAAGGCGTTGCATGTGCCGGCAGGGGTCGGCCGCAAGCTCGCCGCCGACATGGAGCGGCTGATCGAGGACCTCGCCGATTCGTTGAAGACCGCCTTTCAGAGCGAGGATTATCGGACCCGGCGGCAAGTGCTCGAGGACGAGCTCAAGGAACGCCAGGAGGAGGCGGTCGAGGCGGTCGAGAAGGAAGCGAAGGAGCAGGGGATCGCCCTCCTGCGGGCACCCACGGGCTTCATCTTCGCACCGATAAAGGACGGGCGGGTGCTCCAGCCGGATGCCTTCCAGGCGCTCTCGGAGGAGGAGCAGCAGCACATCACGCAAGTGATCGAGGCGCTGCAGAAGCGCCTCAAGGAAGCGCTCTCGGCGGTGCCGGCCTGGATGCAGGAGACGCGGGCGCAGATCCGCGGCCTCAACGACGAGACGGCGGCCATGGTGGTCGGGCATTTGCTGGAGGGGTTGCGCCGGACCTATCGCGAGGAAGCGGCGATCCTCGAGCATCTCGATGCGCTCGAGGCGGATGTTCGGGGGCATATCGGGGTCTTTCTGGGTTACGCCGAAGCGCAGGACCAGGCACCGCATTCGGTGACGATCGAGGAGGTGCCGCCGCCCTTTCGCCGCTATCGGGTCAATCTCCTGGTCGATCGCGGCGACAGCGAAAGGGCGCCGGTGATCTTCGAGGACGAGCCCACCTTCGAGCGGCTGCTCGGGCGGATCGAGCAGCGGGTCGAGCAGGGTGCTCTGGTCACCGATCTCTTGATGATCCGCCCGGGTGCGCTGCATCTCGCCAATGGCGGGTTCCTCTATCTCGACCTGCAGAAGGTCTTGAGCCGGCCGATGGCCTACGAAGGCCTCAAGCGGGCGCTGAAGGCCAAAGAGCTCAGGATCGAATCGCCCCTGGCGGCCATGGGGCTCATGGCGACGCAGAGCCTCGAGCCCGAGCCGGTGCCGCTCGACGTCAAGGTGGCCCTCTTGGGCGATCGCTACCTTTTCTATCTCGCCTCGGCACTCGATCCAGAGTTTGCCGAGCTCTTCAAGGTGCCGGCGGATTTCGACGACGATGTGAAGACCGAGGGGGATGCGACGGCGCACTTCGCCCGGCACGTCGCCAAGATCACCGCCGAGAAGGGGCTCCTGCCGCTCGAGCCCGCAGCGATGGCGGCCTGTCTCGAGGATGCGCTCCGGCGGGCGGGCGATATCGAGCGGTTGTCGGCGGATATCGACAGCCTGCTCGATCTGGTCCGCGAGGCCGATCACCTGGCCAAGAAGGCCGGAAGGGAGGTGATCGAGGCAGACCACGTCGAGGCCGCGGCCGAGGCACGCGAGCGCCGGCTCGCCCGGCTCAGGGACCGGTCGATCGACCAGGTCGAGGAGGGGCTCGTCCGCATCGCGATCGAGGGGGCGGTGCCGGGCCAGATCAACGGTTTGGCAGTCCTGCAGATCGGTGGCTTCGCCTTCGGCCGGCCGTCCCGGATCACCGCCTCGGTCAGGATGGGCTCGGGCAAGCTCGTCGACATCGAGCGGGAGGCCAAGCTCGGCGGCCCGCTGCACTCGAAGGGCGTGCTGATTCTGCAGGGCTATCTGGCGCAGACCTTTGCCGCCGAATTCCCGCTGGCGCTCGCGGCCTCGCTCGTCTTCGAGCAGTCCTATGGCGGGGTCGACGGCGACAGCGCCTCCTCGGCCGAGCTCTACGCGCTGATCTCGGCGATCGCCGAGGTGCCGATCCGCCAGGATCTGGCGGTCACGGGCTCGGTCAACCAGAAGGGCGAGGTGCAGGCGATCGGTGGCGTCAACGAGAAGGTCGAGGGCTTTTTCGACGTCTGTGCGAGGCGCGGGCTCAGCGGCACGCAAGGCGTGATGATCCCGGCGAGCAATCTGCGCAACCTGATGCTCGCGCAGCGGGTGGTGGACGCGGTCGAGGCCGGGCGCTTTGCGGTCTACCCGATCGACCATATCGAAGAGGGCCTCGCCCTCTTGACCGGGATGACGGTGGGCGAGCGAGGCACCGACGGGCACTTTCCCGAGGGTTCCCTCTACGCCCGGGCGGAGGCGCGGTTGCGCGGTTTCGCCGAAGCGCAGCGCCGGTTCGCCAAGCCAGGTGAAAAGGAGGCGGAGACATGAGTGCAGCGGTAGGTGCGGCAACGGTCGCCACGGCCGAAACCGTCATCACCCTGCTCACCGATCTCGGCGACTGGCGCGACCCGGTGACCCGGGCGGCCCGGTTGGCGGCGGCGACGGGGCGCAAGCTCAGGGTCATCGTCGCCGACGATCGTGAGCTCCTGGCTGCGGCCGGCCTCGCCTGTGCGGGCCTGATAGCGCCGGGTGGGACGATCAGCCGCTTCGAGCCCGCAGTGGCGCGACGGCTCTTGAAGAGTCAGACGACGCGGCTGCGGCTCGAGCTGGCACGGCTGGCGCGTGGCCTCGGGATCGAAGCGGAGCTGGTCGAGCCGCAGACCGTGGCGGCAGCCGGGCTCTGGGCGGGCTGCACCGCACTGACCGTTTTCGGGCGGCGGCGCGGGGTGATCCTGCTGGTCCATGCCGGCAGCCGGGCGACGCTGGAGATCGCCCAGCGGCTCGCGGCCGAGCGCCGGCAGCACGTGCGGCTCTTGCGGGTGGGTGATGCCGTCGCGGAGAACGAGAGTATCGGCCGGCTGCTCGGCCAGTGGCTGGAACCCGGCAGCACCAGACTCGGGCCGGATGCGCCGCTGCCCGCGGCGGGCGGCGAGCGGGTGGCGGCGCTGGTGCTCGATCCGGCCTATGTCGAGGCCCGGCGGCTCGAACTCGATGCGCTGCTCGACGAGGTCCGCCGCTTGCTCCAGGGTTGAGGCTCAGCGACGCAGCAGCGCCGCCAGATCGGGATAGACGGCCTGCATCGCCTCGGCGACCGGGCCTTCGAGCAGGTCTCGCATGCGCGCATCGGGGCCGGGCGTGATGCCGGCATCGGGCTTTTCCGCGAAGGCGAAGCCGGTGGCCGCGCGCAGCGAGTCCGAGGTTTCGCCGGCGTGGCGGCTTTCCAGGACGAAGCGGCCGTCGACGCGCACGAAGACGCAGCGATCGGTGACCAGCCTTTGGCCGTCGCGGCCGGGGGCGGTGACGAAATCGACCTTCTCGACGAGGCTTCGGGGTCCGTGGTCGGTGCGGCAGAGGATGACGTTCGGGACCAGGGACGCGAGATAGGGCGCACCGAAATTGCCGAGAAAGCGGCGGTCGGGGGCTCGCGGATCGCCGAGGCCCAAGAGATTGACGGCACCCGTGGCGTCGATCTGGGCGCCGGACAGGAAGAAGGCGTCGAGCCTGCCCTGGGCGGCACAATCGAAGAGCTCGCGGCCGCCGTCGGTGAACGGGTTGTGCTGCGCCGAGCCCAGGATCGAGACGACGAGCCTCCGACCGGCGAGCTCGCGGGCGAGCAGCGTGGCGGCGGCTGGGACCGGCGAGGCGGCGCCCACCGCGACGTGGCGGAGGCCCTGGAGCAGGCGGGCGATCGCGGCGATCATGATCGACAGGCGCTCGCGGTCAGGCATCGGCGAGCCAGGCGTCGACAAAGCGGGTGAAGCCTGCGGGCGTGCGCGCCGCTTCGGCGTAGGCCCGAAGGGTGCTTCGATCGGCGGGGTAGCGGCCGCGCAGGCCCACCGGTGCCGCCCCGTTCGGTGCCAAGGCGATGGCGTCGACATAGAGGCTCGGGATCGAGCCTGCGGCCCAGACGTCGTCGGCGAGAAGGTCGTGGCCCAGGATTTCCTCGACGGTGGCGAGGGTCCGCCGTGCGGCGTGGGCGGCCAACATCAGCTCGCGGCGCACCCCGATCCAGAGATTGCCGGCGGGATCGGCCAGGGCCGCGTGGCAGAGAAGGATGTCGGGGCGGATGGCCGGGACGAGGAGGATCCGGCCGGGGCCGTAGGGATCGTCGATGATCCGCCAGTCCGGGCGGAGGTTCACCAAGTCCGACCCGATGACACCGGCGAGCGGCAGGTGGGAGATGCCCTTTTCCGCGGCGGTGAGGCCGGCATGGATGGCGGGGCAGGTGCTCTCGGTGATCCGCACGGTGCCGGCCCGCCTGGCCCGCTCGAAGGCCGGGGCGATCCCCAGATCACCCAGGGAGATGGCAGCGGTTTCGATGCTGGCGACACAACCGGCACCGAGCAAAAGATCGGCCTGCAAGCCCAGCTGCGGCAGGCCGGTGAGGTGGAGATTGCTTGCACCTCTACGGATCAGCTCGCGGATGGTGACCAGCGAGCAGCCGGAATAGTCGGGGGCGAGTGCGAGATGGCAGCCGTCCGGAATGCGCGACGCGAGGGCTGCGGCGGTGCTCACCTCAGGGCATGGCGAAAAGGGCGGCGACGACGCGGCGTTCCTCGGCGAGCAGCAGGTTGAAGGTGCGGCAGGCGGCCGGTGTGGTCATCGCTTCGACCGACAGGCCCCAGCTGCCGAGGGTTCGACGCAGCTCGAAGGAGATCAGCGGTGCGGTGGCACCGAGGCCGAGCAGCAGGATATCGGCCGGCGGCTGAAGGTCGCGCAGAGCCTCCAGGTGCGCTTCGTTCAGCTCGTCGGACGAGTCGATCGGCCAGCCGACGACCCGATCGGGCAGCAGGAGTAGGTGGCCTTCGTGCCAAGTCTTGCCGATGCGAAAAGCGCCCGGGCGGTAGCCGGTGACGCCCAGGCGGCCCTCCTGGCTGTCCCCCCGGCGACCGAGGTCGGCCTCGTCGAGGCGGTCGAGCGGATCGGCCACCACCTCAGCCCTCGGCCTTGCCGCGCCGGGCCGGGCCCGGGCCTTCGATCGCCGGGCCCTTGTCGGCCCCGCCCTTGGCTTCGGCTTTCGCACCGATGGCGCGCAGATCGAGCTGCAGCAGGATCGGCGTGGCGATGTAGACCGTCGAGTAGGTGCCGATGATGACCCCCCAGATGAGCGCGAGGGTAAAGCCCTTGATCACTTCGCCGCCGAAGAAATAGAGCGCGAACAGCGCGAGCAGCGTGGTCAGCGAGGTCATCAGGGTTCGGGCCAGCGTCTCGTTGACGCTGGTATCCAAGAGATCCGGGATGGGCATGGTGCGATAGCGGCGCAGGTTCTCGCGCACGCGGTCGAAGATCACGACGGTGTCGTTCAACGAATAGCCGACGATGGTGAGCACCGCGGCCACGGTGGTGAGGTTCACCTCGAGGCCGGTGACCGCAAAGAGACCGATTGTGAGCAGGACGTCGTGGACCAGGGCGACGATGGCGCCCACCCCGTATTGCCACTCGAAGCGGAACCAGATGTAGACGAGGACGGACACCAGGGCGAGGGAGATGGCCATGACGCCGGCCTGGAGCAGCTCCTCGCTGACCTTGGGGCCGACGAACTCGGTGCGACGATAGGAAATCTCGTCACCGTAGAGATCGGCCAGGGCATTCTGCACGGCGATGACCGCCTGCTGCTGTGCCTCCTCGTCGCCTTCCTGGCGGGCGATGCGGATGAGGACATCGGTTTCCTGGCCGAACTCCTGAATGCCGATTTCGCCGAGGCCGAGTTGGTTGAGCTCGCCCCGCATGGTGCCGAGATCGGCCGCTCCCGGGGTGCGCACCTCCATCAAGATGCCACCCTGGAAATCGATGCCGAAGTTCAGGCCCGGATAGAACAGCGCAACGAGCGAGCCCAGCATCAACAGGCCGGAGACCGCCATGGCGATGAACCGCATGCGCATGAAACGGATCTTGGTTTCATCGGGGACGAGGCGGAACTGCATGGGCTGGATCTCGAATTCAGAGCGGCAGGCGGGCCGGGCGCGCCCGGCGGTACCACAAGAGCACGCAGAGCCGGGTGACCAGGGTGGCGGTGAAGAGCGAGGTGAGGATGCCGACGGCGAGCGTCACGGCGAAGCCCTTGACCGGCCCCGAGCCGAACTCGAAGAGCAGCAAAACTGCGATCAGCGTCGTCACGTTGGCGTCGATGATGGTCCGCATGGCTTGGCTGAACCCGGTCTCGATCGCGGCCAAGGGTGTCCGCCCGGCCCGCATCTCTTCTCTGATGCGCTCGAAGATCAGGACGTTCGCATCCACCGCCATGCCGATGGTCAGCACGATGCCGGCGATGCCGGGCAGGGTGAGCGTCGCCTGCAGCAGCGAGAGGGCGGCGAGGATCAGGATCAGATTGCTGATCAGGGCGATATCGGCGATCAGGCCGAAGCGGCCGTAATAGAGCGCCATGAAGACGCCCACGAGGATGATGCCGATCACACTCGCGGTCTGCCCTGCGGCGATCGAATCGGCGCCGAGATCGGGGCCGACGCTGCGCTCCTCGAGGATGGTCAAGGGCGCCGGCAGGGCGCCGGCACGCAGCAGGATGGCGAGTTGGTTGGCACTCTCGGTGGTGAAGTTGCCGGAAATGATGCCGGAGCCGCCGAGGATCGGCTCCCTGATCCGCGGTGCCGAGATCACTTCGTTGTCGAGCACGATGGCGAACAGCTCGCCGGTATGCTGCTGGGTCAGGCTGGCGAAGCGCCGTGCGCCGGTATTGTCGAAGCGAAAGCTGACGACCGGCTGGTTGTCCTGAAAGCTCGGCTGTGCGTCGACCAGGTTCTCGCCCGAGAGTTCGGCCCGGCGCTGGACCACCCAGGCCGAGACCCCGTCGTCGGGATCGGTCGAGGGCACGAGCATGGTGCCGGGCGGCAGACGGCCCGCCTCTGCATCGGCGAGGCTGGCGTCCATGTCGACCATGTGGAAGGTGAGCCGGGCAGTGCGGCCGAGTAGTTCCTTGATGTTGGAGGGATCGCGCTCGCCCGGCACCTGGACGAGGATCCGATCTTCGCCCTGGCGCTGGATGGTCGGTTCGCGGGTGCCGAGCTCGTCGATGCGGCGGCGGACCACCTCGAGCGACTGGTTCACGGCGGCGCGCACCCGCTCGGCCCGGCCCTCCTCGGAGAAGCCGATGGCGAGGCGGCCCTGGCCCTGGCCCTGGTCCTCGATCGTGAACTCGCGGCCGCCCCCGATGCCGAACATGTCGGTCGGCAAGAGCGGGTTCATCTCGTCGAGCTGGGCGCGGGCGAGCGGTGCCTGGGCCGGGTCGGTCAGCGTGAAGCGGACCATGCCGTCCCGCACGCCGAGGCCGCGATAGCCGATCCGCTCGCGACGCAGCGCCAAACGCACCTCGGAGACGAGGTCCTCGAGGCGCTCCTCGATCACGGTATCGACCTCCACCTCCAGCAGCAGGTGCGAGCCGCCCTGCAGGTCGAGGCCGAGATTGATCTGGTTCTTCGGCAGCCAGTCGGGCCACGCCTCGACCGTGTCGCGGGCGAAGACGTTGGGCAAGGCCGCGATGATCGCACCGACGAGCACCACGATCACGAGCCAGATCTTCCAGGGCTGAAGCGCCTTCATCGCGTCGTGTCTCCGCGGCCGGCCGGTCGTTTCAGCGACGGGCTCACTTCTTGAACAGCTTGCCCATGAAGCCGCCGCCGGTGTTGGTGTTGGCAGCGTCGGTGCCGGCTGCCGGTGCGGCGGTGCCGGGCTTGGGCTTGTTGACGACATCGGCAATGGTCGAGCGCTGCACCTGGACCTGGACGTCCTTGGCGATCTCGACGTTGACGGTGTTGTCCTCGACCTTGGTGATCTTGCCGAAGATGCCGCCCGAGGTCAGGACCTGGTCGCCGCGCTTCAGCGAGTCGACCATGGCGCGGTGCTCCTTGACCTTGCGCTGCTGTGGGCGGATCAGCAGGAAGTAGAAGACCGCGAAGATCAGGATGAGGGGCAGGAGCGAGATGAAAAAGTCGCCGCCGCCCGGAGACGCCGCCTGGGCGTAGGCCGGTGAGATGAGCATTCTTGTCCTCGAGGATGAGACGCTGCAGACTGACCGCGTTCTATAATGCCGGAACCGAGTTGGCAAACCCGAGAGCCGGTCGGCGATGCGCCGCGCCGTGGCACTCGCGGCTCGGCGCACGGCCTCGCCAGCAAGGAGATGGGACGATGGCGCACACGCGCAAGGACGAAGCCCGTGCCCTCGACGCCGAGGAGCAGAGTCTCGTGGAAAAATCGCACCATCCGGCGATCAAGGCTCTCGGCGACGGCGAGCTTCTCGATCTGTTGAAGCTGGTGCGCGAGCGGCGTGACCGGGCGCAGCGGCTCGCCCGACAGAAGCGGCGCGAGATGCGTGGCAAGGCCGCCCCGCGCGGTGCCGCCCCGGCGGCCGGCGATGCGGGCTCCCGGCTGAAGCACGAGATTCTCGCCAAGGCGGTGCGCCGGCTGAACAGCGAGCACGACCGGCGGGCGCGCGAGACCTCGCCCGAGGCCGGCCGTGCCGAAGCGGCGCCTGCCGCGCGCGGCTCGTAGTCGAGCCCGTTCCGACCCTCACTTGCCCGCCAACGAGACGCAGCGATCCGCATGGCCGACCTCGACCAGACTGCCCTTTTCGTCCGCATCGCCGAAGCCCTCGAGCGGCAGAGCCCGCCGCCGGCCCCGGCACTCGGCCTCGCTGCGGCGCGGGCCTACGTGTTCGACCCCGCGACCCGCTCGCTCCGGCCGGTACGGCGGGTCTCGCGCATCGCCTTCGAACTGTTGTGCGGGATCGACCACGTGGCCTCGATCCTGCTCGACAACACCCGCCGCTTCGCCCGGGGCCTGCCGGCCAACAACGCGCTCTTGTGGGGTGCGAGGGGGATGGGCAAGTCGAGCCTGGTCAAGGCGGTGCACGGGCTGGTCGAGGGCGAGGGGGAGGGTCTGATCCTCGTCGAGATCCATCGCGAGGATATCGAGGCCTTGCCGCAGCTGCTGTCGGCGCTGGCGGCCTGCGACGAGCGGTTCCTGCTCTTTTGCGACGATCTCTCGTTCGATGCCGGGGAGACCAGCTACAAGTCGCTCAAGGCGGTGCTGGAGGGCGGGCTCGAGGGCCGGCCGGCGAACGTCCTGTTCTATGCGACCTCCAACCGCCGGCACCTGATGCCGCGGCAGATGATCGAGAACGAGCGGAGCACGGCCATCCATCCGGGTGAGGCGGTCGAAGAGAAGGTCTCGCTCTCCGATCGCTTCGGTCTCTGGCTCGGCTTTCATGCCTGCAACCAGGCGACGTATCTGGCGATGGTCGAGCGCTATGTGCGGCATTTCGGCCTCGAGGTGCCCGAGGCCGAGTTGAACCGGCAGGCGCTGGAGTGGGCGACGACCCGCGGCAGCCGGTCGGGGCGGGTGGCCTGGCAGTTCATCCAGGACCTCGCCGGCCGGCTCGGACAGCGCCTCGATGCCTGATTCTCGCGAAAGTGGTCGCCTCGAACGTTATTAACTCTTGGTTGCATTCGCGCAAACGCGTAAATCGATCGGGGTGATCATCGGAAAGTGAGACGGATGGCGCGCTTCCCTGTTCCGCTCGGTGTCGTTGCGACGTTGGCCATGCTGTCGCTGCCGTGGCAACCGGCGGCTTCCGACGACTACGACAAGGGCCCGCCGCCGCCGGAGTACCCGATGGTGGAGGAGAACCCGATCGATGCGCTGCCGGCCCCCAAGCCACGGCGCACCACCGATGTCGCGGCCGAACCCGCGCCGGCACTGATCGAGACCGCCGGCGACGAGGCGCTGCCGGAGCAGCTCGATGCGGACGCGGTCGATGTCGGAGCGCTCGATGCCGACGATCTCACCGAGCTGATCGAAGCGCTCAGGGAGCGGATGCGGGAGAGCCGGGCAGAGAGCCAGCTGCCGCTCGGCAATCTGGCGCGCGATCTGGAGCAGGCGCGGTTGGACGTCGAACGGCTCGCCGAGCTGTTGCTGCGCAAGGAGATCGCCGAACTGCAGCAGCGCGCCGCCCAGGCGCAGACCGAGGAGCAGATGGCCTGGCTCGCCGAGAGCCTGGAATCGGCGGAGCAGCGTCTGGCGCGGCTCATGGAGGAGCGCAACCAGATGGAGCGCCTCGCCGCCGAGAGCGCCGCACGGGTCGACGAGCTGGCCGCCAGCCTGATCGAGGCGGACGACGAGCGGCGCCGGCTCGAGGAATCGCTGGAGACGACGCAGGCGGGTGCCGATGAGACACGGCGGGCACTGGCGGCGGCGAGCCGGCGGATCCACGAGATCAATCAGGAAATGGCGAGCATCGAGGCGGCGAGCCTGGCCCGGACGCAGGCCTACGAGGAGCAGGTCACCGCTGCCGAGACGCAGCTGCGCGAGCTGCGCGGCGAGCTGATGGCGCAGCAGCAGACGGCCGACGCGTTGCTGGCGGCGCGCGAGGCCGAGATCCAGCGGCTCGCCGAGCGTCAGGCGCAGGCGCGCGAGGTGCTGGTCCGCGCTTTGGCCGAGTTCGACGAGGTCACGCAAGCACGTGACGAGGCCGAGGAGCGCGAGCTCGTGCGCCAGGCGCAGGAGGCGAGCCGGGCGCGGGAGACGGTGCTGGCGGATATGGGCTTTCGCCGTGACGCGCAGGGCAACCTGTTGCCGCCCGAAATCGCCGTGGCGCAGGGCGACGTCGACCTGTCGGTCATCGAACCGGCGGCCGGGCCGTCTTGCCTCGCCGACGCCGAGCAGGTGGCGCGGCCCTATCTCGAGGACGAGGTGGCGGCCGACTGGAACCACTACCTGATGGGGACCATCCCGTTCGCCGATGCCGCCGCACGGCCCGCGGACGACGATCTCGCGCCGATTCTCGCCTGCCTCGAAGAGCTCAGCGACAATGGCGCGTTCTATTTTCGGGTGATCGGTCACACCGACGCGCGTGGCACACCGTCGTTGAACCAGCGGTTGTCGCTGGAGCGGGCGCAGGCGGTGCGCGACATCGTGGCGGCGAAAGTCCCGGTGCAGCCCTGGCGGCTGATGGCCCAGGGCCGCGGTCCGGATTTCCCGATCGCCGACAACGACACCCCGGAGGGTCAGGCGATGAACCGCAGGGTCGAGATCTTCGCGATCGAGACGCGGCTCTGATCGGTTATGATGGATGGCTTGGTGCCCCTGGCCGGACTCGAACCAGCACGCCCGTGAAGGCAACAGATTTTGAGTCTGCCGCGTCTACCAATTCCGCCACAGGGGCACTGAAGCTGCAGTTAAGGGGTCGGTGAGCGCCGGTCAATCGCGGTTTTCACGACCAGCGCGGCGAGAGCCGGTCCCGCTCGCCGGTTTGTGGTGCGAGACTCGGCAGACGACGATTCCGCGTGAGGACGAAAATCCAAGGGGTCAGGCAGAAATGGCCCACCTGGTCCCCGAGAAGCAGGCCGCGTTGGTCGATGCGACATTCGCTACGGAGCGGGTGATGCTCTGCTCCTCGCTGACGACCGCAGCCATCGCACGGCCCACCGCCGGCCTTCACCTCTGCCGGACGAAGGCCCGAGCCGACGCCGAGCCTTCAGCCGCCGCGTCCGCAGCTCGCGGCTGGTGGCTCAGCCCTTGGGCTGCGGGACGATGCGCAAATAGGGCTTGAGCGACTTCCAGCCGTCCGGATACTTCGACTTGGCGGCCTCGTCGGAAACGGCGGGCACGATGATCACATCCTCGCCGTTCTGCCAGTTTGCCGGCGTCGCCACCTGGTGCTCGGCGGTGAGCTGCAGCGAGTCGATGGTGCGGAGGATCTCCGCGAAGTTGCGGCCGGTGCTCATCGGATAGGACAGCACGAGCTTGATCTTCTTGTCCGGGCCGATGACGTAGACATTGCGCACCGTGGCGTTGTCGGCGGCCGTGCGGCCGTGCGCGGTGTTACCGGCGTCGACGGGCAGCATGTCGTAGAGCTTGGCGATCTCGAGCTTGTCGTCGCCGATCATCGGGTAGTTGGGCGCGGCCCCCATGGTGTCCGCGATGTCGAGCGACCAGCGGACATGGTCGTCGACCGGGTCGACGCTGAGGCCGATGATCTTGCAATTGCGCTTGTCGAACTCGGGCTTGATCTGCGCCATGGTGCCGAGTTCGGTGGTGCAGACCGGCGTGAAATCCTTCGGGTGCGAGAACAGCACGACCCAACTGTCGCCGGCCCAGTCGTAGAAGCTGATCCGGCCCTCGGTCGTCTCGGCCGTGAAGTCGGGAGCGGTAGCACCGATAGCGAGCGTCATGAGCGATCTCCCCTTTTGCTTGTCGAAGGCTCGTCGTTCGTCGCCGGCAATCGCGGTTCCGCCAGCATCGCACGCCGCCGCGAATCCTCGCCGCCGCGCAGGAGATGGTATCGCCTGCAGCGCTCCTCAAGGCGACGCGGGCGGCTCCCGGTCAAGACGTTCGGTCGCCACCCCGAAGCACTCGAGCACGAAGGCCAGGACCTCGGCGTGTTCCTTGAGGGCATCGAAGCGGCCCGAGGCGCCATTGCGCAGGCGCGCCAGAGACCCCTCCGGCCCTCGTTGCCTGCCGATCCTCGCCGTCGGCCTCGCGCCTCGAGATGCTGAAGTCCGCGCCACGCCGGAGCAATCCGACAGGCCGCTTTGTCACAGTATTGCGTACAGATTGCGCGGTTCCAACCTGTTGACAAGTCTGACCTTATTTTATGCGCGTTGCATAAAGCTGCATAAAGACGCTCAGTTTTGCCTGTTTTTGCCTGCCTGCAGCCATCCCACCCAATGATCCGCCGGGCGATAGCGCGTCCCACGCCGCTCGCCCTCCTGCCGCAATACGCCATCGGCAACCAAGCCCGCTAGCGCACGCGTGGCTTTGGCTCGATCCACACCGAAGATTTCGCGGTAATCGGCATTCCGAATAAAGCCTTTGACACCCATCCGCTTCGCCAAGACGTCACTTGCGCTGGGCGCGATACCGCGAAGACCGACGCTCTCATAGCGAGCACCACGTCCGCGCTTTTCCGGATGCGCGAGCAGGCCGAGTTCGACGAGTTCCATCAGTTCACGGTAGGCTGTATCTCGGTCCACGCCGTTGAGTTTTTGGTAGTCAGCGCTCTGGAAGCCGGTACTCGTAGGCGGATAGGCTGCGAGAATGCGCTTTTGCCGCTCCGCGATCGGCAGGTCACGAACGTGTCGCACCCAATCGGGATCAGGTGTCTCGAAAATCGGGCGATTGATCAGCACCACGCTGAATCGATCGCTGCCACTCGTCAGCTTCGGCACCGGCAGCCACGAACGTTCCATCTCCTCGAACATTCGCGGCACGCCCTCGCCCTGTTCGCGCATCACCCCTAGCTCAGCAAGGACACGGGTCATCCGAGGATTGCGACTACTGTGCAACCGCTCACGCATCTTCAGACGTTCCATGGGCACGTCGGGCAGCAAGCCGCCGGGACTCACGACCTCCATTCGGTCGTCATAAAGCCATACCTCGATGCCGAATCCGCGGATGCGATAGTCCCGGTGTGCTACGGCATTCACGATCGCTTCCTGCCATGCGAATGTCGGGTACTCGGGACTCTCTCGAAAAAAGAGGTCATGGAGGCGCGCGGAGCGTCGAATGAGGCCGCCGATCGTCCGGTAGGCTGCCTCGAGCAGACGAGGCAGCGGCCCGTCGAGCCGAGAAACCTCCTCCACATTGTAGCGCGCACCCGACAAGCGCTCGGTGCCATCGACCCGCATGATGCGGATGCCGGCATTCGGATGATCGATCACCCCGGCATCGCGACCGAAGAGCAGAAGGGCGCCCTGCCTCAGCACGAGTGTCCTGTCGCGATCGCTGGCGAGCCGCCGAAGCCGAAGATACTCGGCGTCGCGTCGCTCAGCCAAACCTGCGCCTGCCTTGGCGCGTCCGAGAAGCGTGCTGTCGAGATCATCCAGCCCCACCCCAGCGACGAGTTGCTCTTCCAAAGATTGCGCTCGCGCTTGCGCCTTGATGGCTTCTATCACGTCGAAGCGCTCGCGCACGACGTTGTCGTCGATCCGGCGAGGATAGCCGTTGCCTCTGACCATGACTGGCGCATCGCTCGCTGGCACGTCGAAGACGAGGATCTCTCGTCCGCCGATGGTGCGCAGTTCTCCAGGCGTCAAAGGCGGGTCGAGGCGATTACGCGGTACTTCCACCATCTTGGCCACTGCGGACATCGGGTATCCGTGACCCGATAACGCGCCGTCGTCCTCGACGCCGAGAACCAGCGTTCCACCGTCGGCGTTGGCGAAGGCTGCAACGGTTTCCGCGATCTCGTCCCGTACGGCTCGGCGATCGCGGGGCTTGGGAGTCGCCGTCGAGCGATCCCACAGCGACTTCCGCTCGAACCACTGCCCTTCGGGCTGGCCCAGCCAATCAGACGGGTCGGTGGTCATGTCGCAATATGCCTCTCACCCCTCCACCCCGAAGCACTCGAGCACGAAGGCCAGGACCTCGGCGTGTTCCTTGAGGGCATCGAAGCGGCCCGAGGCGCCGAAATGGCCGGCGTCCATGTTGGTCTTGAGGAGCAGGAGGTGGTCGTCGGTCTTCATCGCCCGGAGCTTGGCGACGTATTTGGCGGGCTCCCAGTAGGTGACGCGGGGGTCGCTGATGCCGGCGGTGACCAGCATGGCGGGATAGGCCTTGGCCTCGATATTCTCGTAGGGGCACCAGCTGCGGATGCGCTCGAAGTCCTCTTTCGAGGTCAGGGGATTGCCCCATTCGGGCCATTCGATCGGGGTGAGCGGCAGGGTCTCGTCCTGCATCGTGTTCAAGACGTCGACGAAGGGGACTTCGGCGACCACGCAGCGCCAGAGCTCGGGCCGCATATTGGCGACGGCACCCATCAGCATGCCGCCCGCCGACCCACCGCGGATCGCGATCTCGCCGGGCTTGGCGTAGCCGGCTTCGATCAGCGTCTCGGCACAGGCGATAAAGTCGGCAAAGCTGTTGGTCTTCCGCGCCAGCTTGCCCTCGCGATACCAGCGATGGCCCATCTCGTCGCCGCCGCGGATATGGGCGATGGCAAACGCGAAGCCGCGGTCGAGGAGCGACAGACGCGACGCGTTGAACGCGGGCGGCATGCCCATGCCGTAGGCACCGTAGCCGTAGAGAAAGAGCCGGCCGGAGCCGTCGAGCGGGAAACCCTTGCGGCGGACGACGGAGATCGGGATCTCGGTGCCGTCCGGGGCCTCTGCCCAGAGGCGTTCGCCGACATAGAGCGAGGGATCGTAGCCCGAGGGGATCTCCTGGACCTTGCGCGTCTCGAGCGTCCGGCTCTCGGGGTCGTAGTCGTAGACGGTCCCCGGCGTGGTGAGGGAGGAGAAGCCGAGGCGCAGCCGGCTCGCCCTGAACTCGCGATTGTCGCCGAGGCCGGCGGTGAAGACGGTTTCGTGGAAATCGACCGCGTGCTCGCTGCCGTCGTAGCGGCGGATGCGGATATTGGCCTGGCCGTGGCGGCGCTCGGTGATCACCATGAAGTCGGCAAAGCAGGTGACGTCGATCAGGTAGTCGTCGTCGGAGCCCGCGATCACCTCCTGCCAGCACGTCTCGCCGGGATCGTCGACCGGGGCCCAGACCAGGCGGAAGTTCTCGTGGACGTCGTTGGTCCTGATCCACAGGCGGTCGGCTGCGTGCTCGACGCTGTAGCGATGACCGTCGCGGCGATGCGCCACCAGCAGCGGAGGGTCGTCGGGTCGGGCCGCCTCGATCAGGCGGATCTCGCGGGTGACGTGGCTGCCGCTGGAGATGGTGACGAAGCGGCGGCTCTGGGTCTCACCGATGCCGACGAAGAAGGCGGGGTCGTCCTCCGCGTAGACGATCGGATCGTCGGCCGGCGACGTGCCGAGGCGATGCCGGCGGACGCGGTAGGGGCGGAGGTTCTCGTTGAGCTCGACGTAGAAGAACGTGCGGCTGCATGCGGCCCAGACGACGCCGCCCGAGGTGTTGCGGATCGCCTCGCCGACGCGGGCGTCGGTCGCCAAATCCTTCAGCTGAATGGTGTAGCGCTCGGAGCCGTCGGTGTCGGTGGCATAAGCGAGGAGCTGCGCATCCGGGCTGACGGCGAGACCACCGAGGTTGAAATAGCTGTGGTCGCGGGCGAGCGTGGGCTCGTCGAGGATCACGACGGCGTCGCCGCCGCGCCGTGGGGCGCGGTACCAGGTGCGGTACTGGGCCCCCGGTGAGAAGGCCCAGTGATAGAGCCAGTCGCCGTCGGGGACCGGCACCGAGCTGTCGTCGTCCTTCAGCCGGCCCTTGAGCTCGGCGTGCAGCTGTTCGATGCGCTCGCGATGCGGTGCCATCACCGCCTCGAAATAGGCGTTCTCGGCCTCGAGATAGCCGCGGATCAGCGGGTCCTCGACCTTCGGATAGCCCGGATCCCTGAGCCAGGCGTAAGGGTCGACCCAGCGGATCCCGTGCCGCTCCTGGGTCACGGGCTTGCGCGCGGCGACGGGCGGGGTGGCCGACGAGGGGGCCGCCAGGGTCATCATGGTCTCCAGAAAGCGCTCCGAGGCCCTAGGTCGAGCGGTGCTCCTGGCCTGTCAAGCATGCCCGGCCTTCGCCGCGGTGGACGCTCGTGCGGCAGCGATTAGATTGCGCGCAGCAAGGAGGAGGCGTGCGCATGGCCGAGAGCAGCGTGTCGGGGCGGCTCGCCGCACTCTACGTCTACCCCGTCAAGAGTTGTGGCGGCATCGGCTCGGCCCGGGCCGAGCTCGGGGCGCTGGGGCTCCGCCACGACCGGCGCTGGATGATCGTCGATGCCGCGACCGGGCGGTTCTTGACGCAGCGACGTCATCCCGAGCTGGCCACCCTGCGCCCGAGCCTCTTGCCCGAGGCGCTGGCCCTCGACCTTCCCGACGGGACGCGACTGGCACTGCCGCTCGACGATCGGGGCGGGCCGCGGCCGGTCGAGGTCTGGGGTGACCGGGTGGACGCCGTCGAGCCCGACCCTGCGGCGAGTGCGGCGATCGGGCGGTGGCTCGGCCGCGAGGTGGCGCTCGTCCGTTTTCCCGACACGGCGGTTCGGCCGTGTGACCCGAACGTTGCCCCGGCGGGCAGCCGGACCGGTTTCGCCGATGGTTTTCCACTTCTGCTCACCACCACGGGCTCGCTCGAGGCGCTGAACGCGACGATCGCCCGGCGTGGCGGCGGGCGCATTCCGATGAGCCGATTTCGCCCTAATGTCGTGATCGAGGCGGCGGCGGGTGCGGAGGATCGCTGGCCGAGCCTGGCGATCGAGGGCGGGCCAGTGCTCGATCTGGTCAAGCGCTGCGAGCGCTGTGCGGTGACCACCGTCGATCAGGCGACAGGGCGGAAAACCGGCAAGGAGCCGCTCGCGAGCCTGGCCGTCAGCCGCACCGACAAGACGACGGGCGGGGTCTGGTTCGGCCAGAACGCGGTGCCGCGGCTCGCGCACGGCGAGACGGCAGAGCTCGAGGTCGGCACCGCCTGCCGGTTCGTCGGCTAGATGTCGATCCGGGTGACGCTGCCACCCCGCAGACGGAAAAAGGCGTCCTGCGGCTGGTCCAGGTCGAGCATGGCCGCCGGCGGCAGGCCCTCGTAGGCGCAGCGGATGGCGCGGCCGAGCGCACCGTGGCCGACGACGACGAGCCTGGCCTCGGGCTCGATCGAGGCGAGCCAAGCCCGGGCGCGATCGAGGATGTCCTGTTGCGTCTCGCCGCCGCCGGGTGGCGGGCGGGTCCAGCGGTCTTCGATCCGGGCGCGCCAGAGTTCGGGATCCTGCGCCTCGATCTCGGCCGCGGTCATGCCGTCCCAGCGCCCCCAGCCCATCTCCTTCAGCCGGTCGTCGGTGGTGATCTCGTGCGCCGGCCGACCGAGCACCGCGGCGACGATGGTCGCGGTGTGCAGCGCCCGGCCGAGCGGGCTGGCGACCAGGCGATAGCCGTCGACCGGTCTGAGCAGGCCGGCGAGCCGGACACCGTAGCGGCGTGCCTGCTCCAGGCCCACGGGGGTCAGGGGCGAATCCTTGTGGCCCTGGACCCGCCGCTCCCGGTTCCAGATAGTCTCGCCGTGGCGCAGGAGGAAGATGTCGGCGTCCCGCACCGCTCAGCGGGCCTCGCCGGTGCGGCCGCCCGGTGGCACCATGTAGCCGCCGGTGCCCGGCCCCCCGCCGCTGTCGCCGAAACCGGGCCGCCGCGACGAGGGCAGCGGGTCCGAGGTCGGCGCCTCGGGCCGTGGCCTGTCGGTCTCGGCTGCGCTCTCCGGCAGGCGTTCCAGCCGGCGCTCGGCGGCCCAGCGTTGCGGCCCCTGCGGTTGGCGGCGCAGCTGGTCCTGCAGCCGTCGGCGGGTCGTCGGATCGACGGCACCCTGCCGCTCCAGCTGATCCAACTGGCGCTGGACGTTCGGTTCCATGCGGGAGGCGGGCTCTTCGGCGGTCGCCCGGCTCGCGAGGTTGCACACCGCGAGCAACACGATCGTGATGAAGAAAGCCGTAAGCCGGTGCGCCCGATCGGTTCGAGATGACTTGACGTGCGCAACGAGCGGCGCATGACTGCTGCGGTCGGCTGTCTGCTGCAACGCGATGTTCCCTTCCCTTTTGCTCCTCGTCTCGCGCACCGAGCCGCCCCTCACCAGAAAACGCATCTATCGACCATGTCGCTCAACGTCTCGCAGCCGCCTGTCCCGGGCAAGAGCCCGCGTGACCCCCGACTCGATTTCTTCCGCGGCCTCGCCATGCTGATCATCATGGTCGCGCACATTCAGTACAATCCGTGGGGCAATTGGATCCCGGCCCGCTTCGGTCCTTCGGATGCGGCGGAGATGTTCGTCTTCTGCTCCGGCTATGCTGCGGCCATCGCGTTCGGCAGCACCTTCGTCAGGGCCGGGTTCTGGATGGGGGTGCGCCGGATCGCGCTTCGCTGCTGGCAGGTCTACTGGGCGCATCTCGGCCTTTTCTTCGTCGTCGCGGCGATTTCCGCAGTGGCCCATGCCTGGTTCAGCACACCCGAGCGCAACTACATCGACGGACTCAACCTCGCACCCTTCTTCGACGACACCGCATCGCAGCTGGTCGGGCTGTTCACGCTCACCTACGTGCCGAACTATTTCGACATCCTGCCGATGTACATCGTCATCCTGATGATGGTGCCGATCGTCGTTGCCCTCCAGCGCATCCATCTCTACGCCGCGATCGGCTTCTGCGTCGGGCTTTATGGGCTCACCTGGGTGTTCGATCTGGAGTTCCCGGCCGAGCCCTGGTCCGATCGCCCGTGGTTCTTCAATCCGCTGGCTTGGCAGTTGCTGTTCTTCACCGGCTTCATGCTCGCGCGCGGCTGGATCCAGCCGCCGCCGTTCACGCCGCGGCTGCTGATCGGTGCCGCCGTGTTCGTCCTGGTGATGATTCCTTTGAGCCGCTGGCAGATCTACACCCAGGTGCCGGTGCTGCAGGCGATCCACGACTGGCTCTGGTTGCGCTGGCACGATCAGGGCGGCATCTTCAAGACCAACCACCACCCCTTGCGCTATCTGCACATTCTGGCGCTGGGCTACCTTGCGGTCTGGCTGCTGCAGGGGCGTGAACGCGTGCTCTATGCCTGGCCTTGGCGCGTCGTCATCAAGGTCGGGCAGCAGGCACTCGCCACCTTCCTGACCAGCATGGCACTCGCCTGGATCCTGACCATCGCTCTCGATCAGCTCGGCCGTGACGCGCTCACCGTGGCTCTCGTCAATCTCTTCGGGCTGGGTGCGATCGTCGCCGTCGCCTATCTCGTCGGCTGGTACAAGAGCGAGCCCTGGCGGCGGCAACGGCCGTCCGGCTCGCCGGCGCCCGCCTGATGCGTCTCAGGAATTCCCGCTGACGTAGCCGACCAGCTGCTCGATCGTCGATTTTTGCTGGTCGATGACGCTCTTCACCAGGTCGCCGATCGAGACCAGGCCGACGAGCTTGCCGTTCTCCAGGACCGGCAGATGGCGAATGTGCTTGACGGTCATCAGCTGCATGCAGGCCTCGACCGTATCGTTCGGCGTTACCGCCTGGAAGTTCTCGACCATGACGTCGCGGATCGGCGTGTCGCGGGATGTCCGGCCCTTGAGAATCACCTGGCGCGCGTAGTCCCGCTCGGTCAGCAGCCCGACCGGAGCACCGTTCTCGGTGACCACCAACGCCCCGATATCGCGCTCGGCCATGATCTCGATGGCGCGAAACACCGTCTCGTTCGGGGCGATCGTCGTCACCTCCCGCCCCTTCTTCTCCAGCACCTGGCGGATCGTCGTCATGCTCGCCTCCCTCGGATGATGCGACAGCTCGATCCTCTCGTTCCTCGTAATCCGGGATCATGCACCGCCGGTGGGCTCGCCTCAAGCCCGAAGAGATCCCCCCGAAACGGCCTGCGAAGGTGGCAAGAAAATGCCGGCGGGAAACCGGTTCGGCCGAAGCCGATCGCGGCCGCTCAATTCGGTGCTTGCGGCCGGCGGGCCTAAAGGGTTATCGCGATAAGCGACACCCACCATCCGGACGTTCTACGCATGAACGAGACCGCCTATGCCCTGCCGCCGAGGTCGATCGATCAGGCCGGCATCAAGAAGGCTATTCTCGGCAAGCTCATCTATTCTGTCGGCAAGGACCCGGAGCACGCCACCACCCACGACTGGTTCTTCGCGACGGCCTTGGCCACCCGCGACCGCATGGTCGATGCCTGGATGGACAGCACGCGCGACACCTATCAGCGCCAGCGCAAGCGGGTCTACTATTTGTCGCTCGAGTTCCTGATCGGGCGGATGCTCGCCGACACCCTCAACAATCTTTGCCTGATGGACCTCGTGAAGAACGCATTGGGCGAGCTCGGGGTCGACGCCGATGCGGTCTTGAAGGCGGAGCCCGACGCGGCACTCGGCAATGGCGGCCTCGGCCGGCTCGCCGCCTGTTTCATGGAGAGCATGGCGTCGCTCGGTATCGCCGGGTTCGGCTACGGCATCCGCTACGAGCACGGGCTGTTCAAGCAGGGCTTCGATCAGGGCTGGCAGGTCGAGCGCCCGGAGGACTGGCTCGCCTTCGGCAACCCCTGGGAGTTCGAGCGCCCCGAGGCGGTCTATCCCATCCGTTTCGGCGGCTATGTCCGGGACATCATCGACGATGCCGGCAAGCGTCGGTTCGTCTGGGAGGGCGGCCAGCGGGTGCTCGCCGTCGCCTACGACACGATGATCGCCGGCTATGACGGCAAGCACATCAACACGCTTCGCCTCTGGTCGGGCCAATCGGGCAATCTGATCGATCTGCAGGCCTTCAACCGCGGCGACTATCAAGAGGCGGTCGCCGAGCAGATCGCCGCCGAGAGCATCAGTCGGGTGCTCTACCCGAACGACGCGACCCGGGCCGGCCAGGAGCTCCGGCTGAAGCAGGAGTACTTCTTCACCGCCGCCTCGCTCATGGATATCGTCCGCCGCCACCTGCGGACCAACGACACGCTGCACAACCTGCCGGACAAGGTCGCGATCCAACTCAACGACACGCATCCGGCGATCGCCGTGCCGGAGCTGCTCAGGTTGCTGATCGACGAGCACGGCATCGGCTTCGAGGAGGCCTTCGCGATCGTCCAGCAGGTGATCAGCTACACCAACCACACGCTGCTGCCCGAGGCGCTCGAGCGCTGGCCCGTCCAGGTCATCGAGCACATGCTGCCCCGGCACATGCAGCTGATCTACGACATCAACGCGCACGTGTTGAACGAGCTGCGCCGAGCGCCGGGCAACGACGACCCGTTCCTGTCGGACATCTCGTTGATCGAGGAGGGCTACGGTCGGGCCGTGCGGATGGGGCATCTGGCCTTCATCGGGGCACGCAAGGTCAATGGTGTGTCGGCGCTGCATACCGAGCTCATGAAGGAGACGGTCTTCAAGTCGCTGCACCAGCGATTCCCGGACAAGATCACCAACAAGACCAATGGGATCACGCCCCGTCGCTGGCTCATGGGCTGCAACCCCGACCTCTCGGCGTTGATCGACGCGAGCATCGGCGACGGCTGGCGCCGCGATCTCGGCCAGCTGGAACGCCTGGAGCCGTTGATCGAGGACCGGTCCTTTCAGGACTCGTTTCGCGCGGTCAAGCGGCAGAACAAGGCGCTGCTCGCCCGGTTGATCGCCAGCCAGCAAGGCTTGCCGGTCGATCCGGATGCGATCTTCGATATCCAGATCAAGCGCATCCACGAGTACAAGCGGCAGCTCTTGAACATCCTGGAGGCCATTGCCCTCTACGATGCGATCCGCACCGAGCCGAAAAAGTCGTGGACACCGCGTGTCAAGCTCTTCGCCGGCAAGGCGGCACCATCCTACAATCGGGCGAAGCTGATCATCAAGCTGATCAACGACGTGGCGGAGGTGGTGAACAGCGACCCCGTGGTCGGCGACCGGCTGAAGGTCCTCTTCATGCCCAACTACAACGTCTCGCTCGCCGAGCAGATGATCCCGGCGGCCGACCTCTCCGAGCAGATTTCGACCGCCGGCATGGAGGCGTCCGGGACCGGCAACATGAAGTTCGCGCTCAACGGCGCCCTGACCGTGGGCACGCTCGACGGCGCCAATGTCGAGATGCGCGAGCATGTGGGGGCCGAGAACTTCTTCATCTTCGGCATGACCGCCGATCAGGTGATCGAGGCCCGGCTCAAGCGCGATGCGGCGCGCGCCGCGATCGCCGCATCGCCGCTGCTGCAGCGGGTGCTCGACCTCATCGAGCGCGGCCACTTCTCACCGGCGGACGCCGGCCTCTTCCGGCCGATCACCGACGATCTGCGCAATTTCGACCACTTCATGGTGACCGTCGATTTCGACTCCTACTGGCGCAAGCAGCGCGAGATCGATGCGGTGTTCACGGACCAGGCGCGCTGGTCGCGCATGGCGGCCGCCAATACCGCCCGAATGGCCTGGTTCTCCTCGGATCGGACGATCGGCGAGTACGCGAAGGAGATCTGGCGCTGCTGGTGATGCGGTGAAGGCGGGCAACAAGCAGGGGGGTGCCCGTCTCCGCCTCGTCCTCGAGCCCGACATCGCCATCGGCCCCGGCAAGGCCGACATCCTCGAGGGTATCAAGGAGACGGGCTCGATCGCCGCTGCCGGCCGGCGGATGGGCATGAGCTACAAGCGCGCCTGGCTCCTGGTCGAGACCATGAACCGCTGTTTTCGGGAGCCCTTGGTCGCCACCAGCCGGGGCGGCAGTGCCAAGGGCGGTGCCGTGCTGACCCGGTGCGGCCTGGAGGTGCTGGAGCGCTACCGCCGCATGGAGCAGCTAACCGAAGCGGCGATCGCCTGCGAGATGGCGGCCCTGCGTCGGCTGCTCGTCGATGTGTCCAGTCAGAACTAACGCTTGCGGACCGGTGCGCCGCCTCGATAGGTACGACGGAATATAACGCATCGCGGAGGTTGGCGTGCCGTCTCGTCGTTCCCTGCTCGCCAGCTTCGCTGCCCTCGGGCTCGCCACGGCGCCGCTCGCCGGCCACGGCGACGACGCGCCGGTGATCGCCGGTGCATCGGACCTGCAGTTCGCGCTCGAGGAGATCGCCCGGGCTTTCACCGCCGAGACCGGCGACACGGTGCGCCTGGCCTTCGGCTCGTCCGGCAACTTCGCCCGGCAGATCCGCCAGGGCGCGCCTTTTGCCATGTATCTCTCGGCCGACGAGGGCTTCGTCCTCGACTTGCATCGGGACGGCTTGACCCGCGACGAAGGCGACCTCTACGCCGTCGGCCGGATCGTCGTCATCAGCCCCTCGGGCTCGCCGCTCGAACCGGACGAGGACCTCGCCAACCTGGAGGCCATGCTCGCCGACGGCAGCATCACCCGCTTCGCCATCGCCAATCCCGAGCACGCGCCCTATGGCCGCGCGGCCATGCAGGCTCTGATCAGCCGCGGCTTGTGGGATGCCGTCGAACCCAAGCTGGTCCTGGGCGAAAATGTCAGCCAGGCCGCACAGTTCGCCACCTCGGGCAATGCCGAGGGCGGCATCATCGCCTATTCCCTGGCCCTCGCGCCGCAGGTCGCGGCCCTGGGCACGTGGACGCTGCTGCCCGAGGCGTGGCACGCGCCGCTCCGCCAGCGCATGGTTTTGCTGCCCCATGCGGGCCCAGTGGCCGAAGCGTTCTACGCTTACGTGCAGGAGCCGGCCGCCCGAGCCATCTTCAGGAAGTACGGCTTCGTCCTGCCGGGCGAGCAAAGCTGACCCATAAAGGCTGAAGCGGCATGGATTGGACGGCCCTCTGGCTCTCGCTGCGCCTCGCCTTCTGGACCGTCCTCCTCCTCCTGCCGATCGGCATCTGGCTCGGCCGGGTGCTCGCCTATCGCGACTTCCGCGGCAAGGGCGTGGTCGAGGCCCTGGTCGCCCTGCCGCTCGTCCTGCCGCCCACCGTCTTCGGCTACTATCTCCTCGTCGCCTTCGGTGCGGCCTCACCCGTGGGCCAGCTCTGGCAGGCGGCCTTCGGGCAGCAGCTCGTCTTCACCTTCGAAGGGCTGCTGGTGGCCTCCATCATCTTCAACCTGCCGTTTGCGATCCAGCCGATGCAGCGCGGCTTCGAGGCGATCGCCCCGGAGATCAGGGAGGCCGCCGCCTGTTGCGGCATGCCGCCCTGGCGAGCACTGCTGCGGATCGAGCTGCCCCTGGCCTGGCCCGGCATCCTCACCGCCATGGTGCTCAGCTTTGCCCACACGCTCGGCGAATTCGGCATCGTGCTCATGGTCGGCGGCTCGATCCCGGGCGAGACCAAGACCATCGCCATTGCCATCTACGACCGGGTGCAGGCCTTCGACGACCGGGCCGCCGCCGAGATGTCGGCCCTGCTCCTCGCCATCTCGCTCGCCACGATCGCCCTCACCTTCGCCTTCTCCAGGCGCGTCGGGCGCCGGCTCGGCTGAGCGGCCCGCCATGAAAGGTCTCGAGGTCGAGCTCCGCCAGGCGGCCCCCATCCCGCTCGCCGCCGCCTTCGCCTGCGATGCCGGCGAGATCCTGGCCCTCGTCGGGCCGTCCGGCAGCGGCAAGTCGACCATCCTGCGGGCGATAGCCGGCAGCTACCGGCCGCAGCGGGGCATCGTCCGGGTCAACGGCGAGACCTGGCTCGACAGCGGGAGCGGCCGCCGCCTGCCGCCGCACCGCCGCCGGGTCGGCATGGTCTTTCAGAGCTACGCCCTCTTCCCGCATCTGACGGCAGCCCGGAACCTGATGGCGGCGATGGGCCACGTGCCGCGCGCCGAGCGGCAGGCGCGCGCCGAGCGGCTCTTGGCCCTCGTCCATCTCGACGGGCTCGAGGCGCGTCGCCCGGCCGAGCTCTCGGGCGGCCAGCAGCAGCGCGTCGCCGTCGCCCGGGCCCTCGCCCGCGAGCCCGCCGTGCTGCTCCTCGACGAGCCCTTCTCCGCCGTCGACAAGGCGACCCGGCAGCGCCTCTACCGCGAGATCGCGGAGCTCCGCCGGGTGCTCGACATGCCGGTGGTGCTCGTCACCCACGACCTCGACGAAGCCCTGATGCTCGCCGACCGCATGGTCGTACTCTCCCGCGGCCGCACGCTGCAGACCGGCACGCCCGAGACGGTCACCACCCGACCCGTCTCGCCCGAGGTCGCCCGCCTCGTCGATCTGCGCAACCTCTTCGCGGCCGAGGTCGCAGCGCAAACCGCCGAGGCCACCCAGCTCGACTGGTCCGGCCTCAGACTCGAGGCGGCCCGCCACCCCGGGCTTGCTCCCGGCACCCCCGTCGCCTGGGTGGTGCCCGACGGCTTCGTGGTCCTGCATCGTCGCGACCGGCCATCGCGGGGCGAGCACGAGAACCCGGTCAAGGGCCGGATCGATTCGATACTCGTCACCGGCCAGACGGCCCAACTCACGCTTCGCCCCGAACACGACCCGCACCTGCCGCTGCACTTCTCCGTGCCACTGCACGTCGCCCGGCGAAACGCCATCGAGCCCGGTGTCGAGGCCGCCGTCTCGCTCCTCGCCCAGGGTATCCACCTGATGCCCGGCGGCAGCGGCTGAGGCGGATCACTCGGCCGTCGCGGACGCGCTGACCGGGGCTTCAGCTCGCCCGGCGCTTCGCCTGCTGCCAGAGCGTCTCGAGAGCGTCGAGATCGAGCGTTTCGAGCGGCGCCTCGCTCGCCCCCTCCATCGCGCGAAACCGTCCTTCGAACTTGGCATTCGCCCGCCTGAGTGCGGTCTCCGGATCGATACCGAGCCGACGCGCGTGGTTGACGAGCGTGAAGAGCAGGTCGCCCAGCTCGTCCTCGCGCTCCTCCGGGTTTGCCGCCTCGAGCTCGTCCAACTCCTCGTTGACCTTGGCCCTGACGCCGTCGAGGTCGGGCCAGTCGAAACCGACCCGGGCCGCCCGCTTCTGCAGCTTCAGTGCGCGGGTCAGCGCCGGCAGGCCCTTGGGCAGATCGTCGAGCACGCTGGGCCTGGTGCCGCCGGCAGCGGCCTTGGCCGCCCGCTCGGCCGCCTTGGTCGCTTCCCAGTGCTCGCGCTGGGCAGCAGCGCTCCGCACCTCCAGCGCTTCGAAGACGTGCGGGTGGCGGGCGATCAGCTTTTCGGTCACGGCCCGTGCGACGTCGTCGAAGGCGAAGAGCCCGGCCTCCTCGGCCATCCGGCTGTGGTAGACCACCTGCAGGAGGAGATCGCCGAGCTCGCCCGGCAGCTCGTCCAGCGCCCCCCGCTCGATCGCATCCGCGACCTCGTAGGCCTCCTCGATCGTGTAAGGCGCGATGGTCGCAAAGGTCTGCTCGATGTCCCAGGGACAGCCGCGCTCGGGATCACGGAGCCGGCGCATCACCGCAAGGAGCTGGTCGATGGGGCGGTCAGCAGGCGGCTGGTCGCTCAAAGCAGGCTCCCCTGGGCCTTGGCGGCAATGGTGCGTTTGCTCTTGGGCGGGCGTTTGGCGGCCGCCGGCACGACCGCCAGCCGCCCGTCGGCGAACTCGACATCCAACTGAACCTCCGTGGCCGCAGCGGCCGCCGTCGTCACCAGCCCGCTCTTGCCGTGGACCAGCGCATAGCCGCGCTCGAGGACCCGGCGATGGCTCAGGCTCTCCAGCAGCTTCGTCGGCCCGTCGAGCTTCTGCGCGAAGCCGGCGAGCGCCGTTTCGATCACCGCATCGAGCCGTTCCTGCGGCAGCCGCTGCAGGCTGCGCCCGGCATCGCGCAAGGCATCCCGGGCGAGCTCGGCCAGACGCGCATGGCGGGTGGCGACGCGCTCGGCCCGCTCCTCGAGCAGCACCAGCGGCGTGCGCAGGCGGAGCCGTTCGGCGAGGTCGTCGAGCCGCTGCTCGGCGTAGCGGAGCTGCGCCTCGGGGTCGGGCAGGCCGCGCGCCAGCCCGTCGAGATGCCGGCGCCGCTCGACGAGCCCGCGCTCGCTGGCATGGAGCAGTCGTTCGGCGAGCCCGTTCAGGGTTGCCAGCAGTTCGGTGCGCACCGGGACAGCGATCTCGGCGGCAGCCGTCGGCGTCGGCGCCCGCCGGTCGGCGACGAAATCGATCAGCGTGGTGTCGGTCTCGTGGCCGACCGCCGAGATAAGCGGGATGGTCGAGGCGGCAGCCGCACGGGCCACGATCTCCTCGTTGAAAGCCCAGAGATCCTCGATCGACCCGCCGCCACGCGCCACGATCAAGACGTCCGGTGGCGGCACGGCGCCTTCGGCGGCGAGCCGGTTGAAGCCCGCAATCGCACCGGCGACCTGCTCGGCTGCCCCCTCCCCCTGGACCAGGACCGGCCAGAGCAGCACGTGCACCGGAAAGCGCTCGGCGAGGCGGTGCAGGATGTCGCGGATCACCGCCCCGGTCGGCGAGGTGACGATGCCGATCGTTGTCGGCAGATAGGGCAGCTCGCGCTTCCTCGCCGGATCGAACAGCCCCTCGGCGGCGAGCCGCCGTTTGCGCTCCTCGAAGAGCGCCATGAGGGCACCCACGCCCGCGGGCTCCATGTGCTCGATCACGAGCTGGTATTTCGAGCGACCGGGATATGTCGTCAGCCGGCCGGTGCAGACGACCTCGAGCCCGTCCTCGGGGCGAAAGCCGAGCTTGGTCGCCGTACCCCGCCAGCACACACCGTCGAGCACCGCCTTGTCGTCCTTGAGTGCCAGATAGAGATGGCCGGAGGCGGCCCGCTTGCAGCCCGAGATCTCGCCCCGGACCCGGACCAGGCCATAAGAGTCCTCGATCGTCTTCTTGAGCGAGAAGGCGAGCTCGGAGACGGTGAATTCGTGCAGGTTGGTCACCATGGTGCGGCGGACACTAGCAAGGGCGGCGGCCCGGGGCTACGGCCTCAGGCGGTCTGCCGCGGCCGGCCGCTGGCGGTCGCGCGCACGCGGATCTCGACGACGAATTCGAGCCCGCCTTCGAGCACCGCCCGGTCCTCTTCGATCGCGACCGTCACCACGGGATCGACGGCCCCCGCCGCCAGGGCAGCGGCTTCGGCGGCGGCTAGGGCATCGGCCTCGAGCCGCGCGCGGGCGGTTGCCGGGTCGGCCTCCTCGACCACGTGGTCGCCCAGATAGAGCGCCAGGCGCTCGTCGCTGACCCGGGTGGCCACCCGCTCGACATGCCGCACGACATCGCCGACGACAGCACCGACGGCGTTGCACACCGCGTAATGATCGGGAACGACCAGTCGGCTGCCCAGCCGCTCGGCCACGCCGGCATAGAAGATCCGGGCAGGCCCGCCCACGGCGACCACCGGGCGATCCAGGCGCAAGGCGAGAGCCAGGGGCGAGGGCCCGTCGGCAGCGGGCGTGCCGCCTAGCGCTCGGGCAAAAAGCGGGTCGGCGGCGAGGGTCACAAAGCTCGCGGGCGCACCGCCCGAGGCGTGCCACGCGGCCGCGACCAGGGCCTGCGCACTGGCACTCTGCGCCCGCTCCAGGACCTCGCGCGCCAAGCTTTCCGGATCGTCGCCGCGGGCCGTCTTGCGCGCCTCGAGCCGCGCCGCGAGCTCGGCGGCCTCCTTGTTCCAGCCGCTCTGCAGGCCCAGGACATGAGCCGCATCACTGGGTGTGAAGCCGGCAAGGGTGAGAATCCCGCGGCGCACCAGGGCGTCGAGAGGGATTGCCAGATGCTCGCGATCGACCACGGTCTCGAGCGGCAAGGGTCCGGCCTCGAGGAGACCCACGAGCCGCTTCTGGCTGCGGCTCAGGCCGTCGACAGCACCGCTGTGGCCCCAGCGAAGGGCGAAGCGGGCGTCGGTCGGGCGCGCCACGCCGCGCTCGAGCTCGCGCAGCAGCACCTCGACGACGGCCGGGTGGTCATGCGCCAAAAGCGAGACCGGGACGACGCGGCGGGGCCCGAGGCGGATTCCGCCATCGGCGTCGTGGCCGACCTCACTGTCGCCGCCGAGCCCGCTGGTCTCGAGGTCGATGGCCTCGACCATCGTGCGATGCCCGCCGACCCTGGCGCCGTGTGTCGCGAGCCGCGGCCGGCCGTCGTCGAGGATGGCGATATCGGTCGTGGTGCCACCGACATCGCTCACGACGGCCCGCCGCTCGCCCGAGAGATGGGCGGCACCCACGACACTCGCGGCCGGACCGGAGAGGATGGTCTCGACCGGGCGCACCCGGGCCACCGCCGCCGCCATCAAGGCGCCGTCACCGCGCACCACCAGCAAGGGGGCGGTGATGCCGGCCTCGGCCAGGAGCCGTTCGACAGCGGCGATCAGGCCGGCGATCGCCGGGATCAGTCGGGCATTGAGGAGGGTGGTCAGCGCCCGTTTCGGCGCGTCCAGTCGGCTCGTCAGCTCCGCGGACAGGGTGACCGGCAGCCCCGTCTCTGCCGCGATGCGGGCGGCCGCCGCATGCTCGTGCGCCGGGTTGCGGACGGCGAAGGCCGCGGTGACGGCGATCCCGTCGACGGTGCCGCGAAAGCCGGCGAGGGCGTGGTCCAGGGCGGCCACATCGAGCGGGCAGCGCTCGCGACCGAAGGCGTCGTGGCCGCCGGCGACGTGGGCGACGGGGGCACCGTCCAGGGCGCGCTCGAGCCCGCCACGCGCCAGGCTCTCGGGCGGCATCCCGATCAGGACGAGACCGGCCCGCGCAGCGCGGCCCTCGACCAGGGCGTTGGTCGCGAGCGTGGTGGACAGGCCGACGAGGCCGATCTCGTGGATCACCGCTGCCGGCTGGTCGCGCAGGACCGCACGTACGGCCCCGGCGATGCCGATGAACAGATCGTGCGGCGTGGTCAGCGCCTTGGCGGTGGCGAGCACGCGATCGCCGTCGCCCAACAGCACGGCGTCGGTATAGGTGCCACCGGTATCGATACCCAAACGCATGACGGTTGATCCGGCATCCATGGCCCGCTATTGCCGCCTTTTCGCCAGGGCCACGCCGGCCGCTTGCCCCGTCACCACCTCGGTAGCCGCATCGACGGCGGCGCGACCGCGTGGCGCAGGGTAAGCCCTTCCGCACCGACCACAAGGTGCCACCCCGATGATCAAGACCGTCACCAGTAATTGGGCGCTGCTACTCGGGATCGCGTTTCTGGTCCTCGGCCACGGGCTGCAGAACACCCTTTTGGGCGTGCGCGCCAACATCGAAGGGTTCCCCACGTCGATCACCGGCATCATCATGGCGGGATACTCGATCGGCTTTCTCGTCTCGGCGATCCTGACGCCCAAGCTGGTCGCCAATGTCGGCCATGTCCGGGTCTTCGCCGCCCTCACCGCTCTGGCCTCGTCGGCGATTCTCGCGCACAGCATCCTGGTCGAGCCGATCTCCTGGTTTTTCCTCCGCTTCGTGACCGGGGTCTGCATCAGCGGCGCCTATGTGATTTCCGAAAGCTGGCTGAACAAGGCCGCCACCAACGAGAACCGCGGTTCGCTGCTCTCGATCTACATGGTGGTCCAGCTCTCGGCCTGGGCCGGCGGCCAGCTCCTCTTGAATATCGCCGATCCTTCGGGCTTTCAGCTGTTCATCACCGTCTCGGTGCTGATCTCGATCGCGGTGGTACCCCTGCTGCTCACCGCGAGCCCGGCCCCGGCGATCGCCCCGGCCCGGCATTTCAGCCTGGTGCAGCTCTACAAGAGCTCGCCCCTGGGCTTCGTCGGCATGTTCACCACGGGCATGAGCCAGGGGGCGTTCTTCGGCCTCGGTGCCGTCTTCGCCGGGGCGATCGGCCTCGGCATCGCCGAGATCTCGGTCTTCATGGCTGCTTCCATCATCGGCGGTGTCTTGCTGCAGTGGCCGATCGGCCGCCTCTCGGACCGGCTCGACCGGCGCCGCGTGCTGACCGGAACCACTATTCTCGCCGGGCTCGCCACCGGCATCGTGGTCGCTCTGGATACCACCGACTTCAGCCTGGTGACCGCGGCCTTCTTCCTCTACGGTGGCATGTGCCTGCCGATGTACGCGCTCTGCATCGCGCATACCAACGACAACCTGGACTCCGACGACATGGTGGCGGCGAGCGGCACGCTGGTTCTCGTCGTCGGCATCGGCATGGTCGTGGGGCCACCGCTGGCCGCTGCCGCCATGGACTGGCAGGGCCCGGTCGGCTTCGCGCTCTTCTTCAGCATCGTGCATCTCGGCCTCGGCGCCTTCGCGCTCTACCGGATGACCCGCCGCGCCCCGGTGCCCGCCGAGGCACAGGGCCAGCACATCTACATGGCACAGCCGAGCCCGGTGGCCCAGGCCGTGGCCCAGGAGGCCGCGGTGGAAAGCCAGGAGCACCAAGAAGCCGACCAAACAACGCAATCTCCGCTCGCATCGGCGGCCGGTCAAGGTTATACTTGACTCGTCTGTCAGTGCTGAGGGCCGTTTTCGAACTTGTCCGCGTTCTGTTTTCGCCGCGTCATTTATCCGTCGCGTCCGAACGGAGCATCCGTCGCGACCCCCTCTCGGCGCTTCATCTTGCTGACGTCGCGTGGTGGCTCGCTGCGGAGCGGGGGAGCGGTCAGCGCTTCGTGCTCGACCTCGGGGACTGGCGGCGATCCCTTGTTCGGCCACCCGGGAGCCGCTCGATGAGCAGCAAGATTTTTGTCGCGAACTTCCCCTTCAGCACGACGTCCGAGGAGCTCGAAGAGCTGTTCGGTCAGCATGGCGAGGTCGTCTCGGCCAAGGTGGCCACGGATCGCGAGACCGGGCGAAGTCGCGGCTTCGGTTTCGTCGAGATGGGCTCACCGGATTCGGCGGCCGTCGCCATCCAGCAGCTCAACGGCTTCGACCTGGGTGGTCGGCCTTTGGCCGTCCGTGTCGCCGAGGATCGCGGTGGGCCGGGCGGCCGCCCGGGTGGCAATCGCGGCGGCCCCGGTGGCCCGCGGCGGGACTCCTTCGGCCGGCCGCCGCGCCGCCAATTCTGACGGTCCGCCCGGGCGCGGTCCGGGCGGCAGCAGTGCAGGGCGCTGCCGCGGAGCGGTAGTGGCGACGGCATTTCACCGGCGCGGGGCAGCGGCGTTGAAGCCCGTTGCCGCTCTCATTACATCCCGCGTACCGTGAACGGCTGCGCCACGGTTTACTGGTTTGGCGCAGGTCCCTTTTTTGGCAGTGGCTGATGATCGTCGAGCTCAACGAGCGGTCGCGCGAGGTCTTTCGCCAGATCGTCGACACCTACATGGCGACCGGCGAGCCGGTCGGCTCGCGCACGATCTCGCGCCGCCTCGACGACCAGCTGTCGCCCGCCACCATCAGGAACGTGATGGCGGACCTCGAGGAAGCCGGCCTGTTGAGCTCGCCGCACACCTCGGCCGGCCGGCTGCCGACCGAGGCCGGGCTCCGTCTCTATGTCGACGGGCTCTTGGAGATCGGCGGGATCGCCGACGACGACCGCAAGCGGATCGACAGCCAGTGTGCCATTGCCGGGCGGTCGATGGAGGCGGTCCTCGCCGATGCGACCGAGACACTCTCGGGCCTGTCCCGCTATGCCGGTCTGGTCATCGCACCCACGACCAAGCGCCCCTACAAACATATCGAGTTCGTGCCGCTGTCCCCCGGCCGTGCGCTGGTCGTCACTGTCACCGAGGGTGGCATGGTCGAGAACCGGGTGATCGAGGTGCCGATCGGGATGTCGCCCGCGACGCTGGTCGAGGCCGGCAACTACCTGACCGCCAGGCTCGCCGGCCGCACCTTCGCCGAGGCGCGGGCCGAGATCGCGCGCGAGATCGCCGAGCGGCAGGGCGAGCTCGACGAGCTGACCCAGAAAGTCGTGGCCTCGGGCCTCGCCACCTGGGGTGGCGCCGACGACGAGAACGGCGGCACGCTGCTCGTGCGCGGCCATGCCAATCTGCTGGAGGACGTCAACAACCTGGTCGAGCTCGAGCGGATCCGTTCGCTGTTCACCCTGCTCGAGACCAAGCGTGCCTTCCTCAAGTTGATCGAGCTCTCCGACGCGGGTAAGGGCGTGCAGATCTTCATCGGTGCCGAGAACGAGCTTTTTGCCCACAGCGGCTGCTCGGTGATCATCGCCCCCTATCGCGCCGGTGGCGGCGACGGCCAGCCGTCGACCGTGGTGGGCGCGATCGGCGTAATCGGCCCGACCCGCATGAACTATTCACGGATCATCCCGATGGTCGATCACACGGCCCGGGTGATCAGCCGCCTTTTGGGCAGCCCCAACAGCGAGAAGGACTGATGCAAGCAGATTCCGATCAAAGCCAAGAGCCGGGCGGCAACGCCTGGAGCCGCCGCGACCCGGAAAGCCCGAAGACCGAGGCCCGGACCGAAGCGAAGGCCGAGGGTCGAGGCGAGGCCGAGAGCACGGCGACCGGCGAGGCAGCCGGTCCCGCCGCCGAGGCCGAGGAGCTGAAGGACAAGCTCCTGCGGACGCTCGCCGAGATGGAGAATCTCCGCCGCCGCCATACCCGCGAGCTGGAGGAGGCGCGCAAATACGCGATGGCCGGCTTCGCCCGTGACCTTCTCGACGTCGCCGACAACATGCGCCGCGCATTGGCCGCCGTGCCCGACGAGGCACGCGAGCAGAACGAGCTGGTGCGCAACCTGCTCGAAGGGGTCGAGCTCACCGAGCGCACCTTGTTGAGCGCTTTCGACAAGCACGGGGTCAAGAAGGTGGCCCCCGAGCGCGGCGAGAAGTTCGACCACAACCGGCACCAGGCGATGTTCGAGGTGCCGACCGCCGACCTGCCGCCCGGGCATGTCGCCGACGTGATGCAGACCGGCTGGGTGATCAGCGACCGGCTGTTGCGCCCGGCCATGGTCGGCGTGACCAAGGCGGCGCCGCAGGCCACCCCGGATAGCGGTGCCGCAGCCGATACCGGCGACGAGCGCGGCCGGACCGTCGACACCAACGCCTGAGCCACGCGCTTCGATCATCCCCCATTGCGCATCGAGGACCCGCCATGAACGGCAATCCCAAGAAGGTGGTGCTCGCCTATTCCGGCGGCCTCGACACCTCCGTCATCCTGCGCTGGCTGCAGGACACCTATGGCTGCGAGATCGTCACCTTCACGGCCGATCTCGGCCAGGGCGAGGAGCTCGAGCCCGCCCGGGCGAAGGCGGAGCTGATGGGCGTCAAGGAGATCTACATCGAGGATCTCCAAGAAGAGTTCGTCCGCGACTTCGTCTTTCCGATGTTCCGGGCGAACACGGTCTACGAAGGCACCTATCTCCTCGGCACCTCGATCGCCAGGCCCTTGATCGCGAAACGGCTGATCGAGATCGCCCACATGGTGGGGGCCGATGCCGTGGCCCACGGGGCGACGGGCAAGGGCAACGACCAGGTCCGTTTCGAGCTCGGCTGCTACGCCCTCGATCCGGGCATCCAGGTGATCGCCCCCTGGCGGCTCTGGGACCTCGACAGCCGCGACAAGCTGATCGAGTACGCCGAGCGCCGGCAGATCCCGATCCCCCGCGGCAAGCGCGGCACGCCGCCCTACTCCACCGATGCCAATCTCTTGCACATCTCCTACGAAGGTCTGGCGCTGGAGGACCCCTGGGTCGAGGCCGACGACGAGATGTTCACCCGATCGGTAACGCCGGAGCTCGCCCCCGAACGCCCCACCTATGTCGAGATCGGCTTCGAGCGCGGTGATGCGGTGAACGTCGACGGCGAGCCGCTCTCGCCCGCCAACCTGCTCCGCCGGCTCAACGACCTCGCGGGTGCGAACGGTATCGGCAGGCTCGATCTCGTCGAGAACCGCTATGTCGGCATGAAATCGCGCGGCGTCTACGAGACCCCGGGTGGCACGGTGCTGTTGGCAGCACATCGCGGCATGGAGAGCATCACCCTGGATCGGGGTGCGGCGCATCTCAAGGACGAGCTGATGCCGCGCTATGCCGAGCTGATCTACAACGGCTACTGGTTCAGCCCCGAGCGGCAGATGCTGCAGGCGGCGATCGACCAGAGCCAGGAGCACGTGACCGGAACGGTGCGGCTCAAGCTCTACAAGGGCAGTGTCACGGTCGTCGGGCGGCAGTCGCCGGTGAGCCTCTACAGCGAGGACTACGCCACCTTCGAGGCCGACACCGTCTACGACCAGAAGGACGCCGAGGGCTTCATCAAGCTCAACGCGCTCAGGCTCAGGATCGGGGCACTGGCACAGCGGCGCTGAGTGCTGCCACCGTCGCGCGCAGGCGCACTTCGCCGCCCGGTCGCCAGCCGAGAGCCCGGAGCCGCGTGGTGTCGAGGATGACGGCAGGCGGCTCGGGCGGCGGTAGGGCCACGTCGAGCCCGGCGAGGCGGAGCACATCCGAGCGGCGCACCACGAGATCGCTGCAGTTGTAGACCCGGCCGCCGGCTTCGGGTGCGGTGGCCAGGCGCCAGACCGCATCGGCGAGGTCGGCGCCGTGCACTTCCGTCGCGGCGCGGTCACGTGCCGGCAGGAGGCCGGAGCGGGCGTCCTGGAGCAGGCTGAACCATTTGCTCGCCTCGATCGGCGTCGTCACGCCGTAGACGCCGGTCGCCCGCAAGACGGTGACCGGCCAGTGCTCGCCCGTCGCCTCGACGAAGGCCTCGAGGGCGGCCTTGACCTCGCCGTAGAGCGTCGTCGGTCGGGGTGTGGTGCTCTCGTCGTGCCGGCCGGGCGGGCAGCCGTCGAGGACGGCCCGGCTGGAGAGGACGACGGCCCGGCCGACGTCCAGTGCCTTTGCGGTGCGCAGGAGGGTGAGGCTGCCGTGCAGGTTGCGCTCGACGAAGCCCTCGCGGTCGTTGCCCTCGCCGCCACGATAGCGGCCGGGGAGGTGGTCGAAGGCGGCATGGACGAGCAGGTCCGCACCGCGGCAGAGGCGGCGCATGGTGGCGCGGTCGGCGAGATCGCCGGCGACGGGCTCGACGCCGTCCGGCAGGGCCCGACCGCGGGTCCAGGCGCGAATGGTGCAGCCCCGCGCCAGAAGATCGGCCAAGACGAACCGGCCGACCTGCCCCGTGGCCCCGGTGAGCGCCACGTTCACGGCAGGATCGGGGGGTAGGGCCGGCGCTCGTAGACGGCCCACCAGAGGTCGATCAAGGGCTGCAGGGCGCGCGCCTTGCCGTGCTCACGGTCCCAGGGCTTTTCGTATTGGTAGTGGACCACGCGGATGGCCGGCCAGTGCCACAAGGCCGGCAGATTGAGATAGGCGTATTGCAGGGCGTTCACGGTCCAGGGCAGACCGTGCCAATCGGCGAAGAACGTCTCGAGAAAGGTCTGGTCGGTGCGTCGCCAGAAGGTCTCGCCGTCGTCCAGTCGGGCGAGCATGGCATCGAAGGTGCGACCGTCCGGGCGGGCGACGAACACCCCCGAATTCAAGCGGTGGAAGTCGGCGAGGCTCTCGTAGAGGTTGGGGGCGGCCGAGAACTCGGGATAGCCCATGAGCTTGTCGATCGGCTTGATGACGATGGTGTCGGCATCGAGAAAGACGATCCGCTCGTATCCTTCGAGCTGCCAGAGGCGAAGCTTGGCGAAATTGGCCAAGGGATCGTGAAAGTCCGGCTTCTGCCCCTTGGTGAAGGGCGCCGCCGCGTGCTGCGCCGCCCGATTGTGCCGCACCTCGAAGTCGGTCGAGAGCGGCAACCGGCCGACCTCGACGATCCGGCAGTTTTCGGCCTCGAGCTTTTCCACTTCAGCGCCGGCAGCCGTGGTGGCGAGCACGATCAGGGGAAAGGCGGTGCCGACCCGCTCCAGCGAGCGGGCGAGTGCCAGCGCACCCGTTACGTAGTCGGGGTTGGTGACCAGGGTGGCGAAGGCCCCGGGCTCACCCATTCACGACCTCGAGCCTGGGCCCACGCTCCAGCTCCAGCGTCGCCTCGATCTCCTTGGTCCAGGCCGAGACGCACGGGATGCGACGCATGTCGACACGCTCCCGGTTGGCGCGGGCAATGTCGATCACCTCCTCGAGCAGGCCCTCGGCCAGGGTCGTGGGCTCGAGCCCGAGCGCGAGGAACTGCTCGTTCTCGACCACGAGATCGTTCTCGGCGGCCTCCTTGCGCGGGTTGGTGACGTTGACGACGCGCGCGCCGGTGAGCCGGGCGACCAAGTCGGCAAGGTCGCGAACGCGGTGGGTCTCGGTCATCTGGTTGAAGATCTTGACCCGGTCGCCCTCGGCCGGCGGGTTGAGCAAAGCGAGCTCGATGCAGCGCACGGAATCCCGGATGTGGATGAAGGCCCGGGTCTGCCCGCCGGTGCCGTGCACGGTCAGCGGATGGCCGATCGCCGCCTGGATCAAGAGGCGGTTGAGCACCGTGCCGTAGTCGCCGTCATAGTCGAAGCGGTTGACCAGCCGCGGATCCATCGCCGTCTCGGGCGTGTTGGTCCCCCAGACGATGCCCTGGTGCAGATCGGTGATCCGAAGGCCGTCGTTCTTGGCGTAATAGGCGAAAAGGGTCTGATCCAGGCACTTGGTCATGTGGTAGATGCTGCCCGGATTGGCGGGATAGAGGATCTCCTGCCCGGCGAGCTCGCCCGAGGGCAGCTCGAGCTTGACGTCGAGATAACCCTCCGGGATGGGCGCACCCACCGAGCTGTAGCCGTAGACCCCCATGGTGCCCAGGTGCACCAAGTGGGTGTCGAGGCCGAGCTCGGTGATGGCGCAGAGCAGGTTGTGGGTGGCCCGGACATTGTTGTCGACGGTGTAGCGCTTGTGCCGTGGCGACTTCATCGAGTAGGGGGCGGCGCGCTGCTCGGCGAGATGGACCACGGCATCCGGGCGGAAGCGGGCGAGCCACGTCTTGAGGTCGTCGTAGTCGCGGGCGAGGTCGATGCGCTCGAGCCCGATATGCCGGCCGGTCAGCTGCTCCCAGGTGTCGCGCCGTTCCTTGGGGCTGGTGATCGGGGTCAAGGACTGGACGTCCAGCTCACCGTCGATGGCCCGCCTGACCAGGCTGTCGACGATGACCACCTCGTGGCCCTTGGCGGACAGGTGCAGGGTCGTGGGCCAGCCGACGAAGCCGTCGCCACCGAGAATGCCGATGCGCATGGGGCAAGCTCCCGTTCAGAGAAAGATCGTAGCGTTCGATTGGGGCAGATTTGCAGCGTCTCATGGGCATGCTGCGTGACAGTTTTGTGGCAAAAAGCCCGGTACTTGTCCAACCGTCGCACCGCCGCCATGCTGTCGGCCATGCAGAGCAGACAGGCGGCGGGACAGCACTGGAGTGCAACGGGCTATCGGCAGCACGCCGGGTTCGTGGCCGAACTCGGCCGGCCGGTGGTCGAGCTGCTCGCACCAGAGCCGGGCGAGCGGATCCTCGATCTGGGCTGCGGTGACGGGGCACTCACGGCAGAACTGACGGCCCACGGCGTCGAGGTCGTCGGCTGCGATGCCTCGGCCGAGCTGCTCCAAGCGGCGGCAGAAAAAGGTCTTTCGACCGTGCTCGCGGATGGCCACGCTTTGCCGTTCGAGGCCGAATTCGACGCCGTGTTCTCCAATGCCGCCCTGCACTGGATGACCCGGCCGGACGAGGTGATCGCCGGCGTTGTTCGGGCCCTCCTGCCCGGCGGGCGATTCGTCGGCGAGTTCGGCGGGATCGGCAATGTCGCGGCGATCACCACGGCCCTTCGCGCGGTGCTTCGGGAGTCGGGCATCGACGCGCTCGCCGTGCGCCCCTGGTTTTTCCCCAGCCCGGCGGACTATCGGCGGCGGCTTGAGCGGCAGGGGTTCAGGGTCGAGACGATCGAGCTGATCCCGCGCCCGACGCCACTGCCGACGGGGCTTCGCGGCTGGCTCGCCACCTTTGCTGATCCGTTCCTGCGGCACGCCCCGCCCGCCGGTCGAGCGGCCCTGGTCGATCGGGTGGTCGAGCTGCTCGAGCCCGCCTTGTGCGACGCCGACGGCAATTGGCAGGCGGACTACGTCCGGCTGCGCTTTCGCGCCGTCCTCGGCGCGGCTTGAGCCCGACTGCTCAGTAGTCCATCCGCCATTCGACGCCGACGCCGCTGCGCGCTTGATCGTCGACGGCGCCACGTACGGTGATGTTGGGCAGCACCTCGATTTCGACCCGGCCACGGGTGGCCCCCGTCGAGAGACTCTGATCGACGGCGATGAAGACGTTGTCGGCGACATAGCGGCCGGCGGTTGCCGTCGTCTCGGCCTCCTCGTCACCGAAATCGGCATTGCCGAGATCGACCACGTCGAGACCGGTGATGTCGCGCAAGGCCCCCATGGCATCCATGCCGCCACCCTCGAGTTGTGCGACCGCATTGGCGAGCCTGAGGCCCTGGACCGGTGTCAGGCCCTGGGTGCCGCGATCGAAGAGGAGCTGCGAGAGCACCTCGTCCTGCGGCAGCTCCGGCTCGCTCGCCAGCTCGAACTCGAGGTCCTCGGCGGGGCCGCTCACCCGCAAGATGCCGGTCAGGCTAGCGGTGGTGGCCGCCGCCTCCAGATTGACGTTCGGGACGGGCGGTGTGGCCCCGGTGAACGTGATGCTGCCCTCGCGCAACTCGAAGCGCCGATCGAGGAAGTCGAGAAAGCCGCGACGATAGTCGATCGAGCCCTCGATCGCGGGCTCACGTGTCGAGCCGGCGATCTGCAGATTCCCATCCCATTCGCTGTCCAGACCGCGGCCGCGGACGAAGATGCGGGACGGCATGTCGACCTCGAGGTCGAGGCGCATGGTGTAGCGCTCGCCGGGCTCCGCCGGCGGCGGTGGTGGTGGTGGCGGCTCGCCGCGTACCTCGATATCGAGCTCGGCCGGCTGAATGCCGCCGCCGGACGGAATACGCAGATCCGCCCGGGGCACGGTGATCGTGCCGCTGGTCTTGCCGCCCCGGGCCGACCCTTCCATCAGGATGTCGACCGTGACCGCAGCCCGGCCGAGATCGTTGTCCAGGACGCGCAGCTCTCGGGTGTCCAGCTCGAACCGGTAGGGAAAGGCCTCGTCCGGGTCGATCGCCATTCCGCCGGTGAGATCCAGTCGCCCGCCTGCCCGGTCGCGCGCCTCGAAGCGCTCGATCGCCAGACGGTCGCCGTCGCCGACCAGACGGATCGCGACGTCGGTCAGGATGATGCCGCTCAGCGCATCGGCCACCCGGCCGTTGCTGATGGTCAGCTCACCGCTCGCCACCGGACTCGCGATCGTACCGCCGAGCCGGAGGTCGAGATCGAGAGCGCCCTCGATCTGCTGACCATCGAGAGCGGCGAACGCCACCAGCGGCTCCAGCCGGCTCTGGCCGGTCAGCCGCCCGTCGAGTGGTGCCGACTCCGCCAGATCGATGGCGAAGGGCTGCAGCGACAGGTTCATCGGCAGGCGGAAATCGGCAACGAGCGGCTGTTCGGCCGGCCCCTCGATGCGGACCCCGGTGGCGAGCCCGGTCTCGTCGAGCTGGAGCTCGATGGTGATATCGGCCGGCAGATCGGCCCGGTGGCCGGGATCGCCGTGCTTCAGGCCGCTGATCTGCAGACCCCCCGTGAGCACCGGGGCTCCCAGCGAGCCTTCGAGATCGAAGCGACCGTCGAGGTCGCCCTCGAACGGCGGGCCGCCGAAATCGGCCAGCACGGTCATCGGAAATTCGTCGATGACGAGTGCTGCGCGAGCCCTGTCGCGCGGCTGATCCAGGTTCAGATTGCCCTGAATGCGGGCGTCGCCGATCCGCAGGTCGAGCTGGTCGATGTCGAGGACGCCAGCGTCGAGGCGCATGGTGGCGGGGCTCATCAGGCGAATGCTCTGCGCCTGGAAAACGCCTTCGAGCTCATCGAGGAAGACCGCCTGCGTCTCGCCCAGAACGTCGGCCCGGGCCCGGGCGCGCACGTTGAACGGCCCTTCCGTTTCACCCTCGGCATCGGCCTCGACATCGTAGAGCTCGCGGTCACCGGTGATCCTGAGGGTCGCCTCGTCGAGCACGACGCCGCCCGGTGCCGGTTGGCTGAAGTCGGCGGCGGTGATCGTGGCCTCGACCCCGAGCCGGTCCATCACGTCTTCGACCTCGGCCTCGACGCGTGCCTGGCCGAGCGCACCGAAGTCGCCGGCGATGTCGTCGGCGGCGAGCTCCAGTGTCGCATCCTGGCGTCCGGCGCTGGCGTCGAATCGGCTGTCGAACTCGACCGAGCCGCGAAGCGCCTGACCGGTCCAGGGCTCGAGGGCGGCGAGATCACTGATCTGCCCGGCGAGATTGCCGTTCGCGAGCAGTGTTTCGAGATCGATCCGGGCCTCGCCGCCGATATCGGTCGCCGGACCACTCAAGCGCAGGTTCGAGAGGTCGAGTTGTGGTTGGTCGAGGGCGAAGTCGCTCCTGAGCTGCAGGGTATCGCCCGCCTGCTCGACCCCGAGCAGCAGATTGCCGCCGTAGCCTGCGGCGGACTCGCCGGCCTGCGCCACGAGGCTGATCCGGTCGAAGCTGCGCTCGGCGATCGTCAGATTGTCGACGCGCAGATCGGCGTCGACGCCCGGCTCCTGCAGCGTGCCGGCGAGCTGGATCGAGCTCTGCACCTCCCCGGCGATCGGCTGGCCGATCAGGCCTTCGAGCGTCTCGAGGGCGAACGGGCTGAGCTCGATCTGCCCGCTCAGCGGCTGTGTCTCGCCGAGGCCGAGGGCGAGGTTGCCGGTGAGGCCGAGCGCGGCCGTCGTCACCTCCAGCCCCTGGACCTCGACATCCTGGCCGGGGCGCACCACGACCCGGCCGGTGAGCTGCGGGCTGGCGCCCACCAACGGATCGAGATCCTGCGGCAAGCCGGCGAGGTTCTCACCGCTGAGCGCGAGGTCGACGCCGATCTGCTCGAGCTCGGCCGCGAGGTCGATGTCGGCCTCGAGGTCGAGCGAGCCGGTCGCCGCCAGATCGGGCGGGGCGTCGGGGCCGAGCGCCGCCAAGAGGGCTTCGATCGACGGCACCTCGCCGGTGAGGCGGGCGGTCCCGGCGAGCGACGGCATGGCCATTTCGGCCGTACCGTCGAGGGCCACGTGCTCGCCACGCAGGCTCAGCCGATCGACCCTTGCCTCGCCTTCCATCGGCACCACCGCTGCGAGATCGAGCTCGACACCGCTTTCCGGGCGAAGCGGCTCGCCGTTCTGGGTGATGCCGTCGATGCGGCCGCCGCCCTCGAGCGCCAGCCCGGCGAAGGGCTGGTCCAGCGGTGCCAGGAGATCGGCGGTGAAGGTGAGCGCCACGTCGCCGACGCCGAAGGCATCGGCGGTGATCGCGTCGGCGTCGAGGGAAAGGTCGAAGCTGGGCTCGGTGAAACTGCCGAGGGCATCGAGTGCCAGCTCGACCCGGCCGCCGAGGTCCTGGCCGGCGAGGCCGCTGGCGCGGGAGAGATCGGCGGCGGTGACGCGAATCTGGCCCTCCAGCCGATCGTCGTCGAGGCTCGCCTCGAGGGCCCCGGTGGCAGTAGCGATGCCGCTTTCCAGGTTCAGCCGGTCCAGCACGAAATGGCCGGGCGCGCGCTGTCCGCCGGCGAGTGCCAGCTCCAGCCGCTCGCCGAGCACAGCGGCGATATCGGGCGGCAAGGCATCCGGTGCCGGTTGAACGTCCAAGGTCAGATCGAGCGAGGGGTTCTCGCCGTAGGCCAGGGCCAAGTCGGCCTCGGCTTCGACCAGGTCGGCGATCTCGAACAACAGGTCGGCGCGCCAATCGGCGAGTGGGCCGTCACCGGTCAGGCGCAAGTCGAGGTCGCCCGCCTCGGGCACGCCGGTCAGGGCCGCCATCAGGCCGCCGGTCTCACTGGCTTCGAGATCGAGGCCGATCCGCTCCGCTGCCAGATCGAGCACGGCGTCGAGGCCGAGCGAGGCGGTGGCTTCGTCGGTCCGCACGAGATCGAGCCGGGCCTCGGCGCGCCTGCCCTCCGGTCCGGTGGTGGCGTTGCCTTCGAGATTGAAGACCGCATCCTGGCCGATCAGTTCCTCGCCGAGCTCGATCCGCTCGACGAAGAGCCGCTCGACGACGACCCGGGGCAGACTTTCCGGCAGGCTCGGCGCTTCGGGCAGGCTGAATGGTTCGTCCTGCGGCTCGGGCTCCGGCGGCGGTCCCGACGGCAGCTCGGGTGTGCGGTGCACGGCGACGCGCGCCGCCCCCACCTGCTCGACGCGGATCTCGCCCGCGAGCAGCCGGCTCGGGCTCACTTGCACCCGGGCATCGTCGACCTCGAGCCAGGTGCCGGTGTCGTCGGCGAGGCGAAACCGGCCGAGCCGCACGTCGAACGGCAGCAGGCCCTCGAGCTCGGCGACCTCGGCCGTCTGCTGCTCGGTCGTGAGGCTGTCCTGCACCAGCCCGGTTATCTGGGCCTTGGCGATCCGGGTTTGGGCGAGCCCGAAGGCGGCCCCGAGCAGGACCACGACGACGAGCAGCAGACCGACGAGCGAGAGCAGAATCTTGCGCAGCAAGGCTTTGGCTTTCGGCGTTGCAGAGGGTGGGTGGCCGCGCGGCCGAACCGTGCATACCCGTTAGCATGTGGGACCGAAGCGCGCAAAATGCGAGGCGCCGGTCGGGCCGAACCCACTCGAACTCAGAAGGCTTGGCCGATGGAGATGTAGAGCTGCCAGGAATCGTCGACGTCGTCGCGTTTGTCGACCGGCACGCCGACATCGAGGCGGATCGGCCCCACCGGTGTCAGATAGCGGACCCCGGCACCGGTGCCGAACTGCAGGGCGTCGCCGAATTGCGGGATCGACTCTTCGAAGGCACTACCGCCATCGAGAAAAATCACGCCCTCGACGTTCTCGAAAACCTGGTAGCGGACCTCGGCGCTACCCTCGAGCAGCGAGCGCCCGCCGGTCGGATCGTTGTCGTCGTCGAGCGGACCCGCGGATTGGAAGGGAAGACCGCGGATCGAGCCGCCACCACCGCTGTAGAACCGCTCGTCGGCCGGAACGGCGTCGATATCGGCGCCGATGATCGCACCGGTCGCAGCGCGAAACGCGAGCACCAGGCGGGGGTCGTTGCTGACCCGGAAATAGCGGGTGCCGACCAGCCGGTTCTTGATGAAGGTGGTGCCGGGATTGAGGGTGTCCCAGGTGGGGGCAGCCTCGCCCGAGATGCGATAGCCCTTGGTCGGATCGAGCAGGTCGTCGCTGTCGTCGAAGCGAAAGCCGAACGGCACCGAGAAAAGGCCGAACGTGTCCTTGCCGTCGCTGTCCTCGACCTCGCTCAAGCGGTAGGCGACGCCGAGGGTGCCGGTCAGGCGCCCGCTGAAGCGCCGCTCGACACCGAGATTGCCGCGGATCGAGACGCTGTCGAAGGCGGCGGTATCCTCCTGGCGCAGCCCGCCACCACCGACGAGATCGAGATCGGGAACGAAGATATCCGGCTTGCGGAGCTGCCCCTCGACGCGTTGCAGGCTCTCGCTGACCTCGGCCTCGATACGCAGCAGCTCGCCCGCGCCCAGGATGTTGCGGTGCTCCCAGGACGCGAGCACGCTCGGCCCGTCATCGGTCTGATAACCGAGGCCGGCACCGATCGTCCGATGCAGTCGCTCGGTGACCTCGAAGGTCACCGGCCAGTTGCCCTCCGCGTTCGGTTCCGGGCCGTCGATGACCTGAACGGTGGCGAAGAGGTTGGTGTCGATCAGGCGGCGCCGCGCCCGCTCGATGGCGCGCACGTCGAAGGAATCGCCCTCCTCGATCAGCAGGCGCTGATGGACGAAGGCATCGTCGATCCCGGTGTCCCCGGTGACCACGGGCTCGGCCAAAGTGAAGCCGGGGCCGGGACGGATCGCGAGCTCGACGTCCATGGTCTTGAGGTCGCGATCGATGATCGTCCGCCGCTCGCCGAGCTCTGCCTGGGCATGGCCGTGGCTCCGGGCATGGCGCAGCAGCCGCTCCTCGGACTCGAGCACGACCTCGGCGAGTGCCGGATCGCCCTGCTTGAGTCCGAGTTCGGCGAGCAGCCGCGGCTCGTAACCATGTGCCTCGCCTTCGATGCGCACGCGGCGCTCGTCGAAGCGGTAGCGCTCGCCGGGCTCGATCATGAAGACGATACGGGTGGCAGCTGTCCCCAAGAGCGGATCGAGGATACCGTTGCGCTCCTCCACCGCCTCGTCCTGCTCGATGCGAAAGTCGACCGCACCGTCGTAGAAACTGCGGGCATGCAACCCGGTCACCAGGCGCGGGACGTCGTTGCGTGCCCGGTTGCGGAGGATCAACAGGCTGGGCGGCGGTCGATCGGTGCTCTGCGCGGCGTTCGAGACACCGCGCAGATAGCCCTCGAGGCCTGGATCGGCTGCGTCCTCCAAGCCCTCGAACACGACCGAATAGGGTACCCGCGGGCCCTCCATGCTCTGGTCGCCGTTGAGCAGGGGCAGGCCGTTGGTCCCGCAGCCGACGAGCAGCAGGGCGAGGCCGAGCCACACGACCGACCGGCCGCGAGCCAGAACGCCGGCCCAACTGCAGGCGAGCGATCGACCGGGCGCCATCAGTCGTTGCCAAATCGCCTCTGGTCAGCCACGGCCGGCCGTGGTGCCGCTGGTTCGGGGGCTGTCGCCGCCTCCGCCGCCTTCTCCGGCTCGTCCATACGATCTTGCCGTTCCAGGCTCTTGATGACGAGCGGGGTGACGTTGCCCTTCTTGTCGGTCCCGAAATAGAGCGTTTGGTGCGGGTAGGGGATCTCGATGCCGAGTTCGTCGAAGCGCAGCTTGATGCGGCGCAGGAACTCGCGCCTGATCCCCCACTGCTCGCCCGCCCGGGTCTTCGAGCGCATCCGAATGGCCACCGCCGAGCTGCCGAACTGCTCGACGCCGGCGATGTCGATGGGCTCGAGGATCAGCCGCCGGTAGGGCCATTCCTTGCGCAGCCGGTCGTCGATCTCGCGGATCACGCGGATCACCTCGTCGGTGTTTTCCTTGTACGCGACCTCGATATCCATCAGCGCGTAGGAGAACTCCTTGGTCATGTTGGTGACGACGTCGACCGTGCCGTAAGGGATGGTATGCACGTTGCCGTCGTAGCTGCGCAACACGATCGCCCGCATCGACATGCCTTCGACCACGCCGGATTTGCCGGCCGTATCGATGACGTCGCCGACCCGGATGGTGTCGCCGAGGAGGATGAACAGGCCGGTGATCAGGTCCTTGACGAGGGCCTGTGAGCCGAAGCCGATGGCGAGACCGACCACGCCGGCACCGGCGAGCAAGGGGGCTGCCTCGACGCCGAGCTGGCTCAAGGCGGTGAAGAGGCCGACCATGCCGAAGATGAAATAGCCGACATTGGCGAGAATGCCGGTCAGGGTGCGGGCCCGATTGCTGTGCAGCGGATTGCCCTGTGCGTCCTTGGCGCCGCTGATCCGCCCGGCGACGAGACTGGTCAGCTCGAATGCGACAACGGTGAGCGCCACGATCAGGGCCAGTCGGGCGAGCAGCCCGACGAAGGCCAGGCCGGTATCGGAGCGGAGCCAGTCGAGGACGCCGATATTCCAGGCCGTGGCAATGGCGATGGTGGCGGCGATGAAGACGGCCGAGCGCAAGAGCAGACGCACCGGTCCGGCATACCAATTGGCGCGCTCCTGCACTCCCGGCAGCATTTCCTCACTTTCCGTCGCCAGCGGCACGCCCCGTTCGAAGACCCGGTCGAGCCAAAGTGACGCCAGTCGGGCGACGGCCAGCACGACCAGGGTGAGAGCGGTCGCGCGACCGAGGAAAAGGAGCCCGCCGGGGACGTCCAGCGCCCAAACGAGGTAGTGCAGGCCGATCAAGAGGATCGCGAAATAGTGCCATGTGCCGGCGAGGAAGTGGCCGGGGACGAAGCGGGCGAGCGCGGCACCGCTCTCGTCGTTCCAGGTGCGGATGGCGTTCGCCGCGGTCTCGCGCAGCCGCAGCACCATGAAGATGGCGATGCCGGCGACCGTCAGAAACAGGATGTACTGGAGAAAAACGAACAGCGACTCCGGCAGGCCGAGCTGGAAAAAGGCGAACAGGAGCCCGAAGCCGACGAAGCCGAAGCGGCCGATCCTGAACAGCCCGGCCTGCAGGATGCGAGCGGTTCGATCGCTCACCGGGAGCGGCGGCGCGATGATCCCCGGCTCGCCCAAGACAAGCCTGATCACCGCCCGCCAGATCATCGCGACGAAAAAGAAGACGGTGAGGCTCATCGCCGCCGTGGCGACCATGGTGAGATCGGTCTCCCGCAGGCCGCTGATGTCGATCACCGAGGCTGCGGCCAGAGCGTTGACGCCGGTGAGCACGCCCGGTGTCAATGCGCCGAAGACGAACGCCGCGACGATCTCGACGGTGAACCGACGTAGCAAGCAGCGTCGCGGCTGCTCGGAATCGAAGGGCGGGCGCAGCCGGAGGACCTGCAAGCGCGCCAACAGCCCCAGGGCGACGATCGCGAACACCGCGCTGATGACGAAGCTCCATACCCGCCGGGCATCCGGGTCTCCCGCCTGCGCCGCCACCCAATCCACCAGCGCCGGGATCTGCTCGGTGGAATCGGCGATATCGCCGGCGATGGCGAAGAGGCTGTCGGTCCGCCGGCGGAACTCTTCGGTGAATTCCTCGAACACCGTGGCGGCCACCATGTCGGGGTCGGTCGGCGCGGTCTCTGCGGGCCGTGTCGGCCCCGTCTCGGCTGCGCGCAGAGCGCGCAACTTGGCCAAGAGCTCGGCCCGTTCGTTCGGGTCTTCCAACTGGCGGATCAGGGTTTCGAGCGCATCGCCCTCGGACGCCGCCGGGGCCTCGGTTTGCGTGGCCGGTGCCGGTGCCGGAAAGCCCATCGTCTGCGCCGAGGCCGCACCGAAGGCAGCGAGCCAGAGCACGAGGCCGATGCCGAGCAGGCCCGCGAGGTGGCCGGTGCGAGGTCGAGATCGATAGGCGCTAATAATCGGTGTTCCCAACGGCGAAAGAAACGAGCAGGGCCGATGGCCAGCTGACGTTCGGCCGATCCGCCGCCGCGCCATCTACTCTTTCGGTGGGAGGAGGCAGCTCGGCATGATCCGGGGTCGATTTCTGTGCCGGGCGAAAGGTAATTGGTCAGGCGGATTTCGCAAGGCCACCGCGGAGGCGGTCCAAGGCCTGCTCGAAACGCCAAGCCGAGGCGACGATCTGCTCGAGGTCGGCGTAGCGGGGCTGCCAAGCGAGCCGCTCGCAGATGCGCCGGTTGTCGGCCACCAGGATCGCCGGGTCGCCCGGCCGGCGCTCGCCGTGCCCGACCGGCAGCTCGATCCCGGTGACACGCTCGACCGCATCGAGCACCTCGCGCACGCTGTAGCCCCGGCCGTAGCCACAATTGGCGACGAGCGAATCACCGCCCGACGCGAGATGCGCCAGCGCCTGGACATGGGCCGCTGCCAGGTCGTCGACGTGCACGTAGTCGCGGATGCAGGTGCCGTCGGGGGTCGGGTAGTCGGTGCCGTTGACCTGCATGCCGAGGCGGCGGCCGGCGGCGGTCTCCAGCGCCACTTTGATCAGGTGACTGTTGTTCGGCGTCGCCTCGCCGATCCGTGCCGCCGCGTCGGCACCGGCGACGTTGAAGTAGCGCAGGATGGCAAAGCGAATGCCGCTGGCAGCGGCGATGTCCTGCAGCGCGCGCTCGGCCATCAGCTTGGAAGCGCCATAGGGGTTGATCGGTGCAAGCGGCTGGGCCTCGTCGATCAGCGCAACGCCGGGTTGGCCGTACACCGCCGCGGTCGAGGAGAAGACGACGTGCGCAATTCCGTATTGGGCGCAAAGATCGAACAGGCGAAACGCGTTGGCGGCGTTGTTGAAGTAGTATTTGCCAGGGTTCGCGACCGATTCGCCGACCCAGATGTGGCCGGCGCAGTGCACCACCGCGTCGAACCCACTGCCACAGAGCACGGCCTCCAGGCGGGCCCGGTCGCCGAGGTCGGCAACGACCAGCTCGGCGTCGAGGACCGCCCAGCGATGGCCGGAATAGAGGTTGTCGTAGACGGTAACGGTGTGTCCGGCGGCGGCCAGATCGCGGACGATGTGGCTTCCGATATAGCCGGCCCCGCCGGTGACGAGAACGCGCAGGCTACGGTCGGATCGGCTCATCGGTCACCCCAGCTCATAGTTCCGGCCGGTCGATCGGCCCAAGGACCGGGCGCTCGGGTCGGTCGTCGCATCGACGATGTCGGCGCGCCGGTCCGCCGAAGCGGCGATCGGCACATCGTTCAACTGTTGCGCTCATGCCGTGAGAGTAACGCCCGCGGACCCATGATTTGTCAACGGTTCGCCCAAAATCTCGTAACCCGGTACGGTAAGCACATGATTTGCCCTGTCGGCGGTCAGGTCGCGCCGGTGGTGATAAAGCGTCGCCGTTCGCCCTCCAGGACGAGGCAGGTGAGGTTGCCGTTGAAGCAGGCGCCGGTGTCGATGCCGATCCGGTTGCGGCGGACGACCGGTTCGTCCTCGACCGTATGCCCGTGCACGATGATCTTGCCGCACTCGCCCTGCCAGCTCAAGAACGGCTCGCGGATCCAGAGGACGTCGTGCTCGACCTGCTTGTCGAGCGGCACGCCCGGTCGAATGCCGGCGTGCACGAAGAGATAGTCGCCGACCGGCAACATCAGTTCCAGCGAGTCCAGCAGCTCGCGGTGTGTGTCCGGAATCTTGCTCGCCAGGACGGCTTGCGCGGTGACGAGGCGGGTTTCCTCGGGCTGGTCGAAGGCGAGGGGCACGCCGTAGCTGAGCAGCGTCGCGTCGCCCCCGAAGCGCAGCCAACTCTCGCCGACCGCCTCGCCCTCGAGGAACGTGCGAAACCACAGATCGTGATTGCCGAGCAGCAGCACGCGATCGAAGCCTTCCGGCGGCGGCCCGGTCAGATGCTCCAGCACCCGCCGGCTGTCGAAGCCGCGATCGACATAGTCGCCGAGATAAACGAGCAGATTCTGGCAGCGCTCCGACTGTGCCGCAGCGTCCGCCTGGATTCGCTCCTCGATCTGTTGCACGAGATCGGCGCGGCCGTGGACGTCGCCGACGGCGTAGACCCGCACGCCTTCGGGAACACGGGGGGGTCGGCCGGCGATCGACGGTGTCTCGTCGACCGGCGGGCGGGGGCGCTGGAAAAGTCGCTTGAGCAGGGTACCCTCAACTAAAGATTGATAGTGGCCTCGACAGCTTTCGGCGCTTCATAGCATGCGTGGCGCCTGGGCTACAGTCCCGATGGATAGATCAGCCGGCGACCTCGGCTGCGCAAAACGCGGTATGTGGAGGTTGTCAGATTGCGGCGAAATCGATACGACCACCTCTGGTTGATATAGGGGGCCCGTCCGCGGCGATGGCGTGGGCGAAATGTCCCTGCTCCCGACAGCGATCTGCCGAGCGGAGAGCGCCGCCGAGAGTTCATCCCGTCGTGCAACCGCCGCTGCAGCCTACCGATGGTTCGGCGCTGTGGCCGCCGATTGTTTTGGCGCAAAGCTTCCCACGGAGTCCATGAGATGACGAAGACCAAGCTGATCGGAGGCGCCGTCGCAGCGGTCGCCGTGCTCGCTTCCGGAGTCGCTGCGGCGCAGGACGACCCGTTCGAACCGCTCGGCATCCGCGCCGGCGCCTTTCTCGTCTACCCGACCTTGGCGACAACCGGCACCTACGACGACAACATCTTCGCCACCAAGGACGACGAGGAAGACGATTTCATCTTCACCCTGCGACCGGATATTCGCGCCGAATCACAGTGGTCGCGGCATTCTCTGGCGGCGAGCACGTTCGGCGAGTTCGGCTTTTTCGCCGACGAGAACGACAGCAACTACGAGGATTTCGGTGCAGCACTGGACGGCCGTCTCGACGTGACTCGGGACAGTGCCACGTTCGGGAACCTGTCGTTTAGGCGTCTTCACGAAGATCGTGAATCGGCCGACGACGTGGGTCAGGACGAGGTGACGCAATTCTGGCTGAGCGAGGCAGCGCTGCGCCATCGGCACCGATTCGTGCGCTTCTTCGTCGAGCCGCGAGTGAGGGCGCAGCGCTACGCCTTCGAGGAGGCGGGCGATCTCAGCAATGCCGATCGCGATCGCAATCGCTTCGACGGCGGGCTCCGGGCGGGCGTCACCGTCTCGCCGGCGATCAACGTCTTCGCCGAGGGCAACGCCGACGTGGTGCGATACGACGACGCCGGCGATTTCCAGGACAGCAACGGCTATGACGGCCGGGTCGGCGTCGAGGTCGACGTCACCCGCCTCGTCGTCGGTGAAGCGTCCGTCGGCTATGCCTATCGGCAGAACGACGAGTTCGAGAACGAGGGCGGCCTCACCGGTGATCTCGGCATCGTCTGGACCCCGACCCAGTTGACCACGGTGACCTTCACCGGCCGCGCCGGCTTCGACGAGACGACGGTGACCTTCGACGGGGACCGTTCGTCCGGCAACCTCGCCACGAATGTCGGCGTCAGGGTCGATCACGAACTGCGCCGCAACATCCGCCTCAACGCCACTGGCGAATACCAGCGCGACGATTTCCAGGGCACCAATCGGGTCGACGACACCTTCCGCCTCGGCGCGGGGGCAAGTTATCTGCTCAACCGCAACCTCTCGGTCGATGCCTCCTATCGCTTCGATACGCGCGATTCCGACGCCGATGACGCCGAATTCGATCGCAACATCTTCCGGATCGGGGTTACTGCCCGGCTCTGAACGGTGCTCGGTGGGCCCCGGGATCCTTCGACCCGGGGCCCACGGCCGGCGCGGACGGGCCGGCGAGCGGATTTCCTGCGCGGTGTGGCGCTTGCACCGCGCAGCGTTTGTTTTTAATTAACATTCGGGGTGTAGAACCGTCGTCGGTCGGCTCGCCACCGAGGTCGGGCCGGATGCGACACGGATCGTTGGAGAGATGCAGATGACGGGGCTCGGCCGCAGACTATTGACGGTTCTGGTACTCGGCATCGGGTTGACGCTCGCCGCTTGCGGCGGCGGTCAGACCGGTGGCACGCTGCCGACGGCGATGCCGTCCAGCAATGGCGAAGCTGGCGGCGCCGATGGCGAGGTGACGCCGGCGCGGCTCGCGGCTCCGGCCTACCCCCTCGACAGCGGCGATCGGCTGCGGGTCGTGATCTTCCGCCACGAGGACCTCTCGGGCGAGTTCGAGGTGGACGGCAGCGGCTCGTTCGCCATGCCGTTGATCGGCGAGATCGATGCGGCAGGGCTCAGCGCCCGCCAACTCGAGCAGCGGATCGCCGAGCGGCTGCGCGACGGTTACCTGGTGGACCCGCAGGTCAGCATCGAGGTCTTGAACTACCGCCCGTTCTTCATCCTCGGCGAGGTCAATCAGCCGGGCCAGTACCCCTATGCGTCGGGGATGAGCGTGATCAACGCCGTCGCCATGGCCGGCGGGTTCACCTTCCGGGCAAAGGAGAACGGGATCGCCGTGCAGCGCGGTGGCTCCGGCGCACCCCAGGTCGTCGTCACCCCCGATACGCCGATTCTGCCGGGCGACATCATCCGGGTACCCGAGCGCTTCTTCTGAGCCGGCCCCGGCTCCGGGCCGGTCGAGTGTCCGATACCGTCGTGCGCTGAACTTCAGGCGCCCGGCGGGGCGGTGTCGGCTCGGCCGCAACAGGCGCCGGGCCGACTACCGTGGGTTGCAATCCGGGCTTTCATGTGCCCGAGGCCGTCGCTATAGCCGGGCGGCGGCATCGGCAACGAGGGGCTCGGCGGATGGCACGGAAAGGTAGCACGCGGGCAAGGGGCGCTCGGCCGAGCGGCTCGGCGTGGGTCGATGTCCGGGGCTGGCGCGACTCGTTCGCCATCTACAAGGACCCGCGCGTCGTCGGCGTGCTCTTTCTCGGGTTCTCGAGCGGCCTGCCGATCATGCTGATCGCCGCCACGCTCAGCACCTGGCTGCGCGAGGAGGATGTGACCCGGGCGGCGATCGGCCTCTTCGGCTTCGCTTTTGCCCCCTACACCTTCAAGTTCGCCTGGGCGCCGTTAATGGATCGGCTGTCGCTGCCGCCGTTCACCACCATCTTCGGCCGGCGGCGTGGCTGGATGCTGGCGAGCCAGATCGGCCTGATCGCCTCGATTTTCGCGCTGGGCCAGACCCAGCCCGGCATCGATCTCTGGTGGACCGCGTTTTTCGCCGTCATGGTCGCCTTCTTCTCGGCGAGCCAGGACATCGTCATCGATGCCTATCGGGTCGAAATCCTGCCCGAAGAGAAGCTGGGCGCCGGTGCCGGTGTCGTCGTCCTCGGCTATCGCATCGCGATGTGGGTGGCCACGGCAGGAGCACTCCTGCTCGCCGAGGCGGCCGGCTGGTCGGCGGCCTACACCGTCATGGCGCTTCTCGTCTTGATCGGCGTCGGCACCGTGCTCTCGATCGGTGAGCCGGCGCAATCCTCGACCGCACTCATCGACCAGCAGGTGCTGGAGGAGGACCGGCTGCTCCGTCAGGTGCCGAAGAGCCAGCTCGCCCGGTTCGAGGGGGTCGGCGGCCTGTTCCTCGCCATTCTTCTCTTCTACGGCGCTTGGCTGCCGGTCTCTGCCGTCTTCGGTGTCTTCTCGCCCCTGGCCGGCGAGTGGAACGTGGCGCAGGGCATCGTGCTCCTCGGCAATCTCTTGGTCACCGGACTCGGCATGAAGGTCGCCTGGCAGCTCTACCGGCGCGAGCCCGGCGCCCTCGGCCACGCCAAGAGCTTCGCCCTGATCGCCATCGCCTGGCTGGTGCTGAAGACCCTGTGGTATGCGATCGGCCCCTGGAGCCCGTTCGTCCCGAGCCTGCACGGGGCGGTGGTGCTGGCCGTTCTCTACGGCTCGAGCAACCTCGTCATGGCAGCGTTCGGCGCCGAACCGTTCGGCACCGAGGCCTTCCTGGCGCCGGTCTGGCTCACCATCGTCGGCTTCTGGGTCGAGCTCCTGGCGCTGATCACGCTCTACGGCTTCAGCTATTTCAGCAAGCGCGCGCACGCCAATTTCGGCCTCGTGCCGATCGCCGAGGAGACCACGGTTCATCTCTGGATGCGCCGCGCGGTGATCGAGCCCTTCTACGACTTCGTCAAGCGCAACGGGCTCGGCATCGCGGTTACCATTCTCGCCTTCATCTCGGTCTACAAGGCCTCGGACGTGCTGCTGACCTTGATGGCCAACCCGTTCTACATCGATGTCGGCTTCAGCCGGGCCGAGATCGCCTGGGTCTCGGGCACGTTCGGGCTCTGGATGACGTTGCTCGGCGGGATGATCGGCGGGCTCATGGTGTTCCGGCTCGGCCTGATGGCCTCGCTCACCGTCTCCGTCCTGCTGATGGCGATCTCGAACCTGATGTTCCTGCTGCTCTCGCTGAGCGGTCCCGACATCGTCCTCTTTCATGCCGTCATCTTCGTCGAGAACGTGTCCGGTGGGCTGGGCACCACCGTTTTCGTCGCCTATCTGTCGTCTTTGTGCAACATCCACTATACGGCCGTACAATACGCACTTCTGACCTCGTTCATGCAGCTTTTGGGCAAGTTCGTGATCGTGCCGTCGTCGGGCTTCTTCGCCGATGCGCTGGGTTGGGAACTCTTCTTCGTCGCTTCCACCCTGTTCGCCCTGCCCGCCCTCTTGCTGCTGTGGCTGCTGCAGCGTCAGGGCCTCACCGTGGCAGCGGCGAGCGCCGAAGGCAGCGGGGCCGGCGCTGCAGAAGGTTGAGACCGAAATCCTGCCTTTTTGATTTCGATCAATGTGCTGGGCGCATGGCAGCCCTACGTCCAGCGCGTTGACCGGCGCTGCGCGCCGTGCTTTGGCCAAAGGGTGCTATCGAGGGACCGCGATGATCGTTTGCATCTGCAATGCACTGCGCGAGAAGGACTGCCGCGATGCCGCGGCGGCACCCGAAGTGCGGCGTGCCGGCTGTGTTTACCGTCGATTGAACTGTCGGGTTCGCTGTGGCGCGTGCGTCGCCACGATGAAGGCGATCGTCGACGAACTGCGCGACGAAAGGGCGGCACGCCAGGCGCAGCCCCCGCTGCCGATCGCGGCCGAATGAGCCACGGCGGCGCGCTTGGAACAGTTCCAGACTGATCCCTCCGAGGCCGCGCCGCGTAACAACAACATAAGGAATTAGGGCCTAGTCTGCTCGTCCAGTGCTGGCCCGGGAATGTCATCAGGAGTGAGCATGGCAGCGGACGTCAAAGGCCACCCCGAAGTGCTGGCCGCCCTCAACAAAGCCCTGAAGGGCGAGCTTACCGCGATCAATCAGTATTTCCTCCACGCCCGGATGCTGGAGGACTGGGGCTACGCCAAGCGTGGCAAGGCCGAGTACGACGAATCGATCGAAGAGATGCAGCATGCGGACAAGCTGATCCAGCGCATCCTGCTCCTGAACGGCCTGCCCAATCTGCAGGAACTCGGCAAACTCTATATCGGCGAGGACCTGAAGAACGTGATCGAGTGCGATCTCCGACTGGAGCTCGAGGGGATCGAGCACTATCGAGCCGCGATCAAGATCGCCGAGCAGCACCACGATTTCGTCACTCGTGACCTGTTCATCCATATTCTGGCGGATGAAGAAGAGCATCAGGACCAGAACAAGACCGAGCTCGAGCTGATCGAGCAGATCGGCATCGAGAATTTCGGCCTGTCGCAGATGTAGCTGGCCGGCTCCGCGATCGTCGTGTCACTCAGGCAGCCAGGGCGGTCGTGGGAAGTGCCGACGACGTCGTGGTCCGCGCATCGTCCGTGCTCTTCGTCGGCACGCGGCCGAGGATCGCGCGGGCCAGACGCATGATGTCGCGATGCGCCTTGGAGCGCGGCGCGTAACCGCCGATCCATTCGGCGGCGTCGAACGCTTCGGCGAAGAGCGGCGAGCGGCGAATCGGCGGGGCCATCGCCACCGGCACCCGGATGCGCATCCGGCGCAACCCGCCATCGCGAAACCAGCCGCTCTCCACCCGATTGGGGACCACGAGCGACGGGATCGGTGTGCCCTGCCGCTCGTCCTCGGCCTTGGCGATGCGGTGCAGCGTCCGGGTGGTCGCCGAGAGATCGAGCCCCGAGGCGGCAGCCGGGATGAGCACCAGGTCGGCGACCAGCAGAGCCGCCCCCAGCGTGGCTCCCAGTACCGCCGGCAGGTCGATGACCACGAAATCCCGCTCGGCACCGATCTCCTGGATCTGGTCCATCCAGGCCGGCGCCTGCTCCAGGTCGCGCAAGGCGGCGGTCTCGAAGAGCTTCGCCGGAAGGACGCGCCGCCGCATCCACTGCGTCGCCGTGAATTGCGGGTCGGCGTCGATGACGACCGAGGCATGGCCACTCGCGGCCAAGGCACAGGCGAGATTGACGGCGATCGTGCTCTTGCCGGTGCCGCCCTTGAGATTGCCGACGGCGATCACGACCGCCGGGCGACGGGCAGGGCTCGCATCTCGGGTCGCTTCGGGCATGGTGTCTTTTCCGGTCCTGGCAGCGCCGCGATCGGCGTCCTCTCGTCTGCCCCGGAGACTCGCGTCGTTCGCTCCCCGGCTCAAGTGCCCGACACTCGGATGCGCACCGGCTTATGCGATTGGTCAACCGTTCGTTAACGTTGGCAGGCCGGCCAGCGGGCAGATCGCCTCGACAACCCCTTGCGCTTCTCGCGCATTTCTTTAGAACGCCAGTGCGATGCGGTCGTGGCGGAACTGGTAGACGCGCAGCGTTGAGGGCGCTGTGGGCCTAGCCCGTGGAGGTTCGAGTCCTCTCGACCGCACCATTCTTTCCCCCTGATCCGGTGATCTCGAAATCAGGCTCGTCGGCTGCGTGCCGGTTGCGACCGGCTTGCCGAGCCGGCCATGGCGGCCGCAGAAGTGCGCTGGTCGCTCGTTCTTCCGTCCAGCAAGATCGACCGGAGTTCGGCGCGACCGGGCGGCACGCCGGGTTGCCGGCTCCTCCGCCGCTCAGAGCCCGTTTCAAAAGTTTTCATGCTGTTTCATCGGCTTACGGGTGAGCGCCGGCGAGGAGCCGAGCGCGGCCCGATGCCGGAGCATCGGGCAAGCTCGGCGACGAAGCCGCCGCCAGCCGTAAGCCGACCGCAGGTGAGCTTGGCAGCGGCACCTGCTTCGTCGTTGGTCGGCCGACGATGCCCGGCCGCGC
>Ga0081535_100111_pt1 | contig 78148 bp, 70 predicted proteins | sample HotLakmasection3_FD_71020 | JGI IMG/M metagenome (GOLD analysis project Ga0081535, IMG submission 71020) | Hypersaline microbial mat communities from Hot Lake, Washington, USA - Section #3 (SPADES assembly) (version 2) | ecosystem: Environmental > Aquatic > Non-marine Saline and Alkaline >... | reverse complement strand
GGCGATTTGATCCCGGTGCATAGTGGGGGCATAGTGACCGCGCAAAAGCCCGGCGATTCCTGGGTGGTCAAATTTGATCAGGGTGCGTTTCTGGTCGACAGCGCCTATTTGGAAAAAGTCGTATTTGACGATAACTCACCAGCGGCAACGGACAACCAGGAGCCATAACGGGAACGAAACCGCTGCTTGAGCAGCAGCCGGTCCCGAAACCAATCGCGACAAAACGCCCATCCCCTTCTGCAATCAAATCCTTGGCCCGCACCTGGACAAACGTGGTTAAACCGCCAGGAAGCTGCCACCACATTGGTCGTTGCTAAGGTCACCCTGCGTGGTGGATGAGGATACCCAGCGGGGCTATTGCCAGTGCGCCGGAACCCGACCATAGAGCCGAGTGCACTCCCGCAGTCGCTCTCGCAGTTCCCCTGTGAGCATCTCGGATCGGTAGCGCCAGGCCCAATTGCCTTCCGCCTGACCCGGCGAATTCATGCGGGCATGACTGCCCAAGCCCAAAATGTCTTGCAGGGGAAACACCGCCTGATTTGCGATGGAACTCAGCGCCAGCCGAATCATGCTCCAGTGGATGCCGTCGGCATGTAGACCGCCGATATAACGCAACACGCGATCGCGCTCATACTCCGATGCTTGATCAAACCAGCCAACGGTCGTGTCGTTGTCATGGGTGCCAGTGTAAACCAGGCAATTATTAACATAGTTGAACGGCAGATAAGGATTCGTATGGTCGCCGCCAAAAGCAAACTGTAAAATCTTCATGCCCGGAAAGTCGAACTGATCCCGCAGCGCCTCCACCTCCGGCGTAATCACGCCCAGATCTTCCGCCAAAATGGGCAAGACGCCAAACTCGTCCTTCACCGCATTGAAGAAGGCTTCTCCGGGGGCTTCGATCCATTCACCATTTAAGGCCGTGTCTTCGCCACCGGGTACCGCCCAATATGCCTGAAAGCCCCGGAAGTGGTCGATGCGGGTCAGGTCAACATATTCCAACAGCGCCTTTACCCGTTGCAGCCACCACCGAAAGCCCCGCTCTTGAATGACCTCCCAGTTATAGGTCGGGTTGCCCCAAAGCTGCCCCGTCTCGCTGAAATAGTCGGGTGGCACCCCGGCCATCTCCGCTGGTTCTAAGGTTTCCTGATCCAGCATGAAATTGTGGGGAAACGCCCACACGTCGACGCTGTCATGGGCCACGTAAATCGGCATATCACCGACTATCTGGATATGGCGATCGTTGGCATACTCCTTCAACGCCTTCCACTGGCGGGTAAATTCAAACTGAAAGTATTTGTGATAAGCAATCACGGTAGCCAGTTTGTCATGCCACGCTGACATAGCCTGATCTTCGCGCCGGGCCAGGGCATTTTCCCATTGGTGCCAACTGGCCCCGCCATGGGCTCGTTTCAGCGCCATAAAAAAGGCGTAGTCATCTAGCCAAAAGGCATGTTCTTTGCAAAAAGCCTCGTATTCCGCCCACGTCTCTTCGTCGGCAGCCGCATTGAAGGTTTCAGCGGCTTTTTCTAGCAGTTTGAGCTTCTCGGGCAAGACGCCGCTGTAATCCACCTCGTCGTCAGAAAAATAGGGAAACTCATCCAGGTCTGACGGCTTAAGCAAACCGCGATCGCGCAGTTGCTCCAGGCTAATCAGCATGTGATTGCCCGCCATCGAAGAGTAGGACATGTAGGGCGAGTTGCCATGCCCGGTGGGCCCGAGCGGTAACACCTGCCAGAGTTGCTGCCCCGTCTCTGCCAAGAAATCGATGAACTCATAGGCTGCCGGGCCGAGGTCGCCCATGCCAAACCGTCCCGGAAACGAAGTGGGATGCAATAGAATGCCGCTCGCGCGTTGAAAAGGCATCTTATCGTCTGTAACGTCCCATAGACTCTAGCATGGCAATTCTCGGGAATAACCTGACAGCCGATAGAGTTTTGCGGCGGGCCGTGGGGGCCATATTTCTCCAGTTTTGGGGGCTACTAAGTACACATCAGTTGTCTGTCATGACTTGTCAGCAATCTAGCTCCCTTTTCTGGTATGCCCGGAGGGCTTTAAGCCCCAAAATTTGGGGGACTTTGAACTTCGGTCTCCCCCCAGAATGGCTACGATGTATACACAAGTTCTTAGTTATGTCATTTCCAGCTTTATGGCCCCCTTTTCTGGTCTGCCCGGAGGGCTTTAAGCCCCCGATTCCGGGGGACTTTGCCGTTGGGTTCCCCCCAGAATTGGGGGGCGGAGGGGGGCAAATGCAGAATGTTGCTCTCCCATTCGAGATGTGTGTACACGGTAGCCCCAGAATGGGGGGGACAAAGGGAGGCAAATGCAGCGTTTTGAGGGCGCAATCGAGATGTGTGTACTTAGTCGGTTTTAGGGGGTGAGGTAGGCAGAAAGGAGGCGCAAATCCTTTATGGTGAAGCTGCAAACTCACCATAAATTTTTCGGATTGCCGTGACCTATCGTAATCCTGCGCCCACTGTAGACATCATTATTGAGATGCGCGATCGCCCCCATCGCCCCATTGTGCTCATTGAGCGCCAAAATGAGCCGTTTGGCTGGGCCATTCCAGGCGGGTTTGTGGACTATGGGGAATCGGTGGAAACCACTGCCGTGCGCGAAGCTCAGGAGGAAACCCAGCTCCGCGTCACCCTGATCGAGCAGTTCCACGTTTATTCTGATCCGCAACGCGACCCCCGCAAACATACCCTCAGCGTGGTTTTCCTGGCCTATGCCACCGGTACGCCCGTCGCTGATGACGACGCCAAAAATATCGCCCTGTTCGCCCCCTGGGAAGTGCCGACCTATCTCTGTTTCGACCACGATCGCATTCTGCAAGATTATTGGCAGTATCGCCATTACGGCCTGCGCCCCAGGGTTTAGGAATGCAGAAGTTCAGAAGTCAGAATGCAGAAGTATTCCCCAATTACTCCACCTACTCTCACACCCTCATCCCTGACATAATAGTTGCCGTCCTTCAATCGCTGGAAAATTCATGGATCGCCAAATCGTTCAAACCAACACCGCCCCCGCCCCGGTTGGTCCTTATAACCAGGCCATTGTCGCCACCGGGTCGATGATGTTCGTCTCCGGTCAGATTCCCCTCGACCCCAAAACTGGGCAACTGGTAGGCGGTGATGACATCGTGGCGCAGACCGAACAGGTAATCGCCAACCTCAAAGCCATTCTCGCTGCTGGGGGAGCCACCCTGGACAACGTGGTCAAAACCTCCGTCTTCCTCAAAGACATGAACGACTTTGCCACCATGAATGCCACCTATGCCCAGCACTTTGGCGACGACCAAGCTCCCGCTCGCGCCTGTGTGGAAGTCGCGCGACTGCCCAAAGACGTGCGCGTCGAGATTGAATGCATTGCCGTGGTGTAATCAGCCAGGGAGGAGGCATGGCGATCGCCTGACTCAATTACCCCAACTGAATTCTCCAATGCGGGTAGAGGAGCCCCCTTATCCGGTGGTCGCCGCCTCTTGGGCCTGACAATCAGGACACAGGCCAAAAAATTCCAGGGTGTGGTAATAAATGCGGAATTTGTGGTGGTGCTGCAGCTCATGTTCCAGATCATGCACCGGGCATTCGTCGATGGAAATACTGTTGCCGCAGCGCAAGCAGGTGAGGTGGTGGCGATCTTCTTGGGGCAGGCTATACAGCGACTCGCCGCTGGGCAGGGTGCGCACCTGCACCAAACCGTCCAACTTCAGCGCATCGAGCGACCGATACACCGTCGCCAGACCAATGCTGTATTCGTGATTGCGCAATTCCACATAGAGGTCTTGGGCCGAAGCTGGCTTCGTCAGCCCCTTCATCACCTTGAGAATACGTTCTTGACTGCGAGTGCGTCCGCTCATAACCCCAGCAACAGCGTCTCTACCAGCTTAGTGCAGAGCGGGATACGGTAGGATAAAAAGGCTTTGTTGAGATGCGATCGCCATGCCGACCTACCAAGCTCAAGTCTACGTGACGCTCCGCCCTTCGGTGCTCGATCCGGCGGGCACAGCTGTGCAATCGGGCCTGCAGCACATGGGCTTTGAGGGCGTCGATCAGGTGCGCATTGGCAAATTCATTCAACTCACGCTCACGGCAGACGATGAAGCCAGCGCCCGTCAGCAGCTTGACCAGATGTGTGACCAACTTTTGACGAATCCGGTGATTGAAAACTACCGCTTCGATTTGGCGGTCAAATCGCCCGCCGCTACCCCAGCTTAATGTTGTAGACGGCAGATTCTCCATTGGGCAGTAGCTGTACGGCAGAGCGCCCCTACGAGGCCCCAATAGCAACATTGCATTCTCAAACGGTCAACTCTCACTCTTGGGGAACCTGCTTGAGATATAAAGTGCCCAATCGCCACTCGAAGCTGACCCATCCACCCAATTACCCATCTACTGTCCCAGCCAGGGATGTGATTGTCCCGCCCTCCTTTACTCCTGCATCCTTACGTTTCGGAAATCCCTGCTATGAACGTCAGCGTTATCGTTTTTCCCGGTGCTAATTGCGATCGCGATGCGGCTTATGTTACCCGCGACCTGCTGGGCCAGCCGACCCAAATGGTCTGGCATGAAGACAGCGATTTGCACAACGCCGACCTGGTGATCGTGCCGGGGGGCTTTAGCTATGGCGATTATTTGCGGTGTGGGGCGATCGCGCAATTTTCTCCCGCCCTCAAAGCCACCGTGGAACACGCCCATCGGGGTGGTCTGGTGATTGGCATTTGCAACGGCTTCCAGATTTTGACCGAAGCGGGTCTGTTACCCGGTGCTCTGGTGCGTAATCGGGATCTACATTTTGTATGCGATCGCGTCCCCCTCCGCGTTGAGCGCACCGACCTCGTGTGGACCCAAGAGTACGCCGACGGTGACATTATCACCCTGCCCATCGCCCACGGCGAAGGCTGCTACTACGCTGACGCCGATACCCTGCAATCTTTGGAAGATCAGGGGCAAGTTGTCTTTCGCTACAGCAGCTCCACCGGAGAAACCATCCCGGCGAGCAATCCCAACGGCTCCCTCAACCACATCGCGGGGATCTGCAACCGCCAGGGCAACGTCCTTGGCATGATGCCCCACCCCGAACGGGCCGCCGATCCTATTCTGGGCAACACCGATGGGTTAGCCCTTTTCAAAAGTGTCGTCTCCCAGCAACTCCAAACTGCTTAGGTCGAAGGGCAAAAGGCAGAAGCCAGGGCTGAACTCAATGGCATCAAAGTTTGAATAACTGATTAGGGGAATCCTAGTACACAGTGGCACAGGTCTTGCTACCAATCCACCCTCATCCCCCAGCTCCTTCTCCCAGTTTTGGGCGAAGGGGGGCGAGCGGTTTGGAGTCCCTCTCCCTTTCTTGAATGCCCCTTGGGCTATAGCTTGGGAGAGGGATTTAGGGTGAGGGCTAGGGGGTGGCAAATTTACGCCGAGTGGCACTAGTGAGAATGGCCCTGAATTAAGTCTGGTGGCGCTGCTCACCCTACGGCTTAGCCTTGAGGGACGGGTTCGAAATACAAGTACCTTCTCCTGACTTGCGGCTGACCCAGCGACTCAACCACCCACCGACCCTCTCCTCTACCTCACTTACCCCATTAACGCCCCATCTCCCTTCCTCCATATCGCAGTGTAAGATGATACAATTCGTTATGATTAAGAAGGAATTAAATCAAGGGAAAGATTCAGATTTTTTCCTCCGTGACTTCTGAATTGGACGTCCTATCATGGAGGTTGGGGTGTGTCTGAGCCATGCGCTCGGGCCGCCTGATTGTGCCGTTTTTCTGCCTACCCACAGATTAGTCTCACTCGGAGCCACCACTAACATGACTTTGCGATCGTCCTCCCCAGCGGCTCACCAGTCACCGCTCACTGCTGAGGCCACTCGCCCCGACAAGCCTGAAGAAGCTTGTGGTGTGTTTGGAGTGTATGCGCCCACCGAGGAGGTGGCGACGCTGTCGTACTTTGGTCTGTTTGCCTTACAACATCGGGGACAGGAGTCAGCGGGCATTGCCACCTTTGATCAGGGGCAACTGCATGTGTACAAACACATGGGGCTGGTATCGCAGGTATTTGACGAAGCCAAGCTCAAGACCCTGCCCGGACAGATGGCGATCGGGCATACTCGCTATTCCACCACCGGATCGAGCCACCTGACCAATGCCCAACCGGCGATCGTGCCGACCCAGTTTGGCGACATTGCCCTGGCCCACAATGGCAACGTGGTCAATGCGGCAGACCTGAAAGCCGAACTGCACGAGAGCGGCTATGACTTTGTCGGCACTGCCGATACCGAAATGATCGCCTGTGCCATGGCAGAAGCGGTGGATGCAGGGCAAGGTTGGATCAACGGCGCAATTTCTGCCTTTAAGCGCTGTCAGGGGGCGTTCAGCCTGGTGATCGGCACTCCCGCTGGCATCATTGGGGCTAGGGATCCTCACGGTATCCGACCTTTAGTCCTGGGCATTGTGGGCGACGATCCGAGCCAACCTGACGGTCCTGCCAACTACGTGCTGTCTTCAGAAACCTGTGGGTTAGACATCATCGGGGCTCATTACGTGCGCGACATTTTGCCCGGTGAACTGGTGTGGATTACCGAGTCGGGCGTGACCTCCGTGCAGTGGGATACCCAAGCAGAGCGCAAACTGTGCGTCTTTGAGATGATCTACTTCTCGCGGCCTGATAGCTTGGTGAACGAAGAAACCCTCTACACCTATCGCATGCGGCTGGGCGAAGAGTTGGCACGGGAAGCCCCCGCCGACGTGGACTTGATCATGGCGGTGCCAGATTCCGGCGTCCCGGCAGCGATCGGTTTTTCCCAAGAGTCCCACATTCCCTATGCGGAGGGCCTGATCAAAAACCGCTACGTGGGCCGCACGTTCATTCAGCCCACTCAGTCCATGCGGGAGGTCGGCATTCGCATGAAGCTGAATCCGCTCAAGGACGTTTTGCAGGGCAAGCGGGTGCTGATTGTGGACGACTCTATCGTGCGGGGCACCACCAGCTACAAAATTGTGAAGGCCCTGCGAGAAGCGGGCGCGACGGAAGTCCACATGCGGATTTCGTCCCCGCCGGTGACCCATCCCTGCTTTTTTGGGATCGACACCGACAGCCAAGATCAGCTTATCGCCGCCAACCTCTCGGTCGCAGAAATTGCCGAGAAAATTGGGGTGGATTCCCTGGCTTATCTCAGTTGGGAGGGCATGCTCAAGACGACCCATCAGGATCCTAATAGCTTTTGCTCGGCCTGCTTTACCGGCAACTATCCGTTAGACATTCCCGATCCCTACAAGCGGTCTAAGCTCAAGTTTGAGGCTACAATTTCACCCACAGCAACCCCGGTTTGAGGTGGAGGGTAGCTGAGTCAGGCGATCGCTCAGGCAATCGTCCATATCGGCACCGCATTTACCTACCATTATCGGCCTACGAGATTAACCCAAGTTCAGGCTCCGCATTTCGCCCAACCAGGACTTTGTCGCCACAAAGCCTTTGATGTCGCCAAACCGGATGCGATCGCCCACTTCGAGCAGACGGCGATCGGGTAACGTTTACGATGGCTACCCAAAGGGGAACGATGCTTTGGCAGCGTAAGTCACCTGAAGTGGGCGATCGCCAACCGGATGGCTGCAGAAGGGGATGTCTCGCCCACTTGACTGCCCAATGTAAGTTCGATGCAAAGACCTAGCCAAGGATTCTGGGTTGAGTTCCTCATTCTTGCTAACGGAAAAATCATGGTTTGAAGCCTTTTTTCCTTGGGAGAGAGGTTTGGAGAGCGCGCGAAATCAGCCCGTCGAACTGATGTTGCCCAAGTTGAGCGCATTCTGACGATATCCCAGCGCTGACCCTTGCGCATTGCCAAAACAATTCGACTTGCTGAAACTAGATCCGGACTGAGACCTCAATACCGCATCCCGAATTCCGTTGAGTGGAACCCTTCATCGCTGTTTAATATGAAGAATATTGCTTGTAGTTTGCTGATTTGTTGTCGCTATGGCCAAACATACCCAAGCCCACCTTTCGCGCACGGTACCTAAAAACCAATCCGAATTTTTCAAAAAGCGCACCCGCGACTCGATGACCTATTACATGGGAGCCAAACTCATTGAAGTCGGGGTGAACCCCAAAAAGACCATTTATCGCTGGAAGACAGAAATTGAGGGCGACAAGGAAATCATTACGGTGAGCGCCTACTGGGGTGAAACGCGCGAAAAAATTGAGGCGGCAGAAAGTGCTGCGAGCGGTGAGAGTTAAGGGAACGATGCTTCAATGACAGGCCCAACACAGAAACGGTTTTTACAGGGTTTGGGCAATGCCAAGTATATGTTTAGCGTCCGCAAACGGGCTCCTATCCCCTCCTGTGGAGCTAATCTTGTAGGGGTTTCCTAGAAACCTGACGCCACAGAACTTTCAGCCTCTGTAATGGCGGCGATCCCGATTTCCCGTCGGCTCAAGCCCTGTCGATCACCGATCGGGTAGGCTTCCCAGCCTAACCCCATCACCCCTCTACTCAAAGACGCCAGCCACTCAGGACGGCCAGGATGGCCATCCAACCAGAGCCCATTGGACCCATTGATATCAGAGCAGCATTTAAAACCCCTACAGGATTAGCCTGTGGAGGGGTGTCCGCAGGGCGGGGTAGGTTTACCCCTTTGAGTTACAGAGCCGACTCACCCCTTCGCCCCTCCCCAGAAGGGATTCATTACTGGATGAGAGGATTGACACTACACAGGTACATGCCAAAACCCTACGACCGGAGACAATATTTTTGAGCAACTCCCAATGGAGCGGCAACTTGATTAACTTAACGAGCACGGAGGGATTCGAACCCCCGACCCTCAGAACCGGAATCTGAGTTTCGACACTCTGAATCCACCGTATATCAAGGACTCTGGAATAGCAATAGAAATGAAACCTGAAAACAACCAATTATCAACCAAATTCAATCAGGTCTCATGAGACTTTTGTTGAGACTTTTCTGAAGCTTTCTGGTCTTCGGACATAACGCGAAGAAGTTTTATATTGTTCTCAACCCTAGACTCACTGAGACACAGGTAACTGTTTTATCCTTCCCTTTATAGGAGAAGAACTATTTTTGAGGATAATGAGACCTGTGAGACTCACCCTGAGACGATGCTGGATGCGATCACACTGTCACTGAGAGCGGCACAAAGGGAATAACTGTTAGAAGCTAAGTGGACTTATGAGGGGTGTAAATGCCTTTTGTGAGTCCTTTTTTAGTGGCTTCACTACTGAAGTAATGCTGGGAAAGTAATGGAGTGAGTGAAAGTCATACAGGGTAAGGATTAGGGGTTTATGCTTGTGTGAAAATGGGACGGCTAATTGCTAGTCCAAATTCACAAAAAAAAGGTAAAGTTGAGATGTCTAAGCCCAACTTCACCTATTAGTTAAAGGATTACTCGTATGAGGCAGACTAGAGGCATTGACCAACTAATCATCACTGGCAAGTATAACCAACTAGAGCCATGCAGCAACACTATCACTGCTCAATCTGGACGTAGATTCCGCATAGCTCTAAACGGGAAAAATGATGATGATGACCGTAAACAGTACAGGAATCATTCGACTTGGATTGAACCTGAAAAGAAAGCAGATGGTTCTGGCTTTATTGCCTATCATGCTGGGATTGAAAGCTATTTCAACACTGATGATGCACATTCCTATGTGAAAGGGAATCTAGAGTATTGGAATAGGTTTGAAACGGTTATTCACGGTCAATGGTTAACTTTACATGGCATAGGAAGACAGTTCAACATTTACCGCGAACTTAGAAAACGGGATGTGAATATAAGTAGTTTGCACTTAAAGGTTGCTATCAAGAGTCCTCAGAAAAGCATCAGTCAAATAGCGAAGATGCTCAATGTAGGGGATGAAAGCAAACCTTTAAGTAAGGACTTATGCGGGTTTAGAAACGCTTGCATGATATCCCTCTCATCTAAGCTTGCTATCGGTTCATGCAATTCCCTTTATCTTGGCAACCGTAAGGCAAACCAACATTTACTTATTTATGACCCGTTCTTAATGCACGGTGAAACTGATAGTCAACACTGGGAATTAAGGATTAGAGGGAAGTATATGAAGCATGTCCTTCACTTGCTTGATAGCTGTGAAACTTTAGAGCAGTTTGAATGTATGGTTCAATCCTTAGTTTTTGGCGCTGTTGACTTCAGAAAGGGCAACGATAAGAACTTAAACCGTCGTAAGCGTCACAAGTGGTATTCAGAGCTAATCAAGGGTGTTGAGCGTATCCCCTTAATGCAGAATGCGACATTTGATAAGAAGTTTGTGTAAGCGGTAGCTACTTAGTTGATTCACTACCGCATAAATTCCATTAGAAATTGCAATGGAAAATTACAACATAGGAATCTCCAAGTCCCTGCTACTACCAGCGTAGTGACGGTAAATCATCTCAGGTGAATTCCCTACCCACTTAGCTACGTCTTTAGCGTCTATGCCAGCATGAAGACAGGCTGTAATGAACGTGTGTCTAGTCTGGTAGAACTTCCTATGAGGTAGGTTTAAGCCCTCTAGAATCCTTGTCCATCCCCTAGTCGAAAGGTTGTGAATATCAATGCCTTTCCCCTTAGGGCTGCGAAAAACAAGTGATTTAGGATCAGCATTTAAGGGTCTCACTTTATCCAGGGTTTCTTTCAATCCTGCGTTGATTGGAATATCCCTGGATTTTTGTGTTTTAGTCCCTTCCTGAATATGACCTGAGGGCATTCCAGAAACAGCGGCACAATCAAAACGTAGAGTCTTACTGCCTACTTTCTCCCACGTTAAAGCAGCTGCTTCGCTAGGTCTGCATCCTGTATAAAAAAGGAATTCAATGAGAGGGGCATAATGCTTGTAATAAGCGCTGGAATAGAAAGCAGAGATGATTCTATCCCTTTCCTCTGGTGTGAACGGATTAACTTCCATATCATCAGAGCTATCAGCCTTAGAAAGCTTTATTTCGCTTGCCATGCTTTGAAAAGGATTGTCAGGAATCAACTCTTGCTTTACTGCCCAGTTACAACATGCGGAAAGCTGTGTGAGTAATCGTTTAGCACCCTTTGGGGTTTTATCTTCCCAGATTTGATTCTGAATCTTGATGTAGTCCTCAACATGCTTGAAGGGCAGTTTTCCTAAGTAGTTGGTAATAGGATTGAACTGCTTGTAAACAGTGCTTTCCTTCACGACCTTAGAGCGATATTTCAGGTACTTAGACCAAAGTTCTTGAATAGTGGGAGTTTTCTTGTTTGCTTCGAGAATAGCCTTGACCTTTGAATTCGCTTTGTATTTCTCTAGCGTAGGGTCTAGATTCCCTGAGATTAGGTCTAGTTCTATCTGGCTTGCTACGCGCCTAGCAGCGCTCCAACCCTCAGGGGTGTCCTTTAGCCTGTCGGTGAATGCGAGACGGCTTCCTGCGACCGTGAATCGCAATGTGAGACGACCTCGGGACGCGGTGATATTGACTCTGCCCTTAGTTGCTGTTGCGGTCATGACTCATGCCTCTAGTGTATACATACTAGAGTATCAGACTCATGAGACTAGTTGTGAGACTATTCTGCTCGTATTTTTTGGAGGTTTCCCCAGTTCCAATAGAATTTCTAATGGAATGTTTCAACCTGCTAGAGAAACCCCAAAAACAAACCAAAAAGCAACCAAAAAAAACAACCATTCAACCAAAAGGGAGATAATCCCTCTAGAGGTCGAATGGTTGAAACCCTTGGTAATACGGGGTTTTAGTAACGAGCACGGTAGGATTCGAACCTACGGCCTTCAGAACCGGAATCTGATGCTCTATCCAACTGAGCTACGTGCCCTGGGCCAGCATTGATTGTAACATCCTCGTTTTGCTAAGCGCGATCGCCCCGGCGAAAAGTTTAAAAATTGCCGCTTGCTTCGCTCCTGCCAACCCTCTGTTGGGGATTGATGATGCGTGGAAATTGCCACGAGATCTCCCCCACGAGGGCTCGGAGAAAGTTGGATGACGGTTAGCTAGCAACGCTTACAGCCTGACCGGCGAGGGAGGGTTGATAGCGATTGATGGGCTTCGCTAAGGGTTCAATGCTAGCGAGGACGAGCAACAGGACAAAAAACGTTTTCTTCATTCTGGGGGCTGAGAATGCGGCTAGATAAGACAACCGCAGTCACCGCCAAATTTGCGCGGGGAGTTTTGTGTTTGTTGCCTGAGGCTCGCCTGATCGAGATCACAGGGTCGCTTCTGTGGCTCATGCGATGACGCGCAAAAGCCTGTCTGTCAGGACTTTCACCTTCCCATGGGCAGACCATGCCAAGCTTGATCTATCAAAATGAGGGATTCGGCACCCTGACGGCGATCGCTGCTTCAACTCACTCATGAAATGGGGCCTGATTTTCCGACGATCAGCGCCCAATCCTGCGCCCTAAAGATGTTGCCGCGCTCCAGTCCGGCCCAAAGATCTCCAGGGAGGGTGCTTGATTTTGGCCCCTTAAGCCTGTTAGCTAAAGGGAAACCGGCCCCAAACACTGCCATGAATCTGCCCAACCAGTCCGCTGTCGAATTTGAAATTGAAACTTATGTTGAGCAAATGGCACAGCTTTTAGACTTGGCCCTGCCCGAGGCGGTACGTCCGCAAGTCGTGAAAAATTTTGCCCAGGTGCAGGCGATCGCTCAACCCGTACTCGACTTTCCACTGCCCGACCACATTGAGCCCGCCCCGATTTTTCAGCCCTGAGGGTAGCTTGGGGTTGCGCCCAACCGCGTCTGCCAGGCAGGCGAGAGGCTCCGCTCCTGCGATGGCTCCCTAGCGATCGCCCCCTGAGCCCCATCGGCCCTGCCTCCCTGGCCTTTGGTAGAGCACTTCTGGGAGACTGCGCCCCCTGCCCCCTTGCCCGCCCCATCCATAAAGGCAAACTTGATATGTCTGCACTTGCTTTTGCTGATGCCACCGCGATCGCCACTGCCGTCCGCCAGGGCGATACGACCGCCCAAACTGTTGTGGAGCAAACCTTACAGGACATTGACCAGCGCGATCGAGCGCTCAACTGCTTCACCTCTATCGGCGCTGAGCGAGCGTTGCGGCAAGCCCAAAAAGTCGACCAGGCCCGACGAGCCGGTGAGCCGCTTGGCCCTCTGGCAGGGGTGCCCTTTGCGGTGAAAAATTTGTTTGATATCGCCGGAGTAGTGACCCTGGCCGGCTCCAAAATCAACCGCGACCACCCCCCAGCCGCTCAAGATGCCACCGCGATCGCCCGCCTGGAGCAGGCTGGAGCCATTCTCGTGGGGGCGCTAAATATGGATGAATACGCCTACGGGTTTGTCACCATCAATCATCACTATGGCCCGACCCCGAATCCCCATGCGCCCAAGCGGGTTGCCGGGGGCTCTTCGGGCGGGTCGGCAGCGGCGATCGCTGCGCAGCTGGTGCCGTTGACCTTGGGGTCAGATACCAACGGGTCGATTCGGGTGCCAGCGGCGCTGTGTGGGGTCTATGGCCTCAAGCCCACCTACGGACGCCTGTCCCGTGCCGGGGCCGCTTTGTTTTCCAGCAGCTTGGATCATATTGGGCCGCTGGCTCGGTCTGTGCGCGACATTGCGGCGAGCTTTGACGCCATGCAGGGCGCAGATGCCCGCGATCCGGTCTGCAGCGATCGCCCGCCCTCACTTACCCAACCCACCTTAGACACCGGCATCGACCACTTAAAAATCGCCCTGCTCGGCGATCATTTTGAGCGGGGCTTGCAACCCAACGTCGCCTCAGCCCTCGCCGACGTCGTCACCGCCCTTGACCTTAGCCACAAAGTTACCCTCCCCGAAGCCGCCAGGGCGAGGGCCGCCGCCTATCTGATCACCGCCAGCGAAGGTAGCCAATTGCACCTGCCCCAGCTGCGCACTCGCCTAATGGAGTTTGACCCCGCTACCCGCGATCGCTTTCTTGCGGGGGCGATGATTCCCCAAAGCTGGTATCTCCAAGCTCAACGACTGCGGCAGTGGTTTCAACAACAGGTGCGAGCGGTCTTTGCCGAGGTAGATATTCTGATCGCCCCAACGGCTCCCTGCGTAGCTCCCTTTTTAGATCAGGAAACCATGACAATTGAGGGGCAATCCGTTTTGGTGCGCCCGCACTTGGGGCTGTATACCCAACCCTTGTCATTCATTGGATTGCCGGTGTTGTCGGTGCCCGTCGTGCAGGCCGGAACACTGCCTATTGGTGTGCAAATCATCGCCGCCCCTGATCAGGAAGCCAAAATTCTGCAAGTTGCCCACTGGCTCGAACAGCACAAAATCATTGCGCCGTTTCTTTATCAGGCGACTGCGACGAAAACCTAGAGCAGTTTGCTTTTTATCAAGTTTTTTTGCTGAACTTGGCAGCCCTGGCGCAAACGTCCGCAGACTCTCGCTTTGCCTCGCCCGGCGATCGCGGGGCGGGGTGTCAAGCCTCGGGACTGTTGGGGCACTCTGAAAAAGAACTTAGAGTGCTCCTACCATGTCATTTTTGTGTCGCCGGGTTTGGCTACGCGCTTCCGCCGTAGCGCGATCGCAGTCAGGATTTACGCTGTTAGAAATGTTAGTCGTGCTGGTCATTATTGGCATCCTCGCCGCGATCGCCGCCCCCTCGTGGCTGAAGTATTTGACCACCCGTGAGGTCACAGCCGCCCGCGACGAACTGCGCCAGGGCATTTTGCAAGCCCAAAACTCCGCCATTGCCCATCGCACCTCCTGGCGATTTAGCCTGCGTCAAGCAGGTGATCATCTGGAATGGGCGATTCATCCCAACACTGTCGTTTGGCAAGATGTGCCAGGGTGGGAAGCGCTCAGTCCCAACGTCGTCCTCCATTCGGCGGACACCACCCTAGTTCAAAGTGGCAGCACTTACTACGTCCAGTTTGGCTTTCAGGGCGAGGTGCGAGGTCGTCTCGGCACCGTCACCCTCGACAGCAAAAACGGCATTGCCGACAACCGCTGTGTCGTGATCTCAACCCTGATTGGGGCTACGCGCAAAGGCAAAGAACATACCTATCCCAACGGCGATCGCTATTGTTACTAAAGAATCGGCGTTAATATGCGAGCTTTTAGGGATGGTATGGGGGCCGGGTTTTGGTGCGGCCTGAGGATAGGGAAAATCGAGTTGCGGCAGCGATGCCTCAACGGGAACTCACTTCTGCCTTCTGCCTTCTGCCTTCTGCCTTCTGCCTTCTGCCTTCTGCCGACTTAGCTAAGTAGGTGGACATAAACAAACAATGTTATAGGGTGCTGTGAGGCGAAGCCGTAACGCACCATTCCCCAGGGATTTGATGCGTTACGCTGGCGCTAACACATCCGACAAATAATTAAGCCCATCTACTTAGCATCCAGCCGCTATTGCGATAAATCATTGGCCGAGCTGCGCCGCCCTTCGCGATAGCGTTCGAGTCGCTGCATCGCCATTTGCAAACTCAGCCGCATCCGGTTGAAGGCTTCGGCCAACTGACCCACTTCGTCTTTGGAATCTTGGGTGAACTCCGCTTCCGTGTCGCCCATGCTGACGGCCTCAGCTACCTGAGCCATCCGGTTGAGAGGGCGGACGACAAAGCGCTTGAGCCAGAGGTTGACCAACACGATCGCGATCGCAAAGGCGATGATAAAGATGCCCAAAATCAGTACCAGTGACTGCCGTGCCCCTCGCACCACCCGCGCCGCCGGCACCGAAATCATTTGCGCCCCAACAATTTCATCGAGTTCCCAACCAAATCCATTTTCGGCACCATAGCGCTCGATCATGCTGGCAGGGGCCGCTGCAGGAGTGCTGTGGCATTCCAAACAGCTCTGTTGAGTGATCTGGATGGGGCGAGCAATGTAGTAGAGCTTGCCAGCAGGGGTGCGGCGAAATCCGCTCACTTCCGAAGCATTGTTGGGATTGGCGCGAAAGTTGTTGACCAACTCGGCTTCGAAGGCGTCGGCTTTATCCCGCAAATTCGTCGGATTCAAGGTCGCTTCTTTGTAGAAAAAGTCACTGTAGGTGGGATTCAACCGAAAGGTTTCGAAGACCTCACGGGCGGAATAGGCAGGCACACTCTCAGGCAAAAATTCTTCATTGAGGCGATCGGCAATTTCGGGCTGTACATGCTCACTGGTATAAGTCCGGATGGAATTCATCGTTTCCATCAGCATTAGAGCGTTCGTGGTGAGTTGCCCCTGGGTGCTGCGATTGAGCACCGACGAGAGGGCGAGACTGCTTGCCAGCACGCCGCCCAAGAAGACCAACACCAACATGAGCGTAAACTTTTGGCCTAATTGCAAATTTTTGAGCTTAATCATGGATGGCAATCAAGGAATTGAGGGCTATGAATTTCAATACAGAAGCTGCGACGTAATTTCGCACGGGTCCTCAGGGTTCACCGCAAGTCGCAACCGATCTACCTTGGCATCACAATTTTTTGCAATCGTTCTCTAACCGCATCGAAATAAAAGAATGACCACTACACCCTGCCACTATCTACGCACAGAGTGCTCTAAACCCCGCTAAAAATTTGATTAATTTCACGCATTGCTCCCATGCCCCATGGGTCGCCCGCGCGCATCTGAAGGGCGCAAGTCCCTAAGCGGGCTCCCCCGAAACCACCGGCCAACCGGTTGGGGCGGGTTTTGAAAATCACCCTGCTCTCAGGCACCCGGTCCCTGGGGCTTGACCTGGAGGTGTCGGTGGCCCCGACAGGGACCGGGTACAGCTCCCGCATCTCCCCCTTTTCCTCGTCGGAGGGGCGCGATCGCGCCATGGGCCGTTGTTCTTACAGACTGACTTGGCACTTTCTAGAAGGGTTTGACGGTGGTTGATGCCAGACAATCTTGCAGCGATCGCCATCCCTGTCCTTGATGCTGCGGCGAGATCAGCTCGGGGTGTAAAATTTCGGCCAAAATTTCGACCGAGTCGACCAGTCTTGGCCCCGGACGGTTGAAATATTGATTGCCGTCAGTGACGTAAACTTGCCCCGTTTTGACCGCTCTAAGAAACGCCCAGTGGGGGTGTTGCCATAGCACCTGACTCTCTTTGACCGTCGTTGCCAGGTCATAGCCACAGGGCATCAAAATAATCACTTCGGGATCTGCTTTGACCAAATCATTCCACGACAGCCAAGGGGAATGTTGGCCCGCCTGGGCCAGCAACGGCAAGCCCCCCGCCAATGCCACCAACTCAGGCACCCAATTGCCTGCCGACATCAACGGGTCGGGCCACTCAATGCAGACCACCGTCGGTCGATGAGAAGCTGTCTCTAGCTGGTTGCGACAACGGGTGACCCGGTCTTGCAGGGCCGCGATCGCAGCTTCAGCCCTGGCCTCACCCGCTTCGCCCAACAGCGCGATCGCCACCCGGCGCATATCGCTCCATACATCTGCCAGTAGATTGGGCTGGAGCGAGAGGATTTGCGGCTGGGTGCCCGTGAGGTTAGCCACCGCAGCTTCGACCTCGGCCAGACTCACTGCACACACTTCGCACTGGGCCTGGGTCAAGATGTGGGTGGGCTGCAATACCTCCAGCACGTCAGTCCGGATCTGATAAACGCTGAGTGCCGACTGGAGCAAGTCGGTAACGCGATCATGAATTTCGCCACTGGTGCCCTCCGGGTTGAACTTTGGCGCAGTGCACACAGGCAGGGCCGTAATCTCGACCGGAAAATCGCACTCATGACTCCGGCCCACCTGGTATTCCGTGAGTCCCAAACGATGAATAATTTCAGTCGCACTCGGCAGAAGGGAAACAATTTTTAGCGGTAGCATGACCCAACCCCTCAATTTGACCATTTGGTGACACTATAGAACCCCACCGGCCAGATAAGCACAGGTATATGGAAGGCTTTGCCCGATCGCTGCAAGGGTAGCCACGACGGGGGTCGATGCCGATGCCCTGACATGGAGTATAGATGCCCCCCACGGAGTCAAGAGGGCAGGTGTTAGTTAGCGTTGCGAATGATCCCCTACTTCGCTGCCCCCTTGGTTAGGGGGCTATTGACGAATCACTCAGGTGCCGAGGGGGTAAGAAATGTTGCTATAGCTCCCAGGGCAGGGGCACAGCGTCTGATTCATCCAGATCGGATTGGGGCGATCGCTGCGCTTCCAGTCCCGCAAAGTCATAGAGCTGGGGATCGGCGAGATGACTCTCCGAGACGTGCTGCAAACTGCGGAAAATCGTGTCAACCCGCCCCGGCGACGCGCGCTCCCACTGGGTCAGCATGTGCTTAATTTGGACCCGCTGCAGATTATCCTGCGACCCGCACAGCTTGCAGGGAATGATGGGGAACTGTCGCTGCCGCGCATACCGAGCGATGTCTTTTTCGGGGCAGTAGGCCAGGGGCCGGATGACAACGTGGCGGCGATCGTCCGTCAACAACTTCGGCGGCATTGCCTTCATCCGGCCACCGTGAAACATATTGAGAAAGAATGTCTCAACGATGTCATCGCGATGATGACCGAGGGCAATTTTCGTCACGCCTTCTTCCGCCGCGACTCGATACAGCACCCCCCGCCGCAACCGTGAGCACAGACCACACATCGTCTTTCCCTCAGGAATCACCCGCTGCACCACGCTATAGGTGTCCTGCTCCACAATCCGAAACGGCACCCCTACTTGAGTCAAATACTCTGGCAGCACCTGGGTTGGAAAGTCGGGCTGCTTCTGATCCAGATTCACCGCCAGTAGGTCAAAGTGCACCGGGGCATTGCGCTGCAAGCTCATCAGCATGTCCAGCAGGGTGTAGGAATCTTTCCCCCCCGACAGGCAAACCATCACCTTGTCCCCTTCTTGAATCATGTTGTAGTCATGGATGGCCTTACCTACTTGCGATCGCAGCCAAGCCTGCAACTTCTTAAACGACTTTGAAGCGGGCACTGACAGAGAAGCAACAGTCATGAGCGGCATCCAAGAAAACAGCAAACGTCTTTGAGGACAAACTTTATTTTAGGCAAGGGCGATCGCTCCCCTCAAGTCACACCAGAATTCAGCCACCCCTCACCCCCACTTCACCGACCTCACCCACTTACCCACTCACCCTCACCAACCACAGTGATACGCTATTAAAGCCGTCAAATCACCCCCATCCATGTTGACCCTGTTGCACATCCTCGCCGCTACCGAACCCGCTGATATGTGGGCACTGGAGAAATTTGTCTGGGCGGATTATCGCGTGGCGGTTTTGTTCACGGTATTCTTGCCGCTCATCCTGACGATTTGGGCCTTCGTGGAAAAAAATGAGAGCATCCAGCGACTACTCACCATCTACTGGCGGGTAGCCAGCTTACTCATGATCACGGTCTATCTGATGATCGGTGGCTTGACCTTCAGCTTCATCACCGCCTTGATGGCGCGGGTGTTGATTCCCTTAAGTCTCTGGTTTTGGGAAGATTTGAACGAAGAAATTCGGGAACAGCCCAACTCGGTTTTGCGGTTTGCCTTTGTGGCGTGGCGCTGGGCAGTCAGCGTTTACAGTTTGGCAGGGGCGGTTTTCGTGGCGGTCTTCTTGCCCTGTGCGTTCTCTCAAGTTCGGTTTGCGACAGCCGGCTGCCAGACCTGGTTGCAACCCCCACTGCTGTATAAAGAAATTCTCCACGGCGGCTACACCAATGGGTTTCTGGCCTTCTTTGGCATTGTGGGACTGATCATTTACTTGCTGGTGCTGGGATACTTCGTATTTGTCCGGTTGGGGCGTCAGGGCCGCTCGGCCATCAATTGAGGTCCGCGATCGCTCCCATGACTGACATGCTCCCCATCCAGCGGCTCGAACAATACACCTTTCGCTTTCCCCAAGAGGTGTTAATGGTGAACGCTCAGGTCAATGGCGAAGACGACTATGTGGTAGTCTTTCGCGGCTTTTCCAGCTCCTTGGTAAATCCGACTGCCGCTGATCCAGACATTCCCATACTGCCTCAGGAAGCCGTTATCGCCACAATCGATCGCCTGGAGGGACCCTACACCCCCGACAACCCCCAATATTTGGAACAGAATATTCCGTGGAGCGAGTTTCGCGATCGCCTCACCGAACTGGGCTTGTAGTCATGGCGCTCAAGCTATATCGTCAGGCGATGTCGTAACCCCGTCTTAGGATCAAGCCACCGCAACCAGAACCAGCCGAGCCAACAACCAATCGCGTAATAGGGAAAATCGCCCCAGGTAAAGGCATGGCCCAACCCCAACCGTCCCAGCAAGGTAGCGCGAAGGCTGGTAGCCAGGCGGGTTGCCAGAGTGGCAGCAACTCCAGCAGGCAGGTGGTGATGAAGACGATGAGGGCGATCGCGCCGGGACGCCACCGAGGCCAGATCCCCGCGATGAGCAACATCCAGAAAATTTCGTAGGGAACACCGCCAAACGCATCATTGAGCCAGGCCTGCCCCGGTCCCCGATCAAACTTGGTCCCCCAGCCAAAAGGCACAATAAAAGCAATGCTAAGGAATGAGAATTGAATAAGTTGGGATAGCCGTCTCGGCTGTCCCCAGGCAGGCAAGATGCCTGACCTAACAATTTGGCTGTTATTTGATCCTCATTCCTAAGCCAGACGTTGCGACGATACTTGCCCATGACAATTTCAATATTGATGAATTGACCAAACTTCATCACATCTATTGAAGCAAATTAAACTTCTCCCTGGATTCACCAACCCCAAGCACTGCAGAAAAATCAAGCAAAAGATATTGATATGTCTGAAGTGACCCGAGCTTGAAATCTCTTTGTAGAAAAGCGACACAGGATATCAAGCTCAGTTGAGCTGTTTCTACTCCACAAAACCTTGGTTTCAGAACAGCGATCGCGCCACCACTTTTCATTCACCAGTTGCCCCCCACAACTGCACCGAAATGCCCCCTTCTATGGCACTCTGAAGATGGTGCTTAAAGAACAATTCAGAGCTTCAGGGCTATGCAAACCCTTCCTATTCCCACACCTTCCGCGCCCACTGAGGCCGCCTTTGATGCCACGATCCATCGGCGCAAAACGCGCCCCGTCCAGGTCGGCAATGTCATCATCGGCGGCGGCGCACCCGTCGTTGTGCAGTCCATGATTAATGAAGACACCCTCGACATCGAAGGGGCCGTATCCGGCATTCGGCGGCTGCACGAAATTGGGTGTGAAATTGTGCGCGTTACCGTGCCCAGCATGGCCCATGCCAAAGCCCTGGCCACCATTCGCGAAAAATTGGAAGCCACCTACCAACCCGTGCCGCTGGTGGCCGACGTGCACCACAACGGCCTGAAAATTGCGTTGGAAGTCGCTAAGCACGTCGATAAGGTACGCATCAATCCTGGCCTATATGTATTCGAAAAGCCCCAAGCGGGACGCACCGAATATTCCCCTGCAGAATTCCAAGAGATTGGCGACAAGATTCGCGAAACGCTGGAACCCCTGGTCGTTTCCCTGCGGGACCAAGGCAAGGCCATGCGCATCGGCGTTAACCATGGCTCCTTAGCGGAGCGTATGCTCTTCACCTATGGCGACACCCCCGAGGGCATGGTGGAGTCCGCTCTAGAATTCCTCCACATCTGCGAGTCGCTAGATTTCCGCAATTTAGTGATTTCCCTCAAAGCATCGCGGGTCCCCGTGATGTTGGCTGCCTATCGCCTGATGGTCAAGCGCATGAACGAACTGGGGATGGATTATCCCCTGCATTTGGGCGTCACCGAAGCGGGCGACGGGGAGTATGGGCGCATCAAATCTACGGCAGGCATTGCGACTCTCCTGGCAGAAGGCATCGGCGACACGATTCGGGTCTCCCTCACCGAAGCGCCCGAAAAAGAAATTCCTGTCTGCTACAGCATTCTGCAAGCCTTGGGCCTCCGCAAAACCATGGTGGAATATGTCGCTTGTCCCTCTTGCGGACGAACGCTATTTAACCTGGAGGACGTGCTCCATGAAGTCCGAGAAGCCACCAAGCACCTCACCGGTCTGGATATTGCCGTGATGGGCTGCATTGTGAATGGTCCGGGAGAAATGGCCGATGCCGATTATGGCTATGTGGGCAAAACTCCAGGCTACATTTCGCTGTATCGAGGCCGTGAAGAAATCAAAAAGGTTCCTGAGGATCAAGGGGTGGCGGAACTCATTAACCTGATTAAGGCGGATGGTCGCTGGGTTGATCCCTAATTCCGCAGGACGCAAAATCTAAAAGCTGCCCCCGGTTTCTGCCTCGCTCAAAGCTCCCAGCAACGGCTCAGTTACGTTCTGCATGGTTTCTCAGAAAACCTCCGCACTGAGTGACTATGATGAAGTCATTGTGTGTCGTTGGGGCAACTCCACCAGCACACGGATGCTTATGTTAGATTGTGCCTAATTGCCGACGGAATTAATAAATTTATGGCGATCCCAAAGCGAGGACTGGTCTTAGGTGCAACAGCGGTGGCTGTTGCCGGTGTAATTGTGACAGGTGCTGGCTTGCACTTGTCACAGGGAAAGGCTTTCTTCGAAGAAAGTCCCAAAGAAGTGATCGACGAAGTCTGGCAGCTCATTGACAATACCTACGTTGATGCCACCTTTAATCAAAACGATTGGGAAGCCGTTCGCACTGAATACCTCAGCCGAGAATATAGTTCTCAAGAAGCGGCTTACGATGCCGTCAGAGAAATGTTGGAGCTGTTGGAAGATCCTTATACTCGCTTTATGGATCCCCAAGAGTTTCGCAACATGCAGATCGATACCTCCGGTGAGTTAACCGGGGTCGGTATCCAGATCACGCAAGAAGAAGAAACGGACGAAATTGTCGTTGTTGCCCCCATTGAAGATACCCCGGCCTTTGAGGCAGGGCTGCGGTCGAAAGACGTGATCATCGAAATTGACGGCGAAAGCACTGATGGCATGGAACTGAATGATGCTGTCAGTTTGATTCGGGGTCCTGTCGGCTCTGATGTGACGATCACGGTTCGTCGCGAAGATGAGTTAATTGACTTCAATCTGACCCGCGCTCGGATCGAGATTCATCCGGTGCGCTATTCGGTTAAGGAAGAAGCCGAAGGCCCCATTGGCTACATTCGTCTCACCCAATTCAGCAGCAATGCCGCTGCCGAGATGAAGGATGCGATCGATGATCTAGAGTCCCAAGAGGTGGTAGGGTACATCCTTGATGTGCGTTCTAATCCCGGTGGTCTGCTTTACTCCAGCATCGAAATTGCCCGGATGTGGCTGAATGAAGGCGGCATCGTCTCAACGGTGAACCGTCAGGGCGTTGTCGATGAGGAAGCCGCCAACAACCGTGCCCTTACCGACAAACCGCTGGTGGTGCTCGTCGATGGTGGCTCTGCCAGTGCTAGTGAAATCTTGTCGGGAGCTTTGCAAGATAACGATCGCGCTCAACTCGTGGGGAGCAAGACCTTTGGAAAGGGTTTAGTACAGTCCGTTCGCAGCCTGCCGGATGGTTCGGGCGTTGCGATCACTATCGCCAAATACCTGACGCCCAGTGGCCGTGACATCAACCAGATGGGCATTGAACCCGATATCCCGGTCGAACTTTCGGAAGAAGAGCAGGAAGCCCTGTCAGAAAACCGCGATCGCATTGGCACCCTGGAAGATCCCCAATATCGGCGCGCCCAGGAACTGTTATTGCAGACCGTTCGAGCTGGTCAAAATACCGCGATTGACATGCAGTAGTTAGTCAATATGCAAGCCTCAACCTCAGCTGCATCAAGCTAGGTTGGGGCTTTGTTATAGGTCACTAAACCGGCTGACATTTACCGGCACGGATCAGGCCGACCCGTTTAGCGATCGCCTCTCCCTGAGTGCGATAGGGTCCCCATTTTTCTGAGGCGTCTAAAGCCTCTAATTCAGTGCTAGAAACAATTTGGCAGTTTTCTGCTGCCACTTTAACGACGTACCAGTTAGCGGTTTCACTCATGGGACAGCATTGTTAGGGGCTGCCCCTATGCTAATGGCTTTGAGGTTCAGGTCAATGACCGTCTGAAGTTGCTCGCTCCAGCCCGACAGTCTCCCGAGGGTGATCGAGGGGCCAGCGCCAGAAACGAGACCATCCCACAGCACGGCCTCTTTTGAGCCAGCTTCAGACGGCCAGTTAAGGAGCCTCGGCAGGGGCCAGCATGAGTAAGCCGTCGACTTGGGCGTACCCCTCGTGGTACGACAGCGTGCCGCTAAAGGCCTGTACAGAGGCGACTAACTTGCGAAACTCCAATGACTCGGGATCATCGGGATACGGCGGAAAAATACCGTTAAAGAGGGCTCTCATCGGAGCCGAATTGGCAAAGACGTAGCCCTGGTTTGGGGTGGGAAAATCACGGGTAGATTCCACAAAGCGGAACGCATTGGGCAGTGCCCGAGCGGGTTCCAGCTGAGCGAGGTCGGAGAGGGCGGCGATGCTGGTGGTCAACAACAAGGTATCGTCATTCACCCAGGTACGACCGAAAAAGCTCTCGGGCTCCTCGCCATCCATCCCACTTTCGCCCCAACTCGTCGCCGGTTGCCCGTTGAAGGTAGTGGGCTCGACCGCAATCAGAAAATTTCCCACCAGGTCATCGAGGGTGGCAAAGGTCGCCTCGGCAGTGGCGCGATCGCTGGTTTGCAACGCCACCCCCAAGCCAATCCGTAACTCCGGGAACAGTTGCGTCAGCGGCGTCTGATCGGTGGGATAGAGAAACACGCTAAAGCCCTGATCCATCCAGCCAAAGACATCTTGATCCAGATCGAGGCCGGTGAACGCGGTAAAGAAGCCGCGCGCCTGCTCTAACAAAGCCTGCGTCTCTTCCGTGGCTTCAAGAGTGAGCGTGAGGGTTTGCCAGGCCTGGGCTAGATCTTGACCGTTCATCATGCCATAGCTGTCTTGGGGAATGTAAGCCAGGATCTCAGTCGAGGCCGGGGTAGGGGCGATCGCCAAATCTGCTAATAGGCTGTTATTGTAGTATCCGCGACCTTGCAGCCTGAGACCTCGAGGTTCCGGATAAATCAAGGCTTCTACCGTGCTATCAGTCTGTAGAGCGGCAAGCTGTTCCCATTCTGGCTGGGTAATCGCTCCCGGCAAGGGCAGATTGAAAGGTAACTCCGGCAGCGACACATCCGTGAAGGAGTAGTTCACCAATTCCAACAGGTCGCCATAAAGGACGCCCAGCGCCTCATCATAGTGGGGATGTTCACGGGTCCGCTGAAACTGCGGGTTGTCCGCCAGTGAGGGGGCTCCAGCCGGAGGGCGCAAGTCAACCCAGGTCCGAATGGCCGCGGGATTCTCAGCCGCCACCACAAAATCTGGGAAGACCGCGATCGCTAATCCAGGTACATCCGGCCACCGTGCCGGTAGTCCGCCGGTTGCAGCAGCATCCTCAGCCATCTCCTTGAGCAATTCTTGAGGAGCAGCCTCATCGGAAATGGCTTCCCCCTCTGGGGTTTCTTCCCAAAATAGCGGTTCCCAGTAGAAAATGTCGACGCCCTGATAATTTTCGATCGCGGCTTCCCGCTGCTTGAGGGTGCCAATCACCCTGGGCAATGGTTCATCAAACTGTTCCGCAAAAGCCTCCGGATCGGCAATGGGAGTAATCAAGATTTCGTTTTCCGTGAACGCCGATGCTGCCCCAGTCTTCAGCGGTAGCAATGCCAGTACGGCTTTATCTCCGACCCAAGGGGCCATGAAGGGGTCAAATTCCACCCCCAGCGAGGATAAGAAGGGTAATCCTCCGAGGCTTGATGTCCCGGCAGTTTGCGCCGACAACTGCTGAAACAGCGCATATTGACTGAGTTGATCCCAGGTTTCCTCGCGCATGTCAAGCAGAATGGCGTAAGCCGTATTGGTCGGTAGCACCTCAGCCGGGTCAGGACTCGCAGTCCCAGGCAAGGCCGCGATCGCGGGGGCGATCAGCGCGATCGTCGACACAGCAAACCCCCGTTGATTCATCCATCCCGTCATGAAAGTTCCCCCTATTAACCAGAGCTTGGAGCCAGTATTCCCGCTTTGGCAGTGGCAACTGCGGTGTTCTCATCAGCCCGTTGACCAGGCCAGCTAGCCAGACCCGAGGGCGCTGCCCCTGTGGCCCTTCGCATGGCCTTAACCTGCAGCGTCAAACTCGCCAGTTCCGGTCAAAAAGGGGACAGAATCCGTACCCGTTTGTTCGCAGTTTCGCCCCCCGTAGCTTTTGTTCAAACCCTTACCATGAGGGATGTTAGGCCACTTAACCTAATACTTTTCAATCGTTATTTGGGGGGAAGAAATTGAGTATGAACCAGGTCAAAACGGTTGCCTTGCTGGGACTCCTGAGTGGGTTGCTGATCACCCTGAGCTACAGCGTCTTGGGCGGAGCCACCGGGGCGATCGCGGGGGTGACCCTCGCCGCCATCACTAATCTGGGCGCATGGTACTTTTCTGACCGCATTGCCCTGGCCGCCTATCAAGCTCAGCCGGTGGCCGTGCAACAGGCTCCCGGACTGCACCGCATGGTCGCCCAACTGGCGCAACGAGCTGGCATTCCCAAGCCAGACGTGTATGTGATCCCCGGAGCAGCGGCCAATGCTTTTGCCACTGGGCGTGATCCCCACCATGCTGCGATCGCTGTTACCGAAGGGATTCTTGACCTCCTGCCCACCGATGAATTGGAAGGAGTCATCGCCCATGAACTCAGCCACATTCTGCACCGAGACACGCTCACCCAGGCGGTGGCAGCCACCCTTGCTGGGGCGATCGCCTTTTTGACACAGATGCTCAGCTATGCGATGTGGTTTGGCGGCGTCTCCCGCGATGAGGAGGGGCCGAATCCCTTGGCCCTATTAGGCACCGTGATTTGGGCTCCCCTTGCGGCCACCGTGCTACAACTCGGCATTTCCCGCACGCGAGAATTTTCCGCCGACGCTGGCGCAGCCCAACTGACGGGCAATCCGCAAGCCCTGGCCCGTGCCCTGAAGCGACTGGAAGCCAGTGCCCGTCGCCATCCGATGGCTGGCAACCCCGCTTTTGAGCCGCTGATGATCGTGAACGCGGTGCCCCAGCGATTCCTGGCCAATCTGTTCTCGACGCACCCCGCGACGGAGGAACGAGTCGAGCGCTTATTGGGGATGGCGATCGCCCCATCCCGCGCCCATAGCCTGTAACCGCAAGTCATGCAGTAGTCTGATTGGGGGGGTACGACATCACCGTGCTCCCAAATCTTTTTTGTGGCGTCATCCAGCGCTGCCTGTCGGCAGCGGATGCGGCCAGACGATGAGCCGATAGGGCGCATCTAGCGAGCGCCCCCGTGAGTTGGAGGGGATATGAGCAAAGCACAGATCGGGGTGATTGGCGGCGGTCAGCTGGCCTGGATGATGGGGCTAGAGGCTCCTAAGATCGACGTTGACATCGTCGTGCAGACGCCCCAGGCGACCGACCCAGCAGTGGCCACGGCCACCGATTATGTCTTGGCTGCCATCGCCGATGCCGCTGGCACCAAAACGCTGAGCGATCGCTGCTCGGTGCTCACGTTTGAAAATGAGTTTGTCGATCTCGCCGCCCTCGCGCCGTTAGCCGATCAGGGCGTCCAGTTCCGGCCCACCCTCGCCGCTCTGGCCCCGTTGCTTGACAAATACACCCAGCGGCAATTTTTGGCGGCCCATAACCTCCCCAATCCGCCCTTTGTCACCCTTGACGTAACCGTCGCCGATGAGGCGGTGGCCACGATCGCGGCTCCGATCGGCTTTCCCCTGGTGATGAAAACGCGCCGCCTGGGTTACGACGGCCAGGGCACCTTTATGATTGCCACTGCCGCTGAATTGCTGAACACCTGGCGGCGGATTGAGCGGCAACCCGTCTTGCTCGAAGCCTTCATTCCCTTTGAGAAAGAACTGGCCGTCATGGTGGCCCGGTCCACCGCCGGGGAAATTGCGGTGTATCCCGTGGTGGAAACCCAGCAAGTGGCTCAGGTCTGTCGACGGGTTATGGCCCCTGCCAACGTTTCCGCCGCAGTGCAACAGCAGGTGGCGGCGATCGCCCGCACCCTGATTGCACAACTCGATTTCGTCGGCGTCCTGGGCATCGAACTCTTCCTGGCCCCAGGCGACATCGTGTTGGTCAACGAAGTTGCCCCCCGCACCCACAACTCCGGGCATTATACGTTGGATGCCTGCCAGACCTCACAGTTCGCGCAACAGTTGCTCGCCGTCACCGGACGACCGCTGGGTAGCCCCGCCATGACCTGCGATCGCGCCCTAATGGTCAACCTGCTCGGCTTTGAAACCGCCCATAGCGACTATGCCGAGCGCCGGGCGGAACTCTCGCAAAGACCCCACACCCACGTTTATTGGTATGGCAAGGCCGCCTCCCGTCCCGGACGGAAGTTGGGCCATGTCACCGTCTGCCTGGCAGCGGAGGACGACTGGCAGACCATTCTGAAAGAAATTGAGGCGATTTGGTATCCGACCGACCAGTCGTAATCTCCGGTCAGAGAATTCGCACAACCCCCTTGCGATCGCTGGGGCAGAGTTAGTTATGATGGCAAGAGATTCACTACGGCGTTGGTGACTGCCAACACTGTTTGTCGATCTATGCTTTGTCTACAAGGGAATCGAGTTGTGCCGATGGCAGTAAACCGAGCTTGCACTCGGAAACTTCAAATCGGTGCCAGCATTCCCACCTGGTTCTACCAGGTCGGAAACTGAGGTAAGACGGCGTCGCGGTGAACAATTTTTGAAATCCCTCTCTGGCATCCAGAGGGGGATTTTGTTATGGGTAGATTTTTCTTTCTTTAAGGAAGATTAAAGTCAGTGCCCCTACGACTATCAAGAAGCGGCAAAATTCGTTACTCTAACAGAGCACAAAGAGCAGAGACCAAGCCTTTCGGCTATCTGAAATCGCCCTTAATTCTGTATTAATTTTGACAATTTCTGAGGGCGATCGGTGTCAGCCCAGATAGTTTGCCTCCGTCGCCCAGGGTGACGACTGCTGCCGCCGCTAATCCAATTGGCCGATGCGGCACATATCTATGTTGAATTGTTGAATTTCATCCTTAGCGATCGCGAGTACCTTGTCCTTGACTATCCCCACCCTCACCTTTCCGGCCACCATTCATCGCCTCGAAAATGGCTTAACGGTGGTGCACCAGCACCTGCCCGCCACCCCGGTCGTCGTGGCTGATGTCTGGGTGAATGCGGGGGCGGCCTGTGAGCCCCTGGAGTGGATGGGCATGGCGCACTTTTTAGAACACATGGTGTTTAAGGGCACTGAGCAACTGCCGCCGGGCATGTTTGACCAGGCGATCGAAACCCAGGGGGGCTTTAGTAACGCTGCAACCAGCCATGACTACGCCCATTTTTATATGGCGGTCGCTGCCGACGCCCTACCGACGACCCTGCCTCATTTAGCCGATTTGGTGCTGCATGCGGCGATCCCCACCGATGAGTTTGTGCGCGAGCGGCAGGTCGTGCTGGAGGAGATTCGCCAGGCTCATGATGATCCCGAGTGGATCGGCTTTCAGGCGCTGTCAGAGCAGATCTTTCCCGACCACGCCTATGGTCGCCCCGTGTTGGGGACGGCCGAAATTTTGAGTCAGCGATCGCCGGAAGAGATGCGCTGCTTTCACCAGACCCACTATCAGCCTGACAACATGACCGTGGTCATCGCTGGGGGCACCCCCCTGGAGCCGACGTTGGAAATGGTGCGCCATGCGTTTCGCGCCTTTGCGCCGCCCCCTAACCAGTCGCCCCCAGCCGTCACCGGACGCATCGAGCCCTGGTGGGGAGTCCGCCGCCAGGTGCTACACGTGCCTCGTTTAGAGCATGCCCGTCTGACCATGGCCTGGACGGGTCCGGGCATCGAGAATCTGGACGACGCTTGCGGCATGGATGTTTTATCGGCCTTGCTGGCGGAGGGGCGCAGTGCCCGATTGGTGCGCGAACTGCGCGAAGAACGGCAATGGGTCCTCGATATCGGCAGTAGTTTTTCGCTCCAGCGGGATTGCAGTCTGTTTACCCTACAGGCCTGGCTGGAGCCCCATCTCGTAGATGCGGTCGAAGCCCTGATTTGCGATCGCTTGTCGGCCCTAGCCGTAAACCCGGTTTCTCCGGGTGAGTTAGAGCGCGCTAAGCGGCTATTGATCAACGACTTTGCCTTTTCTACCGAAACCCCAGGCCAACTGGCAGGCCTGTACGGGTACTACAGCGTCGTGGCCTCGGCTGCCGATAGTTACACCTACCCCGCCCGCATTCAGGCCCACACACCCAGTTCGATCGCCCGCTTGGTGAAAGATTATCTCTCGACCCACACCTATGCCTCTACAGTATTGTTGCCGGCCCATTAACGGGAGTCGACACCCTCCGTTGGCTGAAGCTCTGCCAGCGAGATTCCTCTGGTGGCTGGGTTTGGTTCGTTTCTCATTGCTTCGTTGTTCCGTGGCTGTTACTTTTGTCTGCACCTATGACCCTATCTATTCCGGCTAATCGGCCTGCCCTCCATCGCACGGTTCTGAGCAATGGCCTCACTGTGCTAGTGATTGAAAATCCGGTGGCAGATATCGTCTCCGCCCGGCTGTTGATCAAAGCGGGCACCGGTCGCGAGGCGCGATCGCAGGCAGGGCTGTTCAGCTTACTGTCCTCGTTGCTGACCAAGGGCACTCGCGATTTATCCTCCATGGAAATTGCTGAGCAGGTAGAGTCCGTCGGGGCTAGTGTCGGCACCGATGCCTCCGCTGACTACAGTCTGGTCAGTCTCAAAACGGTTACCGCTGACTTTGCGGCCATTCTTGGCCTGACTGCCGAAATCGTGCGCCACCCCAGCTTTCCGGCAGCCGAATTGGACCTGGAGCAGCGACTGACCCTGCAAAGCATCCGTTCCATGAAAGAACAGCCCTTTACCCTGGCTTTCAATGCGCTACGGGCGGCGATGTATGGCGATCATCCCTACGGGCTACCGGGGATCGGCACCGAGGACAGTGTCGCGAACCTCACCCGCGACGATCTGTTCCAGGCCCATCAGACCTTTTACCGCCCTGACAATTGCGTCATGGTCATTGCGGGGCGAGTTGATCTCGCTAAGGCGATCGCCCTGATCGAGCAATATTTTGGGGACTGGAGAGCGCCCGCGACGGCAATGCCGCCCCTGGTGTATCCGTCGGTACCGCAGACGCCGACCCACGCAGCGATCGCCCAACCGACCAATCAAGCCATCATCATCGTGGGGTATCCCGCACCGGCAGTGAAGGACGAGGCCTACGCCACGTTGAAACTCATCAGCACGTATCTGGGGAATGGCCTCTCTAGTCGCCTCTTTGTCGAACTGCGAGAAAAACGTGGCCTCGCATACGATGTCTCCGCCTTTTATCCCACCCGGTTAGGGGCCTCGCAATTTGTCGCCCACATGGGCACCGCCCCCGAAAATCAAGCGATCGCTCTAGAAGGGCTCCGCTATGAGACCGAGCGGCTTGGCCAGGAAGGCATGACCAAAGATGACCTGGAAGCTTCTAAGAACAAGCTCTTGGGCCAATATGCGTTGGGTAAACAGACCAATGCTCAGTTAGGGCAACTGCTCGGCTGGTATGAAATTCTCGGTCTCGGGGTTGAGTTTGATCAGAGCTTTCAAGAGACCATCCGAGCCATTACGCCCGACACCGTTCAAGCGGTCGCCCAGCGGTATCTCAGCGAGCCCTTTACCGTTCTACTCGGCCCCGAAGCCTGAGAACCGGTGCCCCATTCGAAAAGCTGGCGGTTGGCGATCGCAATATCAGCGGAAAATCCTTGGGCCTCTCCCCACGGATCCCCGGCCCCCAGCACCTCCCTCCCATCACTGAGTCCCCGATGGGGGGGAGGTAAGTGGATGAAGGAGTGAGTGGGTGAAATCGCCTCAAATCAGGTAAGGCAGCTTCGCCATCAAGCACAGCCATCACAAAAACCGGAGTTGCCGCTGTATCCCTAAGGAATGAGAATTGAATAAGTTGGGATAGCCGTCTCGGCTGTCCCAAGGCAGGCAAGATGCCTGCCCTAACAATTTGGATGTTATTTGATCCTCATTCCTAACGGAGCTTTTGCTTGATAAACGCCAAAATCTTCGCGGTTTGAGATTTGAGTTGAGCCACTTCGGCTTCCAATTTGGCGACCTTAGCTTTGAGAGCCTGAACCTCAGCAGCATCGCTACCCCCACCCGGTGCCGGGGCCGCTGCTGCTGCCTTGGGTCGAGGCTTGCGAGCTTTGGCCATCGCTTTTTTGATGGCTTCAATCAGCTCTTTTTGTTCAAACGGTTTTTGAATGAATTCAAAGAATTCGAACGGCTCGGTGATCTTTTCGGTCACCTCTTCCTTCCGGCCTGACATCAGCACCAGTGGAATATGCTGCAACTCAGGCTGGGCCTGAACTTCTTGAAATACTTCCCAACCGCTCATCCGGGGCAGCAAAAAGTCCAGCATGATGAGATTCGGACGCTGTTCGCGAATGGCATCCAGACCCTCAACACCATCCTTCGCTTCCAAGACTTCGAAATTGCCCTGGGGCAACATATCTCGGACGCGCATGCGAATCACGCGACTGTCATCAATCACCAAAATTTTGTGCGTTGCCACGGCTGACTCCTATGCGGTAAAGATGCTAAATGACTAGCCAATAACTCCAAACTAGCGCTGGCTGGTACGACTACTCAATGCTGCCAATCAATAGCGTAGCAATTGCGCTCCCCTATCAAAAGGATTTTTAACAGCTATCTTCGTCGACTTCGTAAAGCAAATGGTAACGAAGTTTTCAAACGGCAGAATGAGAAATCGTGAAAGTTTTTGTAGATGCGGTTTTCAGAATAGCGGCGGACCGGAGTGAAAAAACTCCCCCCCAGAGTCGGGGCGGTTTTCTGACCATTGAGTCAAGCGCCCGGTCACAAAACATGCCAACTCCTGATGTCAGCGCCAAGGTTCTAGGGTTTAGAGTGCCCAAACCAGCCCGGCACTATCTTTTAAGATAGAGGCGTATGCACTGATTAATGGCGGCTATGGGGGTGGACCGATCGCTAATGCCCTCTCAACGTTGGCCCCACCGAGTCGCTTGGTGCCGGGGCGATCGCGGGCTGACCTTGCCAACCCATCTGTAATGCCGACCCTGGCCGCTGTGCCGCTTTTGTCGTTTAGTCAAAAATATGCCTGCAAACACCCGCGAACTGACTAACCTGCCCCCCTGGTTGCGCCCTTCGATTGGCCGGGCCAGTGACCTTTCCACCGTGCAACGCATTATCAAACAGCGGGGCATTCATACGATTTGCGAAGAAGGCCGCTGCCCCAATCGCGGCGAATGTTATCGCAATCAAACTGCGACATTTTTGCTCATGGGGCCGACCTGCACCCGTGCCTGCGCCTTTTGTCAGGTCGATAAAGGCCATGCCCCCCTGCCTCTCGACCCGGAGGAGCCCGCCAAAGTGGCTGAATCGGTTGCCCTACTCGGCCTGAAGTACGTGGTTCTGACCTCAGTCGCACGGGACGATTTACCCGATAAGGGCGCTGGTTGGTTTGTAAAAACGATGGCGGCGATTCGCGATCGCACACCAGGCACCCAAGTTGAAGTGCTGACCCCCGACTTTTGGGGCGGCGACCACGCGGTTGAGCAACAGCGCCAACGAGTCGCCACCGTGGCCCAGGCGAGCCCCGCTTGTTACAACCACAATGTGGAAACCGTCCGCCGCTTGCAAAATCCGGTGCGGCGGGGCGGACGGTATGATCGCTCCCTGGCGGTCTTGCGTTATGTCAAAGCTGTGAACCCGGAGATTCCCACGAAGTCGGGGCTGATGTTGGGTCATGGCGAAACCGAGGCGGAAATTATCGCCACCCTCCAAGACCTGCGGGCGGTAGACTGCGATCGCGTCACCTTAGGCCAATACATGCGGCCTTCGCTAGCGCATCTGCCGGTGCAAAAATATTGGACTCCAGAGGAATTCGAGCGGTTGGGCGACATCGCGCGATCGCTGGGCTTTGCCCACGTGCGATCGGGTCCCCTGGTGCGGAGTTCTTACCATGCGGGCGAAGCCCCCTGACCTCTCTCGGCTAGCCATCGTTCCTCTACTACAATCAAAACGTAGCCTCACAGTTGGAGTGAAGTCGTGCCTACGCTGGGTGTCAACATCGATCACATCGCCACCATTCGCCAAGCGCGTCGCACAGTGGAGCCCGACCCCGTCGCCGCAGCGGTATTGGCTGAACTCGCGGGGGCCGATGGCATCACCGTGCACCTGCGGGAAGATCGTCGCCACATTCAAGAGCGGGATGTGCGCCTGCTGCGGCAGACCGTGCGCACCCACTTGAACCTGGAGATGGCGGCCACCGCTGAAATGGTCGACATTGCGCTAGGCATCAAACCGGATTACGTCACCCTCGTGCCCGAAAAGCGCGAGGAAGTAACGACCGAAGGGGGACTCGATGTTGCCGGTCAGTGCGATCGCATCACTCAGGTTGTTTCCACGTTGCAAGGGGCGGGCATTCCCGTGAGCTTGTTTATTGACGCTGAGCCGGAGCAAATCGCCGCTTCTAAGCAGACGACGGCAAAGTTCGTCGAACTGCACACAGGCCGCTATGCCGAGGCCCAGAGCGAAGCTGAACGGGCCGAAGAACTGAGCTATCTGACCGTGGGGACACAGGAGGCGATCGCCGCCGGCCTGCGGGTCAACGCCGGTCACGGTTTGACCTATCAAAACACCTATCCCGTCGCCTGTATCGAAGGCATGGAAGAACTCAACATTGGTCACACCATCATCAGCCGCGCCGCCCTCGTGGGGATGGAACGCGCCGTCCGGGAAATGAAGCAAGTGATGCGCGGCGAGTATTAAGGGGGTGGGATATTGGGTGTTGGGGCGAAATGGGTTCGCGACGTTATTGAGTTCGTTCCGTCGCCAAGGGGAAGCCGAGAAAGCTTTGCCTGTACACCTGAGATTGGCAGATCTGCATCCCGATCGCAGCCCCCTGAATGCCCATCACGACTTCACATCACTTTACGCACTGCCCGACACGAGCTTCAACCTTCTGTGGGAGAATTCTAATCCCAGATGGCTTTTTCACGAGCGTTTCACGACAAAATCCATGCAAACCTACTACTACCTTGTTGCCAGCCAAAAATTCTTGACTGAAGATGAACCCCTTGACGAAGTGCTGCGGGAGCGGCGGCGGCACTACCAGGAGCAAGAACGAGAACTGGACTTCTGGCTAGTCAAGCAGCCCGCGTTTCTGGAGAGCGATGGGTTTGGGGATGTCAAAAGTCGTTGTCCGCAGCCCGCTGCCGCTGTCATTTCCACAGACAAAACCCTGATCACCTGGCTTAAACTCCGTTTGGAGTATGTCATTACCGGCGAGTTTAAGGCTCCTACGGAAATGCTGCCGGACCCCATCGCCTCTCTGGAACCGGTTTACTAAGGCGATCGCCCGGATAGCGGCGTCTGAGCGATCGGCTGTTCAGGCGCTACCGCCTCCCAGTTTCGGCTACTCTTTGAGCCATCGGCGTGAGTTTTGTTGGCAAACGCAACCTCGCAATCCTTTCCCGGAGCACCTAGCCGTGTCAGAGACTCCCAAAAAACTTCTGGTAGCCGCGAGTGGCACCGGGGGGCACCTCTTCCCCGCGATCGCCACTGCCGAGCATCTACCCGACTACGCCATTGAATGGTTGGGGGTGCCCGATCGCTTGGAAACCGAACTCGTCCCTGAGCAATATCCCCTGCACACCGTGCAGTTGGGCGGGTTTCAGGGACGCTTGGGCCTGGGCTCATTACGATTGCTCAGTCAGGTCGTCAAGGCGACCCTGGAAGTGCGCCGATTGCTCAAACAGGGACATTTTCAAGGCGTCTTTACCACGGGGGGCTATATTGCGGCTCCGGCCATTTTGGCAGCGCGATCGCTGGGGCTCCCCACGATCCTGCACGAGTCCAATGCGTTGCCGGGGAAAGTGACGCGCTGGTTGAGTCCCTGGTGTTCGCTGGTGGCCTTGGGGTTCGAGGCGGCAACCAGTCATTTACCCAAAGCCAAAAGTGTGGTGGTGGGTACGCCCGTGCGATCTCAATTTTTTGCCAACCTCTCTCTCCCCGACGATCTCGCAATTCCCGCCGACGTGCCGGTCATTTTGGTCGTGGGAGGTAGCCAAGGGGCCGTTGCCGTCAACCAACTGGTGCGGGCCGCTGCGCCTGCCTGGTTTAGTGCCGGAGCCTGGGTGGTGCATCAAACAGGGACTCAAGACTCAGCTGCCGATAGTCTGCACCACGACCATTACATCCATCGCCCCTTCTTTGAGGCAATGGCGGCCTTGTTCCAGCGGGCGGATGTGGTGATTGGGCGGGCAGGGGCGGGGACGCTCACCGAGCTGGCCTTTACCCATACCCCTTCACTGCTGATTCCTTATCCGTTTGCGGCAGAAGATCATCAGGCCTACAATGCCGCTGCTTTTGCCGCCGCGAATGCGGCCCTGGTCTGTCGACAAGCCGATCTCACAGCGGCGTCTCTGCAAGAGATGGTTTTAAAGCTCATTAATGATCCAGAGCGCCGCGAGCAAATGGCTCAGGCCGCCGCTGGGCTAGCGATTCCAGATAGTGCTGATCAACTCGCTAATCTGATTCGGCAAACGCTTCATTAATCTAGAGAAAAGTTTAAAGTCACACTGTCTTAACAGGAACCTGGCCCCTCTCGACTCGATCACCAAAGGTATTGTTGGGCACGCCTGGATCAGCAGATCAGCCTCTTGTCCGGAGAAGGTAACAGTTGACGGATTTCGACGATCGCGAACGGGGCACAGGTGGTTGGCCTTAACGGGCTGCTAACCAGCCGATAGGGCCTGAAACCTGTACTCAAGAGCACCCACAACGAAGGCAGAGCCTCCACAAACCCACCCAAATAAAACTGTTAGGGGCCGCGAAAAGATTTTTTAGCTGCGGCGCGATCGCCCTTGATAAGGGATTGACTCTATGGTGTAGACTGGATTAGGTTTCGGTGGCTGAGTATTCGCTAGTTTTGGGATTTTGTTCTCTGGCTTCTGGTTCGATAGCTTACCTCCGTATTCCGCCTTTGTTTTCTATTTTGCTTGAGAGGTAAGCCATGACCGTTTATGTAGGGAACCTTTCCTACACCGCCACCGAAGAAGATCTCAATGAGGTCTTTAAAGAGTACGGTAGCGTCAAGAGAATTCAATTGCCGACTGACCGTGAAACCGGTCGGATGCGCGGCTTTGCGTTCGTAGAAATGTCTGACGACGCGGAAGAAGATGCCGCGATCGAAGATCTCGATGGCGCTGAGTGGATGGGACGCACCCTGAAGGTGAACAAGGCCCGTCCCCGGACTGAGCGCAAACCATCCGGTGGCGGTGGTAGTCGGGGTGGCTGGAATGGCGGTGGCGGCGGCGGTGGCGGCGGTCGCAGCTACTAAGTTGCGCCCATCTCGCTGACCCAACAACTAAGATTCCCAAACCTGGAGAGGACAAAGGGGTCTTTACCCCTCTGTCCTCCTTAATTTTGTTTTAAAATGTAGTTTTTAGGAGGCAACTGCATGGCCCAAGTGGTGCTCGGAGAACACGAACATTTAGAATCTGCCCTACGGCGGTTTAAGCGCAAGGTGTCGAGCGCTGGCATCTTTGCTGACATGAAAAAAAAGCGGCATTTTGAAACCCCTGCGGAAAAGCGCAAGCGGAAAGAAGTTGCGAGACGTCGGCAGAGAAGACGTTTTCGTCGGCAGAGCTAGCCCGATCTGGCCTATGAGCGCATCAACCCCAGTCATCGCAGGAGCCCCAACGAGTCAGGCAAACAGTGAGAGTTGCCGTTGGGGCTTCTGCGTTTGAGTTTTAAAACCGGGTTGGTGCGATCGCGAAATTTTGAGCGCATCAGGCAAAATTGCGCCCCTTCATAAAGCCCCTGATTTCGTGGGTAGTGGAGCGTTAGGCAGGGGAGATGTCTGAACCCAGCGGCATTTGCGGTATTCCCCCTGGCCCTCACCCCAATTCATCACAGAGGCGCTGAAACGCCGCCCCCGGATCGTCCGCTTGCGTAATCGGTCGCCCAATTACCAGAAAGTCGGCTCCTGCGGCGATCGCTTCACCGGGAGTCATCACCCGCCGCTGATCGCCTGTTTGTGACCAATGGGGCCTCACCCCAGGACAGACCAGCAGCCAGTTTTCACCACAGCAGCGTCGTAACAACTCGGCTTCCTGGGGTGAGCACACGCTGCCCGCGAGTCCGGCCTGTTGCGACAGCAGCGCCATTTGCAGGGCGTAGTCCGACAGCTCTAGCGGAATTTTAAGGTCAAAGGCTAGCGATCGCCCATCAATGCTGGTCAACACCGTCACGGCGATTAGCTTGGGCGCATCCACCTGGGCCGCTGCTGCGCCTTCCTCGGCGGCGGCTTGAGCAGCTTTGAGGGCGGCCAGTCCGGCGGTCGCGTGGACCGTCACCAAATCCACGCCATAGCGTCCGGCAGCCCGCCCCGCCCCCGCCATCGTATTGGGAATGTCGTGAAATTTCAGATCCAGAAAAATGCGCTTGCCCTGGCTTTTCAGGTACTCCAGAATTTCCGGGCCACTGCTGACAAACAGTTCCAGCCCCACCTTCCAAAAGGTGACCTGGGGAATGCGATCGACCAGGCGACGCGCGGCGGCGATATCGGGAACGTCTAGCGGCACGATGAGGCGATCGCTGGGTGAATTGAAACGTTGAGCCATGAGAACCCTTGCGCTAAAAAAAATCAATGCTGCCACCGTATCGTTGGTGCATGGCTGCGCGACTGCACCCGACGGTGTTTACAGGATGAGTGGACAGGGGAGGCGGTCAAGGAATTGCAAAATTTATAGGAAAAGAACGCCACCCATCCACTCCCTCTACTCCACTAGGCGGATGAATTTTTTCTTGCCGATTTGTAATACCTTGCCGTACAAGTCGTCGGGCGATGCGAAGACCTGATTAGGGTCAGCGAGGCGATCGCCCTCTAACTTCACTGCGCCCCCCTGGATTTGGCGACGGGCCTCGCTGCTGCTGGCACAGAGCGGCGTGGTGCCCACCAGGTAAAACGCCTTGGCGGGAAAGTTGACTGTCGCCAGGGAAAATTCCGGCACGCTCTCGGCAGCGCCACCGCCCTGCACCAGGTTCACTGCGTCCTGTTGGGCCTGTTGGGCTGCCGCGTCGCTGTGGAACTGCCGCGTCACTTCAAGAGCCAAGAGCTTTTGGCGATCGCGGGGATTTGTCGGCAGGTCGGTCAGCGGGAGCCGGGTCAGCAGTTCAAAATATTGCTCAATCAGGGCGTCGGGGGTTTTTTCCAGCTTGGAATACATGGTCAGCGGGTCTTCTTGCAGACCCACGTAGTTGCCCAGGGACTTCGACATTTTTTGCACCCCGTCGGTGCCCAGCAGCAGCGGCAATAACATGCCAAACTGTGGCTCCATGCCAAAATGACGCTGTAAATCTCGACCGACGGCAATGTTGAACTTTTGGTCGGTGCCGCCCAGTTCCACATCGGCCTTGACTGCAACGGAATCGTACCCCTGCATCAGCGGATAGAAAAATTCATGGAGGAAGACTGGAGTACCTTTTTCGTAGCGCTCCGCGAACCCTTCTTTGGCTAGCATTTGGCCGACGGTCATGGTGGCAAATAGTTCCAAAATCTGGCTCAAATCCAGCTTTGAGAGCCATTCCGAGTTGTAGCGAATTTCTAGCCGCCCCGGCGTATCAAAGTCCAGAATGGGGCGCATCTGATCGAGATAGGTTTTGGCATTGGTCTGCACCTCCGCTTCGGTCAGTTGCTTGCGCACTTCAGACTTGCCGGTAGGGTCGCCAATGCGGGCGGTAAAGTCGCCCACGATCAGCACGGCAGTGTGCCCCGCATCTTGAAAGGCCCGCAACTTGCGCACCGGAATGCTGTGGCCCAGGTGAATCTCAGCCCCCGTGGGATCGATGCCGAGTTTGACGCGCAAGGGGCGATCGCTCTGGTGCAGGCGCACCTGTAAATTTTCGTGAGGATCATCCGCCTCGGGCTGATCCGGAAAGACTTCCGTCACGCCCCGATAGATCCATTGCAAGTTGTCTGAAAGTTGCCCCATAACCGCCTAAAATTTCAACGCTTTCCGCTCGTTCGGCTGATTGCCGCCGCTCAACGGCCCTGGCTCTACAGCCACCGCCATCCCCACTCTTAAGGATCTCGCAATAAAGTGGCAGAGTCGAGTGAAAGGCTTTATTCTGTTGCCGAACGGCGTTTTTCTGACCGTTTTTGAGCCAGACTTCTATAATTACAAAACTCCGAGCTATTTAGAACCCTTTACCCCAAACCTGTGGTCTATCGTGTCGACTAACACCTTTCCCAAACGCACTGCGGCTTCCCGCTCTAACTCCGCGACTGGCGGCGTCATCAAGTTTGTGCAAGATGTCGGCCAGATCACGGTGGCGACGCTTTTGGGCACTACTATGCTGGTGAGTTCCGTAGCGGCAGGCGGATTGGTGGGGCTCGCCATCAGCTTTCGCAACCTGCCCGATGTGCGGGTGTTGCGCAACTACCTGCCCAGCGAAACCAGCTATGTTTACGACATTAAGGGGACGCTGCTCTACAGCTTGCACGATGAAGCCAACCGCGAAGTCGTCGATCTCACGGAAGTGTCGCCCCACTTAAAACGGGCGGTGCTGGCGATCGAAGACAGCTACTTTTTCTCGCACCGAGGCATCAACCCCAGTAGTATCGGACGAGCGCTGCTGGCCAACGTACAGGCTGGCTCAACGGTGGAGGGCGGCTCCACCATCACCATGCAGTTGGTGAAAAATCTCTTTTTGACCCCCGAACGGGCCATCAGCCGGAAAGTGGCCGAAGCTGTGCTCTCCATGCGGCTAGAGCAAATTTTTGCCAAAGACCAGATCCTCGAAATGTATTTGAATCAGGTCTATTGGGGACACAACACCTATGGGGTCGAAACAGCCTCTCAAAGTTACTTCAATAAGCCTGCTAAGGATCTGACCCTGGCCGAAGCCTCGTTGATGGCGGGGCTAATTCAGGGGCCAGAAGAATACAGTCCCTTTGTCAATTATCCTCTGGCCAAGCAACGCCAAGCCACGGTGCTGGGGCGCATGCGGCAGCTGGGCTGGATCACTCCCGAAGAAGAAGCCCAGGCCAAAGCAGAACCGCTGCTGGTGGGAGAAATCACCTCATTCCGCACTAGTGAAGCGCCCTATGTCACCGAAGCCGTAGTGCAGGAGATCAAAGAAACCTTTGGCAATGATGCGGTCGTCAAGGGCGGGATGCGGATCCAAACTACCGTGGAGCTGGGCATGCAGCGCATGGCGGAGGAAACGGTGCGGCGCAACCATGAGGCGATGCGGGCACAGGGCGTCCGGGCAGATCAGATGGCGTTAGTGGCGATCGATCCCCGCACCCATTTCGTCAAAGCGATGGTGGGCGGCGTCAACTACGACGACAGCCAGTTTAACCGAGCCGTGCAGGCCCAGCGACAGCCCGGCTCCTCATTCAAGCCGTTTGTTTACTATGCGGCCTTCGCGTCGGGCCGCTACACCCCTGACACCGTCATCCAAGATACGCCCGTCAGCTATCCTGACGGCTACGAATACTACAGCCCGCGCAACTACGACGGCAGCTTTATGGGCAGCATTCCCATTCGCAAGGCGCTGGAGCTATCGCGCAACGTACCGGCGGTGAAGCTGGGGCAATCGGTCGGGGTCGATCGCCTCATCGAAATCTGTCGTCTCTTGGGCATCGAAAGCCCCATGGAGCCGGTGATTTCCCTCCCCCTCGGAGCCGTCGACCTGACTCCGATGGAAATGGCGGGGGCTTACGCCACCTTTGCCAGCAACGGCTGGCACTCAGACCCCACGTTTATCGTGCAGGTCACGGACAGCAACGGCAACGTCTTGCTGGACAACACACCGAAACCCCAGCTCATCCTTGACCCGTGGGCGACGGCGGCGCTGACCGACGTGCTGCAGGGGGTGATCGCACGCGGGACGGGAACGGCAGCCCAGATTGGGCGGCCAGCAGCAGGCAAAACGGGCACCACGGACTCCCAGCGCGATGTGTGGTTTGTTGGCTATGTGCCCCAGCTTTCCACTGCGGTTTGGGTCGGTAACGATGATTATTCGCCGATGGGCTCAGGGGCGACGGGCGGCACCTATGTGGCTCCGGTGTGGCGCGACTTTATGCAGCGGGCGCTAACGGACGTGCCGGTGGAAGGTTTCCGCAGTCCCTCGGAGTTTGCAAAACCGTAGGATTCAGGGGGACGGTTCCCTCAATCAGGGGACGGTTCCCTGGATTATGGAGATCGCCGATACTCATCACCAATCTCAGAGGGAACCGTCCCCTTGCTGGATTGGGCCGCCCCCTGTGCCAAGGCAGCTTTGGCCTGCTGCCACATGGCTTCTAGTTCTTCCAGGGTGTAGTCGGTGAGGGGGCGTCCGGCGAGGGTTTCGACTTGCTCAAAGCGCTGGATAAAGCGGCGGTTGGTGCTTTGCAGGGCTTCGGAGGCGTCTAAGCCATGCCAGCGGGCGATATTGACCAGGGTGAACAGGATGTCGCCGAGTTCCGCCAGTTGATGGGCGTGGGGTTCGTGGGCGATCGCCTCCCGAAACTCCTCCAGCTCCTCGTGAAACTTCTCCCACACCCCATCGACGGAATCCCACTCAAAGCCTGCTTTTGCCGCTTTTTGCGAAATTTTGGTGGCGGCCATCAGGGGCGGTAGGGTGCGGCTATATTTGCGGAACTTGGGCGACAGTCGATGAGGATCGCCCGTCTCGCCCTTTTCTGCGGCCTTGATTTGATCCCAGGTGCGGTGGATCTGCTCCAGGTCATCGGTCTGCGCGTCGCCGAAAACGTGGGGGTGGCGGCGAATTAGCTTGTCGGCAATGCCGTTGGCGACCACCTGTAAATCAAAGGTGCCTTCGTCCTGCGCGACCTGAGAGTGCAGCACTATTTGCAGCAACAAATCCCCCAGTTCTTCGGCCATGTGGTCGGTGTCGCCACTTTGAATGGCGTCAATCACTTCGTAGGCTTCTTCGATCACGTAGGGCACAAGGGTTTTGTGGGTTTGTTGCAGATCCCAGGGGCAGCCGGTTTCGGGATGGCGGAGGTCGGCCACGACACTGACCAAGCGGTCCAGGGCATTGAGGATTGCGGTGCGATGGGGTGAGGGTGTCGCCATGGGCATGAGGGGTAGGAAATCTTTTCTACTATGCCAGGGAATTGGTGTGAGGGTGGATGGGTCGATGGGTGCGGTTAGAGGAAAGTCCAATCGCGAAAGGTGGCGGCTTGGCCGAGGCGATCGCCGTTGTCGTTAATCACGTTCCAAATCACGGCTTGCTGGATGTAGAAGCGCTGACCCTGGCTGGAGATGCGGATGCCCTGGTAGTGATCGACGTAGCCCTGGGTGTTGAGTTGGGCGAGCATGTGGGCGCGTTCGTCGCGGTGCATGGGTTCGGCGCTGAGGCGGGAGGGCAGTTGGGTAAAGGTGTCCCAGTCGAGTTCCCAGAGGTGCAGGGCGCGGCGGTTGGCGTAGTTGAAGATGGGGTCGGGTTGGGTGCCGTGGGAGACGATCGCACCGGGAGCCTCGAACATTGCTTGGGCTAAATCGGGATCGTTTGCGGTCACTAAATCTTGATGTCGCCAGTGGCGATAGCTCTGGGCAAGATGGCGGCTCCAGGTTTGGATGGTGGGTTGTTGGTAGGGAGGGCTGGTCATGGGAGGGGATTGGGGATTGGGTGGCGGGTGGCGGGGATTGGGTGCAAGGTTTGAGGTTCAAGGTTGCTGGGCTTTTAAGGATTGACTTTCAGTATCAAGAACGGGGGCGTGCAGCGAACTGGGCCTGGGACTGTAAATTAGTTTGTGTCAGAGGTCAAAACAAGATCTAATGAACTCACTATCCAAGGTATACCCAATGACCCATTGGTAAGAACTTCAGGAAAAAAGCCTCGTGTTAAGAGACTTGCAGGATTTTCTGGAACCTAATAATAGAAGCCATTTGAAAGCGTCAAGCAAGAATACTCAGTTATCGACAGGTTCCATCTAGTTTCCACATCTAGGGACTGACAACGCAAAAACACTATTGGCAGAGGTTGACAAGTTCCGATTCTTCTTAAGTTCTCACTCTGATTGACTGACAAAAGTTCGCTTGGTAGGTTGGGTTGAGGTGACGAAACCCAGCACCAGCAACGGTTTCGTTGGGTTACGCTGTCGCTTTAGCGTCGCCATGCCCAGAGGGCTTTACCTAACTAACCTACGGCAGAATGAAGGTTCTGAGAGTTTTGTCAGTCAACCAGCTACAATGCTTGGAGCATGACCCTGCCACCTTCAACAGCATCAATCTCGACTTTGAAGCCATAAAGCAGGCGCATGCCTGTAAGTGGATCGGCTTCTGAAGCCACTACATCTCCAACTTGAAGATTGCCATCCCAGATAAGGATGGCTCGATATATATCGAAAACAACTGCGCTGTCATCTCCTAGAGTGCTAGTATCCCGAAATATCCAGGGCAAACCGAGGGAAGAGATTGTCGGAGTCGGTAGGGCAAGATAACCTGTCAAGCCTGTGTCGATGACTGCTTTAACCATTTGTTTGGGGCCATCGGCAGGACCAACAGCTAGCCGGATGAGGCTGCACAGTTTGCATTGACGATGCCTTGCGTCATGACGATCGCTTCAAACTTCGGGAACCAAAGCGATAAACGGCGTTATGGCCAATGCGGATAACCCAGGGTTGAGCATCTGGATACCGTTCATAAAGGCGATCGCAGGCCGCGATCGCTGTATCGGCAGCTTCAAAGGCTCCAGTTTCAATATTGATCGCGACGAGTTTGCCACGATTCCCGGCTTCAACTTGTGAACGGATTGGGGTTTCGTAGAGTTCGTTGCCGCATCGCGCAAATTCGGCTTTACTATGTCGGGGCTGCCGTGCTGTCGTAATGGTTGACCTCGCAATAGCTCAAGTGTATCGAGGGACGGGAACATGAGCGATCGCCCCCATCCCAGCAACCTCCTCGATTACCGCGTTGGCGCTAACCTGGCCAGAGGGCGATCGCCACTCACTCTTCACCAACGGCTCTCTTTACAGATCCTCGCAAATCGTGGGCAGATCACGATAGCCACTGATGACTCTCACGATTTCGATGCTGCCGTTAACGGGGCGATAGAAGATGATGTAACGCTTGAGCAGAATTCCGCGCATACCAAGCAACAAGTCATCGTAGCTACGACCGATATTGGGAAATTGGACCAAGTTTCGACACTTTGGTCAAATTCAGCCAAAAATTGTTCTCCAGCATCGAGGCTTTGTTCTGAAAGGTAATCAATGATGTCTTCTAAGTCGCGACTAGCGCTGGGAGAGATGATGTAGCGGCTCATTGCGATCGCTCACGGGCCTGTCGCAATTTCTCTTGTAGCCGCCCAATCACGACTTCACTATCGAGACCTTCGCCGCGATCTAGCTCCGCGATGCCGACTTGGAGTTTCTCACGGGTTTTAGTGACCCACTGCTCGTATTGCCGATCGCGCTCTTCTAACAGCTCCAAGGCGGCAGTCAGGGCCGCATCGACGCTCTCGTAATGGCCTTTGTCTACAAGCTGTTGGAGCCGACGTTCTTGATGGGGCGTGAGTGCGATCGCCATAACCAGTTCACTCTTGAAGCATTGGGAAAGATTGTTGCGACAAGCTTAGCACTGCCGCGTTGGCGCTAGCCTGTCCGAAGGACAATCGCCCTTCACCTTCCCCGCGATCGCTCCTAACCGCGCACCGCGATCGCCATATCTTGGAAGACTTGAGCTAGTGCCGAATCCATTTTGTGAGGACGCGCATGGACTTGCCGCTGCGGGGATCGATTTGCAGCTTGCTCCAAGCTCTAGCTTCTGCGAATCCTAAACGGTGCAGAACTTTAATGATGAGTTCAACGCCGAGGGCTGAGCCGACTACGGTGATGATCACGGGCTCACGGACGGGGGCAGGGTCTTTATCTGTGGCTGGCGGGGGAGCGTAAATTTCGGTGTGGGGAATGAATTCTTGAAACATGCGGAAGCAACCAATGTAGTCACAAGTGTGACATTAACATGGGTGCGATGTATCCACAAGTGTGACATTTACCTTCTTTAAAACCTCTGACACGATCAGAGTATGGGAAGGGCAAGTCAAGCACTGAAGCAAGTTTTAGACGCTTACGGCATTAGCCAAAATCGGCTGGCCGTGGAAATGGGAATTAGCCGTGCCAATGTGGGGCGCTGGTATCATGGTTTGGATCCCAGTGCTGAAAATATTGCTCAGATCACTCAATCACTGAAAGTGCTCAATCCGATGGCGGCGAAGGAATTTGTTCGCTTGTATTTAGGGGTGATTATTGATGAATGATTTCTGGTTGTACTTAATTTAAGCGATTGCCCCTCACTCTCTCCAAAATCGTCTCTCAACTTTCCTACAACAAACCTCATCTACACTGTGAACATTCCTCACGTTTATCCTGGTTTATGCATTTTCTGAAGTAGCTGTTTATATTGGAAGGTCAAAGGATCTTGTAAGACATAAAGGCAAAGAAAACCATGAAAATAGAACCCGATTTTCTTTTAAGAGATGCAAAAACTGGCACGCCCATATCACTCAACTTACTACTAAGCAAATTTGACGGTAAACAAGCTGACTTAAGTGATGCTGCCACCTTATGGTGCCATGTAGCTTACAATCTTCTTGGTATAGATTTTGATAAAGACGGTGATCAGATAGCTGAGTTACTAAATTGGCTAATAGGTCATCAAACTATCTTTGCCTACACTGGTTCTGTCAAAGTTTATAATGCCTTCAAGGGAATTGTGAAAGAAATAGAAAATCAATTTCCAGAGCATCATAGAAAACTACAAATCATACATGAATCGGGACCGCAAAATTTGGATGAGGATACTTTCAGACATTTTGAACTATTGAGAAGTTATCTTATAAAAGCTTGCCAAATAGCCTATGAGGAGAATTAAAGTTTTCTAAACTTTGGGATAAGGCTGAATTCTAAGATATGCTTCCTTTTGTTGAGCTTGAAATTTTTGCAGTGCTAGACATAAGGGGTGCCCTTGATATTTTACTCATGATATTTGGCTGATTGACTGACAAAAGATCTGAATTGGGCGCGAAAACGACCCCCCTACAAGATTTTGTATGACGTAGGAGTCAGGTTTCCTGACCCTTTGACGGATCTGGTTTCTGACAAGTTTTGTCAGTCAACCAGAATATTTGGTAACGACTAGCCTCGCTAGCATAGATTAAAATTCCGTCTCCACCTACACGCTTTCAACTTGTGAAAACAATACAGAAATAACTTTTTTGGTCTTTGAAGCACTAAAAACTTTAGCCAAACACTGTTCAAGTTCCTTCTCTGAATTCACTACTAATTTACCTGACTCAGCTTGTAGTTCTTCTCTTAAGTCTCCATCAATGAAAATGGTTGCTGGATAAACATCAAATCCATAAGATATCCTAAAAAGGAGGTAGCGATAGTTACCTAGTGCAGGAGCAGTTATGTAGAAATCAAATGAAAGCGATCGAGAATTGGTAATCTCAGCTTGTGATACATTGCCTTGAAGAGAGTTAACTTTAAGATCCGCCCCAAACATGGGGGAAGTAAAAGGGTTTTCTGTTGATGAATTTTCAGCTTGTTTGACTGAGGCTGAGACAATATTGTCAGTACTTCTTTCCAAAAAAGCCGCTTGTTCTCGCAAGATGGAAACTGGTGAGCGAACTTGAGAACTGACTAAGTCTTCAGGCCATAGGTTTTTGGACATTTATCCCCCTCTATAAATTCAGTGAAAATACAATAGGTAAATGGTCGGAAAAAACTTTTTTAGGGATTTCTTTATTTGAAAGGAGACTTGTAGTGCCAATCTCTGATATCACATTTAAAGCTCCCATGTTGAATCTTTCAACTAAGTCAGGTCGAATTAAGACTTGATCAAAGGTATTCCAAAAGAACGATACATGGCTTGATGAAGAGTAATAATAGGTGCCTGGAGGATTTTTCTGAGCATCTCCTAGAAGGTTCCACATTGGATTGTAAAAGAAAGGATAATCAATACTTTGAACCTTTCGAGTAATTCGGGATGCTATTTTCCTTGATGAAACTGCATGCAATGCAGCAGAACTCACAATACCACCTTCAAACGGATTCATATTTAAGTCGCCCACTAGCAAAGTTCGACAATGCCCAACTTTCTTCTCAGCATCTTTGATCTGCTGAGAAAGTCGTATGGCTTCTGTATACTGATCGATAGAGTCTGAGTAATTCTTGCTGATATGATGTGCGGCTACCAATATGATATCTGTTAGTCCAGGAAGTTGTAAGTGGCGAATTGTAAATCTCGGCTCTTCATGAATTGCTTCAATAAGCTTTGATTCATTGAATCGAGTTAATACAGTTATTTTCTCGCAAAGATTCAAGGAAGGATGAAAATATTTGTTTTCTCTATCGTGGTTGATTTTGTAGAGCAAAGTTCCTGGCTCAGTAATGCATTCGGCCAATAAAACGATGTCGATGTTATGCAGCTCGCAAATATCGGCAATGAGAGGTAAGGTGGCTTCATGCTTATTGATGTTCCAGAAGAGAAAGGAAACCATCCGATAAATTCCACCAGACCTTAAAGCTTGATTGTAATTGAAGTTTATGGGTTAATCTCGCCAAAGTTTCTAATTCCTGAGCATAGTTTACGAAAAGAGATTGCCCCATCCCTGAGACGATCGCCCCTCCAAATCAAAACCCGATTAGCGATTAAGCGTTGACTGCTGCTGCGATCGACTCTGCCGTCTCGAAGAGAATCGCCCCAGTCGCTAAAATAGAGCAATCGGTCTAACTCGCGGCAACTATGGTTTCACAGTTCGACCCCAGGCAATGCTTACCCTCCTCTGCCGAGTTACCCGACTCGGACGATACCCCAGTGGATAACGAGCTGCAAAATCTGGTTCCCAACTTGCTCGAAGCCATTTTGGCCATGATTTGGAGCGATCGCGAAGACTGGTTCTTTGGCGTCGATATGGGAATCTACTTCGACCCCAGCGTCCCTGCGGTCGTACCCGACGGTTTTTTGAGCCTCGGCGTGGAACGCTTTGTCGGTGAAGGGGGACGGCTGAGCTACGTGCTGTGGGAAGAAGACAACATCCCCCCGGTCTTGGCCCTAGAAGTCGTTTCTAAAACCTATGGTGGCGAGTACGAGCGCAAGAAGAAACTGTATGAAGATCTGAGGATTGAGTATTACGTCGTGTACTTGCCCGACGGCATCCCCCGCCGCAAGCGTCACCCCTTCGAGGTTTACCAATTAGTCGAGGGTGAATATCAGCAGCTAGCGGGAAATCCGGTTTGGTTGCCGAAAATTGGACTGGGCTTGGGGAGAGCACGCGGCACATATTTAGGACGCGATCGCGAATGGCTCTACTGGTATGACGAGACGGGGCAACGATTCAGCACCCCCGAGGAACGGATCGCCGAGGAATCTGCACGGGCAGAACAAGCAGTGACACGGGCAGATCGCTTGGCAGCTAAGCTGCGAGAAATGGGAATCGACCCTGAGTCGGTTTAGCGCGATTCTTTCGTAGAGAAGACAAAGCGATCGCCCCATCACTGAGACGATCGCTCCTTCAAACTCAAATCCAATTAGCGATTAAGCATTGACTGCTTCTTCGATCGCCTCTGAGTCATTCTGGTTGTACATCGCCGCATCAATGCGACAACCCTGGTGCGCCAGCAGGTAGAGTTCCTTCAGCGCCTTCGACCTCACCTAACCTCTCCTTATCCAAGGAGAGGGACCGGAGTCCTGCCCAGCGATCGGTGAAGCACAAAGCCAGTATGTCCATAAACCTCTCCTTTCGAAGGAGAGGTGCCGCAGGCGGTGAGGTTCTTTCCCGCAACGCTACTCGACCTCTCCTAACCTCTCCTTATCCAAGGAAAGGGACCGGAGTCCTGCCCAGCGATCGCTGAACCCCACAGCCCGCATGTCCATAAACCTCTCCTCATGTGAGGAGAGGTGCCGCAGGCAGTGAGGTTCCTAAGCGTTAACCATTTCCTCGATCGCCGCCTGATCATCTTGGTGATACAGTGCCGAATCAATGCGGCAGCCTCGGTGAGCGAGGATGTACAGCTCCTTGAGTTCCTTGATCATTGGATAGCGAGGATTCGCGCCGGTGCATTGGTCGTCGAAGGCGTTTTCCGCCATTTCTTCCACCTCCGCGTAGAAGCGCTTGTCCACCTCCGGGATCACATCGTGGATGCTGTCGGGGATGTTGAGGCGGTGCTTCAGCTCCTCGATCGCTGCAATCAGCAAATCCACCTTCTCATCCTCAGTGTCGCCCCCCAGACCCAGGTGATCCGCAATGCGGGCATAGCGGTACTTGGCATTGGGGTACTTGTACTGCGGGAAGATCGCCTGCTTAAAGGGCGCATCTGTGGCGTTGTACCGAATGACGTGGGAGATCAACAGGGCATTCGCCAGACCGTGGGGCACGTGGAACGTCGAACCCAGCTTGTGGGCCAACGAGTGACAGACCCCCAGGAAGGCATTAGCAAAGGCCATCCCCGCCATCGTCGCCGCATAATGCACCTTCTCCCGCGCCTTGGGATCATTCGCGCCGTTTTCATAAGCGCTCGGCAGATATTTAAAGATCAGGCGAATCGCTTCCAGGGCATGACCGTTAGTAAAGTCTGACGCCAGCACCGAGACATAGGCTTCGATCGCGTGGGTCAGGGCATCCAGGCCGCCAAACGCGGTCAGCGCCTTGGGCATGTGCAGCACCAGTTCCGGATCGATGATTGCAATGTGGGGGGTCAGGGCATAGTCCGCCAGGGGATACTTCATCCCGGTGCGGTTGTCCGTCACCACGGCGAAGGGGGTCACCTCCGAGCCTGTGCCCGACGTCGTGGGGATCGCCACCAGCATCGCCCGCTTGCCCAACGGCGGCAGCTCATACACCCGCTTGCGGATGTCCATAAACCGCATCGCCAGACTCTCAAAGTCCGTCTCGGGATGCTCATACATCAGCCACATAATCTTGGCCGCATCCATCGGCGAACCGCCGCCGATGGGGATGATCACATCCGGCTCAAACTGGTTCATCGCCTCCACGCCCCGCATCACCGTATCCAGCGAAGGATCCGGCTCCACGTCGTGAAAGATTTCATACTTCAAGCCCATGTCTTCCAGTACTTGGGTGACGCGATCGCACATGCCCAGGTCAAACAGCGGCTTGTCCGTCACGATAAAGGCCCGCTGCCGCTCTTGAATATCGCGCAGCGCCACCGGCAAACAGCCAAACTTGAAATACACCTTCGGCGGAATGCGGAACCACAGCATGTTTTCCCGCCGCTCGGTCACCGTCTTGATATTCAGCAGGTGCTTAGGAGCCACGTTGCCGGAGACGGAGTTGCCGCCCCAGGAGCCACAGCCCAGCGTGAGGGAAGGATCGAGCTTGAAGTTGTACAGATCCCCGATCGCCCCTTGAGAAGACGGCGTGTTGATCAGCACCCGCGCCGTGGTCATGTGTTCTTCAAAGTGGTGAATGTGCTCATGCTGCGCCGGATTGGTGTAAAGCACCGACGTGTGGCCCATGCCGCCAAACCGCACCAGTTCTGCCGCCATGCTCACCGCATGGCCAAAGTCGGGGGCGCGATACATCGCCAGAATCGGCGACAGCTTCTCGTAGGCGAACGGCTCTTCCGTGTTGATGTCCGTCACTTCGCCGATCAGCACGCGAGTGCCCTCGGGCACCGTGATCCCCGCCAGTTCTGCCAGCTTCCCGGTGGGCTGACCGACGATCGCCGCATTCAGCCGCCCATTCTTGAGAATGATGTCGCGGACCTTGTCCTTCTCTTCCTCGTTGAGCAGATACGCGCCCCGCTCAATGAACTCCGCCCGCACCTCGTCGTAGACATCGTCCACCACGATCACCGACTGCTCACTGGCGCAGATCATGCCGTTGTCAAAGGTTTTGGAAATCAGGATCGAGTTCACCGCCATCTTGAGGTGGGCGGAACTGTCGATCACCGCCGGGGTGTTGCCTGCCCCGACTCCTAAAGAGGGATTCCCCGACGAGTACGCCGCCTTCACCATGCCGGGGCCGCCCGTCGCCAAAATCAGCTTGATGTCTGGGTGGCTCATCAGCGTCTGGGAGAGTTCCACCGTCGGCTCGTCAATCCAGCCGATGATGTCTTCGGGGGCACCTGCCGCCACGGCCGCATCCCGTACAATCTTCGCGGCTTCGGTGGTGCAGCCTTTGGCGCGGGGGTGAGGCGAAAAGATGATGCCGTTGCGGGTCTTCAGGGCCAGCAGCGCTTTGAAGACAGCGGTGGAAGTGGGATTGGTGGTCGGGACGATCCCCGCGAGAATGCCCACGGGTTCCGCAATTTTCTGCAAACCGTAACCAGGTTCGTTTTCAATCACGCCGCAGGTCTTTTCAGACTTGTACTTGTTGTAGACCATCTCCGAAGCAAAGTGATTCTTGATCACCTTGTCTTCGACGATCCCCATGCCCGTTTCTTGCACGGCCTGCTTCGCCAGGGGAATGCGTTTGGTATTGGCTGCGAGGGCCGCCCGGTGAAAGATGAGATCGACCTGCTCTTGGGTAAAGGTTGCATACTTGGCCTGCGCCGCTTTCACGCGGTCCACTAGGGCTTCGAGGGTTTCAAGGGAATTAACGGTCATAAACTGACCTCCGAATGGGGTGTGCTATCGGTCAAATCGTGCGGGGATCGGAACTGGGCTGGGGCTAACTGCCTGAACAATGCGGCTGCCCATAACCTGGCCCATCCCTTCGGGACTGCATCATACAGGGGGTGCAAACGCTGGTGAGAAAGGGGATCTGAGCAACGCTAAACAGAGAAAACGGTTTGATGATTCCAGACGGCATGCTCGGCGGAGCCAGCAAATAGCGGACAATAGGTGAGGTGAACGGGAGCAAGGCAAGCGGGAAAAACCTCCCTAGTGCGAAGCGCTAAAAATTAGTGTGGAAGTGAAACGCAGCGGTCATGAACCCGCGATCTGGGTGAACTCGGCTTCTCGTAGCGTTGATGATCGCCCCTGGATGGGCCAATGATTGCAATTTCGTAACCTTTGGAAGAGCGATCGCTGATTCATTGCTGCAACCCTAGCGCGGGTTTTCCAGAGTCCAGCCAGCCTTTAGATAAAGATCAATATTCCTTCGCAACGGTTTATTGTGAACGGTCTGACTCCTGAGGAGGCTAGACGAAGTCGCCGGAATGAGGTGGTCACAGCGTTTGAAGGAATTGCTAAAAAAGTTTGTAGTTTGTAGTGCCTTGCCCAGTCCGGTGGGAATGTGACGGTCCGAGCACAGAATTCGGGATTTGGCATTCGGAGGGCAAAATTTGGCTAGTACAGTGCGGCGTAAATTTGCACACCCTTGGCCCTCACCCTAAATCCCTCTCCCAGCCTTGGGAGAGGGACTTTCAATCGGTATCGAGACTTAAGCCGCCGAGTACTAGAGCACCGGTATAGGATGGCTAAAAACCCGGTTTCTGCGTCGCTGCTCTAACGGCATCACTGGCCTTCTGGCTAAGAAACCGGGTTTCTGTACCAACGTTCTAGCGGCTCACCTGCGCGAGATGGACGTTGATCCCGACCCTTAGGGATGAGGATCACTGAACCTTCAATTTCCCCGAAGAATATCCCTTACTGGTCCAGGGACAGCCGAGACGACTATCCCAACTGATTGAATTTCCATTCCTTAGTGATCGCGTTAGTCATCGATCTTCACTAAGTTTGAAGACGCGCATTCACACGCATTCAGTAGATTGCGAGATGATGACCGTTGTGAGCGATCGCAACCGATCCATCTGTAAAGGAGAACATGACCATGGGTAAAGACAAAAAAGCCGCAGTGGCCCCCGAAGGCAAAATCATGCCTATTGACATCGGCATTGATGAAACCGACCGCCAAGCCATCGCGGATGGCCTTGCCAATCTGTTGGCAGATACCTACACCCTCTATCTCAAAACCCACAACTTCCACTGGAATGTCACCGGCCCCATGTTTCAAACGCTGCACCTGATGTTTGAAGGGCAGTACAACGAATTGGCGCTGGCGGTCGACCTGATTGCCGAACGCATTCGTGCCCTGGGCTTCCCGGCTCCTGGCACTTACAAAGCCTTTGGCAAACTCTCTTCCATCGAAGAAGAGGACGGCGTGCCCAGCGCTGAAGACATGATCAAAAAGCTGGTAGCCGGTCAGGAAGCCGTGGTGCGGACGGCGCGGGCCATCTTCCCCGTGGTGGACAAAGCCAACGACGAGCCCACCGCCGACTTGCTGACCCAGCGTATGCAAGTCCACGAAAAAACGGCCTGGATGCTCCGCAGCCTGCTGGCTGAATAACCCTTGCCATGGGCGAATTTGGTTAGGGGCGCACGGCGGTGCGCCCCCACGGGGCAGGCCATGGTGGATGGATGTGCAGGCGTCACGAGCCCTACCAGGGTGCGCCTACGAGCACAAACGCCGACCAGTAAAAGGGATGGGACAGGTCGATGGCGGCGGCTTGGGCCTGGAGGGCTGGGGGGAGGGCGATCGCCTGCCCGCCCGAATCCACCAACTGCTGACCAGTCAGATCGACCGCGCCGTGCAGCAGGGCGCGTTGTGCCTGCCCCAACACAGCGGCTTTAGTCACCCCCTGAGCTTGGGCCAGTTGCCAGTAAAATTCTCGCATTAGGGCCAGCGTGCCCACATCACTGACCGACCAGAGACTCGCCAGGGCCGATCGCACCCCTGTTTGGTAGGCCAGTCCCGCAAATCCCAACTCTGCCTGCTCATTGCCCAAGGCCGTTTGGCAGGCACTCAAGACCAGCAATTCCACCGGCAGCGATCGCCAATCCAGTTCCCGCAAATCCAGTAGATTCAACCGCTCATCCTGCCAGAGTTGAATAAAGGAAGCGTTGGGTTCACCGGCCTGAAACTCGGCGTGGGTGGCCAGATGCACGATCTCGAACTGTGATTTCGCCAACGCCTCCCGTAAGGCTTGCTGGGTAAAGGCTTCGTTGAGATGGATGTCTCCTGACCAGAGATCAGCGGCCACGGTATCCAGTTCCACCGCGACCGCAGGCAAACTGGACAGGCTCTCAAATTCCGTGGCCCCCATCGCCAGCACCTCCACCTCGCGCAGCGATCGAAACTGGGGATCAGTCAGGGTGAGCGCGGGGATCAGACCCAAATCGTACTTTTCCACCAGAAATTGTTGCCCGTCATGGAGGGCGGCGAGGGGCAGCGATCGCACCCGTGCCCCCACACAAAACACCAGCGTATCGATGCGGCGAGCCGTTAGATCAGTTTCCAGCGGGGCGATGAGCCACTGATAAAGCTGCCGCGCCGGCGGCAAATAGCCGTTCGAACCAGGAAGCGTAATCTGTCGTTGCAGATTGCTCACGGCTGCCTCAAAGCGAGATTGTGGCACGTCGGGCAGCCAGTAGCGCACTGCCGCCCCGGCGGGACTGGCGAGCACCAACTCCAGGCCCTCGGCTTGCGGAAAGATGTAGATCAGGCCAAAGCGTTGCCCCGTCTGCGTGTTGAGCTGCGCCAGGGTGGCCGCCACCGCCGCCCCATCCAGCGGCTCCAGCCCCGACGGACTGCGGAGAAACTGGGTATAGTCCGTTTCCCAAGTCTGCTCGATTTCTTGAATGCGGGCCTCCACACCGATGCCTCGGGTCACAACCGGTGCGGGGGGAGTGGCAGGGGCGGCATGGTAGCTTGACCAAGCTGGCGTCCCCACGACGACTGAAAGACTACAGAGCAATGCCCCCAGCAGCCCCCACCCCAGCAGGCGATATAGTCGCCGCAATCGTCGGTTAATCCAGTGTTGACACCCCATTTGACCTCCGAAGTTGACGCTGACTTACCTCAACACCCTTTCTTGGTCAGCGTAACGTCCTCCGGATGGCACCGGGGATCGAGGTCAATAGTGGAGTGAGGCGTCCAGAAATCCCACAACCTGGGGAGGGGCGCAAGCCGTGCGCCCTCAGGGAAAATCACCTGGATAGGCAGCTAAGGAATGAGAATTGAATCAGTTGGGATAGCCGTCTCGGCTGTCCCAAGGCAGGCAAGATGCCTGCCCTAACAATTTGGAGGTTATTTGATCCTCATTCCTAAACCACTGCCGCGATCGCCTTTCCTAACTTGGCAAGGGCCGTCTGCACGTCCTCGGCAGTCACCACCAGCGGCGGCACCAACCGCACGACGCTAGGGCCAGCGGGCACCACCAGCAGCCCTTCCGCCATGGCCGCTTTCACAATGTCGATAGACTTGATTGGCGGGTCGTCCCGCAGCACGAGACCGTTGATCAGCCCCCAACCCCGCGCTCCAGAAAATACCTGGGGATACTGCTGGACGATCGCCCCCAACCCTTGCCGCAACTCCTCACCACGAGCCTGGACATTTTCCAGTAGGCGATCGCGCATCAGGGTTTGGCACACCGCCGTCGCCACCCCGCACACAAACGGATTGCCGCCAAAGGTGCTGGCGTGATCCCCCGGTGCAAACACGTCGCAAGAGGCTTTGCACAGCATCGCCCCAATGGGAATGCCGCCGCCCAATCCTTTCGCCAGGGTGAAAATATCCGGCTCGATGCCGAGGTTTTCGTAGCCCCACAGCTTGCCAGTGCGGCCAACGCCGACCTGGACCTCATCGAGAATCAGCAAGATGCCCGTCTCGTCGCAGAGCTGCCGCACTTGGCGGAAATAGTCGCGATCGCCGGGATTTACCCCACCTTCCCCCTGCAACGGCTCCAGCAAAATCGCCGCCACCTGGGGGCGATCGCCATCCAGCTCCGCCACAGCAGCCTTCAGCGCCGCAAAATCGTTAAACGGCACATAGTGAAATCCCGGCACCAGTGGACTGAAATTCTTTTGATATTTCGGCTGGCCCGTCGCGGTGATGGTCGCCAGGGTGCGTCCGTGAAAACTCGCATGTGCCGTGAGAATGATGGGATTGTCGATCGCCCGCTTGACATGGGCATACTTTCGCACCAGCTTAATGGCGGCTTCATTGGCTTCCGCCCCGGAATTGCAGAAAAAGGCTTTATCCCCGCAGGAATGATGGGTGAGCCATTGGGCCAACTGGCCCTGCTCAGGAATGTAGTAGAGATTAGAAACATGGTGCAGCTTTTGGATCTGCTGCGTCACCGCTTCGACCATCACCGGATGACTGTGCCCCAGGGTGCAGGTGGCGATCCCCGCGACAAAGTCCAGATACTCGCGCCCGTCGGTATCCCACACGCGGCAGCCCTGCCCGCGCTCCAGCGCGAGGGGAAAGCGCCCGTAGGTGTTCATCACCGCCCTGTCAAAGGTGACGGCGTCAAAGGCGCGATCGTCGACCTTGGGGGAGGTTAAGGCTTTCAGAGAGTTCCGGACTTTGGTGGCAAAGCTCACAGCATATTCCTCAATTGGGTTGCCGAGGGGTGACTGGGGACGTAGCGATCGCCCCAGACCAAATTCTGTATGTTAGCTTAGCGGCTTTTGAAAGCCAAGCTGTTGCCCCTACCGCCCCCTCCTGCTACCGCGTCTCAGCACTGGAATTCATCGCGTCATTAACGTCACCAACGAGATGTAGTGATTTTACGGAGAAGGCATGCATCTAGCGATAGATGTTTTTCCGGCATTGAGAACGCCATGGTTAAAGGTGGGAAGAAATGGGAAAACAAAGAGTGTGATTTCTGACACATAATCCTGATAGCAGGATCATCTCGCCGAAGTTTGGAAAGGTTCGGCGAGAGTTCTTGACGGTTGCCTCGGGGGTGCCCAAATGCCAGCATCTACCGACACTCAAGCTTTTGAAAACGCATTAAGCAGGAACGAGCTGACAGCATTTGTGATGGGGAACTAGGTCAACGGTAATGGATAAATTCGAGGTTCAGAATATCGAACTCCAAGGAGATGAACAATCTCTGATTCTCAATCGAGTCGATGATGCGATCGCCCTATTTAACGCTGAGCGCCGCCTCACTCTGTTTAATCAAAAATTTCAGGCCCTGTGTGGCTTGCGGTCTGATTGGCTCGGTCAGCGTCCACAACTGTCAGAAATCTTGGAGCAACTCGTCGCCAATGCTTTTTGGACAGCTCAACAACGGGATCAAGTCCTCGAACGCTGCAACACCCCAGAAAGCCAAGACCAGGCGATTCCTTTACAACAATCAAACCAAACCTATTTAGAGCTTTACGTTACCCATACCTCGAATGGCGGGCAACTGCTCATCCTGCGCGACTTGACCAACGAGTGGCGGTACCAAAACCAGCTGGCCAGCGAAGTGCATCGCCTGCGGTTTTTGCTCGGCCTCACCGAAAAACTCCAAACGTCTGACAATCTGAAAGAAATTGGGGAATTTGCCCTGGGTTATTTGGTAGAGGCCATGGGAGCAGCCTTTGGCGATGTCAAAGTCATTAATGGGGAGGGCAAGCAGCGCACCGCTGGCGCGTTAACCAACCAAATTTCTGGGGAATTTATCGCGACTCATGGCGCACCAGTCGTCACCGCAATGGAACAAGTCCTCCAGCAAGGCGTGGACTATGGGCAGGGCCTGTTGTGGACGGTCGTCGATACCGGCAAACCGCTATTTGTCGAAGATTACGCCAACCATCCCCAAGCGGTGCCAGGGTTTCGCCATCCGGGCATTGGTCAGTTAGGCATTTTTCCGATTCCTTCAGCGACTGGCGACATCATCGGGGTCGTCACGCTGGAGTCGCGGACGCTGCAAAAGCTCCAAGAAGCGCCCCAACAAGATATGCTGCTGGCGGCCTGTCGCACCCTGGGAGCCGCGATCGAGCGGGCGCAAGCGCAAGAACGCCTGCAGCATATTAACCATGATTTAGAACAGGCCTCGCGGTTGAAGTCCGAATTTTTGGCTTCCATGTCTCACGAGCTCCGCACCCCCTTGAACAGCATCCTGGGCTTTTCGGAGTTGATGCTCAAACAGCTAGGCGAAGCCAGCCCCCCCAAAATTGGTCACATTAAGGCCATTCGCCGCAGCGGTCAGCACTTGCTGAACTTGATCAACGATATTTTGGATCTTTCCAAGATTGAGTCGGGCAAGTTTGAACTCGATTTAGAAACCATTTCCGTGCAAGCGCTCTGCCGTGAATGTCTGAATATGGTGCAGCCACGGGCCGATCGCAAGCGTCTGGTCCTGTCTTTAGAGCTTGACTACCGCATTGATCACGTCAGCTTAGATGCTCGCCGCGTGCGGCAGATGGTCATTAATTTGCTATCCAACGCCATCAAATTCACCCCCGAAAAAGGGCGCATTCGACTGTCGGTCATGCTGGCCTATGGTGGTCAACTGCTGGACGAATTTCGTCCTGATGACAGCACCGTCAATGTCAGCACGCCCTATCTGCGCATCGCGGTCGAAGATACCGGCATCGGCATTCCTGAAGACAAACGCCACCTGTTGTTTCGCCCCTTTCAGCAAATTGATGCCTCGCTGACACGGCGGCATGAGGGCACCGGCCTCGGTCTGGCCCTGACCAAACGCCTCGCCGAAATGCACGGGGGCACGGTGTCTCTACAGCCTAATGCCACCGTCGGCAGCACGTTTTGTATTTGGCTGCCCCTGAACGAAATGCGTGAAGTAACGGCGGCTCTGGCAACCCCGGAAGCGGCTCATCTACCTCCCTCAAACCGGGATGAGGAGCAGCCCATGAAGGCATCTTCGGGCCTGCGGGTGTTAGTCGTCGAAGATCAACCCTACAACCAGGCTCTCATTACTGAAATCCTTGAAATGGAGAAGTTCCGAGTAGATTTAATTGGTGATGGTCAAGTCATGTACGACCTGATTCACACGGGCTTCACGACGGAAAATTCTCGTCCCCACTTAATTTTGCTGGATATTCATCTGCCGGGGGTCGATGGCTTGCAGTTGATTCAAGCGCTCAGGAGCCATGAGTTGTGGCGACCCATCCCGATTATTGCGGTCACGGCCATGGCCATGCCGGGCGATCGCGATCGCTGTCTGGATGCCGGAGCCGATGATTACATCACCAAACCGATTAACTTTGACCAACTCATTCAAAAATGCCACAGCCTAATCCAAAAGGCGGAATTTGCCAACCATCCTCAACCGTTCAGCAATTGATCAGCAATTGATCAGTCGGCGGCCATCGCTGCCCTGGTCGCGTCCTGGGTCTGTCATCTACCGCTACGTTCCCATCATTTTGCCTGTGTGTTGCTATGACTGCTTCCGCGCCTTACATCCTGCTGGTGGACGATGATCCGCAAAACCTGTACTTAATGACCGAAATTTTAGAGTCGGAGGATTATGTCGTCCAACCAGTGACATCGGGAGCTGCGGCTTTGACCGCGATCGCCACCGCCCCTCCCCAACTCATCTTGCTGGACATCATGATGCCTGATCTCAATGGCTTCGAAGTGTGCCAACAGATTCGCGAAGACCCGCAATTGGCAACCATTCCCATCATTTTTCTCACCGCTTTAGACGATGACAATTCCTATCTCAAAGGCCTTGAGGTGATGGGCGACGATTACCTGACCAAGCCCATTCAAATTGGGCTCGTGTTGAAGAAAATTGCCCGCACCCTCAAGCTCAAGCAGATGCGCGACGAGGCTTATCAAGCCCAACTCACCGCCCAAGCCGAAAAGATGGCGCAGCTTCAGGCGCAGTACCAGCAACAGATGCGGGCCGCGTGGCAAATCAGTGAGTCCCTGGCAGAAAAGTTTTACTCCTTTGTGCCCAAGCAGTTTTTGATGCGAGTCGCGCCCCGGGGAGTCGCCTCTTTGCAAGTGGGCACGGCCAATGAGTCTGACATGACCATCATGTTTTGCGATATTCGGGAATTTACCGCGATCGCGGAAACCCAAGCGGCCCGAGACACTTTTGCCTGGCTCAATGTCTTTTTTGAAAGCATCAACCGGGCAGTAGTCAATTATCACGGCTTTGTGGATAAGTACCTCGGCGATGCCGTCATGGCCGTCTTTGACCGCGACCATCACCATGCCTGGGATGCCGTCATGGCGACCATCCAAATCTGTGAATCGCTGGATGAGTTTAACCGCGATCGCCATCGGTTTGGCTTACGGGAACCGATCCGCATCGGCATTGGACTGCACTCAGGGCGCGGCCTCATTGGGACGGTCGGAGCCAACCAGCGCATGGATACCACGGTGGTTGGCGATGTGGTCAACACCGCCTCCCGATTAGAAACCCTAACCAAAGTCTACAAATGCGCCGTCATCGCCAGCGAAACGGTCGTTGACCACTTACCCGATGAGCATGATTTCCAGTTTCGCTGGCTCGATCAGGTCACCCCCCGTGGCAAAAGCACCCAGCTCAATATCTATCAGCTTTCCAGCTGTGCCTGCGATCGCCCCGCTCCGCCGCGATCGACGGAAACACCGGATCCTGATGGCGATCGGTGGGTGAGTGGGTGAGGTGGAGAAGTAGGTGAGGTAGCCCCAGCCAAAACCGCCCACCGACTACACCCACCCCACCAACCACCTAGCCAACCAGACCCTACGGGCAGGCTTCGCCAACACACTCACCTCACCCACCCAATACTCCCCCCAACAGCTATTAAGCTATAAATGTCCACCCTCAACTCAGGATTGTCTCCATGACTCGCCTCCTTCCAATCGGCATCCGTTGGGTTGTGCTCGCAGTTTGCTGTTGGAGCCTGTGGGCTTGTCAATCTGCTGACCTCCTGAGCGGACGGGATGGTTATCGCCACAAGCCACCCAGCCAGGACGGCATCGGTAAAGTTTATATGGGTCGAGAAATTGCCCAGGTCATGGGACACGAAGGCGCTTATTGGCTAGAACGCCCCAGCCGCGTACTCCAAGAGCATCCGCACGCGATCGTCGAGGCCTTGGCGTTACCGACCGATGCGGTGGTGGCGGATATTGGCACCGGCACCGGCTACATGGCCCAACGCCTGGCCCAGGCTGCCCCCGACGGCAAGGTCTTCGCGGTCGACATTCAGCCAGAAATGTTGACTCTGCTGAATCAACGGCTAAAGGAAGAAAATCTGACCACGATCGCACCGGTGCTCGGCGATGCGGATGATCCCCACTTGCCGCCCGAAAGCATCGACTGCGCTCTCCTGGTGGACGCTTATCACGAGTTTGCCTATCCCCGCGAAATGATGCAGCATCTCCGCGCGGCCCTCAAACCGGGAGGCCAAGTCGTACTAGCGGAATATCGAGCCGAAAATCCCCTGGTGATGATTAAGCGGTTGCACAAGATGAGTGAACAGCAGGTAAAACAAGAGCTGGCTGCCGCCGGCTTGCGCTGGGTCAAGACGGATGAATCTCTGCCCCAGCAACACTTACTTTTTTTTGAAAAGCCCGCTTAGATTCAGTATTGCTTCCATGAAGTGAGATGATAGTACATGGCGATCGCACGTATTGAGAAAGACCTATGCTGAAACGACTCACAGCCGTCCTCCTTGTCGTCACTGCCCTCGTTCTCCAAGGTTGCGTAGGAGCAGGAGTGGGCCTGCAGTCCTACACCGACACTTATGATGGCTACCGGTTTCTCTATCCCACCGGCTGGACTGAGGTCAAAGTTTCAGGTAATGCCGATGTCGTCTTTCACGACATTGTGAATGAAACGGAAAACATTAGCGTGGTCATCTCCGATGTGCCCGAAGGCAACACTTTGCAAGATTTGGGCACCCCCACGGAAGTGGGCTACAAGCTGTCCAAGAGCCTGAACGCCATGGCCGGAGAAGACCGGGAAGTCGAACTCGCAAATGCCATCGCGATCGATCGCGATGGTCAGCCTTATTACATTCTGGAATACATCGCTGACCTCCCTTCCGGCATCCGACATAATTTGGCGAGTGTTGTGGTGCGTCGGGGCAAGCTCTTCACCTTCAACGCTTCTACCATCGAGAGCCGCTGGGAAAAAGTGGCGGATTTGATGAAACAGTCTGTTGCCTCTTTCTCTGTGGATTAACGGCAGCGATCGCACATTCTCCTTGTGAGATGGGGTTTGCGGGCGTTAAGCTGCCCCTGACCATGAGAGGGTTGCCGCTCCCGGCTCAGCCATGCGGTTTCCATCTCAGCCTTTCAGGGATCCGGACGCGGCGGTACGCCCCTGCGGCGAAATGCTGCTCAATTAATAGTTCTACGATGCTGACTCTGCTGACTAATTTATGAAAGACTTGCAATTCGTGCTCGCCTCGGCTTCACCAGCCCGTCGCCAATTGCTCACGGATGCGGGCATTTCGGTGTATACCTGCCCTAGCCACTTTGACGAAGATCAGGTACAACTCACTGACCCGGCGGCGCTGGTGAATACCCTGGCGTTGAGTAAAGCGGAGGTGGTCGCGCCTCAGTTCAATTCGGCGCTAGTGCTAGGGTGTGATTCGGTGTTGGCATTTAATGGTCAGATTTACGGCAAACCGGACAGTCCGGCTGACGCGGTCGCTCGTCTGCAATACATGCGGGGGCAGATGGGTGAGCTATATACCGGGCATGCGCTGATTGATACCGCTCAGCAGGCTACCATTGTGCGCTGTCGAGCTACGCGGGTCTATTTTTCTCCGGTGAGCGATCGCCAGATCGACGATTACGTCGCCACCGGGGAACCGCTGCGGTGTGCTGGGGCCTTTGCGATCGATGGCAAAGGTAGCTGTTTTATCGAAAAGCTTGACGGTTGCCATACCAACGTCATTGGTTTGAGTATGCCGCTATTGCGAGAGATGATTCACGAATTGGGCTATGATATCACCGATTTTTGGTCGGTGGGATGATGGGCGATCAGTTGGGAAATACACCGATCGCAGGGGCGAGGCATTCTCGGAGTCACGTGTCGGATTGACCCGCAACGATATCTCGAGAATGCCTCGCCCCTACGGAATGTCGCGACCAACCCACAAATCTTATGCAGTCGCCAACCGTCGCCCCAGTTTCTGGGCCTGCCGTTGTACCCGATGCGGTAACGTCGCATCTTGCGGGTCAATCATGCCGACCCACAAGGTCCCGATCGGTTGAGCGCTCAGCATATTGGCCAGCTGCTTCAGAGTCTTAAACACGCTAGTCAGCCAGCGAGCGATGCAACCGGGAGCCGCACTTGAAGACACCAACACGGCCTGCTTGGTCGCGTGGGGTTGTCGCATCGTGGGGACGTTTTGTCCCTGCGGCCAGTAGCCATAACCAACGCAGCGTTCGATAAACCGCTGGGTCAATGCATTGACGTTGCCAAAATTGACGGGTGCACCCAACACAAACGCATCAGCCGCTTCCAGTTGATCCAAAATGGCGGCCATGTCGTCCTGCAAGACACACTGACCGCGGGCGGCCCCTGGTTGCTGCAAACAGGCTCGGCAGTTCGTGCAAAATTCAATGGGTTGATCTTGCAGGTAAATTTTGTGGGTTTCCGCGCCAGCGGCTTGAGCAGCGTCCAAAATGGCGGTCACGGCGGTGTCGATGGTGCCGTGTTTGCGATAGCTGCCGACAATGCCGATGATGCGAGGGGCTGTCGTCATGGGGGATTCCTCCTCGGCCCGATGTCCCACTGGGGACGTACCGTTGCCAAAACGCAAAAAGGTGCAGAAACCTCAGCAGTTGGTTTCCACACCTCTATTATGAGTGACCTCATTGAGGGCAATCCGCATTTCAGACAAACCGTAGCAATCGACAACAGGCTTGAGGAAATAGGGTTGCAGGCGATCGCCCCTAGCCCCCCGCCACTGCCGGTACGATGCTCACCTCGTCACCGTCGTTGAGGGCGGTTTCTTTGCCCTGTAAAAAGCGGATGTCTTCGCTGTTGACATAGAAGTTCACAAAGCGCCGCAGTTCGCCCTGATCATCACAGAGTCGCGCCTTGATCCCCGGAAAATGGGAATCCAGAGTATCCATCAGACCAGCGATGTTAGCGGCGTCGCACTCAACGGTCGCTTCGTTGTTGGTGAATTTTTGCAGAGGGGTCGGAATGAGAACTTTGATGGCCATAGCTAAATCGAAAATCCAAAAAGACAAGAAGATAGGCGAGCGATCGCCCCAAGGGGGCCGATAAAACAGCCTACCTCTGTTTGGTTAAACAAAGGCAGGCTGCGACTACGCGAGAGTGAGTTTTCACGGGAAAAATTCCAGAAAACTCAAAGAAAACGCCGTTAGACGGAGGTTTGCTGCCAGTCCAAACGCTCCAGAGTGCGAGCCCGTTCCAGGGCGCGCTCAAAGCTTTCGAGCTTAGGCTCAATGGTGAGGGGCTCACCGATGTACCCCTGCACGGCTTCCTGAGTCTTCAGACCGTTGCCGGTAATGTAGACCACCGTGGTTTCATCGGGATCAATTTTGCCTGCTTCCACCAGCTTCTTGAGCACGGCGATCGTGGTGCCGCCAGCGGTCTCGGTAAAGATGCCCTCAGTTTCGGCCAGCAGTTTCATGCCGTCGATGATTTCCGGGTCGGTGACATCCTCAATATGACCATTGGTCTTGCGAGCAATGTCGAGGGCATAAATGCCATCAGCCGGGTTGCCGATCGCGATAGACTTCGCGATCGTATTCGGCTTCACTGGGGTCACAAAGTCGCGCCCTTCCTTAAAAGCTTGCGAAATGGGGGAACAGCCCTCAGCCTGGGCACCGCTAAAGCGCACGTCCTTAGCCTCCACCAATCCGGTTTTTACAAACTCCTGGAAGCCCTTGTAGATCTTGGTAAAGAGGGAACCCGAGGCCAACGGAGCCACGATATGATCCGGCAGTTTCCAGCCCAGTTGCTCGGCCACTTCGTAACCCAGAGTCTTGGAACCTTCGGAGTAGTAGGGGCGCAAGTTGATATTCACAAAGCCCCAGCCCTGGGTGTTGGCCACCTCAGAGCATAGCCGGTTGACCTGGTCGTAGTTCCCTTTCACCGCCATCAGGGTGGGGTTGTAGATCAAGGTGCCGAGGATTTTCCCGGCTTCCAAATCAGCGGGAATAAAGACGCAGCAGTCTAGCCCAGCATAGGCCGCGATCGCTGCCGTCGAGTTCGCCAAGTTACCCGTGCTGGCGCAGGATACCGTCGTGAAGCCCAGTTCTTTAGCGCGGCTGAGGGCGACGGACACGACCCGATCCTTGAAGCTCAGGGTCGGCATATTCACCGCATCGTTTTTGATATACAGCGACTTGAGCCCCAATTGACGGGCCAACCGATTCGCCTTGAGCAGCGGCGTCATGCCCGTCCCCACATCAATCGGATCGGCAGAGGCCACGGGCAAAAATTCTTTGTAGCGCCAGATCGACTTCGGCCCCGCCTCAATGCTGGCGCGGCTGACCCGCTGACGAATGAGGTCGTAGTCATACACCACTTCCAGGGGGCCAAAGCACACATCTTCGCAAACGTGCTTGGCTCCTAATTCATAGGTTTCGCCGCACTCACGGCAACGCAAAGCGGAAAAAGCCGCCCCTACTGAAGGGGCAGTCGATAAAGTTTGAGGCTGATCGATGGCCTGAGTCATAGCTGTTCTCTACTCTCTCGCGTCGTGGACAAAGGGGACAAGTGCTTTTTCAACCTAACTGCGCGGATACTAACACGCTTCAAAAACACGGGTCAAACATACCCGACCTTTTTTGTCGGGATTCAGATCCAGCTGTCGCATCATCTCCCACCAAATGGTCAGAAGACTCTAGTTCCAGTGAATTCAGCTTTTCAGCGATCGCCCTTCAGTCCCTTCGTTCTGACTCAACCGCAGCCGGAGGCAGGCAACTTAGGGAGAAGAATTTAGAGGGCTTTATCTCCATCAAGTATCTTTAGATACAAAAGCGCTTCTCATAAGTCGAGTTAATAGACGATCAATGCATTCCGGTTTGCATTTCTTAAGAAGTTGTGGCGCTTGAGGAAATTGCCTTAAACCATGGGCAATTGAGCCAGCTTCATTAGAATATGAACATTCCGCATGCTCGGTTCCAGCAGACAAGAGTGGACTCAAGATGGTAGTGACGCAGGATAAGCCTTTAGCAAATGCGTTTCGTCAACTCGCCGGTGGGGCCTTTCCGCCTATGGTGGAAACCTATGAGCGGGGCAAGACTATATTCTTTCCGGGCGATCCGGCGGAGCGGGTCTATTTTTTGATGAAAGGGGCCGTTAAACTCTCCCGAGTTTACGAAATCGGCGAGGAAATCACGGTGGCACTGCTCCGTGAAAATAGTGTTTTTGGGGTGTTATCGCTGATTACAGGCGAACGCTCCGATCGCTTTTATCACGCCGTGGCGTTTACCCCAGTCGAGTTACTTTCCCTTCCCATCGATCAAGTGCAACCGGCGCTGGTCGAGAATCCTGAGCTGGCAATGGTGATGCTCAAGGGCTTATCATCGCGGATTTTGCAGACTGAAATGATGATCGAAACCCTGGCTCACCGGGATATGGGCTCTCGTCTGGTGAGTTTTTTGCTCATTCTCTGTCGCGACTTTGGCGTGCCCAGCCCTGACGGCATCACTATTGATCTGAAACTCTCCCATCAGGCGATCGCCGAAGCCATTGGCTCAACTCGCGTCACCGTCACCCGTTTGCTGGGCGATCTGCGCCAAGAGGGCATGATCGCGATCCATAAGAAAAAGATTACCGTCCACGATCCAGTTAACCTCAGTCAACAGTTCACGTGATCCTAAAACGGTGCAGTAGAGTGGTCATGAACCGTAGGTGACGGCGCATGGCCACAGGTTACGTCCTAGTGTTATCAGTCCTAATTTTGGGCGGTGTGATCGCAACGCTAGGCGATCGCATTGGCATGCGCGTGGGCAAAGCCCGGCTCAGCTTGTTCAACCTGCGTCCGCGCCAGACGGCTACTGTGGTCAGCATTTTGACCGGTGGGGTCATTTCGGCTTCTACCTTGGCCCTGCTGTTTGGTGTTAGTCAGCAACTCCGCACGGGCGTGTTTGAGCTGGAGCGCATTCAAGAGGATTTGTCAGAAGCCGAGCAAGAACTGGAGGAAACCCGCACCGAAAGGACCAATATTGAGGCGGCTCTCTCCGATGCTCGTCAGGAGCAGACCGCTGCCCAAGACGAATTGCAAACCATTAACCAGTTTTTGCAATCCGCCGTCGAGCAACAGCGCACGACCCAGGCAGAGTTGCAGCAATCGCGTGGCCGCCTGGAAGAGTTGCAATCGCAGCTGGCTCGCGTATCCCAACAATCGGCCCAGCTCCAGGACGAGATTCAGCGCTTAGAGGCGGAACGGGCTGACCTGTTGGAGCAGCAAGCTACCGTGCAAGAACGCATTGCGGAACGCGATCGCCTCATTGCCCAGCGCGACCAAGACATTGCCCAGCGGGATCAAGATATTGCCCAGCGCGAAACCCGCCTCAAACAACTTCAGCGCCAGCAAACCGCCTTACAAGAGGATGTCGAGGTTTTAGAGCGACAGTATCAGGGGCTGTTTCGCGGCAGTGTGGCCGTAGGGCGCAACGAACCCCTGGTGTCGGTATTGCTGCGCGTCAATCAGGAGTCCGAGGCTCGCCGCGCTGTCGACCAGCTCCTGCAGGAGGCCAATCGAGCCGCGATCGCGCAAATCGCTCCCGGCATCGATCGCGATCAACCCGTCCTGCGGATTCCCTCAGAAGATGTCGAACGCTTGCTCCGGCGCATCAGTGATGGGCAATCCTACGTGGTCCGAGTGCTGTCGTCAGCCAACTACATCATCGGTGAACCTTGCGTCGTGGCCGATGATGACCCCTGTGTGCAGGTCTTTATCGACGCCGCCGTCAACGAAATCATCTACGAACCGGGAGAGCGGTTAGCGACCGTCACCGTGGATCCCCGTAACCTAACTAATCAGGAATTGGTGGAAAAACTCAATCTGTTGATTGCCTCGCTGCAATTTCGGGCGCGTCAAGATGGCCTGATCGGCGATACCCTGCAAGTTGCCAATGGCCGCACCGAAGCCTTGCTCGCGTTTTTGCAAGCCATGCGCAACCTCGACGCGGAAATTGACATTCAAGCGATCGCCTCAGAACCGATTCCGACCATCGGGCCGTTACAAGTTGAATTATTTGCCGTCGACAGCAATGGCGAGGTGCTCTTGCGGACTGACGAGCTACCCCAACCCCCCTTATTAGAAGGGGAGTCGCGTGATCCCCGATGGCGAAATCGGGGCACTAACTGACGCCAATCCCGCAGATTTGTGAATATTTTCCGATCAGGGAAATTTAAGAATGTCTACAAGATTTGCGGATAGTAACTATCTGCACCCAATTTTCCCTTTCTATATTCTCTAGTGCGTAGAATTGGTCTACTACATCAAAAATGCCTAAGACCAAGTTGGGATCATGACAATTTGTCTGGATTGCTTAGCGGGTTCGCCATGAAAGAGTCCAGCCTGGTTTCTTTATGAGGCCAAGAAACCCCTGTCTTGATAAAAGTTGGTGTCTGCTCAAGCGGTCGCGAGCTTTTGTCAAAAAAGTGAGGCTGAGCCTGATTGAGGTGCCAAGCGGAATGCCAGTTCACAAGCGTAAGGAGAAATCCGATGAAATTTGAAGATATTTATCAGTTTTTTGAGGATCCACCGCCTATTTACCTTAACAAAGAACTGGCAGTTTGCTACGTCTTGGCGGTGCTGTTGCAGCAAGATTCCTATGGCACAGAACTGATCCAAAAGTTGGCCAAAGACTTTTCGGATTATCGCCTGTCCGATACCGTTCTTTATAGTGCGCTGAAGTTCTTGGAAGATCAGTCGGCGATCGACGGCTATTGGAAAAAGGTCGAAGGTCGCGGTCGGCCTCGCCGAATGTATCGGTTAAACCCCGACTGGCGTATGCAAGCCGAAGAGTTGGCTGACCTGTGGATTAACTACATGACAACCCGAGTGCCGCAGTCCCAGTTTATCGCTGAGCCCGCTTACTCCGGTCGGTAGTCGATTAAGTCCTCCCAGACGCCTCCACAATGGATTGCCCTGCCTCCGTGAGGCTATCGGCGATCCATTTTTTGTGGGCACCGTAAGGGATTAGGGATAAGCCGTCAAATAAAGTACCAAGCGTTTTGCTCATCGTAGGTTGCATTCGCGAAGCAATGCACCAAGGAGGCAGGCAAAAATTGGTACCTTATTTTCCTGCGAGTCCCTTATCCCCAAAATAGCGACCCAATAACCCTAGTGTCTGTTGAAGCACTCGTCACTGACGAGTCATGACCAGGAAACCGGGGTTCTGGCCGTCTTCTGATTTATCGTTGGGCACGGCGCGCCAGCATCATGGGCCAAGGCGCTGACCACAACTGGGCATGGGTGCATCGCTGCGCGGATGCCACCCTACGGGTTTCCTCATGGGGTGGGTCGAAATCGCGCCCGTGATGGCTGTTCAACAACCAGACTCGGAATTGCTCAATGCGGGGCGGGGCAGCCCCCATGATGGGTCGAGTTAATGCCTCACTGAGCGGGTTGGGCCGGGACCCTTGAGTATGAGAAAATTCCTGCCAGCGGGAGAAAAAAACATGCACACTCACAACGATGCCCTTGATTTTGATGCGGAACTGATTACGGTGCGGCCTGATCAGGCCATCGGGACGCTGCAAAGTCTGCCCTATTTTGTCGGGCTGTCGGGTAAGACCGCTAACACCTCAGGGCTCTCGATGCACTTGGTGGTGATTCCGCCGGGGGCGATCGCCACCCCACACTATCACCAAGCCTTTGAAACAGGCATCTATGTTTTAGAGGGCGAGGTCGAAACCCGCTATGGCCGTCATCTCGAAAAAGTGAGTATCAACCAAACCGGCGATTTTTTGTTCATTCCGCCGGGGGTGCCGCACACCGCGAAAAACTTGAGTGCGACGGTACCCGCACGGGCGATCGTCGCCCGCAATGACCCTAACGAGCAAGAAAATGTGGGGCTCTACCACGTGGATGAAATCGCTCCTGGAGCGTGACTGCTGTGATGACGGATCAGTCCCAAACGCCCCTGCTCACCGCGATCGCGATCGCCGCCGCCAGAGAGCACACCGCCTTTTACGCACCGGGCCATAAGCAAGGACAGGGCGTCTCGCCCCGGTTGCGAGAGTTGCTGGGCCCATCAGCCCTGCGGGCAGACCTGCCCGAATTGCCCGAGTTGGACAACCTCTTTGCCCCCGCTGGCCCCATTGCCGAGGCGCAACAGTTGGCCGCTCAGACCTTTGGGGCAGAAGCCACCTTTTTTTTAGCCAATGGCTCTACCTGTGGCATTGAGGCCGCACTGCTAGCGGTGAGTGGGCCGGGGGACTCGGTCCTGGTGCCCCGCAATGCTCATCGGTCGGTGCTAGGGGGGCTGATCCTATCGGGGACTCAACCAATTTATATGTCGCCCGTTCATGCCTCGCGGTGGGATCTAGCGTTTGGTGTCACGGCGCAGCAGCTTGAGCTGGCCTTGCAGGCCTATCCAGAAGTAAGGGCAGTGGTGGTGGTGTCGCCGAGTTACCACGGGGTTTGTGCTGACTTGGCCGCGATCGCCCATGGCGTTCACCAACATGATGCGGTGTTGATTGTTGATGAGGCTCATGGCCCCCATCTGGGCTGCCACCCCGACTTGCCCCCAAGCGCGATCGCGGCAGGGGCCGATATCGTGATCCAGTCGACGCACAAAGTGCTGGGTGCGATGACGCAGGCGTCGATGTTGCATGTGCAGGGGGCGCGGGTCGATCGCGATCGCCTGCGTCAGGCACTGCAACTCACTCAATCCACCAGTCCTAATTATTTGCTACTGGCCTCCCTCGATGCCGCCCGCCACCAGATCGCCACTGCCGGTCAGACCCTACTGGGCCACACCCTGGCGATCGCCCATACCGTCCGCACGCAGTTACAGGCATTGACATCCCTCACCGTGCTCACCCCAGAACACTTGCAGGCCACTGAGTTTCGCCTCGATCCCACGCGCCTGGTGGTCGATGTTTCGGCACTGAGCATAACCGGGTTTACTGCGGATGAGTTTTTGCACGAGCAGCAGTGCGTCACCGCCGAGCTTCCCACCTGGCGGCAACTGGCATTCATTCTCAGTCTGGGCAATCAAACGGCGGACGGCGATCGCCTGGTGCAGGCGCTGCGAGCCCTGATTGATCATGCAAAACTGTGGAATGCTGACAGTCCCCCCGCATTGCCCGCCCCTGCCCCCTCGCCGCCGCCCTACAGTCAGCCCCCGATGACGCCAAGAGATGCCTTTTTTGCCCAGACTCACACCGTCCCCATCCAAGCTGCCGTCGGGCACCTGGCGGCGGATACACTGTGTCCGTACCCGCCCGGTATTCCCCTCTTGCTGCCAGGGGAAACGATTACCCCAGCGGCGATCGCTCAACTCCTCCAAATTCACCATGCTGGCGGCATCATCACCGGCAACCCCGACGCGACCTGGCAAACCCTCCGCGTCATCCTGAGTTCCGACTGACGTGCCAGGCTGGAATCTGCCCACCAAAGAGCGCAGTGGATCCGGCTCCTATGGGAATATCCAAAACCTTCAGGTCATCGTCTAGGGACCGGATTCCTCGCTGCCCGCGATGGCCCTTTTTATCGTCAGGAAAGTTGCACCCGCTTCAGGGGCGATCGCGCTAAACACAGGAACACACAGGTAAACAAATGTAAACATTTTCACGTAAAAATGCTCTAAAAATCTCTCAAAGCCGTTACACAGACTACGAATTCCTTTCCTGAGAAGACTGAACTCTGTACACTAATCAATGTTGAGCAGTCATCCATCCCAGTTTTTATAAACATATGTCTGTAGTTAGCCAAGTCATTTTGAACGCCGATGATGAGCTGCGCTATCCCACCATTGGCGAGCTAAAAAGCATCGAAACGTATCTCTCCACTGGCGAGCGGCGCATGCAAATTGCTCAGACCCTGTCTGAGAATGAAAAAAAGATTGTTGACAAGGCCAGCAAAGAGCTTTGGAACCAGCACCCCGACTACATTGCTCCTGGGGGCAATGCATTTGGGCAAAAGCAGCGCGCGCTATGCCTGCGAGATTACGGCTGGTATCTGCGCCTCATTACTTACGGCATCATTGCTGGCGACAAAGATCCCATCGAGCGGATTGGCCTGGTTGGCGTGCGGGAAATGTACAACGCGCTAGATGTGCCGGTGCCCGGCATGGCCGACGCCATTCGCTGCCTGAAGAACGCTTCTCTGGGGCTGCTGTCTCAAGAAGAAGTGCAGGACGCAGAACCTTATTTTGACTACATTATTCAAGCGATGTCATAGGCTACGCGCACCACTGAAGCAGCGTGACCCTCACCAACTGGGTATTACTGGATAGGAACTCGCAACCGTCTTGGAGCGACACCGGTGATACCCATTTTTATGGGCTTCCAACCATGCGCTCGGGGCCACCTGGCAGCCCTCGTCGGCATTGCCTGAGGTGCCCTGTGGCATGCAGAAGGCCGCAGTGAAATACTGGTCAGTGGGTGACTGGCACTGAAATAGGCGATTTGCAACGGCTGAAACCCTTGATTTACCGTAGGGTGGGAACCGCCCACGTACGTGTTTAGCGTATCTACAAACGAATTATCATTCCTGGCTTTACAAGGTTGCAGAACCTCGCCTAACCTCTCCTTGCCAAGGAGAGGCACCGGAAGCTCTGATCAAGGTGAGTCCCCGGTTGAGCAGAACGTGAATCAACCTCTCCTTGTGAAGGAGAGGTGCCGCAGGCGGTGAGGTTGGCACATCCAAAGCAAAAATCACGCTAAACATGTCCCCGCCCACCAGCCTTAATTCAGTGACATTCGTCAGTAGGGGACTTCAACCATGCCAGGGAGACTGAGTCTAACTGCGATTTGCGGGAGAACCTGGCTCCGCTAATGCTTTACGAAAATCCCTGCAGGTGGTCGAGTTCGGTGTAGTCGGGCAGGGTGGTATCGATCGCCGCTCCCTGCCGCAGCACAACGCGATCGCCCTGGGGCCGCGCAAACAACTCATTGAACGATCGCGCCTTGAACAAGACGAGATCGGCGGGTTGTCCAATCCCGATGCGGCCGGTATCCGCCAAGCCCATTAGATTTGCCGGGGTGCGGGTGATGGCTCGGGGCCAGTCACCGATGGGGCGATCAAGATGGGCAATGCGAGCACTGTGGGTCAGCACTTCCAGGCCATCCAGGTCGCCGTAGGCAAAAAAGGGATCACGGCAGTTATCGCTGGCGATCGCCACGGGAATGCCCGCCGCCTGAAGCTCGTGCAAAATCGTCACCCCGCGATAGCGGGGAGTGCGACCGGGCTGACGGTCTTGCAGATAAAGATTGCATAGGGGCAGGCTGACAATGCCAATTTCGGCGGCTTTGACCAGGCGCAGGGTCTCTGCCACGTCCGGTGCAGACTGTACCGAGAGCGAACAGCAGTGGCCGCAGACTACCGGGGCCGCAAACTGATGGCGGAGTTTTGCTTGAGCCACCGCTCGGAGCGCTTGATCAGCCGGATTCAGGCTTTCATCGACATGCAGGTCAACTGCCAGGTCGTACTCGGCGGCGAGGGTAAAGAGGCGATCGAGTTGGGCAGTCAAATCAGGATTGGGATACGCCACGCCGCCCAGAATGCCCTGATGCTTTGCCAAGAGTTGCGCCAGTCGCTCTCCGCCTGCCGTCAGATAGTAGTCCAGCGGGACCAGGCTCACGACTTGAATGAGGAGGCGATCGCGCCAGGACTGCCGCAGCGCCGTCAACACCTGCAAAGCGGTGTCCGCCATCGTATCAAAGGCGTCGAAATGGGTGCGCAGGGCTTTAGTGCCGTGGGCATAGGCACAGCGCAGACTAAACTCCATGCGTGGGTACAGGTCATCCGCGCCCCAGTGTTGGGCATCGTTCATCACCGCCTCTAAAGCACTTTGAAAGGTGCCATCGAGATTGCCCTGCCGGGGCCAGATGTGACCTTTATCGAGATGGGTGTGGAGGTCAGCAAAACAGGGAAACACCAATCCGTTCGCCACATCGACGGCGGGCGTTTGGGAGTCAGCGGTCCCCACTGGCGCGATCGCGGCAATCTGTCCATCCCGAATCTGGAGATCCGCCGCCACCAGGTTTTCGCAACAGGGGGGAGCCGCGAGTCGCTCAACTACGGTCCGGTGGCCCACGGTGTCATCGAGCAAGGTTTGGGGCAGGCGCGTATTGCGTAGCCAGAACGACGCGGCTGAAGGCGGTGTGACAAAAGGAGCGATCGCCATAGGAAGGAAGACGCAGTAAGTCGAGTCAGAGCAAATCTCAGCTCAGCAGGAATATCGTCAATCTACCAGATTTTCTTGCGGCCCCTAATTTTCGCGCTGGAGGGCGCTCTCGTGCCAGTGGCGCAGCAGGCGATCGCTCAGCCAAGTCAAGCTCACAAAAATCAGCACCCCCAGCACCGTCGTCATCGCCAGGGCGGCAAACATGCGAGGAATCTGGAGCTTGTAGCTAGACATTAAAATCTGGTAGGCAATGCCCGATCGCGCGCCCCCGGTGCCCGCTACAAACTCCGCCACCACTGCCCCGATCAACGCCAGTCCTCCACTGATGCGGAGGCCGCCCAAAAAGTAGGGCATCGCGCTGGGCAGTCGCAGGTGCCAGAGGGTTTGCCACCGGGAGGCCCCATAGAGCTGAAACAGATTTTGCAGGTTGCGATCGGTGCTATTCAAGCCCAGCGTGGTGTTCGCCACAATCGGAAAGAGGGCCACAATCCAGGCGCAAACAACCAGCGCGGCAAAGGTATTGTTTTTGAACCAGATGATGATCAGGGGCGCGATCGCCACAATCGGGGTCGTCTGCAAAATCACCGCATAGGGAAACAGGCTGCGCTCAAGCCACTTGCTTTGGGCAAACAACACCGCTAGCAACAGGCCCGAAATCGTGGCCGCCAAAAACGCCAGCACCGTAATCAGCAGCGTCACCAACAATGAGGGAAACAGTTCTGACCATTCCTCTATCAAGGTCTGCAACACTAGCAGTGGTCCCGGCAGCAGGTAGGGCGGCACCGCCAACCACCGCACTGCCCCTTCCCAGAGCAGCAGCACCAATAGCCCCACCACCAAGGGGGCCAGCACCTCCGGGCGGGCGATCTCTGACCACCAGCGGGCGAACTTGGGCGCAGGGGCGATCGCCGGAGGGCGACCTTGAGCATTCACGCGAGATGGCTGAGGTTCTTTGAGAATCATGAGGTCAGGATAGACGGCGGGGCGGACGGTGACATCGGCACGGGATTGCCAACCGCCAGCTGATGGGCAATGTCGCGACAGTACTGGTTGAATTGGGGCGAGGTGCGAAAGTTTTCGTCACGGGGGTAAGGCTCCTCAATGGGCACGTCGGCGACGATGCGCCCCGGTTGAGCCGCCATCACCACCACCCGATTGGACAGATAAACGGCCTCATAAATGTTGTGGGTGACGAATACCACCGTCCAGTGATACTGCTCCCAGAGCTGCAAAAGTTCGCTATTGAGGCGACTGCGGCTCATTTCGTCCAAGGCCCCAAAGGGTTCATCCATCAACAAAATATGGGGATTGGTCACGAGCGCACGGGCGATGGACACCCGCATCTTCATGCCGCCGGAAAGCTGCCGGGGATAGCTGTGCTCAAAACCTTGCAGAGCCACCAGATTGAGTGCCGCTTGCAGGCGACTGCGGCAGGCTCGCAACGATTGGCCCTTAAGTTTTAGCGGCAGATGCACGTTGTCGAGCACGGTGGCCCAGGGCATCAGCGCGGCATCTTGAAACACAAACGCCAGGTCGCGATCGCCCGCCACCGCTGGCGCTTCCAGATAGCCGTTGGAAGGAGTCGCCAATCCGGCCATCAGCTTCAGCACCGTGCTTTTGCCACAGCCCGACGGCCCCACCAGACTGACCAACTCACCTTTGCGTACGGTGAGGTCGATGCCTTGCAGCGCGACGGTGCCGTTGGCGAAAATTTTATTGACCTGATGCAGGGCGATCGCCGTCGATGTCATCACGATATTCCCGTCAGCGGCAAGAGACTTCATCCAGGGTACCCAGCATTACGCCTGGTAGTACGCCGTTCCTTTATTGACAAACTCTAATGTAAAGGCTTGGGTGTAATCGACCTCTGGACTCAGCACGTCCGCTTCTACTAGCTTGTCGTAAAAGGACTTCCAGCGATCGTCCGTCATCGCCCCGATGCCCATTGCCTCGGCTTCTCCAGACACGACAATGCCGTACTCCTTCAGCTTTTCAATGCCGTAGGCGATTTGCTCATCCAACATCTCGGGATTGTCCTGCTTGATCAACTCATTGCCCGGCGTCGGATCGTCGTTCAGATAGCTGTACCAGCCTTTGATCGAGGCATCCACAAACCGCTGAACTAAATCGGGATCGCGATCGACAATCTCTTGGCGAGTCTCGATCGTGGTGGAATAGGGGTCGTAACCGTAGTCCGCCAACAACAACACGACCGGGTCAAACCCCCCTTCGCGCTTAATCGACAGCGGTTCGGAACTCAGGTAGCCCTGCTGGGCCGAGCTTTTGTCAGCCAGGAACGGGCCGGGATTGAAGTTGTAGGGCCGCTTCATGTCTTCGGTAAAGCCGTATTTCGCCGCCAAAAAGGGCCAATAGGTGACGTTGGCCGCCGAAGAAATATAGATGGGCCGCCCCTGCAAATCTTCTAGCGACTGGACGCCTTGGTCGGGATGGGCGATGAGAATCTGGGGATCTTTTTGAAACATGGACGCCACGGTGACTTTGGGGATGCCTTCCTGCACGGCTTGCAGCGCATCCGACCCGTAGCCCATAAAGAAGTCCACACTGCCGCCCATCAGCAGTTGGGTGCCGTTGACCTGAGGGCCACCCATTTGCACCGTCACGTCGAGGCCGTGATCAGCGTAAATGCCGGTGGCGATCGCCTGATAAAAGCCGCCATGTTCCGCCTGGGCGTACCAGTTCGTGCCAAAGGTCACTTTTTGCAGTGCGCTACTGCCGCTCTCTGCCGTCGACTCTGCGGTATCGGAGTCCGCCGGGGTGTCAGTCGTTGAGCCCGCACAGGCAGCCACTACGCTGGCTCCCACCAACAGAGAACCGTATTTTACAAATCGCCGCCGTCCGATGCTATGCGGGTTCAACATCCAATGCTGGCTCAAAACCTTCACCTCTGCTCACAATTTCACCAAGAACGGTTGCGACGATGCCGTTTCAGCCTGTCTTCAGCCATTGGGCTGCGGAACGGCTGGGGCGATCGCTCAATCATTACTATTGTGAACTAAATTTTCCAAGCGGCAAGTTTGTGGCTGACTTGACATCTATCCTGTAGCGGATATTGACTTTTAGGAATGAGAATTGAATCAGTTGGGATAGCCGTCTCGGCTGTCCCAAGGCAGGCAAGATGCCTGCCCTAACCATTTGGATGTTAAACCTCATCCAGATTCAGAAGTGGAGTTTTGGCATGTGGGAAACCTCACCGCCTGCGGCACCTCTCCTTCTCAAGGAGAGGTTTGACAAGACTCTAATTCCTCTCCTTGAGAAGGAGAGGT
>Ga0081535_100109_pt1 | contig 79224 bp, 85 predicted proteins | sample HotLakmasection3_FD_71020 | JGI IMG/M metagenome (GOLD analysis project Ga0081535, IMG submission 71020) | Hypersaline microbial mat communities from Hot Lake, Washington, USA - Section #3 (SPADES assembly) (version 2) | ecosystem: Environmental > Aquatic > Non-marine Saline and Alkaline >... | reverse complement strand
GGGGCATCGGGCAAGCTCGGCGACGAAGCCGCCGCCAGCCGTAAGCCGACCGCAGGTGAGCTTGGCAGCGGCACCTGCTTCGTCGTTGGTCGGCCGACGATGCCCAGCATCGACGGTCGACCAACTCCTCGCATCTGCTCACTGCCAAGCTCATGAAACAGCATGAAAACTTTTGAAACGGGCTCTGAGCCGTGGCCGGCAATATTGGGGCACATCAGCGAATCCCTGCGCACCGTCAGGTCCCGCTTGCGATAGGGGACATCTTCGAGAATCGCCGGAACCGGGTCGTCTTCGGCCCCTTCCGGCAGCCAGATGCGCGCCGCCAGCCTGACGCCGTCGGGCATCTCGATCCAGGCGTTCTCGATCACCCGGACGGCGTGGGGAAAGCTGTCGATTGTCCGCATGGCACTCGAGCCGCCTTCGGCTGCAGCGGCTCGTGGCGAAAATCGAGCATCTCGAGGCAGGTGCGATAGGCGGCCTCGAGCGCCGGCTGGCTCTCCGCACCCATGAAAATCTCGGCGATCTCGAAGCTGTAACTGTCCTGCAGGCGGAGATGGGCCAAGCGATCGCCCTCCTCGACCATCAGCCGCACCCGGGTGCCGGGGAATCGCTCTTCGACCCTGGCGATATCCTCGGCCGTCGGCACCCGGGTGATCACCCCGTCCTCGAACAGCCGAACCATGAACTTCGCCGCCACCTTGTAGTCGCCTTGGCGATGGGGAAAGTCGGGCCGGCGGCCGAGGGCCACGTCGATCATCACCTGGTGGTGCGAACGACCGTCGACCATCTCGAACAGCGGGCAGTGCGATTTGGAGATGCGGGCATTGACCTCGAGCAGCCAGATCGCGTCCTGCTGCTCGTCCCAGTAGAACTCCATGTTGAACGGCGAGCGGTCGTAGCCGGCGTGCCGGAGAAAGCGCCCGGCGGCCTCGATCATCCGCTGCTGGACGCGCCGCGGCAACTGCGACGGATACTGGTAGCGCGAAAAGCTGGAGCTGTGCGCCCCCTCGCGCTGCGAGTCGACGACACCGTAGACCACGACCTCGCCGTTCAGCACGTAGCCCTCGAGCGTGCATTGCCGACCGGCCGAGATCATCGCTTCGGCGATACAGTGATTACCGTCGATCGGCGCGATTTCGGGCGGCAGGTCGGCAAAGCCGAGAATATGGTTGAAGGGCTCGGCGAGGACATGGATGCCGGCCCGGATCGCCTCGATCGCCTGCGCGAAGTCGGAGCGGTTGCGGATCTTGAAGCCGAGATGCGAGGAATGCGCCTTGACCGGCTTCAGCCAGTAGGGATAGGCGAGCTCGATCGACGCGGCCGGATCCTCGGCGAAGGGATCGACGGCGCAAAAGCCGGGCACGAATTCCTTGACGCTCGCCGCCTGCTCGAGCCGGCTCCAGTACTTGTGCTCACATTTGAGCACCGCCTCCAGCGTCGGCCCTGCCAGGTCGAACCAGTCGCGCATGATCGGCATGATCGTGCTCGACGGGAAATCCCAGAAGGTGACGATCGCATCGATCGGGCGATCGTGCGCGCGCAGCCGCGCCTCGGCCGCGTCGAGCAGTGCGGGCAAGTCGTAACGGCCGGGGCTCACGATCTCGTCGTAGCCGAGCACCGGCAAGAACTCGTAGGTATCGGCATCCGGCAGGTCGGCCATCATCCGTCGATTGAAGTCATCGAGACCGACGACGACGATGGTCTTGCGGTTGTTCTCGTTCATGTTGTTCGACCTTGCCCGACACCCGAGGCCCTCCAGCAAGCCGCAATCGGCCGCAGCACGCATTGACGTGCATCAACTGCCCGGCCGATCTGCCCCTTCAGCCGTCGATCGGGTCGGTCCAGACGCGAAAGCCCTGCAGGATGTTGGGACCGAAGGTGTGGGTCAACGGCACGTCGGCCGCATCGCGACCGGTGGCGATCAGGACGCGACCGATTCGGGGCGCGTTGTTGCGCGGATCGAAGACGTGCCAGGCGCCACCCAGCCATACCTCCATCCAGGCGGCGAAATCCATGGGCTCGTAGGGAGGCGGCTGGCCGATATCGCTGACATAGCCGGTGCAGTAGCGGGCGGGAATGTTGAGACAGCGGCAGAAAGTGACCGCGAGATGGGCGAAGTCGCGGCACACGCCGACGCCCTCGCGATAGGTTTCGAGCGCGGTCCGGGTCGGCCGCGAATGCGGGTAGCCGAAGCGAACGTGCCGGTGGACGAAATCACAGACCGCCTGCACGCGCGGCCAGCCGGGCGACGTGTGCCCGAACAGCCGCCAGGCCTCGTCGGCGAGGCTGTCGGTCTCGCAGTAACGGCTGGGCAGCAGGAAGAGCAGGGTTTCGGTCGGCAGCTCTTGCACCGCGTGCTGGACCGCTTCGGGCGTGATCGGATCGGGCGTGCCGGCATCGCGAATCACGGCGTCGGTGCCGAGGACGAAACGGCCGGCCGGTGCCACGAGCCTGGCACACCAGTTGCCGTAGCTGTCGCGGTAGCTCGCGAGCGGCACCGCAGGGTCGGTCACCAGATGGTCCGGACGCTCGAGATCGGCGAAGCGCGAATGATGCACGTTGAGCATCACGATCATCGGCGTCGGCACCTGAAAATCGTAGACGATCTCACAGCCGAGACGAATGCGCATGGCGGGACTCCGGGCCGGACCGGCGTTCATGCCGGGGGTCTTGCGGCCGCGAGCTGCCGCACCGCGGTCGCGATCACCTTGCCGAGTGTCGCATGGGTCGCGGCGTCGTAGTGCAGACCGTCGACCGGGCTGACGCCGATGTGCTCACCGGCATCGAGAAACGCCACGCCCAGCCGCTCGGACGAACGGCGGATGGCGGCACCGAGACCCAGCGATTTGGCAGCACCGCCGAAGAATTTCTCCGCCAACCAGCCGACCTCCCGAATGGGTGGTGGGGCGACCAGCAGCACTTCGGGCTGGGTGCGGCCCGGAGCGGCGCAGAGAAAGCGCAGCGTGGTGACCAACCGCTCGAGCGAAGCCGCGATATCGGCGGCGGTCACCGAGAAGCGGTTCTTGAGATCGTTGGTGCCGAGCAACAGGACGACGATGTCGAGCGGCGAATGCGAGCCCACCAGCATCGGCAGCGCGGCAAGCCCGTTCATGTGCGCCCCCTCGATCGGATCGTCGTGCACCGTGGTCCGGCCGGGCAGCCCCTCCTCGATCACTCGAAAGCCCGGCCCGAGCGCGGCAGCCATGACGCCCGGCCAGCGGACGTGCGGCAGGTGCCGCTCGACCACGTCCTGTTCCGGCAGCGGCACGGTGCCGTGCGTGTTGCTGTCACCGAAGCAGAGGATCGTGGTCATGGGGCGTTGCTCCTCGTTCGGTTCGCGCCGAGCCGAATTCTCCTCACCCGGCCCCGCCGCCGTAGCGCCCCCGCAGATGCGCCAGGAACGCTTCTGTCCCGAGCTCGCTGCCCGTCGCCTCTCGGATCAACGCCTGCAGCGGCAGGCTCGAGGCCTTGTCGTGGATGTTCTGCCGCAGCCAGCCCCGCAGCGGTCGGAAGTCGCCCCGTTCGATGGCAGCCAAAAGGTCCGGGATCGCGCGCTCGGCGGCCTGGAAGAGCTGGGCGGCGAGCAGCCCGCCGAGGGTGTAGTTGGGAAAATAGCCGAACGCACCCACCGGCCAGTGGATGTCCTGCAGACAGCCGTCACGGTCGGTCTCGGGCGTGATCCCGAGCAGCTCCTGCATGCCGTCGTTCCAGGCCGCCGGCAGGTCGTGCAGGTCGAGGTCACCATGGATCAGCGCTTTTTCCAGCCGGTAGCGGAGCACGATGTGCAAGGGATAGGTCAACTCGTCGGCGTCGACCCGGATCAGGCCCTTTTCGACACGGGTGTAGAGCGCGATCAGGTTCTCTGGGCCGAAGGCAGGCTGGCCGCCGAAGGTCGCGGCGAGCCGGCCGGCAAGATGGCGCAGGAAGGCTGGCGAGCGGCAGGCCTGCATCTCGATCACGAGCGACTGACTCTCGTGCACCGCCATGCCGTGGCTGGTGCCCACCGGCTGGCCACGCCACGCCTCGGGCAATCCTGCCTCGTAGAGCGCGTGGCCGGTCTCGTGCAGGACCCCCATCAGTGCGGAGACCGTCTCGCTCTCGTCGTAGCGGGTGGTGATGCGGATGTCGGTGGGCGTGCCGCCGCAGAACGGATGCGTGCTCTCGTCGAGGCGGCCGTGGTCGAAATCGAAGCCGATCTCGGCCATCAGGCTCTGGGCCAAGGCCTTCTGCTGCGCCTTGGCAAACGGCCCGTGCGGCCTCTCCGGCGTGGGCTGGGTCGCCAGGCGATCGTCGATGAGGCCGGGGAGCTGGTCCTGGAGCGGCCGGAACAGGCGGTCGATGGTGGCCTCGTCGAGGCCCGGCTGGAACTGGCCGAGGAGGGCCGCATAAGGATCGAGCCCGAGCTTGTCGCCCTCCAGCGTCGCCGCCTCGCGGGTCAGCCGCAAAACCTCCTCCAGATGCGGGCGCAAGCTCGCGAAATCGGCGTCGGCACGAGCCTGGCGCCAGGCCAGCTCGCAAGTGTTGACCGCCCGGGCCTTGGCCTCGACCAGATCCTGCGGCAGGGCCGTCGCCCGGGTGTAGCGCTCCTCGATCAGCTGCAGATTGGCGGCCTGCCAGGGATCGAGCGGCTCCGCCCGGGCAGCCTCGATCAACTCGGCGGTCGCCGCCGCGGTCAGGAGCTCGTGCATCAGGCCGCTCAATGCCGCGAGCTGCGCGCCCCGCGCCGCGTTGCCGCCCTTGGGCATCATCACGGCCTGGTCCCAGTTCAGGACCGCCGCCGCCCCACCGAGATCAGAGAGACGCTCGAGGCGACGCTCCAGCTGGACGTAGGCCGACATCGGCAGACTCCCGGGTATCGATGGTGGGCGTGCGCAGCACGGTGGCGAGTGCCGCGGCGATCACGGCGAACAGCAGCACACCGATCGCCTGATGCGCCACGGCCGTCCAGACCGGCACGTAGAGGACGATGACCAGGGCACCCAGCGTGATCTGCGCGGTCACCAGGACCGCGGCGACGAGCGCCAGGCCCCGCAGGATCGGGTTGTCGCCGCGATAGGCGAGCCCCAAAAAGCCCAGGACGGCGAGGCCGGTGAGGGCGGCGAGCGTTCTGTGGAAGAAGTGGATGCGGACCTGCGGGTCGCCGAGATCGGGAAGCCAGCCGCCGTTGCAGGCCGGCCATTCGTAGCAGGCGAGCGAGGCGCCGCTCTTCGCCGTCACGGCTGCGGTCAGCATGGTGCCGAGGACCAGGAACCAGAGGCCCAGCAGCAACGGCCGCCACCAAGCGGGCTCCGGTGCGGCGAAGTGGTCGGCCGGCAAGAGGCGCGCCGTGAAATAGATCAAGAGGGTGAAAAGGAAGAGCGCATTGCCGAGATGCAGGGCCACCGACCACGGGCTGTTCGCATCGAGCACGGTGATGCCGCCGATCTTGGCCTGGATCAACAAGACCACGCCGATACCCAGCGCCAGATGCCAGCCGCCCCGATCGACATGGCGGCGGGCAAAGGCGAGCGCGGCGATGATCAGGATCAAGGGCCCGAGGAAGACGCCGGCGATCAGCCGGTGGACCCACTCCAGCATGACCTGGAAATAGCTGTAGCCGACATCGCCCAGAGCCGCGAAGTCGGCCGGCGTCAGCAGCCACCGGCCGTAGCAGGTGGGCCAGTCGGGGCAGGAGAGGCCCGAGTTGGTGGCCCGGACCCAGCCGCCGAGAATGATCAGACCATAGGTCAGCACGAGGCTGGCGATCGACAGGTTGCGAAGCGTCGTCATCTCTGTTGTTCCTCGGCACGCGCCCGGCCCATCAGGAAGTAGATGACGAGGAGGCCGAGGGCGAGGCCGTACCAGGTCAGCGCATAGCCGAGATGGTCGTTGGCGAGCGTCATCGCCGGTGGATCGGCGATCGGCGGAACGATCTCGACCCCGTCCGGGCGGCGGACCAGCGTGGCAGCAGCGAGCCCGGGCATGCCGGTCCATTGCCGCAGCGCTTCGGTATCGAGCCAGAACCAGCGCCGCGCAGCGGGCTCGTTCGCCGGGCGAAACGGCGGCTTGGCTTGCGGGTGATCGAGGTAGAGCGTGCCGCCGAGCGCCGACACGGGCTTCGGATCGCCGCCGAAATGGTCGGCGACGGGCTCGGGAATCCAGCCCAGATCGACCAGGATCGGCACCCCGTCCGGAGGCTCCAGCGGGACGATCAGCCGCGCTCCCGGGATACCGCCTTGCTGCTCGCTGCCTTCGGCAAAGGCGAGATCGTGGCGAAGAATGCCCGTAGCGGTCACCGGGCGATGGTCGAGGCTGCGCATCGCCTGCTCGCTCGCTGGCAATGGCACCGGGTCGGCGGCGAGCCCGGCTTCGACCCGCTCGATCAGATCGAGCTTCCACTGCAGACGCTGGACCTGCCAGGTGCCGAGGGTCACCAGGACGGCGAGGGCCGCTGCCACGAGAATCGTCAGCAACCAGCCCGGACGGAAGCGCTGGCCCAGTGCTGCGGCCATGGCGACGGCTAACCCTGGCGCTCGAAATCGCTCCGCCGATGCTTGTACTGGAGCGCGATGGTGAGGCCCTTCAACGGCCGCATCAGGGCGACGCTGAGCGCCGCCGCCATGGGTAGCCAGACGGCCATGTGCAGCCAGATCGCCCAGCCGTACTTCACCTCGACGACCAAGGCCGCGATGACGACCGCGGCACCGGCGAACAGCGTGATGAAGGCGACGGGGCCGTCGCCGCTGTCCTGGGCGCGAAGATCGGCACCGCACACGGCACAGTGCTCGACCACGGTGAGAAAACCGTCGAAGAGGCGGCCCTCGCCGCAAGCCGGACAGCGGCCGCGCAGCCCGGTCTGCCAGGGTGAAAGCACGGCGTTCACGAGAGTACCCGCATCACTCGATCGCCGGCGAGACCCAGGTCATGTTGCCGCCCCACCAGTAGATCGAGACAAAGAGAAACAGCCAGACGACGTCGACGAAATGCCAGTACCAGGCGGCCGCCTCGAAGCCGACATGCCGCTCCCTCGACATCGTCCCGTACCAGGCGCGCATGGTGACGACGATCAGGAACGTGGTGCCGACCAGGACGTGAAAACCGTGAAAGCCGGTCGCCATGTAGAAGGCAGAGCCGAAGATGCCCTGGGTGATGGTCAGCCCCTCGTGGACGAGTTCGACATATTCGTAGATCTGAAAGCTCAAGAAGACGACGCCGAGGGTCACGGTGAGCGCCAGGGCCTTGAAGGTCGTCGACATGTCACCTTCACGCAGCGCATGATGCGCCCAGGTTATGGTGCAGCCGGAGAGCAGCAGGATCAGCGTGTTCAAAAAGGGGATTTTCCACGTCGGCAGCGCGTGCACGCCCTCGGGTGGCCACTGCGTGGTGAACAGATCGGGCGGGACCAGTGCCCCCCAGAAGAACGCCCAGAAGAACGCGAAGAAGAAGAACACCTCCGAGGTGATGAAGAGGACCATGCCGATGCGCAGCATCGAGGCCACCTTCTCACTGTAGTCACCACGCACCGATTCGCGGATGACGTCGCGAAACCAGACGAACATGGTGGTGAGGACGGCGAGGAAACCGGCGGTCATGATGAAGCCGCCGACCACCGAGCCGTGCATCCACATCACGGCACCGAGTGCGAGGGTCAGCGCGGAGAAGCTGCCGATGATCGGCCAGGGGCTCGGATCGACCAGATTGTAGTCGTGCTTGGGCCCATGGCCGTGCTGAGCGTGATGGGCGGGCTCGCCGCCTGCGACTTCGGCCATTGGTCGTTCTTCCCCCGGGTTCAACTCTGCTCGTCGGTGGTGGCGAGGCGCGCCGTTTCGGCCGCCGCTGCAGCCGCCGTCGCCTCCTCGTCGATGAAGAAGGTATAGGAGAGGGTGATCTCGCCGAGGTCGCGCAGATCGGCTTCCTCCAGCATGCGCGGATCGACGAAGAACGAGACCGGCATCTCGATCTTTTCACCCGGCAGCAGCAGTTGCTCCTCGAAGCAGAAGCAGTGCACCTTGGCGAAATAGCCGCCGACCTTGTGCGGCGTCACGTTGTAGACGGCGCGGCCGACGATCGGCCGATCACTCTGGTTCTCGGCCTCGTAGAAGGCGAGATAGTTCTCGCCGATCGTCACCTCCAGCCGCCGCTGCACGGGCTGAAAGCGCCAGGGCAGGTCCGGATCGCGGTCGGCGTTGAAGCTGACGCGGATCGTCCGGTCGGTCGCCGCCTCCGGTGCAGCATCGGCCACCCGGGTCGTCCCACCGAAGCCGGTGACCCGGCAAAAGAGGTCGTAGAGCGGTACAGCGGCCGCAGTCAGCCCGAGCATGCCGACGATGATGCCGGAAGCGTAGAGGGCGGTGCGCCGATTGCGTCGACGGTCCGTGCCGGTCATGCGGTTCCCATCTTGACGATCGTGACGAGGTAGAAGAGCACCACCAGGGCCAGGAGGATGAGGCCGAGGGCGATGTTCTTCGACCGCTGTCGCCTGCGCTGCTCCTCACCGCTGATCATGCGCCGCTCCACGTCATCACGAGATGATCGACGAGGATAGCGGTAAAAAGTGCGAAAAGGTAGCCTATCGAGACCTTGAACAGCCGCATCGCGAGGCGATCGCTCGGCGTTCGGTAGAGCTGCCAGGCGTCGCGCAGGAGCCAGCCGGAAAGCCCGAGTGCCGCTGCCGCGTACAGCCAGCCGGCCGTACCGACGAGGCTCGGCAACAGGCTGGTGACGGCCAGGACGACGGCATAGCCGAGGATCTGCCGCCGCGTCGCCGCGGCACCGGCCGCCACCGGCAGCATCGGCACCCGCACGTTGGCGTAGTCTTTCTCGCGATAGAGTGCGAGCGCCCAGAAGTGCGGCGGCGTCCAGAAAAAGATCAAGAGGAAGAGCAGGATCGGCATCAGGTCGATGCCGCCGGTCACCGCCGCCCAGCCGATCATCGGCGGGAAAGCACCGGCCGCCCCGCCGATGACGATGTTCTGCGGCGTGCGGCGCTTCAGCCAGAGGGTATAAACGACGACGTAGAAGCCGATGGTGAGCGCCAACAGCCCGGCGGCGAGCCAGTTGACCGCCAGACCCATCAAGGCGATCGAAACGATGGCGAGGGTGATGCCGGTGGTCAGGGCCTCGGCGGGGGCGATCCGGCCGGAGGCGGTGGGCCGCCGTCGGGTCCGCACCATCACCCGGTCGATGTCACTGTCATAGGCGTTGTTGATGGCAGCCGACGCTCCGGCACCCACCGCCATGGCGAGAATGGCGACGAACGCGATCAGTGGATGGATGGAGCCGGGTGCGATGAAGAGGCCGACGCCGCCCGTGAACACGACGAGTTTCATCACGTTCGGCTTCAACAGCGTCCAGTAGTCGGCGAGCTCCGAATGGCCCACCGCCTCGTCGGCTCGGGTCGTTCGGGTCACCTGGTCGATCGCGCGGGCCATACTCATCCAAGGGTCGAAGCGGGCAAGGGTCGAAGCGGGCAAGGGTCGAAGCGGGCAAGGGTCGAAGCGGGCAAGGGTCGAACCGGGCAAAAGTCGATTCGAGGTGGTCGACCGGCCCGCCCCGAAGGACGGGCCGGCAAGGCGTCGGTGTCAGCGGACCTGCGGCAGTTCCTCGAAGGTGTGGAACGGCGGCGGTGAGCTCACCGTCCACTCGAGGGTGGTCGCCCCCTCGCCCCACGGGTTGTCGGCCACCTTCGGCTCGCTGGTGAAGATCTTGTAGAGGATGTAGCAGAAGTAGATTGCACTCGCAGCCGAGATCAGCGCCCCGACCGTGCTGATCATGTTGTAGGCGGTGTAGGCGTCCGGATAGTCGGGAATCCGCCGCGGCATGCCGGCGAGGCCGAGGAAATGCTGCGGGAAGAAGGTGACGTTCACACCGACGAAGGTGAGCCAGAAGTGGATCTTGCCCATCGATTCCGGGTAGCTGCGCCCGCTCATCTTGCCGATCCAGTAGTAGAAGCCGGCGAAGATCGCGAACACGGCACCCAGGCTCAAAACGTAGTGGAAGTGGGCAACGACATAGTAGGTGTCGTGGAGCACCGCATCCATGCCGGCATTGGCCAGAACGACACCGGTCACCCCGCCGACGGTGAACAGGAAGATGAAACCGACGGCCCAGAGCATGGGCGTGTCGAAGGTGATCGAGCCGCCCCACATGGTGGCGATCCAGCTGAAGATCTTGATGCCGGTCGGCACCGCGATGATCAGCGTGGCGGCGGTGAAGTAGGCCTTGGCATCCACACTCATGCCGACGGTGTACATGTGGTGCGCCCAGACGACGAAGCCGATCACCCCGATCGCGACCATGGCGTAGGCCATACCGAGATAGCCGAAGACCGGCTTTTTCGAGAAGGTCGAGACGATGTGGCTGATGATGCCGAAGGCCGGCAGGATCATGATGTAGACTTCGGGATGCCCGAAGAACCAGAACAGATGCTGGAACAGCACCGGGTCACCGCCGCCGGCCGGATCGAAGAACGAGGTGCCGAAATTGCGGTCGGTGAGCAGCATGGTGATCGCACCGGCCAGCACCGGCACGGCGAGCAGCAGGAGGAACGCGGTCACCAGGATGGCCCAGGCGAACAGCGGCATCTTGTGCATCGTCATGCCGGGGGCGCGCATGTTGAAGATGGTGGTGATGAAGTTGATCGCCCCCAGAAGCGAGCTGGCCCCGGCGAGATGCAGCGCGAAGATCGCCATGTCGACCGAGGCTCCGGGATGGCCGAGCCCCGAGGAGAGCGGCGGGTAGACCGTCCAACCGCCACCGAAGCCGCCATCGACGAAGGCCGAGCCCAAGAGCAGGAGGAAGGCCGGTACCAGCAGCCAGAAGCTGATATTGTTCATCCGCGGGAACGCCATGTCCGGCGCCCCGATCATCAGCGGCACGAACCAGTTGCCGAAGCCGCCGATCAGCGCCGGCATCACGAAGAAGAAGATCATGATGAGGCCGTGCGCGGTGATCAGCACGTTGTAGAAGTGGTAGTCGCCGCCCAGCACCTGGTCGCCCGGCGTCATCAGCTCGAGCCGGAAGACGACGGACATCAGCATGCCGATGATCCCCGCGACGAACGCGAAGATCAGGTACATCGTGCCGATGTCCTTGTGGTTGGTGGAATACGCCCAACGCCGCCAGCCGGTCGGCGTGTGATCGTCGTGGGCGTGGGCGGTTGCGTAGGCCATCAGAAGGAACTCCGAAGAGGGCGCCTGGACTTGCGGGCGTCGCTAGGTGTGGTCTCGGCGTCGGAAGGGCAGTCGGTACCTCGGCTCAACGGTTGGCGACCTGGGTGCCCGGATCATCGGCGCGGGCGAACATCGTCTTCGCCTCCTCGACCCAGACGACGAATTCCTCGGGCTCGACCGCCTCGACGGTGATCGGCATGAAGCCGTGCATCACGCCGCAGAGCTCCGAGCACTGTCCATAGTAGACTCCCGGCTCTTTGATGTTGATCCAGACCTCGTTGAGCCGACCCGGAACGGCGTCGATCTTCACGCCGAGCGACGGCATGGCCCAGCTGTGCAGGACGTCGGAAGCGGTCACCTGCACCTTGATGTTGGTGCGGGCCGGCAGCACGACGCGGTTGTCGGTCTCCAACAGCCGCTGCATCCCGGGCTCCAGTTCGTCGTCCGGGAGCATGAAGGCATCGAACGTGAAATTGTCGTGGTCGGGATACTCGTAGCTCCAGTACCACTGCCGGCCGATCGCCTTGATCGTCATCTCGGTGTCCGGGATCACGTCCGCATAGTAGAGGAGACGGAACGAGGGGATGGCGATGATGACCAGGATCAGCACGGGCACCGCCGTCCACACCACCTCCAGCAGGGTATTGTGGGTGCGTTTCGAAGGTGCCGGGTTCCTGGCCGCGCGGAACCTCAAGCCGGTGACGATCAGCAGCGCCAGCACGAGCACACAAATCAGCGTGATGACGACCATCATCAGGTTGTGGAAGCTGACCACCCGCTCCATCAGCGGGCTCGCCGCCGGCTGCAGACCCAGCTGCCAGGGCTCGGGTTGCGCCGCTGTTGCAGCACTGCTGCCGAGGAGGCCTTCGATCAGAACGATGCTGCCGACGAGGCAGGCGAGCAGCCAGCGCATGAGGCTCGTATCCCTTCGAAACGTCGTCGCTTGACGGGAGGCGAGCGCCAACGCCCGGCATTGTGGTCGCCGAGCCGCTCCCTCCGGGCAACTGCCAAGATAAAAGTCCGGCGCTTGCCGCGTCAGTGACACGATGTCGCAAAATCTCGCGCCCGCCGCGAGCATTTTTTCGCACGGCAGGGCCGTACCCGGTTCAGCTCTCCCGGGTCAGCTGCGCCCGCCAGCGGCGCAGCACGACCCAGATCAGCACGAGCAGCACGGGTGTCGTGGTGGAGACGACCACCTCGAGCGTAGCGGCGCCGAGCAGCCCGCCGAGCAGATAGCCGAGGATGCCGAGCGCGTAGTAGCTGATGGCGACCACCGACAGCCCCTCGACCGTCTCCTGCAGCCGCAACTGCACCCGGGCCCGGCGCTCCATCGATGCCAAGAGCGCCCGGTTCTGCTTCTGCAGCGAGACGTCGACCCGGGTGCGCGCGAGATCGGCGGTCCGGGCGATGCGTCGGCTCAGGCTCTCCTGGCGTTCGGCGAGCGAGGCGCAGGTCCGAAGCGCCGGCTCGAAGCGGCGCTCGAGAAACTCGGTGATCGGCTGGAAGTCCTCGAGCCTGCTCTCGCGCAGATCGTGCAGCCGGTCACGAACCAACCGGCCATAGGCGGCCGTCGCCGCGAAGCGGTAGGCGCATTGTGTCACCAGCCGCTCGGACTCCTGCGCCACGGCGAAGAGCTCGTTCAAGAGATCCTGGTCCTCGGCGAGATCCACCGTGATGCCGAGCTGGGTGACCAGGTCGACGAGGCGCATCTCCAGCCCGCTGAGCTGCGGGCTGGTGGCCTTGGCGATCGGCAGCCCCAAGAGCGCCATCATGCGATAGGTGTCGACCTCGCAGAGCCGTTGCACCAGCCGGCCGGTACGGCCGCGGCTCATCGCGAAATCGCGCACGTAGAAGCGGTTGAAGCCGTCGCCGCCGTTGCGAAACGCCGAGAACACCTCGGCCGAGCCACCGAGCATCCGCCCGCCGGCGACCCGCTGCCCCTCGAACAGCCGCTCGATCGCGGCGATATCGGGCTCGGAGCCGGCGGTGGCCGGATGGATGACGACGTGGGTGGCCGCGATCAGCTCACCATCGAGCCCGGCCAGCCAGTCCTCCGGCAGGAGCTCGACCGGCGGCCGGTTGAAGCCGACGATGTCGCTCTCCTGCATGATGGTGAGCGAGACGAACTCGGTGTGCCGCTCCCAGCGCATGCGGTAGGCGCCGAGCGTCGCCGCATGATGCCGTTCTTGGTGGGGCGGCGGGGCGCCGTAGCGCCGGCAGAGATCGGTGATCGCGGCGAGCAGGCCGTCGCCGTCGTGTGCGGTCGTAATCGCGAGATGCGAGACGGCACAGGGGCTCGCCAGCTCGGTATGCGGCCGGCTGTGCAGCTCCTCGGCGAGCTCCAGACGGTCGGGGTGCTGGGCCAAGGTCATGGCATCGTGCTCCGCGAGACACTGTCTGACGTGGCCCGCGCCCGGTGGCAGGCGAGCAGCATGAGGGCGGCGGTTTCCGCACGCAGGATGGCGGGGCCTAGACCGACTGGAAAGACATTTGTCAAGCGTCGAAGGAGCGTGCGCTCCGCCGCGGCGAAACCACCTTCGGGGCCGACCAGCAACGCCGCCGCCGGATGCGCCGCGAGGGTCGGCAAAAGCGGTGCGCCGCCGGCCTCGTCGGCCATGACCACGCCCTCGCCCGCCGCCTCGACCGCCGCAAAGAGCGTGGTCTCGGGCAACAGCGCCGGCACCGAAAGCCGCTCGCACTGCTCGACCGCCTCGACGATCCGCTGCCGCAGTCGCTCGGGCTTGCTGCCCTCGACCACCGCATGCTGGCAGCGGACCGGCTGCAGCCGGGCCACCCCGAGCTCGGTCGCCTTCTCCAGGAGCCAGTCGAGCCGCGCCTTTTTCAGCGGTGCGAAGAGCAGTGTCGGGCCGGGCTCGGGCACGGCCGGGCGCAGCTGGTCCTCGATCTCGAGCGACCCATCGTGCCGGTCGAGCCGGGCAAGTCTCGCCCGCCATTCGCCGTCGCGGGCGTTGAACACCCGCAAGCGATGTCCTGCCCGGGCGCGCAGGACGGCCTTGAGGTAATGTGTCGCTGCCGCGTCCAAGGTGAGCTGCAGGCCCGCGTCGAGCGGCTGATCGAGGTGGAGCCGGGTGTCGCGCATCGCCCGCCGTCGCCTTTACCGTGAACGGCACCGACGCTAAGTGAACCGCCATGAGTGGACAAGCCGAGGAACACTACCCGCGGGTCCCGGATGAGCAGCTCGGCTGGCTCGCGCGGCTACCGCGTGGGCTCCAGGACTACGGACTTCTGGCCCGGCTCGACCGGCCGATCGGCACCTGGCTGCTGTTGATCCCGTGCCTTTGGGGCCTGGCGATCGCCGGCGGCACCGAGAGCATGCTCTGGGCGCCACTCTTCGCCATAGGCGCCATCGCCATGCGTGGTGCCGGCTGCACCATCAACGACATGGCCGACCGCGACATCGATCGCATGGTCGAGCGGACGCGGGCCCGGCCGCTGGCGTCGGGCCGCCTGGGGCTGCGCGCCGCACTGCTCTTTCTCGCGCTGCAGCTCGGCATCGGCTTCATCGTCCTCCTCTTCCTGCCCTGGACGGCCGCGGTCATCGCCATCTGCTCGATGCCCTTCGTCATCGCCTACCCGTTCATGAAGCGGGTGACCTACTGGCCCCAGGCCTTTTTGGGGCTCACCTTCAATTGGGGGGTCCTCGTCGGCTATGCGGTGATCACGGACGGGCTGAGCCTGCCTGCCCTGTTCCTCTACCTCGCCGGCATCGCCTGGACGCTCGGCTACGACACCATCTACGCGCACCAGGACAAGGAGGACGACGCGCTGATCGGCGTGAAGTCCTCGGCCCTGGCGCTGGGCGATCGCACCCACGGCTGGCTCTACGGCTTCTACGCCGCCATGCTCACCTGCCTCGTCGGCGCCGGCTGGGCCGCGGGGCTCGGCCCGCTCTTCTACATCGCGCTCTTGCCGGTGGCCGGCGTGCTCGTCTGGCAGGTCCACGGCCTCGAGCTCGACGAGCCGAACGACTGCCTGATGCGCTTTCGCGCCAATCGCGGGATCGGGCTTCTGGTCCTCGTCGCCCTGCTCCTGGGGCACTGGAACGTCCCTTGAGCCGCGAACCCGGTTACGGCGCCTGGTTCGACCTGAACCGGATCGGCGCGTTCGTTCAGGACCTCGGCAACGAGGTGGTCGAACTCGGCGACCGGCTGGTCGACCGGCACGTTCGGCTGGCGGTGACCGGGCTCAGGCGCAGCGGCAAGACGGTCTTCACCACCGCCCTCGTCCACCACCTCCTCGACGGCCACGATCTGCCGTTCGTCGCCGCGGTCCACGAGGAGCGCTACCAAGGGGCGCGGCTGCTGCCGGTCGCCGGCCCCGCCTTTCCCTTCGAGCGCTTCCGCCGGGTGCTGATGGACGATCAGCCGTCCTGGCCCGAAGCCACCGAGACGCTCACCACGCTCAAGCTGGAACTGCGTTTTCAGACGACCGGCTACCTGCAGCGCTGGATCGCGCCGACCGGCAGCCTGATTGTCGAGATCATCGACTATCCGGGCGAATGGCTGCTCGACCTGCCGCTCTTGGGCATGGACTACGCCCGGTTCGCCGCCGAGGCGATCGCCCGGGACGACCGGGAACCGCGGGCCGGCGTCGCCGGCGAGTGGCGTCGCACACTGGAGCGCCTGGACGAGGCGACCGATCCCGACACCCTGGTCGAGGTCTATCGGCGCTATCTCGGCCGGGTGCAGCACGAGCTCGCCTTGAGCATCGTCCAGCCCGGCCGGCTGGTCACCGCCGATCCGGACCCCGCCACCGGCTTCGCCCCGCTACCGATGGATGCCCCGGCCCCGTTGCGCCGGGCGATGGCCGAGCGCTTCGAAGCCTATAAGCACGCGGTGGTCGAGCCCTTCTACAAGGAGCATTTCAGCCGCTTCGACCGGCAGATCGTGCTGGTCGACCTGCTGCACGCGCTCAATGCCGGCCGTGCGCATTTCAGCGACTGCCAGGAGGCCCTGGCAACCATCCTGGAGAGCTTCCGCTACGGCTCGAACAGCCTGCTCGCCCGGCTGTTCCAGCCGCACATCGAAAAGCTCCTGTTCGCCGCGTCGAAGGCCGATCACGTCGCCGCCAACCAGCACGCCAACCTCAAGCAGCTGCTCGAGCTGATGATCGCGCCCGCCCGGCGCAAGGCGCGCTTCGCCGGACTCGGTACGGACGTGCTGGCCTTGGCGGCACTCAGGGCCACCGATACGGTCAAGACCGAGCATCAAGGCCAGCAGCTCTCCTGCGTGCGCGGCCGCTCGAAGGACGAGGACCGCGACACCGTGCTCTTTCCCGGCGAGATCCCGGGCGATCTGCCGGAGGACGAGGACTGGCGCTCGGGCCGCTTTCGGTTTCGCGACTTCCGCCCGAGGCGCCTGGTCCCGGGCCAGAAGGGCCAGCACTTGCGGCTCGACCAGGCGATCGAGTTCCTGCTCGGGGACAAGCTCACATGACCGCCCCACCGCCCTCGTCGAAAGGCCCGATCCTCCCGTTCGAGGTCGATCCCGCAAGCGGCCGCTTCGAGCGGGAGGAGGCGCCGGTGGAGTCCCCGCGCGAACCCGATCTGCCCGCCCCTCTCGAAAAGCCGCGGCCCTGGTGGCGGCGCCCCGGCCTCTTCGCCTTCGCCGCCGTCGTCGGCATCGTCCTGATCCAGGCGATCGACTACCTCGGCCGGCTGATCGAGCGGGCCCCGCTGCTCGGCTGGCCGTTCATGGTGCTCCTCGCGGTCGCCGTCTTCACCGCCTTTGCGGCACTCTGGAACGAGGTCTTCAACATGCGCCGGGTGCGCCGTGCCGAGACCTTGCGGGCGACCGGCGCACGGCTCGCGACCTCCGAGCTGCACGGCGAGGCCGAGCCTTTCCTCGCCGCACTCGACAACCAGCTCGACGAGCGACCGAAGCCGGATATCCAGGTGGCGCGCGAGCGCGGTCTTTCCGACGCCGAGATCGTCGTGCTCTACGAGCGCCAGGTCCTGGCACCGCGGGACAAACGGGCCTATCGGCTGGTCCTCGAGGCCAGTCGCGACGTCGGCATCCTCACCGCTTTGAGCCCCTTGGGCCTGCTCGACGGTGTCCTGGTGCTCTGGCGCACCACCATAATGTTGCGCGGCATCGCCCGGGCCTATGGCCTGGCACTCAGCCCGGCGGCCTCGATCCGCCTGCTCAAGAGCTGCATCCGCAACGCCGCCATCGCCGGGCTCGCCGATGCGGTGAGCCACGCCGCGGTCGAGCATGTCGGCGCGTCGCTCACAGCATTGCTCTCCGCCCGCGCCGGCCAGGGGGCGGGCAATGCCCTTCTTGCCGGCAGGCTCGGCCTCGAGGCGATCCGCCTGACCCGCCCGCTGCCGTTCATCCAGGAGCCGCGGCCGCGCCTCGCCCATGTCAGAGCCGCCATCTTCGATTCTTCCGGCAAGGTGAAGCAGGAGATCGGCTGAGCCGCCGGCCCGCTCAGGCTCTTGCCCTGTCGTCGGCGCGTCGCCACACTGTCATCGGGGTGCTTTTCCAGCGATCGGACGAACCAGATGGGCAAGAAGAAGGACAAGAAGGCGAGGGCTGCCGAGGTCGAGGGGGCGGGTGCGAACGGCAAGCTGTCGCGCAAGGCGTTCGAGCAGCACCTCTACGAGTTGCAGGTCGAGCTCGTCCGGCTGCAGAGCTGGGTCAAGGCCGAGAACCAACGCGTCATGGTCGTCTTCGAGGGCCGCGACACCGCCGGCAAGGGCGGTGTCATCAGCCGCATCACCGCGCGCACCAGCCCCCGCGTCTACAAGCACGTGGCGCTGCCGGTCCCCTCCGACCGGGAGAAGACCCAGATCTACGCGCAACGCTACATCCAGCACTTCCCGGCCGGCGGCGAGATCGTGCTGTTCGACCGCTCCTGGTACAACCGTGCCGGCGTCGAGCACGTCATGGGGTTCTGCACCGAGGAGGAGTACGAGCGCTTCCTTGAGCGGGTTCCGGCCTTCGAGCGCGCCATCATCGTCGACAACGGCATCATCTTCCGCAAGTACTTCCTCGATGTCAGCCAGGAGGAGCAGCGGCGCCGCTTCGAGGCCCGGATCACCGATCCGGTCAAGCACTGGAAGCTGAGCCCGATGGACACCGAATCGGTGCGCCGCTGGTGGGACTACACGGCGGCCTACCAGCGGATGCTCGCGGAGACGCACACGGCCGAGGCCCCCTGGCACATCGTCCCCGCCGACGACAAGCGCCGCGCCCGGCTCAACCTGATCCGCCACCTGCTCGACAGCATCCCCTATGGCAAGGTGAAGCCGGACCTGCCGAAGATCCCCAAGGTCCAGCCGCAGCCCAAGGGGATGACCAACGACCTGGGTGCCGGCGACCTCGTGCCGGCCTTCTTCTAGGCGATCGCCGACGCACGGCACGGGCGACCTCGTGCGCGCCCGGGCCCCTTGCGGCCGCCGGCGCTTGCAGCGATCCGGGTGCCTACCGATATCAGTCGAGGCCAATCATCGTGGGGAAATTGCCATGACCGTCGAGCGCGCGACCTTGCTCCTCGTGGGCTGCATGGTCCTCTTGACCGTGCTGCTCGCCGTCTTCCACAGCCAGAACTGGCTCTGGGTCACCGGGATCCTGGGTGCCCACCTCGTGCAGGCGAGCTTCACCGGTCTCTGCCCGGTGGTGAAGCTGCTGCAGATGCTGGGGCTGCCGCAAAAGCAGGGCTTCGGCCACGCCTGACCCGGGGCTCGCCGCCCGGACCAGGGCGGTCGGCGGGCCGGCCGGGATCGGCCGGGCCGCCACGGCTGTGCGCGTTCACCGTCAACGACTATTCACCCATTGATACGCCCCTCGCCGTTAACGCCTTGTTAACCGTCTCGTTTTCCGCAACACTTCACTGAACGAGGAAATGCGCTCAACGAGGATGGAGGCCCGGCCATGCTGGACGGGACGAGGCGATGGCTGGTGTTGCTCGCCCTGGCGGGCGGGCTCGGCCAGACGGCCGCACCGGCCACGGCCGAAACCCTTCGGCTCGCCGATCTCGGGCGGACGGCCACCGCACCGCTTGTCCGCGACCTCGCCGGCGGCGCCATCCGCGGACCCGCCGGCTGGGAGGTCTGGTGCGCCGGCCATCCCGACGAGTGCCCGCGCGACACACCGGCCATCGTCACCCTGGAGCCCGCCACCGCGAGGCTGATGGAGCGGGTCTTCCACGACGTCCACGCCCGCATCACGCCCGAAGAGGAACCGCCCGGCCGCGATGTCTGGCGGATCGTCGAAGGCCCGGGCCACGGCGACTGCGAGGACTACGCGCTCACCTGGCGCGAGGAACTGGTCCGCGCCGGCCTGCCGCGCGCCGCCCTCGACATCGCCGTCGCCGAGACCGAACAGGGCGAAATCCACGCCGTCCTCGCCATCCACACCGACCACGGCACCATCGTCTTCGACAACCGCCACAAGACACCCAAGCCCTGGGCAAGCCTGCCCTATGCCTGGCTCGCCCTCGAACCCACGACGGCGACTCTCGGGCCCTGGCACACCCTTCCCGACCACCACCGCATCGGCACCACCCCGACCGTCACCGCCGAGGGCCGCGCACGCCAGTAGCACAAGGCCGAGGTGTTAAGAATAATAACCTAGCGAGCGATCTCGGTCAAGCTGCTGCCGGGGTCCTTCGGCAATCGCGACCCGCGCCACAAAGCCGGTTGCCCGCAATTCTCGATACCTGCGTCAGCTCGACGCTCCAAGCCATTGGTCGAGAAACGTTCTCGAGTAAGGCCTGCGTCATCCTGTCCGCTCGGGTTCCTTTGCGAAACCTGGGTTCGCTCGCAGCCCGGCCGGGTTCGCTCGTCGATTCGCCGAGTTCGTTCGTCGTCACGCCGGGTTCGTTCGCGGGTTTTCGGAGCGAAATGTGACGGTATGTGCGCCATAAGCGATCGTGATGGCGCATCCAGCGTCACATTTCTCGGGTTCGGCGTCGTATACCGACTCGTTTCTCGGGATATGGCGCATATAGCGGCACAACCCGAGAGCGGATGACTCGGTATATGACGCATGACCGCCGACTCGTGCGCCGATCGATAAGCAATACTGATGGCAGGAATCACGGGGAGGCAGCGCCTCCCCGTGGGCCCCTCCGGTCCTTTGCCGACAGCGCGGGTGGGGGCGGTAGGCGACCACCCGAAGCTTCACGAGTGTGCGAGGATCCGAGGTCGTGACTTCGCTCGGCCGGCGTCGCGGCTATCCTGGGCTCTACTCCATAGCCAGAGGGATGCCTGTCATGCGCAGCTTTGCCGTCCTGCCGACGCTCGTGCTGGCGATGTCCGTCGCCACTGCCGCCGCCACGGCGCAAGACCGAGAGGATCTCGTGCAGCCCGAGGGCTGGTCACTGCCGGACGGCGACCGCGCCGCACTGGTGGCCCGCGGTGCCGACTTGTTCGAGGACCCGTCGCTCGGCGAAAGCGGCTCGTCCTGCTCGACCTGTCACGCCGACTTCGCCAACTACAACGAGACCTTCCGCGAGCCCTACCCGCACTTCGTCGCGATGGGCAGCGACATGTTCGGCATGGACGAGGTGACCGCAGCCGAGATGGTCCAACTCTGCATGGTCGTGCCCATGTCCGCCGATCCCCTGCCCTGGGACAGCAACGAACTCGCCGCCCTGACCGCCTACGTCGAAGACGAACGCGAACGCTTCGCCGCACGGTGAGGTCTTGGGGCACTCGGTGCCCGAGGCCAGGGTCTGGCGGAGCGTGCTCGGCACCCTGCTCGACGAGGAGCTTTCCCATGACCTCGAGAGCGTCGTCGCCCCCATGCTCGTCATCCGGGTGCATGCCGAGCAAACCGAGGCCGGCCGACTCACGGCCGCCATCCGAGGTGCGCGGCTCGTGACGATCCCGGGCGACGGGCATGCACCCCACTGGGAGGATCCGACGCACGTCGCACAACTCGTAAGCGACTTCGTGCGGTCGGTCCGCTGACGCAATCTTTGAAATGGGAGGTGTCAGCCGAACCCTTTGCCGAGGCGTGTTCACCGCCTCAGCGACCTCGTTCTCCGTCGCGCCGTTCGGCGATTAGTAACCCTCAATCCTTACCCCTGGGCGGTCGCTTTCTTTCTGCTGCTGGTCGAATGTCAGCTGCGTCGATGACCAACGCTTCTGGTGAGTTCTTGTCGGCTCGCTGCAGGCCGACACGCGCTACGCCGACAAGTATTCCCGGCATGATCTCTTTCTCGCTTGGTCCGAAATTGCCGGGCGACAAATTAAAGTTAACGTGGAGAACCCACCGCCCTTCGTCCAAGTTCGCCGCTTTCGCCAGTAACTCTAGGAGTTCTCTATGATCCCAGGTGTATAGATTTACGTCGGGCATCGTTCTACTCGTCGTTGCCATTGCCAGCGGTTGAGACGTCAATTTGACCTTTCGCCAGCACTTTTAAAGTTCCAGCAAAAGAAGAATAAGGCTGCCAATGTATATCTTGGTACATTTGTTCGCGCTGCAAAGACGGCTGTTGTACATAAATGACGTGGTCAGATGGCATACTTGAACGCTTCGGCGCCCCACCTCCAATGTGCTCCGCGATCGCACTTACAACAAACGTATTTAAACTAACTCCATCATGCTCAGCAGCGAAAGCAGCTTTCTTATGAAGGGTCTTCGGTAATCGAACTACAAACTTCCCACTGTATTCGATAGTATCCGCGGGCTCAGGAATGGGCAATCCGATTTCATGGCTCGCCTCCAGCCAATTCAGGGCGGCGTCCTCTAGCGCCGAAAGCGCTGCCTCGGGCGTGTCTCCAGTTGCCAGGCAGCCAGGAAACTCACGTATCTCCGCGCGAAACGTGCCGTCGTTCTCCGGCGTCAAGAGACGGCCGTATGGACGCTTGAGATACTCGCCCGCGTCGAATGCCCCGCTGTTGGTCTTGCGTCTAGCCGGCATCATCATCATCCCCGCTCAAGCGTTGTTCCCATTCAAGAATGTCTTCCTCCAGCTGATCCAAAATGGCGTTCTTCGTACCGATTGCCATATCGCGGCCACCGTGGTGCGGTATCGAAACTGGCGGTAGTAGGAACTCGCGACTTACCCACACAGGCTCCTTGCCCCGTTTGCCCATAAGCTCTCGCCCCAACTTTTTCGCGAATGACTCAAGATCCTTCGCCTTTTGCGGCGAGCGACGCTTGGATTTCAGTTCGCCCTTCAGCTTGGCCAGCTTCCTTGTATCCATGGTACTATACGCGATACCGCCCGATTCTGTTAAGAGGAACGTATGGCTGACCCCTGCGGCAATATGGGCACGCGGCATGACAGTACGCCAAGCCAACGGCTCGTCAATCCTGAGCCAAAGTCTTGGCTCATGGGAGATTACCTCCTGCCGCCGCGATAATCCGATCTCGCGCTCCGAAAGCTGAGGTCCATCTTGTGGCGGATGGCCGCCAAGAAGCACCCTGCCCGTGGGAGTCCGCTCGACCCGGCTGCGACACGGACCGAGCACATAGTCGAGCATCAGAAGCGGTCCCGGTATGAGTTTCGAGAGTGCTACGACAAACCTAGGCGACAAGATTCGCGATGGCCCGTACTGGCCTGCAATGTGCACAAATTGCAGATACTCAGTGGACACAGTTCCACTACCTCGCGTCCGGAGCTTCGCTGCATCGCCTAACTTACTCGATTTTATTGAGAAATTTGGCGCGCCCTGCAGGACTCGAACCTGCGACCCTCTGCTTAGAAGGCAGATGCTCTATCCGGCTGAGCTAAGGGCGCTGCGCGGGGGCGTTATAGCAGGGCTGCCGGGTTTGGGGAATTGTCGGTTGCCGGTCAGGGTTTGTGGATGAAGTTGTCGGCGTAGGCCTTGGGGCGGACGACGCGCTGGCGCGGTTCGAAGACCTGGTAGGTCAGGTCCTCGCGTTTGCAGTAGGCGATCGCCGCTTCCTTGGTCGGAAAGCGCAGCCGGACCTGCTGGTCGGTGTCGTCGGAGCCGACCCAGCCGATCAGCCGGTCGGCCTCCTTGCGCGAGCGCGGCTCGAACTCGACGAGCCATTCCTTGGTCTTGCGCCGGCCGGACTGTGTTGCGGTCTTGGCCGGTTGATAGATGCGCGCCTGGATCGCCATTGGCCCCTCGCCTGCCTCGTCGGTAGCGAATCTAGGCCTCTTCGGGCTCGGCCGCAAGCCAGCGGCGGCGGAGGGCGGGCCCGTGGACCTGCAGCCAGCGCAGCGGGATCACCGCGTTGGCGGCGACGATCCGCCCCTCCTCGAGCCAGGCGAAGGCGGTCTCGCGGGCGATCACGTGGCTGCGGATATCCTCGGTCTCGCCCTCGACGCCGTGCACGCCGCCGGCCTTGCGGCTGTCGATCCGGGCGATGAAGACGGTGGAACGCTCGGTGACGGCACCGGGCGAGGCGATATAGACGCCGATTCGCTCGAGCCGCAGGGCTTCGACCCCGGCCTCCTCGACGATCTCGCGCCGTGCCGTCGCCTCCGGCGCCTCGCCGGGCTCGAGCAGCCCGGCGACGCTCTCCAGCAGCCAGGGGCCCTCCTGGTGCTCGAGGCTGCCGGCGCGCAACTGCTCGATCAAGACGACCTGGTCGGTGAGCGGATCGTAGGGCAGGACGGCGGCGGCCTCGGGGACATGCAGGACCTCGCGGGTGACGACACCGCTCGTCGCCCCGTCGAAGCGACGATGCCGCAGCTTCAGCACCTCGAAGTCGAAAAATCCCCGATAGACGTGCTCGCGTCCGACGATCTGCACCGGCACGTCGTCGCCGCCGGCCTCGCCCTCGGCGAGGTCCGGCGCCGCAGCGCCGCGTTCGGGGCCGTTGCTCAAGCGAAGGCCTTGAAGGTGATCAGGGTGAAGGTGTCCTTCACGCCGGGCAGGGTCTGCACGGCACTGTTGACGAAGCGGCCGATATCGACCGACGCGTCCAGATGAAATTTCATGATCAGGTCGTACTGGCCGGAGACCGAGTAGACCTCGGAGACTTCCGCGATGCTCTGCACCGCGGCGTCGGCCACCTCGTAGGAGCGGCCGAGCTCGCATTTGACCAGGACGAAGATGGTCTGCACGGACGCCGCCTCCTGCTGCGCGCCTCAGGCGCTGACCTTGACCGGCACCGGCCGCAGCAGGAATGCCGGGACGTGATCGCCGAGCCCGACCACCGGCTCGTCCCGGCCGCCGTCGCGATGTCGCCCACCCGGCTTGGGCTCGGGTCGGCGCGGCGGCTGCACGCCCGAGCGATCCTCGGCCTCGGCCTCGGCCGGAGGGGCCGCCGCTTCGGGTGCCGCCTCGTCGGCTCGAGGCTTTGCCGCCCGGCGGCGCCGCTTGGGCTTGGCCTCCGCGGCCGTTTCGTCCGCGGCAGCATCGACGGCGGCTGCCGCGGGCGCCTCGCGCCCGGCCTCGGGCTCGGTTTCGGGCCGCCGCCGGCGGCGGCGCGGTGCCGGCGCCTCGTCGGCGGCGCGGGCCTCGTCTGCTGTCGCCATGGCCTCGCCCTCGGCCACCGGGCGGCGTCGCGCCGGGCGCTGCTGGCGGATCAACTCACCCGAAATACCTTCGATCGGCTGGCGCACGAGCTTCTGGCCGAGGAGCTTCTCGATGCCGGCCAGGTACTTGGCATCGTTGTCGTCGGCCATGGTGTAGGCCCGGCCCTCCTTACCGGCACGGCCGGTGCGACCGATGCGGTGGACGTAGTCGTCCGGATGGTAGGGCACGTCCAGATTGATCACCGCCGGCAGGTCGGCGACGTCGAGACCGCGCGCGGCGACGTCGGTGGCGACCAGGTAGTCGACCTCGCCCGCCTTGAACGCGTCGAGGGTCGCCTGACGCTGGCTCTGGTCGAGATCGCCGTGGATATCGCGGGCGTTGCGGCCCTGGCGCTGCAGGAACTTGTTGACCATCGAGACGTCGCGCTTGCGATTGCAGAAGATGATCGCACTGTCGATCTTCTCGATGTCGATCAGCCGGTCCACCGCCACACGGCGCTCGATCGCACTGATCGGCACCACCACGTCGACCACCTTCTCGGCCCGGGTCGAGGGCCGCGCCACCTCGATCTCGACCGGCTCGCGCAGGAACTTCTCGGCGAGCCGGCGGATTTCTTTCGGCATGGTGGCGGAGAAGAGCAGCGTCTGGCCGCGCCGGGTCATCAGCTGGAAGATGCGCTCGACATCCGGGATGAAGCCCATGTCGAGCATCCGGTCGGCCTCGTCGATGACGAACATCTCGACACTGGTCATCAGGATCTTGCCGCGATCGAACCAGTCGAGCAGCCGGCCGGGGGTGGCGATCAGCACGTCGACACCCTTCTCCAGCAGCTTTTCCTGTTCGCCCATGCCGACGCCGCCGATCAGGAGCGCCATGGTCAGGTTCAGATGCTTGCCGTAGGTCTCGAAGCTCGCCGAGATTTGCGTGGCGAGTTCGCGGGTCGGGCTCAAGATGAGCGAGCGCGGCATCCGGGCGCGCGCCCGGCCGGCGGCGAGCCGGTGCAGCATCGGCAAAGTGAAGCCCGCGGTCTTGCCGGTGCCGGTCTGGGCGATGCCGACAACGTCCTTGCCGGCGAGCACCACCGGGATGGCCTGCGCCTGGATGGGCGTCGGGACGACGTAGCCGACCTCGCGGATGGCTTGTTGGATTTCCTCGCGCAAGCCGAGCTCGGCGAAGGTCACATCGGGCTGGGGTTCGGTAGGTTGGGGTTCGGTCAAGAAGAGTCCTTGTCGCGCAAACGCGTTTGTTGCCGGGGATGTATGAATGGATACTGTCGTGTCAATGATTTCGGGTGCTCGTGGTGCCGCACCCGAGACGAAAAGTGCGGGTCGATGTCGCGACTTCCGCCAGCGGTGGCCGATCTGGCGGAACGATGACGGTTGCGCTAGTGTCCGGGGCAAGCGTTGCGGGGTGCCGACGCGATCTCCGAGGAGAGCATAGTCGAATGTTGAATGCCCGAGGCTCACTGCTCTTGGTCGTCGATGTGCAGGGCAGTCTCGCCCGGGCGGTCGAGGACGCGGCACGCTGCATCCACCGGACCCGGCTGCTGCTGGTCGCCGCGCGGCAGCTGCACGTCCCGGTCATCGTCTCCGAGCAGTACCCGGAAGGCCTCGGGCCCACCGATACGCGCCTGCTCGACCAGTTGACCGAGGCGATCGTGCTGCCCAAGCGCGCCTTTTCCTGCTGGCGCGAGCCGGTCTTGCGCGCCGCCCTCGAGGCCGCCGGCCGCCGACAAATCGTGGTCTGCGGGATGGAGGCGCATGTCTGCGTCCAGCAGACCGCCCTCGATCTCTTGGCCGCCGGCTTTTCGACCCATGTCGCCGCCGATGCCACGGGCTCGAGGCGCGCCGAGGACCGGACCCTCGGCCTCGAGCGCCTGCGCCGGCACGGTGCCGACATCGTCACTTCGGAGTCGGTCGTCTTCGAATGGCTGGAACGCAGCGACATCCCCGACTTCAAAGCCCTGGCCCCGCACATCAAGGCAAGCGGCGACGTGCCGGGTTGACCAACGAGCACAAACGGCCAGTCCGCCGTGCCATCGCAGCCTGGCCTACCCGCTCGGACATCACACTTGGCCGCCAGATCGCAACCGGCCCGGACTCTCAATGCAACAAATGCCGACACGCGACATCGCAGTTGCTTTAACCCAGCCAGCGTTCGCAGTACGTTCCGGACCTACGCGCACAAAAAATCCCTGCCTATCTGCTATAGCCTTGAAAGGGCCTTAAATGCTCGATAACGTAACGGGACGAGTCTAACCACTGACAGTGCGCTACCATGACTTTAATGCGTCCTGAAAGTTCAGAGGAGTCCGGGGATGGCGACGCCAGCTGATCGTTCTCGCGATACTAGCGAAGATAGCAATCAAACTCTTAAAGGCCTGCGAGACGAATGCCTGAACAACGAACAGTTCCTTAACTTACTAACCAATAATATTGCCGACGTTGCGGCTCAGAAAGTTGAACGCTTAAATGCCATCACGCGGAACCGCAACGCAGTATTTTTGACCGTTGGCGGCGCCCTGTTTGTGGCCGCATTGACTGGGGTCGTTACATTTGCATTTAGTTCACTTAAGCAAGTCATCCAAAGTGAGGCAGTTGCTCTTGCCAGGATCGAGGCTCAAGAGGCAGCGGGGACCGCTGCTGAACAACAACTTCACGTTCTCGTTCCAACAGTGGTTCGCGAGCAGGTCGATCTACAGGTCGAAGAAGCACGCAGTACATGGAATTCACTGAATGCGGCATTTCATCTTGACACTCTTTTGCAGGCGGCCGAAGAAAAAGAAGGATTTAGTGAAGACGAAGCTCGGCAGTCTATTCAACTTTTGACCCAAATGGCAGAAGATACACAGTTCAATCAATCACCCCAAGCCTTAAGATTACTCCAACGATCAATAGAGAATTTCCAGAGCGCTGATCGTGACGACCTAGTTCAGCTTTTAGAGCCGCTTTATTCTGACCAGATGCTCGATAAATGGGAAATTACAGCTCGCATGACTGAAAGTATTGGGCGCAAACTTATTACTTTTCCAGTGCTACCCGTTGAAGTTGGCCGAGGAAAAATGTACGAGGAGTGGGTCACCTTGCTCGATAGATACTATAGATATGCGGACGCCACGCGCAGGCATCGGTATCCTGAAGTTCCGTACGTTTACGATCTTATAATCGCATGCATGGAAAAGGAAGCTGACGCAGTCCTGGAGGCCCTAACAGCTCGCGCTAGAAGTTTTACAGAATCTGAGCTCAATTTTGCTGTAACTGTGGCAACGAGTTTACTCGCCGAATCATGGCAGCTACAGCCAAACGAAGAAACAGCCCTTGCAAAAGATCGGCTTACTGAATGCATTGAAAGGGTGAGAGGATTTGATGACAAGGGTATTTTTTCACGAGCAACGACCCAAAGTAACGATATTTAGCAATTGTGCATTTAGTGTTTTAGAAGTGTTCATTTATATTACCACTTTATTTGGCTGTTCGTGGACACGAAAATCTTGGACCCCGGGCGAGATCCTCTTGAGACCATCTTTCGTTAATCCGGTGGGGCGCGGGGAGGATCATCCTCCCCGCTCTCCTTCTTTTTCAATGCCTTAAACCAGCCGCCCCTTTTTCTGCTTGAGCTGCATCGCCTCGCCGCGGCGGCCGGAGATGGTGCCTCGGTTGACGCCGAGCCAGCCGATTTCGCCGAAGAGGCGGCCGTGTTCGATTTTGGGGCAGCGGTCCATGACGACGTCGAGGCCGGCGGCTCGGGCCTTGGCGGCCGCCTCGTCGTGGCGGACGCCGAGTTGCAGCCAGAGGACCTTCGCACCGATCTCGATGGCCTTGTCGGCGATCGGCGGGACGTCGGCGGACTTGCGGAAGACATCGACCATGTCGGGAGGCTCGGGCAGGTCATCGAGGCTGGCGTAGACGGTGCGGCCGAGGATGGTCTCGCCCGCACTTCGCGGGTTCACCGGGTCGACGACGTAGCCCTTGTTCTGCAGATAGAGCATGGCGAAGTAGGAGGGCCGCATCGCGTTGGTCGAAGCCCCCACCATGGCGATGCGCTTCACCTGCTCGAGGATGCGGCGGATGTCGGTGTCGGCGTAGGTGAGGCGCTGTTCGGTCATGGCTGGTCCGCGGTTTTCGCGTGGTCGGCGAGCCAGCGCACGGTGAGGTAGAAGACGGGGGTGAAGAGGAGGCCCGCCAGGGTCACGCCGATCATCCCGAAGAAGACGGCGGTGCCGAGGGCCTGGCGCAGCTCGGCACCCGGGCCTTGCGCCAGGAGCAAGGGCACGACGCCGAGGATGAAGGCGAGCGAGGTCATCAGGATCGGCCGCAGGCGGGTGCGCGCCGCGTCGATCGCCGCCGCGCGCGGCGCCAGGCCGTCCTCGTCCTCGGCACGCTTGGCGAACTCGACGATCAAAATGGCGTTCTTGGCGGCCAAGGCGATCAGCACGATGAAGCCGGTCTGCACCAGGACGTTGTTGTCGATGCCGCGCAGGTTGATGCCGAGCAGGGCTGCCAGCAGACACATCGGCACGATGAGGATGACCGAGAACGGCAGGAGCCAGCTCTCGTAGAGGGCGGCGAGGACGAGAAAGACGAAGACGACCGAGAGCGTGAAGGCGATCAGCGTGGTGTCGCCGGCGAGCTTTTCCTGCAGCGCCAGCTCGGTCCATTCGAAACCGAAGCCGTCGGGCAGAACGTCGGCCGCGACCGCCTCGACCCGCTCGATCGCCTGGCCGGTGCTGATGCCGGGGGCGGTCGCCCCCTGCACCTCGGCGGCGGTGAAGAGGTTGTAGCGCGGCACGCGGTAGGGGCCGCTGCGTTCCTCGAAGCGGGCGACGGAATCGAGCGGCACCATCGCACCGTTGGTGGATCGGGTGGCGTAGCGGCGGATTTCGGCGAGCTCGTCGCGGAACCGGCCGTCGGCCTGTGCGGTGACCCGGTAGGTGCGGCCGATGAAGTTGAAGTCGTTGACGAAGGCGGATCCCAGATAGACCTCGAGCGTCTCGGTCACCTGTTCGGCCGGCACGCCGAGCTTTTCGGCGCGGACCCGGTCGATATCGGCGAAGATGCGCGGCGTGCGGGTGTTGTAGAGGGTGATGACCTCGGCGAGGCCGTCGGTCTCGTCGAGGGCACCGACCAGCTCGTTGGTCGCCGCTTCCAGCGCCACCACGCCCTGGGCTTCGCGGTCCTGCACGTAGAGCTTCCAGCCGCCGGTCGTGCCGATGCCGCTGACCGGCGGTGGGGCGATGACGAAGATTTCGGCTTCCCGGATCGTGGCCAGGCTGGACTGCGCGTCGCGCAGTACCGCCGAGGCGCCGGCTTCGGGTGCCGTGCGCTCGGCGAAGGGCTCGAGGATGGTGAAGATGGCACCGGCATTGGGGGCGTTGGTGAAGGTGGCCCCGTCCAACCCGGCGAAGCCCACGGCGTGCGCCACGTGCGGCAGGTCGAGCAGCCGGTCGATCGCTTCCTGGAGCACCGCGTCGGTGCGGGCGAGTGCGGCACCGGGTGGCAGCTGGACGACGGTGATCAGATAGCCCTGGTCCTGCTGCGGCACGAAGCCGGAGGGCGTGTTGACGAACCGCTCGGCGGTCAGCGCCAAAAGGCCGGCATAGACGACGAAGGCGAGGACCGCGACGCGCAGCAGGCGGGCGGTCACCTTGCCGTAGCCGTCGATCGAGGCCTCCATCAGCCGGTCGAAGCCGCGATTGAAGGCGCGCAGCGGTGCGGTGATCCGCCACTGGCTGGTCTCGCCTTCCGGCCTGAGCAGGATAGCGCAGAGCGCCGGGCTCAAGGTCAACGAGACGAGGGTCGAGATGACGGTGGAAGCACTGATCGTCACCGCGAACTGGTAGAGGAACCGGCCCGGGATGCCGGTGATGAAGGCGGCCGGGACGAAGACGGCAACCAGCACCAGGCTGGTGGCGAGGAGGGCCCGGCCGACCTCGTCCATGGTCCGCCTGGCGGCGTCACGCGGGGCCATGCCGTTCTTGATCAGCCGGGTGCTGTTCTCGACCACGACGATGGCGTCGTCGACGACGATGCCGATGGCGAGCACCAGGCCGAAGAGCGAGAGGTTGTTGAGCGAGAGCCCCATCGCCGCCATGACGGTGAAGGTGGCGATCAGCGAGACCGGGATGGCGACGAGCGGCACCAGTGCTGCCCGCCAGCTCTTGAGGAAGACCAGGACGACGAGCGCGACCAGCAGCAGCGACTGGACCAGCGTGCGGTAGACCGCCTCGATCGAATCCTCGATGTAGGCCGTGGGGTTGTAGACGATCTCGTAGGCGACGCCGGGTGGGAAGCGTTCGGCCAGCTCGGCCATGACCGTTTTCAGCTCGGCCGCCGTGTCGAGCGCGTTCGAACCCGGCCGCTGCGAGACGAGGATCGGCAGCGCCGGATCGCCGTCGAGATAGCCGATGGTGCCGATAGTCTCCGCGCCGAGTTCGACCCGGGCGACGTCGCCGAGGCGGGTGATGCGGCCATCGACGCCCTGCTTGACGACGATGTCCTCGAAGGCGTCGGGGTCGACCAGCCGGCCGCGCGTCTCCACCGCGAGCTCGAAGGCGCCGGGCTCGGGCACCGGCGGTTCGCCGAGCGTGCCGGCGGCGATCTGCACGTTGTCGACGCGCACCGCATCGACGATCTCGCCGGCGGTGAGCTCGAGGGCCCGGGCGCGATCCGGATCGATCCAGATGCGCATCGAGTAGGCGCGCTCGGTGCCCAGCGTGGCACTGCCGACGCCGTCGATCCGCGCCAGCCGGTCGACCACCTGGGTCGAGGCGTAGTTCGAGAGGAAGAGCGGATCGCGACTGCCGTCGGGCGAGACGATGTGGATCACCATCATCAGGTCCGGTGTCGTCTCGCGCACGTCGATACCGAGGCGGCGGACGGTTTCCGGCAGCCGCGGCTCGGCGATGGCGACGCGGTTCTGGACCAGGACCTGGGCGAGATCGAGATCGGTGCCGAGAGCGAAGGTGATCGAGATGGTCAGCCGGCCGTCGCCCGTCGATTCCGACTGCAGATAGAGCATGCCCTCGATGCCGTTGATCTGCTGTTCGAGCGGCTGGGCCACGGTATCCGCCATGATCTCGGCGGACGCACCCGGATAGGTCGCACTCACCTCGATCGTCGGCGGGGCGATGGTCGGGTATTGCTGGACCGGCAGGAAGAAATAGCAGACACCACCGACGAGCGTGAGCACCAGCGCGATGACCGTCGCGAAGATCGGCCGGTCGACGAAGAGATGGGTCCAACGCACCGGCTGCTCAGCCCTGGACGTCGTCGGGCTCGATGCTGCCCTCGACGGGGGTGACCTGAACACCGGGCCGGACCCGGGAGAGCCCGTTGATGACGACCCGCTCGTCCGCTTCGAGGCCGTCACGGACGATCCTGAGCCCGAATTCGCGCGGGCCGGGGCGGATCCGGCGCTGCTCGATCGTGTCGTCTTCGCCCAGGACCATCACGGTGCGTTCGGCCTGCTGGGCGCTGATCGCCGCATCCGGGATCAGCATCGTCTCGTAGCGCGGCGACCCGGGGATGCGCACGCGGGCGAAGAGGCCCGGCGTGAACAGGTCGTCCGGGTTGTCGAACACGGCGCGGGCGCGGATCGTGGCACTCTCGGGCAAGAGCTCGTTGTCGAGGAAGTCGAGACGGCCGTCGTGCGGCCAGCCCTCCTCGTCGATCAGGCGGAGCTGGGCCGGTGTCTCACCTTCGCGATTGGCGAGCATCTCGCCGCTGTCGGCGGCCCGCTGATAGGCGAGGTATTCGGCCTCACCGAGTTCGAAGAGGAAGTGGATGGGGTCGGTCGAGACGATGGTCGAGAGCAGGGTCGGCGATGTTCCCGAGGCGCTGACGAGGCTGCCGACATCGACCCGGCTGTCGGAGATGCGGCCGGCGATCGGGGCGGTGATCGTCGTATAGTCGAGATCGATCTCGGCGCTGTGGACGGCAGCCTCGGCGGCGCCGACGGCGGCTTCGGCTTCCTGCCGTTCGGCGACCCGCTGGTCGTAGGTCGCGCGCGGGATGTTGTCGTCCTCGACCAGCTCGGCGGCGCGCTGCTCCTCGACCCGGGCGAGCGCCAGCTGCGCCTCGGCGTCGGCGAGATCGGCGCGCGCGCTGGCGAGGGCCGCCTCGAACGGCGCATCGTCGATACTGAACAGACGTCGGCCTTCCTCGACCACAGCACCTTCGGCGAAGTCGATCGTCTCGATATAGCCGGAGACGCGCGGCCGGATCTCGACCCGCTGAACGGCGGCGAACCGGCCGGTGAACTCGTCCCATTCGACGAGCTCCTTCATCAGTGGCGTCGCGACGGTCACCTCGGGCGGCTCGTCGTTGCCGGCGGACCGGCGGTCATCGCCGCCGTCGTCACAGGCCTGGAGCAGCAGTAGGGCACCGAGCAGCAGCGGGAGTCGTCGCCGGCTCAAGCAGGCACCGCGAGCAGCGGGCGATGCGCGCGGCGCAGCACGGCTTCGGTGGTCGAGCCCCTGAGCGCGTCGAGAAAGCCGTGCCGGCCTTCGGTCGCCATCACGATCAGATCGGCGTCGACCTGATCAGCGGCAGCGACGATCGTGTCGACCACGGCGCCCTGCAGGGTCAGCCGCTCGGTGCGGTCGGTCAGCCAGGCCGGCAGATCGAGGGCGGGCGAGGTGTCGTGCGTGCCGATATGCAGGATGTGCAGCCTGGCTTCCTGGGCATCGAGAAGCTCGATCAGGCTGACCGCGGCCTGCAGCGCCGCCACCGGTGAGGGGTAGAGATCGACCGGGATCAGCAGGCTGGCGAGGTGGAGTTCGCCCGTTGCCGGATCGACGAAGCCGCGGGTGCCGTGCGGCAGAAAGAGGGTGGCGAGCCCGCTCTTCTGTGCCACCTGCTCGGCCACCGAGCCCTTCAGCCAGCGCGGCAGACCTTCGCGCGCCGCGGTGCCGAGGACCACCAGATCGGCCTCGTGGCGCTCGATGAAGTTCACCACACCGCTCACCGTGGTATTGCCGGCGAGGTCGATCTTGCTCACCCGACAACCGACCGCCTCTTCGACGCTCTCGGGCGCAGCGCCCAGATCGAGCAGCCCCCAGTTGGCCAGCGTGTCGCGCACGCCGGGAAAGGCCTCGCGCCGGGCCTCGTCGGCGAGTTCGTCCTGCTCGTTGTGCAGGATCGTGAATCGGCCCTTGCTCGCGACCGCGAGCTTCAAGCCGTGCGCGAAGGCGCTGATCCCGGCCTTCTCGTAGTCGGTCGGGTGGATGATGTTCTGGAAGGTCTGCTTCATGGCACGCTCTCGGCTCGGCCAGACGTTCAGCTCGGCCACACGGGGCGACGCTTTTCGACGAAGGCGGCCAAACCTTCGGCAAAGTCGTCACCGATGGCGTTCTCGACGATCACCTCGGTGGTGAAGCCGTAGGCCTCGGCGGTCGGCATCGACTGTTGGCGATAGAAGGCCCGCTTGCCGAGGGCAAGGGCCTGCTTCGGCTTGTCGACCAGCCGGGCGACGAGCGCTGCCACCGCATCGTCGAGGGCTTCCTTGCCGACCACGCGATTGACGAGGCCGAGCCGGTGCGCCTCGGCCGCATCGATGAAATCACCGGTGAGCAGCATCTCCATCGCCGCCTTTTGCGGGATGTTGCGGGCGAGTGCCACCATCGGTGTCGAGCAGAAGAGCCCGTATTTGATGCCCGAGGTGGCGAACCGGCTCTCGGCCGTGCAGATGGCGAGGTCGCAGGCGGCGACCAGCTGGCAGCCGGCGGCGGTGGCGATGCCGTCGACCTCGGCGATCACCGGCTGCGGCAGGGCCTGCAGCTTCAGCATCATCGCCGAGCAGTGGGCGAAGAGGGCCTGGATCGCGGGTGCGGTCCGCTCGTCGCCCATCTCCTTGAGGTCGTGGCCGGCGCAGAATGCCTTGCCGCTGCCGGCGAGCACGACCACCCGGGCGGTGGGCGAGGCGGCGATGTCGTCGAGGGCGTCGTGCAGCGCGTCGAGCAGCGCCTTGCTCAGGCTGTTGAAGGCGGCCGGGCGGTTCAGGGTGAGCCGGACGACGCCGTCGGTCTCGGCCCGCAACAGGAGGGATTCATCGGTCATCGTCGGCCTCGCTCCGGTGGCTTGGCGAACAGCGTCAGCTCGGGCGGGCGAGCCGGGTCTCGACCAGCTTCGCCCAATAGCTGACGCCCAGCGGCAGGGCTTCGTCGTTGAAATCGTAGTGCTGGCTGTGCAGGAGGGCCGGACTGTCGCCGATGCCGCTGCCCATCCAGATATAACTGCCGGGCACGGCCTCCAGCATGAAGGCGAAATCCTCGGCCCCCATCACCGGTGCCGGGTTGCGCTCGACCTTGTCGTCGCCGACCACGAGGGCGGCAACCGCGGCACCGATCGCCGCCTCGCGCGGATGATTGACGGTCGGCGGGTAGCCGCGGCGGTAATGGATGGAGGCCTCGAGGCCGAAGCTCCGGGCGATGCCGGTTGCGACCTCGCCGAGCCGTGCCTGCACCCGGTCGCGGGTCTCGGGCTTGAAGGTCCTTACGGTACCGACCAGCAGCGCTTCCTCCGGCACGACGTTGAAGGTGTGGCCGGTGTGGATCTGCGTCACCGAGAGGACGGCGTTGTCCAAGGGATCGGTCTCGCGGCTGACGATGCACTGCAGGCCCAAGACGATCTGTGCCGTCACCACCACCGGGTCGAGGCCCATATGGGGCATCGCCGCGTGGCAGCCGCGGCCCTTGACGGTAACGCGGAACTCGTCCGAGGCGGCCATCGCCGGACCCTCGCACATCGCGAACGTCCCGGTCGGCAATGCCGGCCAGTTGTGCAGCCCGTAGATGTCGGAGACCGGAAACCGCTCGAACAGCCCGTCCTCCATCATCGCCTTGGCCCCGGCCCGCCCCTCTTCGGCGGGCTGGAAGACGAGATAGACCGTGCCGTCGAAATTGCGGGTCTCGGCGAGGTACCTGGCGGCACCGAGCAGCATCGCGGTGTGGCCGTCGTGGCCGCAGGCGTGCATCTTGCCGGGCCTCGTCGAGGCGTGCGGGGCACCGGTCGCTTCCTGAATCGGTAGCGCGTCCATGTCGGCACGAAGGCCGATCCGCCGGTCGCTGCTGCCGGCCCGGATCACGCCCACCACGCCGGTCTTGCCGATGCCGGTGTGCACCTCGTCGACGCCGAACGCGTGCAGCTTGTCGGCGACGAACGCCGCCGTCTCGATCTCCTCGTAGGCGAGTTCGGGGTGCATGTGCAGATGCCGACGCCAGGCGGTGAGCTCGGTCTTGTAGTCGGCGATGCGGTTGATGATCGGCATGAGCGGTCCCGGTTGCGCCAAAAGCGGCGACTTCTTAAGAGGTAACGCGAATGTGCGGCGGCGGGCGGCATCTGGCAAGCCGCCGTCGCTCGGCTGCCGAGAAATCCGGGCCGAGAAATCCATGCAAGGAGACAGGCGATGATCAGGTCGGGACTGAAGACTGCGGCCTTCGCCGCACTGGTGAGCGGCCTTCTGGCCGGCACGGCGATGGCCGAGGGAGCCCGGGTGGGCGCGCTCATTCCGCTCACCGGCGGGCTGCAGGCCTACGGCGAGAGTTCGCTCAACGGGATGCGCCTCGCGATCAAGGAGGTGAACGAGGCCGGTGGCGTGCTCGACGGCGAGGTCGAGCTCGTGGTCGGCGACACCCAGACGCGTGCGCAGCCCGCGATCGACGCCGCGATGCGCCTCGTCTCGGTCGACGGGGTGGTCGGTATTCTGGGCGCCCTCTCCTCCGGCAACACCATCCCGGTCGCCACCAGCGTCGCGAAGGCGAACGAGATCCCGCAGATCTCCAATGCCTCCACGGCGCCGGCCATCACCACCCTCGACGACGACGACTTCATGTTCCGCACCGTGCCGTCCGACGCCTATCAGGGCGTCGTCCTCGCCGACCTCGTCGAGCGGGCCGGTGTCGAGAGTGTCGCCATCCTCTACGTCAACAACGACTACGGCCTCGGTCTCGCCGAGAGCTTTGCCGAGAGCTACGGCGGCACGGTGACGAGCTCCGCCGCCTTCGAGCCGAACAAGGCCTCCTATCGCGGCGAGCTGCAGGGTGCCGCCGGCGATGACCCCGAAGCGCTGCTGCTCATCGCCTATCCCGACGACGGCGGCCTGCTCATCCTTCGCCAGTCGATCGAGGAGGGCTTCTTCGACAAGTTCGTCTTCACCGACGGGATGAAGACCACCCAGCTGGTCGAAGACATCGGTGCTGCGTTCATGGAAGGCATGTTCGGCACCGCACCGGCCAGCCCGGAGAGCGAGGCCGGCGACCTCTTCGCCGCCGCCTACGAGGCCGAATACGGCGAGCTGCCCCCCCTGCCCTTCATCGACAGTGCCTATGACGCCGCCATGATCATGGCGCTGGCGATCGAACAGGCGGGTGCCGCCGACGGGGTCGCCATCCGCGACGCGATCCGCGAGGTGGCCAACGAGCCCGGCGAGATCATCCTCCCCGGCGAATTCGCCAAGGCCAAGGAGCTGATCGCCGCCGGCACCGAGATCAACTACCAGGGTGCTGCCGGCGACCACGAGTTCGACGAGAACGGCGACGTCAAGGGCACCTTCGAGCACTGGGCGGTCCTCGACGGGTCGATCGCCACGGTCGAAATGCTCCAGTAGTCGAGAACACGAGGCAGTAATGTGGGGAGGCGGCGGCCTCCCCACGCCCCTCCGTTCCTTTTGTTGGGTGACCAGTTCTCGCGTCGCCGGTGCCTATCAGGCGAGCAGCGCGCCGGCTGGCGCACGCACAAGAAAAGCAATCGCCCATGTTCAGGGACGCCGAATAGCGGCCTTTGCGAAAGCAACAGGCAGATTTGTTTTCTGCCAAAATACGGGCAGGAACCCGATTTAAAAAGGCTGCGAAATTTCAGCTAAATTTGTGACCCGACCATCGAGTATTCCATCATAGCTTTGTCGAAGCCACTGTCGACGCAACGCATCCACATGCTGGAACTCTTTCCGATCGTCTCTACTTCGCAATCCAACAAAAAACTTTTCCCAATGTCGAAAACCAATACACGAATCAGAGTACCTGAAGTACATACGCGATCGCTCAGGACCGAAAGACTTGACAAATGCAATCAACGCTGTCATGTCAGCGGCAACGACTTCTCGTTCAAAGCTAAGCGCCTCCTGTACAGAGGCGTACCGTTTCGCTTGAAGCGCAATGCAGATTTCAATATAGAACAATTCACCGAAGAGTCTTCGCCAATAAGCCGCTCCAGCCGGCGACGCATACACGACGCTATCGTTCGAGAATGAGTTGGCATCAAAACCCGATGAACTCCAAACCAATGACCTCTCTCGCCAGAGCAAATCATTCATTCCTATTAAAAACTCAACCTGATCGCAGCCTGCCGCCTGCAGTAGTAACTTGAGCTCATTGAAGTTCATTTCACCTTCATGCCGCTCGATAAGAAAATATAATATCCACCATTTGACAAAAGAAATCTTGCGCCGCCTTTCTTCAACGAAATACAAATCACAGAAAATCGCATCGTCGCAACGAAATTCCTCATTTAAAAAATACGCGCCCACGATCTCGCTTACTTTCAACCTGTTCGGATCAAATTCAGTACCCTTGCTTTTTACAAGCTTCTCGACAAAATTATTAAAACCAATTAAGGCACTCCTTACATCGAGTCCGCAGGAACCCCGCATTGCTTCGTCCAGTTCTTTCCCGTGAGTTTCAACTAGTTGAAAGAATCGAGCAGCTAAACCTTTCGCCTCCGGGATATTCAAATGCCGTAACGCGAAGTTCAATCTGCCGCGAAGCACATTCGATATACGCGGCGCGCAATGATCAACGCGCTCGAAATGATCGGTAGTGATTACAGAAAGTTGTGATTTTGTATACGGCCTCATGGGAATAAGTGTCAAAATTCCAGTTGACCGTGTAATATCGGAAAAAAGGCGGAGAGTTTGCTGTTGCAAATAGGGATGCAAAGGGTCAATGTTATCCACTACTAAAAGCTTATGGCGAATGTCTGCGTGCAATGGAGGCCAGCCGCGCGCCCAGATAAGCAACAATGTATTGTACCATATCCAGTCAAAGGCGGAAAAATTTGAAATCATCTCTAAGCGTCTTTGAAATAAAAAATTGTACACTTTATCTGAAGTCATATCGGCGACCGGCTGTCCTTTCGATGCGGCGGTTATGTAACCTGCAAACTTATTCAGAAAGCTCGGAAATCCATCTATATGTCCCGTTACGTGTGTTGCATAGGCCCTATTGGATACGATCCAAGGATAAAAGCCGTTTATCTCTTGACTTTCCGTGACAGATAGAGGTATCGAAGCGCGAATAACTTCTGAAATGTGACCAAAAAATCGATTGGCCATCTTAGGTAGTTCTTGTTCTTCGTCTTTTCGATGATCCCAGTTATTAAAATCGAAGATTGCAGAGAACGCATCCTCGAACTTTCCAAGCTGCTTAAGCACATATCGGATGGTGGTGCTTTTCCCAGAGCCACGTCCTCCCAAAATTACAGTTGGTCGGTTTAGACTATAGGGCTCGGGGAATTGTGGGAAAAGCTGATAAAGGAGCTCTTTTTCATAGTCGTATGGGTGCACGATCTTTTCGGTTTGAGTTCGATTTTTGGGATCGTACCTAAAACGATACTTACCGCGAACGTATGGGAAATCATCAGGCCTTGCATCAAAGTCAACAAAAAAAACTTGCAAGAAAGCATTTACAATACGTGCTGTATCTTGATCCGTGAATTTTTTCATTTGTGTCGATCCTTTAAACTCTGGTGGTCTGTCAGATGCTTAGAAAAGGCCAAAGAGCTCTCCTAGTTTTATGGCGCCCGCCACGGCGGCCATTTGCGAGAGCAAAACACCAACAAAGAAATAGAATGCACAGCAAATTGCTAAAAATGCTGCAATTCGTGGCACAAAACTGATTAAAAGTGCTTGGGTGAGTGCGCGCTCGTATGCTTCCGTGGCGTGCTGCGTGACTTCTTCGCTACCTTCAGAAGGCACTTGCTGCTGGGCCTTTGATGCAATGATCTCCTGGCGGAGGCGCTTTATCTCTGCGTCGCGGGGAGCGCGAAGTATTGGGAGCACGGCAATAATTGTAAAACAGATCAAATACGACAAAAGAAAGGTGGTCGAGGAAAAATAAATCCGGGCGACATTGATTGGGATCTGGATTATTTCCTGGTCGAGAATGTGAAGGGTAGTTTCAGCAAGTGAGTTATTCTGATGGGTAAGAAATCGCGCTATCGGTGGCAGCAAAAGGAATACACCGGCATTGAATAGCAACAAGCGCTGCCTATGCAATGCCTGCATCATTTTCAGGTCGGGCTGGCGTAGGATTCTATAGAACAGTCCCATTAACCGCCGCTTCCCAGCTTGCGGAGAACTGATGCCTCTGTTGCGCCCTTTACCGACTGTCGTCAAGCGGACAGATAATTGCCGGTCATCATCCCCGGGATAAAGAGCTGCACTAATTGACGAGGCATCGACGAACATCAAGGATCGCCGGACAACTCGTCGAAGAATGCCTTGTCGGCCTTCAGGCCGGTAGGCGGGTACTGCTCCAGTTCACGGACGATCTCGTCGATCCGCTCCTTCAACGGCCGGCGGCTCCGCTTCAGCTCGTTCTCGACCGCCTGCCGCACCGCCGCCGTCAGGCTGATCCCGCGCTCGGCCGCGAGCTTGCGCACCGCCGCGTCCGTCGCCGGATCCTTGATGTGAAACGCCATGCGGGCATCTCGTCTATACTGGATCAGTGACAGGTGTAGATCGGAACCGAAACCACCGCAAGCAATCCCGGGTTTTCGCCTCGGCTATTCGCTCACGGCTCGCGCCAGATCGGCCGCGGCGGACGCTCCGGCAGCAGGCCCTCCGGCCGGTAGATCAAGATCACCTGCAGCAGTACCCCGATCAGCAGCACGCGCAGCGCACTCGCCTGGGTGACGTATTCCGCCGGCAGCTGGTTGGTGACGAACTGGGTGCCGGCCCACACCCCCCAGATCACGAACGCCCCGAGGATGGCGCCACGGTTGTTGCCGCTGCCGCCGGCGATCAGCATCACCCAGACGATGAAGGTGGCGAACACCGGATCGAACGCCTCGGGGCTGATGAAGCCGACGAAATGCGCATAGACCGCCCCGGACAGCCCCATCAGCGCACAACCGATGACGAAGGCCTGCAGGCGGAAGACCAGGCTGTCCTTGCCCATCGCCCGGGCCGCCGCCTCGTTGTCGCGGATCGCCCGCTGCACGCGGCCCCAAGGTGCACGGTAGATCCGCTCGAGCCCCCAATAGACGACGGCGAGGAGCAGCAGGACCAGCGCCAGCAGCACCAGCGCGTTCTCCCCGGGCACCACGCCGTCGAGCGGCCGCGGGATGCCGGCGATGCCGCGCACCCCACCCGTCAGCCATTCCTCGTTCTTGAGCACGAGCCGGACGATCTCGGCGATCCCGATCGAGGCGATGGCGAGGTAGTCCGAGCGCAGGTTGAGGGTGACGATCCCGATCATGAGGCCGAGCACGGCGGCGATCGCCATGGCCGCGAGAAAGCCCAGGGGCCAGGGCAGGCCGAACCCGCCGAGATGTGCGGCCGAGACCGATGTGGTGACGATCGCACTGGTGTAGGCGCCGATCGCGAAGAAGGCCGCCACACCGACATTGAGCATGCCGGCGAAGCCCCACTGCACGTTGAGCCCCTGCGCCAAGAGGGCATAGACACCGGCAAAGGTGAGAAAAAAGACGAGGTAGCTGAACAGCCCGGCCCCGGTCATCTCAGGTGCTCCTGCCGGCAAACAGCCCGGTCGGGCGAAACAGCAGCAAGACGACGAGAATGGCGAACGGTACCACGGGGCTGTATTCGGTGGGCAGGACCAGGGTCGACAGCTCCATCATGATGCCGATGATGAAGCCCCCGGCGATCGCCCCCATCGGCTTGCCGATCCCCCCCAAAATGGCGGCGGCGAAGCAGGCGAGCAGCAGAAACCAGCCCATCTCCGGCTGCAGCCGTGTGTCCATCGCCAGGAAAACGCCGGCGAGCGCCGCGAGCCCGCCGCCGATCACCCAGGTCCAGACGATCACCCGCTCGGTGTCGATACCCGAAAGCCGGGCCAGCGTCGGATTGTCCGCCATCGCCCGCATTGCCTTGCCGATCTTGGTCCGCCCCAAGAAGAGATGCAGCCCGATCACGATCCCGAGCGTGGTCAGGATGATCCCGAGCTGATCCCACTTGTAGCGGAGGCCGGCAAACCGCTGCGCCATGACGATCTGGCTCGAATACATGTAGGTCCCGGTCCCCCAGACGATCTGGATCAAGGAACGCAGGATCAACGCCGCCCCGAACGACGAGATCAGACTGATGATCGGCCGGCTCTGGCGAAACCGCCGAAACAACACCCGATCGATCACCATCGCGGCGAAAATCGTCGCCGGCACCGCCGCCGCGATCCCCAGCCAGAAGGGCAAGGCCAGCTGCGTATAGATCAGAAAACAGACATAAGCGCCCAAGGTCATCAGATCGCCATGCGCGAAATTGGCGAACCCCAGAATCCCGAACGTCAACGTCACACCCACCGCGCCCAAGGCAATGATCGAGCCCAAAAGCGTCCCATAAAGCAGCAGCTGCAAAATCTCGATCAACACGAACCTCAGCACCCCGAAGCCGACCCTGAACCCCGCTTAACGAGGCAGGCCACGCCCGGCAAGGACGAGGGGCAGCCAGATGACAAGAGCTAAGGGGAGGCAGTACCTCCACTTGACCCCGCCGATATCTTTAGTTGGATGGCATAGCGTGCGAAGCGCCGTCGCCAAGTGCTTAAGCCGGCAGGAAATTCAGGTCGACCAGCGCCTGCCGCAGGCAGGTTTCGAAAAACCGAAAAGCCGCCAAGCGCCGGAGGGCCTCGAGGTCGACGCGCTCACCCAAGTCCTCGCGCGGCGGCGCACGCCGCTGCCGGCGACGACGCCCACCAAAGGCTGCAGCGCATGCGGCTTCGAGCACGGCCTTGGGGTCGAGGAGCGCCTCGATCTGTCCCGTCGTGTGCGGCAATCCCAACTGCTGGTTCTCCAGCCGAGAGCCGAGTGACGCCCGCAGAGCATCTGGGTCACACAGCATCCAGGCCTCAGTCTCGTGAACTGGCACGACGCGGACAACCTGCGCACCCGCGTTGACTGGCAGGGCCATCGCAACCGGAGCGATCCGTTCGCGGTAAGCCCGTTGAAGGTCGCCCTTGCCGTCGGCGTGAAGAAAGGCGAGGTGATACTCGGTGCAATGCTGTGTGGCGTGCTGTCGCTGCGCGTCCAGATCCCGCTCGCCACGACCGATTGGCAGGAAGGGCTGTTGAATGACAACCGGTTCCACTCCGCGCTGCAGCAGATCTTGCATGATTCGACGACAAACCGGCTCCAAAAAGGGCCAATCTGTTTTCCCTTCGACGTCACGAAAATAGGCCGCAACCAAGTATCTCATGCAGCCCGTTCGGCCTGCTCGTAGGCTTCAAGAAACTGCTCTATTCGCCGTCTTGTCGCTTGATGGGATTTTCGGTCGTCGCCGAACAGTTCTTCCTGGTCCATCAACTCGTACGGCTCCATGATCGTGCAACTGGCCAAGGAGCCGGGCATGCCGGGCTCGACGACGTCGGACCTGCTAGCGAGAATAATCGATCGCCGCACAGCATTCGCGGCGATCGACGAATGGGTGTTCACGATGATTTGCCGGAAAGGTCGATCAACGTCGACAAGATCGCTGGTCGGGTCGGTGCACGCCTCCTCCAGAAACTGCATCAGCCTCTGCAAACGGGTCTGGTGGACCCCATTCTCCGGCTCCTCGAAGCAGAGCACGCCCTGGTGTCGCGGATCATGCAGGAGTGTGAGCAGCGCGAGAATGCGTAGGGTACCATCCGACAAGACCCTCGAATTGAAGATCTGGCCGTCGCGCATCGTGACCTCGAGCCGATATTCGCGCCTCTCCTCGTCACGCACCACGGCGAGATCGGTGACCCCGGGCACCAAGGCCACGAGGTCGGCCCGAATGTCGCTCAGCGCCCCATCGGGGCTTTCCGTCGTTGCCGTCTCGGCCCGCACGCGGTAGAGGACCGCCGCAACGTTTCGTCCGTCCCGCTCCAGCATCTCCGGCGCATCGGTCGGGCTCGGCAGCCGCTCCGCCGCCGCATCGAGCTGGAGATAGCGAAGCCCCGCCAGCTCTCGGCGCAACGCGTATAGATGCGGGAACTCCTGGACGGTGGTGATGCTGGACAAGACTGAGGCATGCGCGCGCTGAGCCGCATATTCTCGAACTCTTCCCTGCTTACCGTCCTGGCGAAGGAAAAACAGTCGTCGCTCTTCTTGCTCGTTGGTCTCTAGGAAGTCGGTTCGCCTTACTGCCCGCTCTTTTGCGAAGAACTGGGCTTTGAACTCTTTGGCTATCGGATGGCCATAGGGAAGCCATCGGTCGTCTTTCTTTGCGATCGATGCGGCCCGCTCGCGCTCGACGAAGAAGCGCTCGATCCTGTCTTCTTCCCGGCGGACGATGGTGATCTCGTACCTCAGACGTGGGAACGTCAGATCCTTCTCTTCGCCAAAATCGTCGCGAACTGTCGGCTCGAGCAGCGTCTCGATGGCGAATGTCATCCGAGTGGCAACCTGGCCATCCGGCAGCCGACGAAACAACTCCAGGGGCTCGCCACGCAGCTCTTTCATCGCCGTCCGCACATCATTCGTGGCGAGGCGCGACAGCAGCCGCAGCGCGTCGAACAGGTTGGACTTGCCGCTTGCATTGGGGCCGAGGATCACGGCGAATGGCGGCAGGTTCAAGGTGAACCCCTCGAAGCTCTTGAAGCCGTCGATCTCGATGCGGGTAATCACGCGCTCGCCTTATGCTACGTAGCAGACTGAGCTTAAAGCCGACTGCGCGCGACGCCAATCGTCTTCGCCAAAGGGGAGGGGCGACCCGCCACCTGACCTCACCCCCCCAGGAACATCTCCGCCACCGCCGGGTCGTCGAGCAGCTCGCGGCCTGTGCCCGTGTGCCGGTTCTGCCCGGTCGCCAGCACGTAGCCGCGATCGGCGATCGCCAGCGCCTGCTTGGCGTTCTGCTCGACCATCAAGATCGCCACACCCGTCTTGTTGATGGTCTTCAGGATGTCGAAGATCTGGTCCATGAAGATCGGCGACAGCCCCGCCGTCGGCTCGTCGACCAGCAAGAGTTTGGGATCGAGCATCAAGGCGCGGCCCATCGCCACCATCTGCCGCTGGCCACCCGAAAGCGTGCCGGCTGCCTGCCGCCGCTTCTCGCGCAAGGGCGGAAAGAGCTCGAACACCCTATCCTTCTGCGGCCGGATGTCGTCGTCGCGCAGATACGCCCCCATGTCGAGGTTCTCCTCGACGGTCAGCGTCGGAAAGACGTTCTCGGTCTGCGGCACGAAGGAGATCCCGGCCTTGACGATCTGATCGGGGCGCTGGCCGGTGAGATCGCGGCCGGCGAACAGCACGCGGCCGGCGCGGATCTGCACGAGCCCGAAGACCGCCTTCAAGGCGGTCGACTTGCCGGCACCGTTGGGCCCGACGATCACCACGATCTCGCCGGGCTCGACGCCGAGCGATACCCCGTGCAGGATATCGACCTCGCCGTAGCCGCCGCGCACGTCGGCGAGTTCGAGCAGGCTCAAGCCGCCGCCCCCTCGACCGCCGAGCGGCCGAGATAGGCCTCGAGCACCCGTTCGTCGCTCTTCACCTCGGCCATCGTACCGCTCGCCAGGACCCTGCCCTCGGCCATGCAGATCACCGGATCGCAGAGCTCGGCGATGAAGCCCATGTCGTGCTCGATGATGCAGAAGGTATAGCCCCGCTCCTCGTTGAGCCGGCGGATCGCCCGCACCACGTCGCCGAGCAGCGTCCGGTTGACCCCGGCGCCGGGCTCGTCGAGCAGGACCAGCGTCGCATCCGTCATCATCGTCCGGCCCATCTCCAAAAGCTTCTTCTGCCCGCCCGACACCCGGCTCGCCAGGGTGTCCCGCAAATGCGACATCTGCAGAAAATCGAGCACCTCGAGGGCGCGGTCCCGAATCCGGGTCTCCTCCTCGATCACCCGCCGCCAGCCCAGCCAATTGCCGAACAGCCCCTCGCCCCGCTGCGCCGGCGGCACCAGCATCAGGTTCTCGAGACAGGTCATCCGCCCGAACTCGTGCGGGATCTGAAAGGTCCGAACGATCCCTTTGTGGAACAACCGATGCGCCGGCAACCCTGCGATCTCGTCGCCCTGATAGCGGATCTGTCCCGAGGTCGGCGCAAAGGCGCCCGCGATCATGTTGAAAAGCGTGGTTTTTCCCGCCCCGTTCGGGCCGATCAAGCCGGTGATCGCCCCCCGCTCCAGGTCGAAGCTGCAGCCCGAGACCGCCTGTACGCCGCCGAACGTCTTGTAGACGTCGACGATCTGCAACAGCGTCAGGGGTTCGGCGGGGCTGGCTGTCATGGTCATCCGCAAGCAGGGGGCACGAACCGGCCTCTAGCCAGGATCGAGCACCCCGACAACCCCTGCCCGCCACCGAACGCCGCCCGGCGTTGCACTGCACCGGCCGATTGCGTATCTGACGATGGCATGTCGCACCGGAGTTCCATGTCCGCCATCCGCCTCGCTCTCTCGGCCCTGGCCCTGATGCTGCCCCCTGCCGCCGCCGAGGCACACCCGCATGCCTGGATCGATCTCGACACCCGGCTGATCTTCGACGATGCGGGCAAGCTCGAGGCGGTCGAGCTGCACTGGCTGTTCGACGAGTTCTACACCGCCTTCATCGCCGAGGAATTCACGACGTCGGGCCGCGCACCCTCGGACTTTCTCCAGGACGTCGCCGCCGAGAACCTCGCCAATCTCGCCCCGTACGACTACTTCACCGACCTGCGCCAGGACGGCGACGAGCTGCCGCTCGGCGAGGTGCGCCGCTTCGCCACCGGGCTCGAAGGCGAGCGCCTCTGGCTCGAGTTCGAGGTCACCCTCGCCGAGCCCGCCGACCCCGCCGCCGGGCGTATCGACCTCGCCGTCTACGACCCGACCTACTACGTCGAGGTGCTCTACCACGAAGGCCATACCCCCGCCCTCGACGGCATCGACGCCGAGCGCTGCACCGTCTTCGTCATGCCGCCGACGCCCACGCCCGAGCAGATCGCCCAGGCCTTCGCCCTCGATATGAACCAGACCGGCGAGGACGGCCTCGGCCGCTACTTCGCCGAAATCGCCCAGATAGAGTGTCGATAGGGGTCGACTGCCGATGACGACGATCCAGCACGACCAGCCGGCATGACCAGCAAGAGCCTGCCGCTCGGCCTCTTGGCCGCGGCCCTCCTCGCCGCCATCCTCTGGACGCTCGCCGGCACCGGCTTCGACCCCGGGCAGGCCTGGTCGCGGCTGTTCACCTGGGTCGTCACCACCCAACGCGAGCTGCACCAGGCCCTCGCCGGCGCCCTGCGCGCCGTCCAGGAAGACGGCGGCATCGCCGCCCCGGCCCTCGTCTGGCTCGGCTTTCTCTACGGCGTCTTCCACGCCGCCGGCCCCGGCCACGGCAAGGTGGTCATCACCACCTACCTCGCGACGCAGAAGGAAACCCTCGGTCGCGGCATCGCCCTCGCCGCCACCGCCTCGCTCCTGCAGGGCCTGACCGCCGTCACCGCCGTGTTCGGCACCGTGCTCGTCCTCGAGCAGACCACCCGGCAGAGTCAACGCCTCGCCGGCAATATCGAGCTTCTGGGCTTCGCACTCGTGGCGCTACTCGGCGCGTTCCTGACCTGGCGCCACGCCCGCCGCCTGTTCCAGGCCAAAGCCACCACCGCCTGCAGCAGCTGCGGCCACCACCACCACGCCCCGGCCCCGGACAAGGCCGGCCCCGGGGCCTTCACCGCCGCCGTCCTCTCCATCGGCCTGCGCCCCTGCAGCGGCGCCATCCTGGTCCTGGTGCTGGCCATCGCCCTCGACCTGCGTAGCGCCGGCATCGCCGCCGTCCTCGCCATGTCACTGGGCACCGCACTCAGCACCGCCGCCCTCGCCACGCTTGCCACCCTCGCCCGCGACCAAGCCGTCCGCCTCGCCACCCGCCTCGACACCGACCAGACCCGCCTCGCCCGCATCGCCGACACCATCGCACTCCTCGGCGGCCTGGCACTCCTCGCCATGGGCACAGCCCTCGTCCACACCACCCTCACCATGCCCGCCCACCCGCTGATCCGCGGGTGAACCCACGGCAGTCGGAGAGGAAGAGAGGATGTGGGGAGGCTGGCCTCCCCACGCCCCTCCGTTCCTTTAAGGTGGGGAATGCGGGCGGGGCGGAGGATAACGCGAGCGGCGGTGAACTCGCTGGTGGCTCGTGGTAGTGTTCGCGGTGACGAAACCGATGCAGGGGAAGCCCTCGCGATGCACGCGATCCTCGCCACCAAACGACCGGCCATCGAAGCTGCCGCCCGCCGCTACGGCGTCCAACGCCTCGAGGTCGTGGGCTCGGCCGCGCGCGGCGGGGATTTCCACCCGGAGCACAGCGACGTCGACTTCCTCGTCACCTTCGACCGCAACGCCGACCTCGCCCCCCCTCGAGCAATTCTTCGGCCTTAAAGACGCCCTTGCCGACCTGCTGGGCCGACCGGTCGACCTGATCGAAGCCGGTGCGGTCACCAATCCCTACCTGAAACGCGAGTTCGACGCCGCGCGGGAGCTGGTGTTTGCATCTCGATCCGCATGTGATGCGTGAACTTACACAGGGGACCGAACTGCAGTATCGCATCAACCTCTTCTGGTCCGCCGAGGCAGCAGCCTGCGAGGTCCAGGCAGCCATCCGAGCCCGGAACCCCGCTACCACTCTGCCATCCACGCAGCGCGGGCAGTGGCATGGTGCAGTCGTTGAAACGGGACGTGTCCCCGGACGACCAAACTGCACTTACACTAGCGCATCGAAGGACAACGGTGACATCGTCACCGAACGTTCCGGCGGCGTATGCTATTCTCCTTTCTTTGATCGTGACCAACTAACCTGCCGCTGGAGGTTCCATGGTCGGCGCACGCACGATGCCGGACCACCACCTGACCCGACGCAGCAAAGTGGTCTTCGCGACCTATCTGCTGGCAGCCATCGTCGCTGTGGCACCACTGTTCGTCGTCGTCGGTCTGATCGACGTTGCCGGTGCTGCATTTCTCGCCGCAGGCCTGTTGCGTCTGACGGTCGCCGTCCCGGAATCGACAGGACTATCACGGCTGGCCGGCACGACTTCGGTCGGGCTCGGCGTCGCCCTGCTTGCTGCCAGCGGCGAGGGCGTCTGGTCACTGCCGGTATTGTTTACCGCTTACCTCGTCGTCGAAGCGGGCTTGCGTCTAGCCCAGGCTCTGCAGCGCCGACATCTCCGGCTGTATTCCGCAGGCCTGCTCGCAATCCTCGTCGCGCTCGGCATCCAGCTGGGCACCTTTTGCGGCAGTTACCAACTGTTCGGGCCGCTCGTCGGCATGGACCTCGCGGTCAGCGCCTGGGCCTTCGCCGCGAAATCCTGACACTGCTCGAGCACTACGCTGCCGGTGAAGCACTCGTGACGGATCGGTCGAATTGGCGTCGCAGATGACCGGGTTCCGCCTCCGGACACGGGAGAACGAGACTCCTTGTGAGCCCGGCCCGCAGATTCGTTCTCCGTTGTCATCCAAGAGCCCGTTTCGAAAGTTTTCATGCTGTTTCATGAGCTTGGCAGTGAGCAGATGCGAGGAAATGAATCCAGGAGTCGTTTTCGCGAACCGTCCCCATCACGCGCCGCCCCACTCACCCGCTCCACCGCCAAAGTAACGTCCAGCGAAAAGACTCCTGACGCCTTTTTCCGTTTACGGTTCGCCCTGACGTCGTGATACGCCGCTACAGGAGCTGGGCGACAACGACGGTGTAGCGTTCTATCATCGGATGCAGATGCCACCGGAAGACGTTGACCATGAGCACACTGGACGACCTCAGACGAAAGCGGGAACGGCTGCTGGATCTGGCCGCGCGACACGGGGCGTTGCGGCTGCGGGTGTTCGGCTCGGTCGCGCGCGGTGCGGCGACGGCCAGCAGTGACATCGACTTTCTGGTCGAGATGAGCCCGGGGCGCAGCCTTCTGGATCTCGGTGCCCTGCAGATGGCGCTCAGCCAGGAACTCGGCCGCGAGGTCGATGTCATCAGCGAAGGCGGTCTCCGACCGCCACGCCGCGAGCTGATCCTGTCGGAGGCACTGCCCCTTTGAGAGGCGACCACGCCCGCCTGCAAGACATGCTGGACGCCATTGCCGCCATTCGTCGCCACACGCAGGGTGGTCGGACCACTTACGATCGAGACGAGTTGGTCCGGGTCTGGGTGCTCCACCACCTGCAGATCATCGGCGAAGCCGCGGCACGATTGGACCCCGCCGGTACGGCTGCGCGAACGCTACCGACGGCCAGCATCGTCGGCATGCGCAACGTTCTCGTCCACGGCTATTTCCAAATCGATGATGAGCTGGTCTGGAAAGTTGTCGAGAAGGAACTCGATAGTCTGGAGGAACAGTTGCGAGCACTATTAAGCCCTTGACTGACTGAAGATGACCAGCGTGGCGCGCCGCCCCACTCACCCGCACCACCGCCAAAGGACCGGAGGGGCCCGCGGGGAGGCGCTGCCTCCCCGTGATTCTTGTCGATCGGCTGGTTCAGTCGGCTGCCGGGCCGGAATCGGGGGCGACGGCGCGGGCGGCCCAGGCGGTCTCGAAGGGCATGTCGAGGCGGCGGTTGGTGAGGCGGACGGTTTCGGCGTCGGGGGCGGTGTAGAGGCAGATCATGCGGCGGCGGTCCTTGGCGAAGAAGGTGCCGAGGAAGCGGATGTGGTGTTGGTCGAGGCACCAGCTGCCCTGGTCCTCGAGCGCCTGGACATCGGCGAAGGCGACCGGTTCGGCGAAGCTGCGCTCGACCAGGACGAGCGAGCGCGTCTCGGCTGCGGCGGCGGCCGCTGCGGCGAGGCTGTCCGGGTCGTGGCCGATGCCTTCGAGCGAGGCGGTCCAGACGCGCTCGGGCGGCGACGTGCCGGCTTCCGCGAGTGCGCGGCGCACGGATTCGGCGTCGGGGGCGCGAAAGACGCAGCAGACCTGCGTGCCGTCGAGGGCGAGGTAGTGGCTGACCGGCCGGCTGCGATAGAGGTCGAAGCAGAAGCGCTTGGTCTGGTCGCGCTCGAGCAGCGTCTCGGGCGTGGTGGGCTCGGGGTAGCGGGCTTCGACGATGACGTGTTCCATGCGCGCTCCTCCTCGGACGACGCCTATTCGGCCGCGGCGGCACCGAAATCGGCGAGCACCGCCTCGGCCAGGGCGCGGGCATCGGCGGCGATCGGGGCAGCGAGCAGCGCCTCGAGCGCCGCCGTGTGCTGCCGGCAGGCGGCGCGATCCGCCGTCGCGGCGGCACAGCGGGCGAGCCGGACATGGGCGATGGTGCGCTCGGTCGGCAGATCCAGCAGCTCGGCGAGGCGAAGCGCCTGCTCGGCCCGCTCGCGCGCCCGCTCGAGCCGGCCGTGCGCCAGGTCCAGGCAGGCGGCCTGGTTCAGCGCGAAGGCGAGCCGGTGTTTGGCGTCGGCGGCGGCCAGCGCCGCCAGGGCGGCTTCGAGGTCGGTTTCGGCCGACACCTTACCCTCGGCCGAACGGCAAAGGGCGTCGACCACCCGCGCGAAGGGCAGCTCGCTGCCGCTTCGGAACCGTTCGGCCAGGCTCTGCAGCTCGGCGGCGAGCAGCCGGGCCCGGGCGCAATTGCCGCGGCGGATCTCGAGCTTGGTCAGATGCTCGAGCGCCATGAACTCGTTGCCCCGCTCGCCGTCGCGCCGGGCGGCGTCGCGCGCCTGCTCGAAGAGGGCCGCCGCCTCGTCGACGGCACCCTGCTGCAGCCGCAGCATGCCGAGCGTGTCGGCGATTCCGTCCGGCTCCTTGCCGTGCCGCTGGGCCATCGTCTGCGCCTCGCGCACCAGCGCCTCGGCATGGCCGGGATCGCGCTCGAGCAGGGCCAGGCAGCGCGCCGCCTCGGTCAGCCCGAGGATCCGCTGCCGGTCGTCGGCGGCCCGGGTCAGGATCTCGCCGCGCAAGGAATCGCGTTCCGCCTCGGCCATCAGCCCCTGCTCCCAGTGCAGGTGGCTGAGCATGCGAAAGCCGCGCCGCGCATGCTCGATCAGCCCGAGATCGACGGCCCGTTCGGCGAGCGCCTCGATCTCGCGGGCCATCGCCTCGGGGTCGGCGGGCGGGCGGGCGAGGATCTCGACGCGCAGCGAATTGATCAAAAAGCGCGTCCGATCGGGCTCCTTCAGCTGTTCGGCATGCCGTCGCGCCCGCCGGGCGAGGAGCTCGGCCTCGGTGCCGGCCAGCAGCCCGAGACAGCGCCGGCCGGCACTGATGCAGGCTTCGGCGGCGAGCCGATCGTCGCCGGCCATCGCCGCGTGATGCGCGAGCTCGAGCGCCACCGCTTCGTCCAGCGGCTCCTGGGCGCGCATCAACTGGGCGATCTTCAGGTGCAGGAGCCGGCGGCGCGGCTCGGACAGGCCGGAATAGACGGCACGGTGGATCAGCTCGTGGCGAAAGGCGAAGCTGGCGGCGGCGTTGTTCGGGCGGAGCAGGGCGTGCCGTTCGAGCACTTCGAGTGCTTCCACCACCGCTTCCTTGTCGAGCTGCAGCAGGCGCTCGAGGCAGTCGATGTGGAACGCCGGGCCGAGCACGGCTGCCGTCTGCAGGATCTCGGCGGCAAGGCTCGGCAGCCGCTCGATCCGATCGCGGACCAGCGCCCGGAGGGTGCGCGGCACACCATCGTGGCCGCTGGCCAGGGCCTGCGCCAGCTCCTCGGCGAGGAGCGGGTTGCCGCCGCTCTCCAGGGCGACGCGCCGGCCGTCGATCCCGGGGGCGATGCGGCCGGCGAGCAGCGCCGTCTCGGCCGGCGACAGGGGCGAGAGCTCGTTCTCCTCGAGTTGCCGGTCGTGGCGGAAGCCGCGCAGCATGCCGAGCACCGGGGGATTGTCGGGCAGCTCGCCGTCGCGGGCGGAGAGCAGCACGAGCAAAGGAAGGTGACGGAGGGCGCGGAGCACCTGGGCCAGCAGGCTCGCCGAGGCCCCGTCGAGCCAATGGACATCCTCGAGCAACAGAACGGCCGGTGACCGCGTGCGCGCGAGGTCGCCGAGCCGTGCGGTGACCGCCGCATGGAGCTGCTCCTTGGCGCGCTGCCGCTCGGCCTGATGATCGAGGTCGGTGCCCGCCACGGCCGTCGGAAAGCCGCCGTCGAGCCCGGCCAGCGCCTCCTGCCAGGGGGCGAAGGGCTGCTCGCGCTCGGTCTCGGCGCAGTGGCCCTCGAGCACGGCGGCACCGGTGCCGGCGGCGACCTCGAGGAAGGTCTGGAGCAGGGTCGATTTGCCGAGCCCGGGCTCGCCGGTGACCAGCACCACCTGCGCCTTGCCGGCAGCGGCCCGGGCCAAAGCCGCGAGCAGGGCCCGGCGCTCCGCCATGCGGCCGACGAGCGGCGGTTGCGGCGCCGGCCGCGGTGCGCTCTCCGGCAGCAGGGCGGAAGACGGTGCCTCGCCGACCCCGCTTGCCGGGCGAGCGGCGGTCGAGATCGGTGTCGGGCGCGTCTGCAGCCGGCGCCACCCGGCCTGCAATGGAGCCGTATCGCTGTCCGCCTCGCGCAACAGGCGGAGGCCCGTCTCGAACTGCTGCTCGGCCTCGCTGCGCCTGCCGGCGGCGAGCAGCAGGCGCAGCTGCTGGAGCCGTGGCTCGAGCGCGTAGGGGTCGATCTGCACGAGGCGGCGCGCGTGGCCGAGTGCCGCCTCCGGTCGGTCGGCGAGCCGTTCGACCAGGGCCAGGAGCAGCTGTGCCTGGAGGCGCCGCGCGTCCTCGCGCTCGGCCACGAGCCAAGCCTGGAAAGCGTGCAGGTCCGGCAGGTCCTGGCCTTCGAGCAGCTCACCCCTGAAGCGGGCGGCGAGTCCTGCCAGCGTGTCGGTCGAAAGCGCGTCCGTACCGCCGGCGAGGGCCCGGCGCACGGCGAGAACGTCGATCTCGGCATCGCGCGCGGCAAAGCCCACGGTCTCGCGGTCGGCTTCGATCCGTGGCCGGTCGGGGTCGTCGACCAGCGGGCGCAGGCGGCTCAGGCTCCAGCGGAGCGCGCCACGCGGGTCGTGCGGGATCTCCCAGAAGAGCGCGCACAGTCGCTCGCGGCGATGCGGCCGGCCGGTCAGCGCCAGATAGGCCAGAAGGGCACGCGTCTTCTTCGACGGCGGCAGTGGCTGCACACTGTCGTCGCGACATACCTCGATCTCGCCCGAGAGCCGGATCGTCAGCACTGCCGCCCCCCTGTCACGGGGCCGGTCGTCGTCTGCGTCGTTTCGCGGGCAAGCGCCGCCGGGCCCCGTATCGTACGATTATCAGACGATCGCCGCCGGACATCAACGCATATTACACGTTCGTTCAAACGCTCCCGCCAACGCCGGGACCGGAAGATCGGCTGCCTTGTCCACATCTGGAGCGCTTCATGACCACGACTGCCGGCGATCCCGCTTCCTGGCCGGGCATACTCGCCAAGCGCCGCTCGATCGCCGCACTGATCGTGGCCCAGGTGTTGGCGCTGGCCCCCTGGTTCTCCGGCAGTGCGATCCTGCCGGCGTTGCGCGCCGAGATGGCGCTCGGCGATGTCCAGGGCATCGCGCTGACCAGCGGGGTTCAGGTGGGCTTCGTGCTGGGGGCGCTGGTCAGCGCCCTCTACGGTCTCGCCGACCGGCTCGAGCCACGCCGGCTGTTCGCTGTCTCGGCCTGTCTGGCGGCCGCGAGCAATGCCGCCCTCCTGCTGGTCGACCCGGCCGGTCCGTGGGCCATTCTGCTGCGCCTCGTCACCGGTGCTGCGATGGCCGGCATCTACCCGGTCGGCATGAAGCTCGCGGCCGGTTGGGCCAAGGGCGACCTCGGGCTCCTCGTCGGGCTGCTGGTCGGAGCGCTGGCCTTGGGCTCGGCATCGCCGCATCTGGTGAGTGCCCTGGGGGGCATCGATTGGCGGGTCACCATCCTCGGCACGTCGCTTCTGGCGCTGGCCGCAGCATTCGTCATTCGGCTCGTCGCCATCGGCCCGGCTGCCGCGCCCGCTCGCCGGTTCGTGCCGGGTGCCGTGGCCCTGGTCTGGCGCCGGCCGGAACTGCGCCTCGTCAATCTCGGCTATCTCGGGCACATGTGGGAGCTCTATGCGCTCTGGGCCTGGCTCGCGGTCTTTCTCGATGCCAGCTTCCGCTTTCACATGCCGAGTGCCCAAGCGAGCTTCTGGGCGAGTGTCGCCACCTTTGCGGCGATCGGCTTCGGCGGCATCGGCTGCGTGCTCGCGGGCTATGCCGCGGATCGGATCGGCCGGACGGCGGTGACCTCCATCGCGCTCGCCATCAGCGGCACTTGTGCAGTGTTCGCCGGCTTCACCTTCGCTGCGGCCCCGCTCTTGACGCTCGCCCTCTGCCTCGTCTGGGGGGCGAGTGCGATCGCCGATTCGGCCCAGTTCTCGGCCGCCACGGCGGAGCTCTCGGCACCCGAGCATGTCGGCACCATGCTGACCATCCAGACCTGCGCCGGCTTCACGTTGACGCTGGTCTCGATTCACCTGCTGCCGGTCGCGGCCGATGCCATGGGCTGGCAGCTGGCCCCGGCCCTGCTCGCGATCGGTCCTGCCGTCGGCATCTGGGCGATGCTGGCCCTGCGCCGCCGGCCGGAGGCACGGCACATCGCCGGCGGTCGGCGCTGACGACGACAATTCAACGTTCGCATCCGAAAATTCCACGTTGCTTTCCACGCATCCGCCAACGCGGGGCTCCTAAACCTCGGATCGTCGAGGCCGGGCAACGGTGCGCCGGCCACACCATCAGGGACGAAGGTGACGACGATGACCGATACCGCCGAAATGACCATGACGCAGGAGGCCCCCAAGGTCCGCCGGACACCTGTGCCGCGGCACGGCGTCGATACGCCCAAGCTCTTTGCCACGATCGACGTGGTGCGCGGCCAGCCGGAGCTCGCACGGTTCCAGTTCCGTGCTTCCAGCCGCTGGCTCCAGGGCACGCACAGCCGGTCGACCATGGCGGGCTTCGCCGGTGCCGGTGGCGAGCACCAGCACGTGGCCGCCTACAAGGCCGATATCGACCACCCCGCCGTGCTCTGCGGCGAGGACCAGGGCCCGACCCCGGTCGAGTACCTGCTCGCCGGCCTCGCCGGCTGCATCACCGCCGGTGTCGCCAACATCGCGGCGGCACGTGGGGTGACCCTCGACAAGGTCGAGGCCGAGGTCGAGGGCGACATCGATTTGCAGGGCATTCTCGGAATCTCGGACGAGGTGCGCAACGGCTTCTCGGCGATCCGCGCCACCTTCCGGGTCGAGGGCGACGTGCCGCCGGAGAAGCTCGCCCAAATCGTCGAGCAGGCCCGCGCCCGGTCTGCCGTCTTCGATGTCCTGACCAACGGGGTCCCCGTCTCGATCGAGATGGCGCCCTGAGTCGCGCAAGCACCGCCGGCTGCACGAGCTGCGCAGCCGGCGGCAGCGAAGGAACCTTCCCATGCAGCGCACCACTGCCGTCGTCATCGGTGCCGGCCAGGCCGGTCTCGCGATGAGCCATTGCCTCGGCCGCCACGGCGTCGAGCACGTGGTGCTCGAGCGCGGCCGGGTGGCCGAGCGCTGGCGGAGCGAGCGCTGGGACTCCCTGCGGCTGTTGACCCCCAACTGGATGACCCGGCTGCCGGGCCTGATCTATGCCGGGGACGAGCCCGAGGGCTTTCTCGGCATGCCGGAGGTCACCGGCTTTCTCGAGGACTACGCGCGGATCAGCCGGGCGCCGATCGAGACCGGCACGACCGTCCGCAGTGTCCAGCAATTGGGCGATCGCTATCGCGTAGAGACGGATCGCGGCAGCTGGCTGGCGCCGGTCGTCGTGATCGCCACCGGCTATTGCGACCGGCCGTTCGTGCCGGCGCTGGCGAGAAGCCTGCCGGCCGCGATCCACCAGACCACGCCCACCGCCTACCGCAACCCGACATCGCTGCCGGCGGGCGGCGTGCTCGTGGTCGGTGCCTCCTCTTCCGGCGTGCAGCTCGCGGACGAGCTCGCCCGAAGCGGTCGCGACGTGACGCTGGCGGTCGGCCGGCACATCCGCTTGCCCCGCCGCTACCGGGATCGGGACATCATGTGGTGGCTGGACCGGACGGGCATCCTGACCAAGCCCGTGGCCAAGGTCGAGGACATCGCAGCCGCCCGCCGCGAGCCCTCGCTGCAACTGGTGGGCTCGCCCGAAGGCGAGAGCATCGACCTCGAAGGCCTGCGCGCGAAGGGTGTGCGGCTGCTCGGCCGGCTCGCCGGCATCGAGGGTCGAACATTGCGGTTCGCCGGCGATCTCGAGACCACCACGGCTGCCGCCGAGCACCGCCTGCAGCGGCTCTTGGCCAAGCTGGATCGCACCGCCGCGAGCCTGCAGCACTACGTGCCGATGGAACGCGTGCCGACCATCCGGCTTTGGGCACCGGCGACCAGCCTCGACCTCAGGGCCGAGGGGATCAGCAGCGTCGTCTGGGCCACGGGCTTCCGGCGCGACTACGGCTGGCTCGACGTGCCGGTGCGCGATGCAGCGGGCGAGCTCGTCCACGACGGCGGTGTCACGCCGGCCCCCGGGCTCTACGCCCTGGGCCTGAACTTCATGCGCCGCCGCAACTCGAGCTTCATCGCCGGTGCCGGCGACGACGCTGCCGAACTGACCCCGCACGTTTTGGCGCATCTCGCGGCCCAGCCGCGGCAGGCCGCCTGAGCTTCGGAGGACCGACGATGTCGACCCACGAAACCTGCGATGTCCTGGTGGTCGGGGCGCGCGCCGCCGGTGCCGCCACCGCCATGCTGCTCGCCGAGCGCGGCCTCGAGGTGCTCCTGGTCGACCGCGGTGCCTACGGCACGGACACCCTTTCGACCCATGCGCTGATGCGCGGCGCGGTGCTGCAGCTGAAGCGCTGGGGCTTGCTGCAGCAGATCGAGGCGGGCGCCACGCCGCCCATCCGTCGCACCGCCTTTCACTACGGCGATACCGTTTTGCCCCTCGCGCTCGAGCCGAGCCACGGTGTCGAGGCGCTCTATGCGCCGCGCCGCACGGTGCTCGACCCGATCCTGGTCGATGCGGCAAAGGTCGCCGGGGCCACCGTGCGCTTTCGCACCGGCCTCGTCGATCTGGCTCGCGACGCCAAGGGCCGGGTCATCGGTGCGGTGCTGAAAGGGCCCACGGGTGCGACCTACGCGGTCGCGGCCGAGCGGGTGATCGGTGCGGATGGGGCCGGCTCCACGGTCGCCCGCCTGGTCGCCGCCCCCTTCGAGCATCGGGCGGCGCACGCCACGGCGGTGATCTACGGCTACTGGTCCGGCCTCGAGGTCGAGGGCTATCACTGGCACTACCGGCCGGGCACCAGTGCCGGCGTCATCCCGACCACGGGCCGCGAGACCTGCGTCTTCGCCGCGATGCCACCGGCCCGCCTGAAGGGTGGCGACTATCCCGCCCTCTACCGGGCGGTGCTCGCCGAGTGCGCGCCCGGCCTCGCGGCCAGGCTGGACGAGGCCCGGCTGGAGGGCCGGCTCACCGCTTTTGCCGGCCGGCCCGGCTTCCTGCGCCGTGCCTACGGCCCCGGCTGGGCCCTGGTCGGCGATGCCGGCTACTTCAAGGACCCGATCACCGCCCACGGGCTGACCGACGCGCTGCGCGACGCCGAGCTTCTGGCACGGGCGGTCGCCGCCGGCACCGAGGCGGCACTCGAGGACTTCGCGACGCTGCGCCGGGCCTTGTCGCTGCCGCTTTTCGAGGTGACCGACCGGATCGCCGCCTTCGACTGGGATCTGGAGCAACTGCAGGCGCTGCATCGCGCCTCGAGCAAGGCGATGCAGCCCGAGGTCGAGCATCTGGCGAGCCTGCCGGTCGGCACGGCTGGCCGCTCGCGGCAGCAGCCGACACTGCCCGCCTGGCAGACAGCGGCCGCGCACTTCGCCGACCCTCACACTCTGGCCAACCCCAGCACTCTGGAGAAGAGACCATGACCACGACGATCATGACGACCGTTTGGGAGCAGACGCTGCAGGGCCGGCCCGAGATCGGGGCGGTGGCCGAACGCAGCCGGCGGACCTCGATGCAAGATGTCGAGCACTTCACCGCGATGACCGGCGACCGCAACCCGCTACACTACGACGCCGCCCTCGCCGCGGCCTCGCCGATGGGCGGGCTGATCGTCCAGGGCGGGGTCACGACCGGCATCCTCAATGCGCTGGTCGCCGAAGACCTGCCCGGCCCCGGCACCGTCTTTCTCGGCGTCGAGTGGAAGTTCCTGAAGGCGGTCGAGGTCGGCGAGGCGATCACCGGCCGCATCGAGGTGACCGGCCGGCGCGACGACAAGCCGATCTGCACGCTCAGGACGACCGTGTCGAACGAGGCGGGCGAGGTCTGCCTCGACGGCACGGCCACCACCTACACCGTCCCGCTGAAGACGGCAGCCGAGGGGATCGGGCCATGAGACAGACCCTGTTCGAGCGGCACGGCGGCTTCGCTGAAGCGCGGCGGATCGTTTCGGCCTTCTACGACCGGATGCTCGACGAGCCGGTGGTCGCCCATCACTTCGAAGGGATCGAGATGGCGCGGCTGATCGACCATCAGGCGAAGTTCATCGCCCAGGTGATGGGCGGGCCTGCCTCCTTCACCGACGAGCAGCTGCAGCGGGCGCACAGCCGGCTCGGCATCACGATGCGCGAGTTCGAGGTGATGGCCGATCTCTTGATCGAGACGCTCCTGGATTTCGGCATGCCGGCCGACGACATCCGCGCGGTCGACCAGGCCTTTCGCCAGCGCGAGAGCTTCATCGTGGCGCGGCGCAACTGAGGGAGGTCGGCCATGACCGAGCACCAGATTCACCCGCCCCTCGACGAGGCCGGCACATCCGTGCTCCAGGCGCTCGACCTGCCGGTGGCCGTGGCGGATGCCGAGACCGGGACGATCCTGGTCGAGAACGCCAAGTTCTTCCAGGCCTTCCCGTCGACCGGCGAGCTGCCGGAGACGCTCGCGACCCGGCTGCCGTTCCTCGAGGCCGAGACCTTCCGCGAGCGGCTGGCGGCGGGCCGCACCGCCACGGTCGAGACCGAGGTCAAATTCGGTGCCCGCACCCGGGTTCTGGCGCTCGATCTGCGCCAGATCGACCACGGCCTGCGGCCGGCCTGGCTGTTGCAGGGGCGCGATCTGACCAAGCAGAAGGAGGCCGAGTACCTGCTCGATTCCTATTCGAAGCTGGCCGAGAAGAACGCGCGGGAGCTGACGCGGGAGAAGGAGCGGGTCGAGAAGCTCTTGCTCAACATCATGCCGAAGACCGTCTATCAGGAGCTGCGCGAGTTCGGCACGACCACGCCGCACAAGTTCGACTCGGCCTCGGTGCTGATGTTGGATTTCGTCGGCTTCACCGAGATGGCGGTGGCCCGCGACCCGGCGTCGACCATCGCCGAGCTCAACGACATCTTCATGGCGCTGGACCGGATCGCCGAGCTCTTCGGCTGTGAGCGGATCAAGACCATCGGCGATGCCTATCTCGCGGTCTCGGGTATTCCCGACAGCAACCCCGACCACCCGCAGAACATCGCCAAGCTGGCGCTGCGCGCCCGGCGCTACCTCGAGCGGCGCAACCAGGCGCACCCCATCGCCTGGCGCTGCCGGATCGGCATCCATACCGGCCCGGTGATCGGCTCGCTGATCGGCCTGCAGAAATACGTCTACGACGTCTTCGGCCCGGCGGTGAACATGGCGGCCCGGCTCGAGCAGGAGGCGGGGCCGATGCAGATTCTGACCTGTGCCGCGACGGCGGCGGCGATCGGCGACGACTTCCGTTTCGGCGAGGTGGGCGAGGTCGAGCTCAAGGGCTTCGGCCCGAAGCGGCTGATGGCGCTCGAGGCCGAGCGGGCGGGGCCGTAGTCCGCTCGCCGGTCAGCCGAGATGGCGGGAGAGGCGGAGGGCCAGGGCCGCGAGCGTGCGGACGGGGTTGGCGGCCGAGCTGAACGGCATGACCGACATGTCGCAGACGTAGAGGTTGTCGGTGCCGACCACGCGCAAATCCTCGTCGACGACCGAATCGAAGCGGACCGGCGCGTCGAGGCTCGGCCGGAACGGCATGCGCAGCGTGCCGACGGCGTGGTGGACGGTACCCCAGCCGAAGCCCTTGCCGCCGGTCCCGAATGCGGCGTCGCCCTCGGGCCGGGCCGGCTGCCCGTCGATCCGGAACTGCGCGAAGATGTCGGCGGTGACCTCGTTCATCACGGCGAAGATCTCGTCGTAGTCCTTCTGCCAGTTGGCCAGGGCCGGGAAGCGGGAGTCGCGCAGATGATCCATCCAGCTCTGGTTGCGGAAGAGGACCTCGGGCACGTAGCCGTAGGGCGGCGCCGGGCGCACCTCGTTGCCGTCGTCGAGAGGGTTGCCGAAGCTGAACTTGATGTCGATGCGCGACGGCCCCGCGGGGTCGTTGGTCGAGAACCCGGGTCCGGACTGCGTGGGGTCGTTCTCGCGCAGGTGCCAATATTCGTGGTTGATGTTCATCTCGACATTGAACGGATAGACGATCTCGCCGTTCGCCCGGCGGCCCTTGGAGTAGAAGATGATCTTGGCGTGGGTGGTTTTCGGGATCGGCACGTCGTCGATGTCGGTGACGAAGGTGACGATCTCGTTCGAGGTCGGATGATCGGTCAGGCCGCGGCCGATCATCCCCTTCACGCTGTCGGCGAACCAGGGATACATGCTGGAGCGGCGGAGCAGCTTCGGGCTTTCGATCGAGCCCGCGGCGATCACCACGGTGCCGGCCGAGAAGATTCGGACCTCGCCGTTCAGGGTGTTGCGGCTGACGAGCTGGTAGTGGCTGCCGTGGTTCTGCACGTCCTCGACATAGGCGTTGAGCAGGAGATGCAGGCCGGGCCCGTCACCGTGCTTCAGGCCGGGGGTCAGGCCGAGCTGGTTGACGAGCAGTTCGGCCGTGTTGAACACGCCGGTCGGCTCGGTGAAGAACTGCTCGGCCGGGGTGCCGTCGGGCTGCAGGTAGGGCTGGTGCAGGGCGCGCGGCGTCTCCTCGATGACGAAGTCCTGACCGAGCGGGCTCGCCCGCAGCTTCGCGACGATTTGCGCGGCCGTGTCGCCCATCGACCGCGAGACGTTCATCACCTCGCCGGCCTCGTCCAACAACGCCGCACCGTTCGCCTGGAGGTCGGCGCGGACCCGCGGCGGGAAAAATTCGAGTTCCCAATCCTGGATCGTCGGGATCAGCCCCGACCAGAAGATCGAGCGGCCGCCGAAGTTCAGTTGCGGCTTCTCGCCGATGAAATACTGCGAGCCCGAATCGCCGTACTGCCAGAAGGTGTCGCAGGCGAAGTGCTTGGCGACACTCGAATTGGAGAACCGGCAAACGTTGTAGACGTGGGTCGGGTAGATGAACGAGCCGGCCTCGAGGACCAGGATGCGCTTGTTGTCACCGAGCCGGTCGGCGAGATCGTCGGCGAGGATGCCGCCGCCGATGCCGGAGCCCACGACGATGATATCGAAGTGATCGTTCGGCCCCATGTATTGCAGAAAGAGCCGTTCCTGCGCCGCCGTCTGCTCGGCCACGAGGTTGACGTAGGTCGAAGCCGTGAAGGTCATGGCGTCCTCGCTCGGGCCGCTGTTCGGCCGCGCCGAGGATGCCCGAAGCGAGGCGGCGGTGCAAACCCGCCTCGGTCAGTAGAGCCGGTTGCGGTAGCTGTCCGCGATGTGCGCTTCGGCGTCGGCTTCGTCGGTCTCGGCGATCTGGTCGCTGACGATCCTGGCGAGGGTCGGGAAGCTGCCTTTTTCGATATGGCGGTCGGGGTCCCAGAGGTGCGAGCGGATCAGCGCCTTGCCGCAGTGCATGTACGCTTCCTCGACGGTCACCACGACGACGGACTTGGGCGGCTTGCCGGCGTGTGCGGTGGCCGCGAGCAGATCGGGGTCGGTGCTGATCCTGGCCTTGCCGTTGACGCGCAGGGTTTCCTGGTAGCCCGGCAGGAAGAAGATCAGCCCGACATGCGGGTTGGCCAGAATGTTCTCTAGGCTGTCGACGCGATTGTTGCCGAGGCGGTCGGGGATCAACAGCGTGGTATCGTCCTGGACGGTGACGAAACCCGGGGCGTCGCCCTTGGGCGAGGCGTCGCAACGCCCAAGGGCGTCGCTCGTCGCCATGACCAGAAAGGGCGAGCGGCTGATGAAGTGCCGGCAGTGCTCGTCGAGCTTCGCCAGCTGCTTGAGCGCGGCCGTCCGGCTGACCCTGCCGTAGTGCTCGCGAAGCTTCTCCCGATCATCGATGCCCGTCGTCATTGTCACTTCCTCCCTCGACCAACGCTGGGGCATGGGGAGGATCATCCTGCCCACACCCGTCCTCGTCGTTTCCTCGATTATCTCGACATCGCAGGCTCCACCAGGGCGCGGTGCGGCTTGCCGGTCACTCCTGCTCTTCCTCGCTGCCCTCTTCGATGGTTTCCTCGGCAGCCTCTCGGTCGCCCGAGTCGGGCTGCGGTTCGCCCTGGGTCCCGGCGGCGCTGGGCTCGTAGCAGAGTGCCACGAAGAAGGGAAAGTGGTCGGAGCCGATGTCATCGAGCACCCGAAGTTCCAGCAGGGTGAACGATTCCTCGAAGAAAACGTGATCGAGCGGCCAGCGCAGAAGCGGCCAGTCGGCGTTGAAGGTGGCGTGCGGCCCGCGGCCGATGCGCGGGTCGAGCAGCCCGCTGATGCTGCGGAAGAGATCGTTGAGGCGCGACCAGGCGACGTCGTTGAGGTCGCCGGCGACGATGGCCGGTAGGCTCTCGGCAGTCACTTCCTGGGCGACGCGGAGCAGTTCGGCATCGCGCTCGTCGGTATCCTGCAACGGCGGCGGCTTCGGGTGGACGCCATGGAACGTGATCCGTGCTCCGGTCGGCAGGCGCAGGCCGGTCTTGATCGACGGCACGTCATCCTCGATCAGAAAGCGGAGATGCGGCTCGACCAGTGGCAAGCGCGAAAAGAAATGCATGCCGTAGCCGTTGCCGCGGGGATGCTCGACGGCGTGCGGATAGGTTTGCCGGATCGGGGCCAAGGCATCGTGCCACCAGTGATCGGTCTCGACCAGAAGGACGAGATCGGGATCGGCGGCCTCGATGCGGCGGAGCAACCGGCCGGCCTGCCGATTCTCCTGCAGCACGTTCACCACCACGAGGCGGATGCGCGATTCCGGTTCGCAGTCGACCGCCGCCTCGACCTGTGTTGCGACCAGCGGGGTGTAGGGCCAGATGCGATAGAGCTGCCAAGCGAGCGCGATCACCATCGCGACCACGAAGCCGAGCACCGCCGGCCGCCGGAACCGCGACAGCAATGGTGTCGCCACGAGGGCAGCGGCGAGGCAGACGGCGATCTGCACCCGCGGAAAGTCCCACACCCGGATCCAGTACTCTTCGCTCGGCAGCAGCGGCAGGGCGGTGACAGCGATAGCCGTCGCACCCAGTGCCACGATGCAGCAGCGCAGAATCATTGCGAGCATGTGCCGTCCCGTTGCCACCCTCTCTTCTCGAACGCCGCAGCCGCCCGGACGGTTTCGCGCGTCGAACGACCGAGGGTAGAGGGCCTCGTCCACAATGGCGTGACAGCATGCGCGTCGCGGCGCTGCGTCTCACGTGGCGACCGTCGCCGAATCGCCAGAGAACGAGACGCCGAGAGCGACGCCCGCGGCGCCGAAAAGCGCACCGTCCCAAAGGGATGCGGCGGAAATGGCCGGCGGGCTTCGTCGGACGTTCGGGCGCGCAGCGCTGCTGCGCTGGCCCTCACGCCTCCTCGCCTCCGGTCATTTCTGCCGCATCGCGGCCATCGGGACTTTTTCAGCAGCCTGCTAGACGTCGAGCTCTTCGACCAGCTTCGCATTTTCCTGGATGAAGCGGAAGCGGAGTTCCGGCTTCTTGCCCATCAGGTCTTCGATGATTTCGGCGGTGGGTTTGCCTTCGACGTCGTGGATCTCGACCTGGAGGAGCTGGCGGGTGGCGGGGTCCATGGTGGTTTCCTTGAGCTGCTTGGGGTTCATTTCACCGAGCCCCTTGAAGCGGCCCACTTCCACGTTCTTCTTGCCCTTGAAGGTGGTGGCCATCAGCCGTTCGCGGTGCGCCTCGTCGCGGGCGTATTCGACGGTGCCGCCGTGGCTGAGGCGAAAGAGCGGCGGCTGGGCGATGAAGAGGTGACCGCGCTCGATCAGGGGCCGCATCTCGCGGAAGAAGAAGGTCATCAGGAGGGCCGCGATGTGCGCCCCGTCGACATCGGCGTCGCACATGATGATGACCTTCTCGTAGCGCAGGTCATCGATCCGGCAGTGCTTGCCGACGCCGCAGCCGAGGGCCGTCGTCAGGTCCTGGAGCTCGCGATTGGCGTTGAGCTTGTCGGCCGTCGCACTCGCGACATTGAGGATCTTGCCGCGGAGCGGCAGGATCGCCTGGGTCTCCCGCGCGCGCGCCTGTTTGGCAGAGCCACCGGCGGAATCGCCCTCGACGATGAAAATCTCGGTGCCGGGGCGATCGCTGATGCTGCAGTCGGCGAGCTTGCCCGGCAGGCGGAGCTTCCTGGTCGCCGTCTGTCGCTTGACGTCCTTCGACTTCTTTCTGGCGAGGCGCTCCTCGGCGCGCATGACGAGATGGTCGAGCAGGGCCGTGGCCGCCGCCGGGTGCTCGCCGAGCCAGAGCTCGAAGCGATCCCTGCAGGCGACCTCGACCAGCCGGGCCACCTCGGGCGAGACCAGCCGCTCCTTGGTCTGGCCCTGGAACTGCGGGGTCTTGTAGAACAGCGAGACGAGGATCGCGGCGCCGCCGGTGATGTCGTCGGCGGTCAGCACCGACGCCTTCTTGTAGCTGGTGCGCTCCGCATGGCTGCGGATGGCCTTCAAGAGGGCGGCGCGAAAGCCCTGCTCGTGGGTGCCGCCCAGGGCGGTCGGGACGGTGTTGCAGTAGTAGCCCTGGTAGGCCTCCTCGTCGATCGGGAAGGCCACGGCCCATTCGATCCGCCCCTGCCCTTCGGCCAAGTCGGTCTCGCCGGCGAAGGGCAGCGGCACCACCGTGTCACGCCCGTCGAGCAGGGTCTCGAGGAAGTCGGTGAGGCCGGCAGGGAAATGGAAGACGTCCTTTTCGGGCACGGCCTTGCCCTGGACCAGCGCAGCGTCGCAGGACCAGCGGATCTCCACGCCACGAAAGAGATAGGCCTTGGAGCGCGCCATGCGATGCAACCGCTCGGGCTCGAAAGCGGCCTTCGCACCGAAGATTTCGGGGTCGGGGACGAAGCTGATCGACGTGCCTCTGCGGTTCTGCACCATCCCCTGGCTCTTCGGCGGGCCTTTGGGCGCGCCCTTGGCGTAGGTCTGCCGCCAGAGGGTCTTGTTGCGGGCGACCTCGACCTCGAGCGTTTCGGCCAGCGCATTGACCACCGAGACGCCGACACCGTGCAGGCCGCCTGCGGTCTGATAGGCCTTATTCTGGAACTTGCCGCCGGAATGCAGGGTGGTGAGGATCACCTCGAGCGCGGATTTCTTCGGGAACTTGGGGTGCGGGTCGACCGGGATGCCGCGGCCGTTGTCCTTGACGGTGACCCGGTTGCCTTCCTGGAGCTCGATCTCGATCCGCGTGGCGAAGCCGGCCACGGCCTCGTCCATGGCGTTGTCGAGGAGCTCGGCCACGAGATGGTGCAGCGCCGCGCTGTCGGTGCCGCCGATATACATGCCGGGGCGGCGGCGCACGGGTTCGAGGCCTTCGAGGACCTCTATCTCGGCGGCGGTGTAGTCGTCGGTGCCGGGCTTGCCTCGGGCGAGGTCGATCAGGTCGGTCATCGGCGCGGGGTTACTCCGTTGTGCAGCCCGGCCGCTTGACCGTGTCGGGCGTGGCCGGCAAGCAAGCTTCTATCGGAAGTGGAGGACACAGCACAATGGCGCGAGGCCCGAAGCCGGCCACACCGGCCGAGCGAATGCCGGCGGTACGCACACTGGCGATGCCCGGCGACACCAACCCGGCGGGCGACATCTTCGGCGGCTGGCTCCTCGCACAGATGGACGTGGCCGGCGGCATCGTCGCCTACGAGCGCGCCCACGGCCGGGTCGCCACGGTGGCCATCGACGCCATGACGTTCCACGCGCCGGTGCTGGTCGGCGATGTGGTGAGCTGCTACGCCGAGGTGGTGCGCGTCGGCCGCACCTCGCTCACGGTACAGGTGGAGACCTGGGTCAAGCGGCCGCGCAACGGCGAGCGCGTCAAGGTGACCGAGGGCAGCTTCACCTATGTCGCCCTCGACCCTGCCGGCAACACGCGCGAGATACCGCGCGAAGCCGGTTGAGGCCGAGCGGGCTCAGGCGGCCTTGCGCTCGGGGGCCGGCTCGTCCTGGTTGGCGACGGCCGGTGCGGGCTGGCCGGTGGCCGCGATCTGCGGCTGACCCTCGGGCCCGGGCTTGCCCTTTTCCTTGTCCTTCTTCAGGAGATGCAGCTGATGCAGGCCGAAGGCGATCGGCAGGCCGAAGCCGATGATCGCCTTGAAGAGCACGAATGCGGCACCACTCGAGAACATGACCGGTCTCCTGTTGCTTTGACCAGACTGTACGAAAAGCCGGCTGCTGTCGATCACCCGGACGAGAACGGCGGTGCCGATCTCGCGTTCGCCGTTTCGGCCGGGGACGGTGCTGCCCGGCGCGGCCGGCTGCGGACGGCGCACGGGGTCATCGACACCCCGGCCTTCATGCCCGTCGGCACGGCTGCCACCGTCAAGGCGATGACCGTCGAGATGGTCCAGGCGACCGGGGCCCAGATCATCCTCGGCAACACCTATCATCTGATGCTGCGCCCCGGAGCCGAGCGGATCGCCAGGCTCGGCGGGCTGCACCGCTTCATGCGCTGGCCGGGGCCGATCCTCACCGACAGCGGCGGCTTTCAGGTCATGTCGCTGGCGCCGATGCGCAAACTCGCCGAGGACGGCGTCACCTTCGCCTCGCATCTCGACGGCAGCCGGCATCACCTCACACCCGAGCGCAGCATCGAGATCCAGCATCTCTTGGGTGCCACCATCACCATGCAGCTCGACGAATGCCTGAAGCTGCCGGCCGAGCGGGGCGAGGTCGAGCGCGCCATGGCGCTCTCGCTGCGCTGGGCCGAGCGCTCGAAGGCGGCGTTCACGGAAAGGCCCGGCCACGGGCTCTTCGGCATCGTCCAGGGTGGCACCGATGCCGAACTCCGCCGACAATCGGCAGCCGGGCTGCAGGCGATCGGCTTCGACGGTTATGCGGTGGGCGGGCTCGCGGTCGGCGAGCCGCAGCAGGTGATGTTCGAGACACTCGACGCCACCACCCCTCACCTGCCCGAGGATCGCCCCCGCTATCTCATGGGCGTGGGCAAGCCGCTCGACATCGTCGGCGCCGTCGCCCGTGGCATCGACATGTTCGACTGCGTGCTGCCGACCCGCTCCGGGCGAACCGGTCAGGCCTTCACCCGGCGCGGCCCGGTCAATCTCAGGAACGCGCGGCACGCCGACGACCCGCGACCGCTCGACGAGGCGAGCGACTGCCCGGCGGCACGCGACTATTCCAGGGCGTACCTGCATCACCTGGTGAAGTCGGACGAGATCCTGGCCGCCATCCTGCTCACCTGGAACAATCTTCACTTCTACCAGTGGATGATGCAGGGCCTGCGGGCGGCGATCGAGGCCGGCCGGCTCCGGGAATTCGCCAAAGGCTTCGCCGCGGATCAGGCCGCGGGCGACATCCCGGCTTGGACCGACTGAAATCGCCCCCATCTTGACGTCGTGGGTGGCATCGCCGATAGCAGCCGCAGCAGCGCCTCTAGCTCAATTGGCAGAGCAGCGGACTTTTAATCCGCGGGTTCAGGGTTCGAGTCCCTGGGGGCGCACCAAGAAACCCGAAATCCGGCAAGGTCCTGCGAGGTGATGTCGGGCGCCGTCCTGCCCGGCAGCGGGTGATGCACGGGGGCCGAGGTCTGCCGGCAGTCAGGGCGGGGGAAATGATTTCCCCCGCGCCCCCTCGGGATTTTGCGGTGGGGCGGATCGGGTGGTGGAGGCTGGGGTTCGGGCGATGCGTCGGTGGGCATGGGCGACGTCACTTGTCGAGGGCGGCGAGGCGCTGCTCCAGCGCTTCGGTGAAGTAGGCGTCTACCGGCGCCAGCCGCTCCGCTTCGGCCAAGCTTCGAGTGATCGTCAAAGCTGCCTCGAAATGCTCCCGCGCTCTGCCCGCATCACCCGATTTCTCGGCGAGATCGGCAATCCGCCAGTGTGAAACGATCAGATCGCGCTGCCATTCGGCGTTGCCCGGGTCCGCCGCCGCGAGCTTCTCGGCGATCGCGTGGCGCTCGTTCTGGGCGTCGAGGGCGCCGGCGAGGTCGCCCTGGGCCCGCCGCACGTCGCCGATCCTCTCCCAGCTGACCGAGAGATCGCGCTGCCATTCGGCGTTGCCCGGGTCCGCCGCCGCGAGCTTGTCGGCGATCGCCTTGGCGGCGTCGTAGGCGGCGAGGGCGCCGGCGAGGTCGCCCTGCGCCCGCCGCACGTCGCCAAGGGAATTTAAAGCAACGCCGAGGTCGCGGTCGCTGCCGCTCGCCTCGGCGAGGTCGCGGGCCGTTTGGAACGCCGCAGCGGCGCGCGCGAGGCTGCCGATCGCCAGTCGCGCCCGGCCGCACTCGACCCAGTACCAGATGTTCCGTTCGGCGAGCTCGGCCGCCTGGGTGAGCAGCGGTTCCGAGCGGGAGGCCTCGAAGGGGTAGAAGAGCGTTGCCTGGGCGTGCTTGGAGCGCGCCTCCTCCTGGCGCAGCTCACGTTCCTGCGCGATAAGCTTGGCGCGGCGCTCGGCGATCAGCGCGTCGATACGCGCGAACGCCGCTTTGGCACCGGCGATGTCGCTGCGGTTGAAGGCTTCGATCGCTTCATCCACCTCGGCCCGCCAGTCCGGATCGGCCACGCGGATGCGCTCCAAGTCTGCCTGTGTGCGGGCGATCTGGTCTTCCAGCGCCTTGGCTTTCTCCGGCGAGAGATAACCCTGCTGCTCGGCGATCGCGCGCACGAGGCCGACATCGATGACCGGCGCCTGCTGGACGTGAAAGTGCTGGTCACCGCCAGCAACAAAGGTGCCGGTGAACTGCGGCGCGGCTTCGGCTGATCCCGCGTCGCCTAGGATTTTCCCGGCGGTGCCTTGACGTTCTTGAAGGTCATGTCGGTCGTGGAGGTGGCGGTCTTCGCCTTGACCCCTTCGACCGCCTCGAAGAGGAGCGACCCGCCCGAGCGGATGTCGTCGATATTGACGGCGTAGCGGGCCTGGGTCTCAGCCGGCAATGCTGCGATCGCCGCGCGCAGGGTCTCGGCGAGTTGCAGGACGTCGGGGTCGGCGGCGATGGCCGGCTTGTCCAGCTCCGCCTTGATCGCAGTCTCGAAGCTCGGGTTGTTGGCCGCATCCTCGAGCAGTGGCAGCGATTTAACGTCGTGGGTGGCCTGGAGGCGGTCCTTCAGCGCCTCGAAGGCGGTCTTGCCGGCCCCCTTGGCGAACTCGCTGACGGCACCAGAGGCGGCGAGCGTGGCGCCGCTCGCCAAGACACTGAAGAGAAGCTCGGTCAGGGGCATGAGTATTTCCCGCGCCGCGTCTACGCTTAATTCCTTCAGATCAGATACACTTTCTGCGTTGGCGAGTCACCCCAGGCAAGGCTCTCACGGCATCCACGCTCCCTAGCGAAAAAAACCGGTGGGGCGCGGGGAGGATCATCCTCCCCGCATCATGTCTTTATTTCGTGTTGGTCAGAAAGGATCGGCCGAGAAGGAGTCGCAGGCTTCCGGTCGGCCGGGTTCGCGGCCGCGTCGGCAGCGGGTGACGTCATGGAAACCGCAAATCTCCGGCATATCGATGCGCTCCACGCCCCGTGGCACGGCCCGGCCGGCAGGGTGAGGCATCACACGAGAGCACAGGTCGGCCGGCAGGCCCAGCCTATAGTCGGCGGGAAGCGGCCGGTCGGCGGCGGGCACGTGGTCCGCCTCGAGGGAGCGGCGGGCGTCAGTGTTCGGAGACGCCGCTCAGGGCCTCGGTCAGTGTGTATTCGTCACTGCCCTTGGTCGCCAGGTCGCCGATCGCAACGATGCCGACGAGGCGCTTTTCCCGGTCGAGCACCGGCAAGCGGCGGATCTGAGCACTGCTCATCACTTCAACGGCCTCTTCGGTCGTCTGATCGTCGAAGCAGTAGCGCACACCGTCCGACATCGCGTCACGGACGGTCGTGCGGGTCGGGTCCCGGCCCTCGGCAACGGCGCGGACGGTGATGTCACGATCGGTGATGGTACCGATCAGGCGGTCGTTCTCGCCGACCGGCAGGATGCCGAAATCGCCGTCGCGCATCAGGACCGCCGCATCGCGGAGCGTCATCGTCGGCTCGGCGAGCTGGACCTCGTCGGTCATGATCTCGCGCACCTGCATGCTGTCCTCCAAAACTGGCCCCTTGGTCGCCCGTGACCGCGGGGTGCCGGCCGGTTCAAGCGCGATCACGCAATTCGGTCACCCCGGCCTCGGTGGCGCAGTGATCACAGCAGAACATTGTGCCGTCCTTCTCCAGGCCGTGGCCGACGATGCGCACGCCGCAGGCGGCACAGGTCGGTGCGAGCGCGTTGATCGCGCATTCGAAACTGTCGAAGACGTGCGTCTCGCCGCCCATCCGGACCTCGAAGGCCTTGTCGTAGTCGTTGCCGCAAACCTCGCATTTGGCCATGGCTCGTTCCCCGCTGGCTCTGGTTCCGACAGCCGGCGCTCGCCGTCCGTCGCCTGGTGCAACGCCCCCGGAGCGGTCGCGGTTCCGGGTGGATCAGGCTTTTTCCTCGAGCCTGCGGCCGGCCGCTCGCAGGGAGACCGCCGCCCGAGCGATGCCGGCCCAGGGGTCCGGCTTCTGGCCCAATCGCTGGAAGATGTTGCGGATCGTGTAGTCGCGGGGCGAGCGGCCCTTGGCCAGCGCCTCGTCCCAGTCGAGCGGGGTCGCCACCGGCGCACCCGGCTTGGCGCGGACCGTGTAGGGTGCGACGGTGGTCTGGCCGTAGGCGTTGCGCAGGGTGTCGATGAACACTCGGTCGCCCCGCGCCGCCTTGCGCTGCTCGACCGTCAGCGCGTCCTCGTGGCGGCCGGCGGTGAGCGTGGCGATCTTGCGGGCGATCTCGCGCACCCGGTCGAAATCGGCGGAACGATCGAGGGGGACGACGAGGTGCAGGCCGCGCGAGCCCGTGGTCTGCACAAAGGAGGGGAGTTCCAGCTCGTCCAGCACCTCGCGGGTCCACCGGGCGGCATCCTGGACCCGGGAGAAGTCGTCGCGCGAGGGGTCGAGATCGAAGACCAGCCGGTCCGGCCGATCGATCCGGTCGACCCGGGAGAGGCCGACATGCAGGGTGATGCTGCCCTGGTTCGCCAGATAGACGGCGGTGGCCGCATCGTTGACCAGGACGTGGTCGATGCTGCCGCCCTCTTTTTTCAGCGTTTCGCGGACGATCCAGTCCGGGAAGTAGTCGGGCGTGTCCTTCTGGAAGAACCCCTCCGCCTCGATGCCGTCCGGAAAGCGCTGCAGCGAGGCCGGGCGGTCGCGCCAGTGCGGCAGTGCGGTCTCGGCGATCCGCCGGTAGTAGTCGACCAGATCGCCCTTGGTGATCCCGCAATCGGGAAACAGCACCTTGTCCTGGTTCGAGAGCTCGATCGCGTGGCCGTCGACCTCGATCGTCGTCGCGCTCATGTCTCGGCCTCCGGTCGCTCGCGGCGCACGTCCTCGGCCGCCTTGTCGCGGCGCAGGCCCAAAAAGCGCGGGTGGCGCAGCTTGCCGCTCTCGGTCCACTCGGTGAAGCCGAACTCGGCCACGAGCTCGGGGGTCACCCAGGTCACGTCCTTCTCCTTCACGTCGTCGGCGAAGGGCGAGGTCTGCCGGGCCAGCCCTTCCATGCGCGCGCGCAGATCGCGCAGGAGCTCGTCGTCGAAGCCGGTGCCGACCTTGCCGGCGTAGCGCAGCTCGCCGTCGGCGTAGTAGCCGACCAAGAGCGCCCCGAAGCCCTCGCGGCTGCCTTCGGGTTCGGTGAAGCCGCCGATCACCAGCTCCTGGCCGCGGCTGCACTTGAACTTGAGCCAGTCGCGTGAGCGGCTGTGCCGGTAGGGGGCATCCGCGCGCTTGGCGATCAGCCCCTCCCAGCCCTTCTCGCAGGCCTCCTGGAGATAGGCTTCGCCCGCCTCGTTGCGGTGCGCGGTGAAACGGATCGGGTCGGTGAAGTCGAGGGCCTTGCGCAGAAGTGCCTTGCGCCGCCGCAGCGGCAGCTCTTCCAGCACGTGGCCGTCGAGATGCAGGAGATCGAAGAGGTAGAAATAGACCGCGACATCCGACGCCCGGGCCTCGTCCGGGTCCTCGATCTGCAGCCGTGACTGCAGCCGGGCGAAGCTCGTCACCTCACCCGCGAAGGCGACGATTTCACCGTCGGCGACGAAGCGCTCCGCGGCTTGCCGCTCGAGCGCCGCCACCAGCTCCGGATAGGTATCGTTGATCGACTTGTGGTTGCGGGTGAAGAGTGCCACCGCATCGCCGTCCTTGAAGACGACCGCCCGTTCGCCGTCGAGCTTGCGCTCGAAGAGCCAGTCCGGATCGGAGAAGTGCTCGTGGGTCAGGGTCGCCAGCATCGGCGTCGTCCACTCGGGCTGCTGCTCCTTCTCGACCAGCTTGCGTTCGTCGTCGTCGAGTGTCGCCAGCCAGTCGCTCACCCGTCGTCTTCCGCCGCTTGCGCGATCTCCTCGATCGTCCGCCCGGAGAGCACCGATTCGGGTTCGGTCGACACCGGATTGCGCCGCGCATCCGCCTCGTCGTCGCGCATCTTGATCAACAGCCAGTCGGCATCCGCCGCGTCGCCCATGCGCACGAGCGTGTAGCCGCCTTCGAGCTTCTTGCCGAAAAGGCGAACGGAAAGATGCCCTTTCTTCAGTGCCTCTGCCGCCTCGATCGGCTCGCCGTCCTTCTCCGAGATGTTCTCGTAGGCGCCCGTATCCCAGACCAGCACCGTGCCGGCACCGTACTCACCCTCCGGGATCACTCCCTCGAACTCGGCATAGTCGAGCGGGTGATCCTCGGTGGGCGTGGCCAGACGCTTTTCGCGCGGGTCGGTCGACGGCCCCTTGGGCACCGCCCAGGACTTCAGCACGCCGTCGATCTCCAGCCGGAAGTCGTAATGCAGCTGGCTCGCATCGTGCTCCTGGACGACGAAGATCGGCCGCTTGCCGCCCTTGCGCCGCTTGCCGCCCTCGGGCTCGGGCGTGCGCTCGAAGTCGCGCTTGGCGGCGTAGTCCCCCGTCCCCACGTGCTCAGTCCGGCTCGATGACGCCGCAGGCGATGCGCGGGCCCGCCGCACCGGCCGGATCACTCACGTAGTCGTCCGGCCCCTGGTGGATAACGATCGACGCACCGTCGTCGTCGAACAGCGCATCGTCGACGGTCAGCAGCGTGCTGTACATTTCGACCTCGAGGCTGCCGGAGGCCGGGATGTGGATGTTCGGCAGGTCGCCGGCATGGCCACCCTCCTCGCTCGCGAAGCCGTGCGCCACATCGTCCGGATTGTAGTGGCCGCCCGCCGAATCGAACGGCGCCTCGCAAGTGCCCGTCTCGTGGACATGGAAGGCGTGCGCACCCACCGGCAGGCCCTCGAGGCGGGCATGTATCAGGGTGCCGCGGGGCAGCCGGTAGAGCAGGACGCTGCCGACCGGCTCGCCGTCACGATCGAACATCGCTGCCGTTGCCGCCGGCTCATCGATCTGCGCCATAGCCGGGACGCCGGCGATTGTCGCCAACAGGCATACGGCGATGATGTTTCGCGGGTTTGCGAGCATGGCTGTCCTCCGTTTGCAGCGTTGTCTGCTGCTCGAGCTCAAGCGGTTCCCGATTCGACCGGCTTGCCGGCCGCCCGCCAGTCGGCCTTGCCGGCCACGTAGTCGTAGACGCGGTCGTAGCCCAACTGCTCCATCCGCTTTGCCGCCTTGGGCGAGGCATCGCAGTCCTTGTCCCAGCAGTAGACGATGACCGGCTCGTGCTTATCGGGCACCGCCGCCTGGATCGCCTCGGTGAAGTCGCCGGCGAGTGGCACGTTGACCGCACCGGGCAGATGAAAGTCCTCGTACTGGTCCTTGCCCAGCACCTCGACGACGGTCGCCACATGCTCGTCGAGCATCCGCTGCACCTGGTCGCGATCGATATCGGTCATCCCTGGTTCCCTCGTTTTGCCCTCGTCTTGCCGCGGCCGCAGCCGCCTTCTGCCGGATGAAACGCCCGTCGCCCGTGCCGGTTCCCGATCACGAGCGGTCAGCCGAGACGGTTTTCGAGGACGCTGTCGATCGATCGCGGCTCGATCCCGAGCGCGCTCAGACCCGGCAGGTCTGCTGCCGCGACGTTGTCCTGCCGCAGCAGCGCCACCTGCCCCTCGCTGATCGGCGGCGAGGTCAGCGGCGAGAGGACCATGGCCAAGAGCCGCCAGACGACGAACGGCACGGGCAGCAGTAGCGGACGGCGGCCCTCGGCACGCATCACCCGCTCGAGCAGGGCGCGGTAGGTGAGGACGTCCGGCCCGCCGAGCTCGAGCACCCGCGCCCTGGTCCAGGGCTGCTCCAGCACCCGTGCGACGGCCGTGGCGACATCGCCGACATGGACCGGTTGCAGCCGGGTCCGGCCGCGGCCGAAGAGTGGCACCACCGGAGCGCGACGGACCAGCCCGGCGAGCATGGTCAACAGCCCCTCCTCGTCGCCGAACATCGCCGAGGGGCGAAAAATCGTGGCATCCGGGAAGGCGGTGCGAACGACGGTCTCGCCACGGCCGCGGCTGCGGACATAAGGCGAGCTCGAATGCGGATCGGCACCGATGCCGGAGAGGTGGACGAGCCGGGGCACACCGGCATCGCGGGCCGCCGCGGCCACGCATCGGGCACCCTCGACATGCACCGCCTCGAAGGTGGCCGAGCCTCGTTCGAGGTAATGCCCGACGGCGTTCACCACGGCAGCGGCACCGCGGACGGCGGCGGCCACCGAAGGCGGATCGAGCACATCGGCCCCGACCGTGCGCACGAGACCCTGCACCATCGTGTCCTGCCGCAGCGTGGCGCTCTCGGGTCGGCGGGTGGCGACGCGGACAGCGTGAGCTTGTGCTGTCAGCGCCGCGACGACCCGGGTGCCGAGAAATCCCGTCCCACCGAAGACGGTCACCTCTGCCATCGGCGCTCCACTGCGTTGCTCGGAGCTACGTTCGACACGGACCGAACCAGCCCCGGACATGGAACTGCCGAGGGCGTCAGGGCGTTCCCGAAAAGGCAGTGCGCCGCTTTCGCAGGCAGAAGGAGAAACAGATGATGCCAGCCGAAGAGCACGACACCTCCGTCAAGAAGGTCAACGCCGAACACTCGCCCAGCGGAGAGATGGGCCAGATCTATCTCGTATCCGGCAAGCGGACGGCGATGCGGCTCTGGCGCAAGGAGCCCGTGGGCGCCGAAAAAGCAGCCGTGCGGCGCGATTACGAGACGGTGGGCTACGTCATCGACGGGCGCGCCGAGCTCGAGGTCGAAGGCCAGACGCTGCGGCTCGAACCCGGCGATTCGTGGCTGGTGCCGGCCGGTGCGGAACACCGCTACACGATCCTCGAGCCCTTCACCGCAGTCGAGGCGACCGCCCCGCCGGCCCAGGTGCACGGGCGCGACGACCTACCGCCGACCGGGAATCGATGAGCGACCGGGAATCGATGAGCGAGCCCGAAGCACCGCCCGAGGCCGAAGCGCGGCGACCGGAACGGCGCGAGCGGATCGAGCGAACCGCCGAGGAGGCACGACAGGGCCGGATCATCCTCGGCCCACGTGGCCGCTGGGTCTGGGGAGCCGGGATGGTGCTGGTCGTGCTCTTCGCCCTGCTCTTTTCGCTTCTCGGCTTTTTCGCCTAGCCCATTTTTCGCCTAGCCCATGGGTCGCGTGGCGGCGACCACCTCGGACGTGCCGAGAACGGCGAATCGGTTGCTCCCGCCGGCAGCTCCGGTCGCCCTTGGCGTGGATGCCCGAGCGTTCGGTTGCGCTCAGTCGCTGCCATCCCCACCGTCGGCACCGAACTGGCGCGGCTCGGGCAGACGCCCGGCTTGGAGGTTGCGGGCAACCCGGGCGACGGCCTTGTGCAGCACCGGGTCGCCTCCTTGTGCGGCCACTTTGAGATGGGTTTCGACCACGTCCTGAAGGAGGTTTCGCCGCTCTTCCTCGTCGACCAGGCCGCGATCCTCGAGTGACAGCAGCATCGACTCACAGATCGACAAAGCCGCCAGCGCCACAACTCGTGGATCGTTCATGTCACCATCCATCTCCATGCTTGCCCACGTGCCCGCTTCACGAACGTCGAAGGTGTGTCGGGCCGGCGCGATCATACGATGGACTCAACACAGGACTTTCGCACCGGGTTCCGCTATACGGCCGATATACCGTGGTGGGGGGTGCCGGGCGGCCCAGCCGCCGACCGTGCCCGGCGAACGATCGGGTGGAGTCCATGACGACGCAACCTTTGGCACGCAAGCTGCAGCGGTTCGTCGACCTTACGGCCGAAGAGCTCGCCATCGTGCAGCAGTTGGAGAGCACGGTGGTCAACGTCGATCGCCATGCCGAGCTGATTGCCGAGGGCGAACCCAAGCAACAATGCTTCGTCATCCTGGACGGCTGGGCAACCTGCTACAAGCAGCTGCCCGATGGCCGGCGACAGGTCATCAATTTCATGATCGCCGGCGACTTTCTCGGCCTGCGCAGTCTCTTGCTGCGGATTTCGGACCATTCGGTGACGGCATTGACCGACCTCAGGGTGAGCCGTTTCTCGGCCGCCGAGCTACGCCACATCATGAAAGAGCATCCGCGGATCGCGACCGCGATTCTCTGGGCGCTGTCCCGCGACGAGGCGATCGTCGTCGAGCATCTGGTCGATATCGGTCGCCGCAATGCCATGGAGCGGCTGGGCCATTTCATCCTCGAGCTCGGCGAGCGCCTGGCGTCGGCCGGCCTCGCCGACGAGGCCGGCTACGACTGCCCGTTGCGCCAGGAGGATTTCGCCGACGCGCTCGGTTTGACCGCGATTCACGTCAATCGCAGTTTCCGGCAGCTGCGCGAGCGCCGGCTCGCCGACCTCAACAAGCGCCGGATGACCATCCACGATCGCACGACGCTGGCCGAACTCGCCCAGTTCACCGACACCTACCTGGAACCGGGCTCGCTCTCGAGCTGAGCAACGCCGAAAAAACCCTTTCTTCTCATCGCATTGACCCGTCGCAGCTACGGTCGAGCCCGTTTTGCGTTCGACTAACCTGAATCAAGGACAGTCGATGATCACCGATGTACCGTACGATCTGCAACAATGAATTCGGAGGAGGTCATGCAGAACCGGGAGCGACCCTTCGTTTTTGCGCGTGAAACGTCGGCGCAAGAGGTACCTTTCTCCTTGGCGATTACGGCACTCGAGAAGGCAGCCACTCCAGCGGAAGTGGTTCTCGCCTTCAAGGATGCCGCAGCTGGATTTGCGCGGACACCGAACGCGCAGAATGCGCGCAAGGTCGAAGCGACCATGCTCGCCCTTCGGCACCACCGGCAGCGGGCGGCAGCGGCCGCCGAGGCCCGTTAAGCCCCAGCCGCCGCACGGCCGGGTGCCGCTGCCGCTCGAGCGCCGCCCCCCGCACAGCCAATCGAAAATTCGCCCAGGCCACGGCCGATCGCGATCGTCAACGTGCGCGTCGTCGAACGGTGCTCGTCGCTGCCGATCGCAAGGGCCGAGGTCAGGAGCTTTCCAGGAGGACGTCGATGACCCGACGACACACCCACGTCCCGTCCGACAAGGCGACACGACAAGCTGCGAGCGATCCCGATCGTGCGCCCAGGGATCTGCTGGTCGAGGAGATGCCCCGGCTGCGCCGTTTCGCCCGGCATCTCGTCGGCAATGCCGATCAGGCCGACGATCTCGTCAACGAGTGCCTGGTCCGCGCCCTCGACCGGCTGGATTCGTGGCGCCCCGGCACCAGCATGCGGGCCTGGCTCTTCGTGATCCTGCGCAACTGCCTCTACGACGACTACCGCCGGGCGCAGCGGCGACCGCTGGTCGATACGGAACTGGTCGAGGAGCAGATGCCGACGGTCTCGGGTGGACAGGAGGCCCGAGTGGCCCTGGACGAGGTCGACGAGGCCTTCTCCCAATTGGCCGACGAGCACCAAAAGGTCATCTATCACGTCGCCATCGAAGGCCGCCGCTACGAGGAGGCCGCCGACTGCCTCGACATTCCGGTCGGCACCGTGCGCTCGAGGCTGTCGCGGGCGCGAACCGCGCTGCGCGAGGCGCTCGACACGAGCTGATCGGCCGGGCCGCGTCCCGCCTCGGGGTCGGGTCGGGACTGCGGCTCGCCTCCACTGCCGGTGCGCGCTAAGGGTGTGCGGAACCCGCGGGGCGCGGCGCCCGCACAGCGAGGAGCCCGACGATGCCCGGCGTCTGTCTGATCACCGGCGGTGCGCGTGGCATCGGTGCCGCCACGGCCCGGCGCGTCGCCGCGGACGGCCTCGCCGTCGCCATCGGCTGGCGCGGGGGGGCCGGCCCCCCCCCCCCCGCCGCGGCCGCGCCCGCGGGGGGCGGCGGGGG